>SXGU01010182.1_pt1 | contig 11120 bp, 6 predicted proteins | sample 3174531 | NCBI WGS metagenome assembly SXGU01 (sample SAMN11356863, study PRJNA531348) | freshwater metagenome | isolation source: freshwater sample F1-140 | place: China: Fuxian Lake, Yuxi | collected 2017-12-25
ACCCTGCGCCAAGAGATCGCCGCCTGGACCCGGCGTCGCAATCAGCCCTCTTCCAAAATCAACTGGCGTTTCACCACCGACGATGCCCGCGTCAAACTCAAGAAACTTTACCCCTCATTTGATGACTGACGGAGTACTAGTGGTGCTCGACGATGATCCCACCGGCACGCAAACCGTGTATGACGTTCCGGTTTTGACGGTGTGGGACGTGGAGACGTTGCGCGCCGAGTTTGCGCAGCCGGGGCCGTGCTTCTACATCCTGACCAACTCGCGCAGCCTCACGCCCGATGCGACGGCGGAGTTGAACCGGGAGATTGCGCTCAACCTCAAAGGAGCGGCGGCATCCCTGCCGCCGGTTTCCACTGAAAACAAACATGGCGGCAAGGATGCCGCCGCTCCGTTCACCGTCGTCTCCCGCAGCGACTCGACATTGCGCGGTCACTTCCCGCTGGAAACGGATGTGCTCGCCGAAGAGCTTGGTCCTTTCGACGCCACGGTTCTCATTCCCTACTTCGAAGCGGGCGGACGTTACACGATCAACGACGTTCACTACGTCGCCGAGGGTGACAGGCTTGTGCCGGCAGCGGAGACGCCCTTCGCGAAGGACGCAGCGTTCGGTTACCGCCATTCGAACCTGCGCGAGTGGGTGGAGGAAAAGACCGGCGGCAATGTGCGCGCGGCGGATGTCCATTCGATCTCCATCGAGGATCTCCGCACCGCAGCGTCGTCGCATGAGGCCACGCAAGCCGTCACCGCGAAACTGCTCGCCCTGCCGCGCGGAAGTGTGTGCGTGGTGAACGCGGCGCATCCGCGCGACATGGAGTTTTTCGCGCTGGCGGCGCTGACAGCGGAACGGGCGGGAGCGAGGTTCCTGTATCGCACGGCGGCGCAGTTCGTCGCAGCGCGGCTGGGCATGGGAGCGTCGGTTTCCCAGCCGCCGGGGTTGAGTGAATCGGCAGACGCAGCAGGGCGGCTGGGAAGCCGCCCCTCCGGCCTCATCGTCGTGGGCAGCTACGTGCCGAAGACGACGGAGCAGCTCGCGCGGTTGCTGGAGCAAACGGACGTGGAACGCGTTGAGTTGGATGTGGAAGCTTTGCTCGATGCCAGCCGGCGCGACGACGTAATTACCGCCGCTCTCGCGCAGACTCGCGCCGCGCTCAATGCCGGCCGCGACGTAGTCGTGTTCACCAGCCGCAAGCTCATCACCGGAACGGACGCCCCGCGGAGCCTCGACATCGGACGCCAGGTTTCCGACGCGCTCGTCGCGCTTGTGCAGCGTCTCGACGTGCGGCCGCGCTTCCTCATTGCCAAGGGCGGCATCACGTCGAGCGACCTCGCCACGCGCGGTCTTGGCGTGAAGCGCGCGATGGTGCTGGGTCAGTTGCTGCCCGGCATTCCAGTGTGGCGTCTCGGCGCGGAGGCGAAATTCCCCGGACTCGATTACGTGGTCTTCCCCGGCAATGTCGGCGGGCCCGACGCGCTGGCGCAGGCAGTGGAGACCCTGCGATCAAAGAAAGGTGAATCATGACAATGAAAGTTTCGCTATCGGAAATCGGTCGTTGGTTGGCGTGTGCGGTCTCTTTGCTGCTGGCGAGCGCGAGCGTGCAGGCGGCGAAGCCCATCGTGTGGATCTACACCGACATGTCGGACCGGAACATTCCGGGCGGGAACGACAAAGGCACGGTGAATGACCCGGACGACATCTCGGCGATGGCGGGCTACCTCCTGCTGTTCAATGAATTTGATACGCGCGGCATCGTGGTGGCCAGCACGCATCGGCGTCAGCACAAGACCAGCGGCGATCAGGCGTTGTGGGCGAACAACTATTTTGGCGCGGCGTATCGACAGGCTCTGCCGCATCTGAACCAGGCCATCGGCGGTTTTCCGGCGGACGTGAGTTTCGTGCAGTCGTGCATCAAGGAGTCCGGCGAGCTCTTTTCGTCCAACAAGGATTACCCGGACCTGGCGAAGTATCCCACGGTGCGCGCGTTGTTAGATCTGGCGCGCAAGGAGACGAACCAGATCAATGTGCTCTGCTGGGGTTCACTGACCGAGCCCGCGATTCTCGTGAAGCATTGCCTCGCGACCGGCCATGTCGACGTGCTGAAACGGCTGCGCTTCGTTGCGCACTGGACGGATTCTCCGCTGCATCAAGGTTCGCCTGAGCATCCCGAGAACGTGGCCAACTGCCGTGAAGATGCATCGGCCTGCGCCTACATGAAGCAACGCGCACTGGCCGGAATCATCGCATTCTACGAGTGCGGTGCCATCGGCCAGCACGGGATCGTGAGCGGCAGCCCCAAGGGCACGGAGTATTTCAACCAGTTCAAAGTCAGCCCGCTCGGGAAGATTTTTGTCGAAGGCAAATTCGCTCACAACTCGGTGGACCACTCGGATGCCGCCACTTACTGGACGCTGCTCGGCAACTGGGGAGTGAGTCTCGCGGACATCGCGGCGAACGGGACAAACTCGCCCGAAATCGAACGCAGAAACGAGAGCAAGTTCAAGGCGCACTCGAAACGCATTCACGACGAACTTCTGCGCCGGGCAAAGGCGGCGGCAGGCTCACGAAATCCTGAGAATTGAACACGAATCATTCAAACCATCCAATCAACTCTATGAAGCGAAACACACTCACCCTACTGGCCGTTGCCGCACTGGCTACGGGACTGACCGCTCTTGCGGCCGACACGCCGACGCCGATTGCCGCGCCCGAACTCGTCTTCGACGAAGGGGATGGCATCGTCGCCGTCGAGGCGGAGCATTTCTACAAGCAGACGCTGACCGACAAGCGCGCGTGGCATGTCACGTCGCCAAAACATTCGTCCGAGGTGAAGCCCGACGGTGACCCGGCGCATCTCGCGGGCGCGAGCAGTGGGGCGTATGTCGAGTGCCTGCCGGACACGCGCCGCACACACGACGACAAGCTCATCAAGGGCGAGAATTTCTCCGATGCGCCGGGCCAGTTGGCGGTGCTCCACTACAAGGTCCACATCAATACGCCGGGTCGTTACTACGTCTGGGTGCGCGCGTTCTCCAGCGGCAGCGAGGACAACGGCATCCACGTGGGGCTCGACGGTCAATGGCCCGAGAGCGGGCGGCGGATGCAGTGGTGCGAGGGCAAGCAGTCGTGGCGCTGGGACAGCAAGCAGCGCACGGAGGCGAATCACTGCGGCGAGCCTTACAAAATCTTTCTCGATGTGGCCAAGGCGGGAGAGCACGAGATCATGTTCTCGCTGCGCGAGGACGGCTTCGAGTTCGACAAGTTTTTCCTGACGACGAACCGCGAGTTCGCCCGGCCTGCGGACATCGGCCCGGCGCCGCGCGTGAAGTCGGGTTCGTTGCCCCCGGCGTTTGCGGGGAGCGGCGGCTTCCCAGCCGCCGAGAACTCCGCAGCGACGTCAGAAGGCCAAGGGCGGCTCGGAAGCCGCCCCTCCTATCCCGCGCACTGGGGTGAGCCCCCGCAGATTCAGACCAGGGATTATCGGCCGTTGCCCGGAGGCTACGGCCGCGGCAGCTCAACGCTGGCGAGCTGGATTCAGAAGAACCTCGACACCGATCGCGCGAAACGCCAGCCCGATGGCAAGGGCGAGGCCGCCATCACCGGCGAGCTGAAGCAATGGCACAAGGTCACGTTGACGCTCGACGGGCCGTTCGCTCACGAGCGAGACACCGAGCCGAATCCGTTCACGGACCTGGGGTTGAATGTCGTTTTCACGCATGAGAGCGGTGCTCCACGCTACGTGGTGCCTGGTTATTTTGCGGCGGATGGCAATGCTGGCGAATCCCGCGCCGAGAGCGGCACAAATTGGCGCGCGCATCTTTCGCCGGACAAACCGGGCCGCTGGACGTGGGAGGCGCACCTGTTGCGCGGGAGGAACGTGGCGGTCGGCCTCGCGGGCGAGAATGGCGCGCAGCCCGTGGCCCCGGTGAACGGCAAGCGTGGCGAGTTCACCATCGCGGCGCACGACAAGTCTGGCCGCGACTTCCGCGCGCATGGACGCCTGCAATACGTGGGCAAACATCACCTCCAGTTCGCTGGCTCGAAGGAGTTCTTCCTCAAGGCCGGTCCTGATGCGCCCGAGACGCTGCTGGCTTACACGGACTTCGACAACACCAGCACGAGCAAACCCGACAAGGGACCGCTCAAGACTTGGGCACCTCACATCGGCGATTGGAAAGAAGGTGACCCGACGTGGCGCGAAGGCAAGGGCAAGGGACTCATCGGCGCGTTGAACTATCTCGCGGGCAAAGGCGTGAACGCCTTTGCCTTCCTCACCTACAACGCCGCAGGCGACGGCGACAACGTGTGGCCGTTCGTCGAGCGCGACGCGAAGCTGCACTACGACTGCTCGAAGCTCGACCAGTGGGGCGTAGTGTTCGATCACGCGACGACGCTCGGCCTCTACCTGCATTTCAAACTGCAGGAGAACGAATCCGACGACGAGCGCCTCGGCATGAATCGCAAGGCCGGCAAACTCCCCGAGGCACTCGACGGTGGAAAACTCGGCATCGAGCGCAGGCTGTATTGCCGTGAGTTGATTGCGCGCTTCGGCCACGCTCTGGCGTTGAACTGGAACATCGGCGAGGAGAACACGCAGAGCACCGACGAGGTGCGCGACATGGTCAGGTTCCTCCACGACACTGACCCTTACCGGCATCACATCGTCCTCCACACCTTCCCGCCGGAGCAGGAGCTGGTGTATCGGCCGTTGCTCGGGGACAAATCGCTGCTCACTGGCCTTTCGTTGCAAAACTCCTGGAAGGCGGCCCACCAGCGCACGCTGCAATGGCGGCGCGAATCCGCCGCTGCCGGCCGCCCGTGGGTTGTCGCGAGCGACGAGCAGAATCCCGCCGGCCTCGGAGTCCCACCCGACCCCGGCTACAAAGGCCACGACGGCGTTGCGGTGGAGAAGGACCCGAAGGGTCCGGCGGGCGAGGGTTACGTTGCGTCCAAGCCGTACACGATGCACGACGTGCGGAAGCTCACGCTCTGGGGTAGCCTGATGGCTGGCGGCGCGGGCGTGGAATACTACTTCGGCTACGTCCTGCCGGAGAACGATCTCGTCGCGCAGGATTTCCGCAGCCGCGACAAGAGCTGGGACTACTGCCGCATCGCCTTGGATTTCTTTCGCACGGAGAAGATTCCCTTCGCGAACATGACCACCGCCAACGCACTCGTCGGTAACACCAAGGACGACAACTCGAAGTTCTGCTTCGCCAAGCCAGGCGAGCTTTACCTCGTCTATCTGCCCAGTGGCGGCACCACCGACCTCGACCTCTCTGCCGCCAAAGGCGCGTTCACGGTGAAATGGTTCAACCCGCGCACTGGCAGCGGACTCGTGAGCGGCTCGGTGAACTCCGTTGAAGGCGGCAAGCCCGCCGCTCTCGGAAATCCTCCCGGCGATGCAGCCGAGGACTGGCTGATTGTCGTGCGCAGGTGATGGGTGTAATGATCACTACAGGAACTAATCATCCATATCCCTTGAAATCGTTGCGCCCATCCGGTCTTTGCGGTGTAATCCCAATCCCTCGCATGAAAACCTTTGTCCTTTCCCTTGCGCTTATCGCCTTCCTCGCCATGCCCGCTCCGGCTCTGGCCGCTGCCAATGCCCAGCCCCTGACGGTTCCTGACTTCACCAAAGGCGACACCATCCCCGCCGACGCAAAGCACGGCTGGAATCTCGGTGCCACCGGGGCGCGCGGCTGGATGTTTTGCGACAAGATGGTGACGAGCGACGCCCGGCAGGTCGCCATCACCAAAGTAGATAAAGGCTCGCCCGCCGATGGCCTCCTCGCGGTCGGCGACGTCCTGCTAGGCGTGGGCGGCAAGCCGTTTTCGTACGACCCGCGCACGGAGTTCGGCAAGGCACTCACGGTTGCGGAGTCGGACGCGGGCGGTGGAAAGCTCGCGCTCACGCGTTGGCGCGCGGGCCAGACGGAGGAGGTCGTGGTGAAGCTCGCGGTGCTCGGCAATTACAGCGCCACCGCGCCTTACTCCTGCCATAAGTCGAAGGCCATTCTGGAACAAGGGTGCAAGTTGCTCGCCGCTCAAATGGCGGAACCGGCTTACGCCAAAAAGCACGACCCCATCCCGCGCTCGCTCAACGCCCTCGCCTTGCTGGCCAGCGGCGACCCCGCCTATCTCCCGTTGATTAAGAAGGAAGCCCAATGGGCGGCAGACTTCACCGCGGGGAGTTTTCAAACCTGGTATTACGGATACGTGTTGCTGCTGCTTTCCGAATACGTCATCGCGACCGGCGATGCGAGTGTCATGGCCGGCTTGCAGCGGCTCGCGCTGGCCTCCGCCAACGGTCAGAGCGCGGTCGGTTCGTGGGGCCACGGCTTCGCGATTCCCGATGGCAGACTTGGCGGCTACGGCATGATGAACTCCCCCGGCGTGCCGCTCACCATCTCGCTGGTGCTGGCCCGCACCGCCGGCGTGAAGGATGCGGCGGTGGATCGCGCCATCGAGCGCAGCGCCCGGTTGCTGCGCTTCTACATTGGGAAGGGTGCGATTCCCTACGGCGACCACGCGCCGTGGACGGAGACGCATGAAGACAATGGCAAGTGCGGCATGACCGCCGTCCTCTTCGACCTCCTCGGCGAAGCGAAAGGCGCGGAATTTTTCTCGCGCATGAGCGTCGCCTCCCACAGCTCGGAGCGCGACACCGGCCACACCGGGAATTTCTTCAACCTGCTCTGGGCCATGCCAGGCATCGCCCAATCCGGCCCGCAGGCCACGGGCGCGTGGATGCAGGAATTTGGCGGCTGGTATTTCGACTTCGCGCGTCGTTGGGATGGCAGCTTTGCCCACCAAGGCCCGCCGGAACCGGATCATGACAGCTACCAGGGTTGGGATGCCACCGGCGCCTACCTGCTCGCCTACGCCATGCCGCTGAAGAAAATTTACCTCACCGGCAAGCGGCCCAGCATTGTCCCGCAACTCGACGCCAACGCGGCGCAATCACTCATCAACGATGGGCGCGGCTGGAACAACAAAGATCGCAAGAGCGCCTACGATGCGTTGAGCGACGAACAACTTCTCTCGCGTCTCGGCAGTTGGTCGCCCACCGTCCGCGAACGCGCCGCGATGGCCCTCGCCCGTCGCAAGAGCGCGCCTGTTCCCGCGCTGGTGAAGATGCTTGATGCGCCGAGTCTCGACGCGCGCTACGGAGCTTGTCAGGCCCTCGCCACGGCGAAGGGAGCCGCCGCCGCCGTGCCCGCGCTGCGAAATGCATTCCACCACGAAGACCTCTGGCTGCGCGTCCAGGCCGCGGAGGCGCTTGCCGACATCGGCCAGCCCGCGATGGTCGCCGTCCCGGAATTGCTGGAGCGCCTCGCCGTCGAACCTTCCGCGCAGGATCCGCGCGGCATGGAGCAGCGATACCTTTGCTTCGCGCTCTTCGGCAAGATGCTCAAGCGATCGCTCGACGGTGTGGACCGCGACCTCCTCCGCAAAGCCGTTGCTGCCGGCCTCCGCAATCAGGACGGCCGCGCGCGCGGCGATATCGCCGGCATTTACCAGCGACTGAGCTACGACGAACTCAAGCCCCTCCTGCCCGCCATCCTCGAAGCCATCGTCACGCCCGCGCCGAGCGGGGAGATGTTTGCCGACGGAATCCGCGTGGAGGGATTGCGCCTCCTCGCCAAGCATCAGATCGAGGAAGGAATCAACGCGTGCGTGAAATACACCCGCGACCAGAATCCGTGGGCCAGCGAGAAGCGGACCCCGGAATTGATGAAGATCCTCCTCAGCTACGGCGCCCACGGGAAAGCAGTCATTCCGGAACTGACCAGGATCGCCGACTATTTTGAAAAGGACGAAAAGGATTTCCCCAAAAAACTGATGCTCCTGAAAGCCAAGTCCGTCCGCGAAACGATCGCTGACATTGAAGCCTCGACGGACTCCCCGGAACTCATTCGGATCAAATGAATCCCCGTTCAGAAAGCAACACCATGAAACACATCGCCACATTCCTCCTAACCGCACTCGTCGCCGCTGCCAGCGCGGAAGCCAAGCCGCTCAAGGTCTTCATCCTCGCCGGGCAGTCCAACATGGAGGGACATGCCTCCGTCAAAACTTTTGACTACATCGGCAAGGATCCGCTGACGGCGCCCATTCTCAAAGAGATGCGCAATCCCGATGGAACGCCACGGGTATGCGACCAAGTGTGGATGTCTTATTGGACCGGCCCTTATGATGGCAGCGCAAATGGCGAGGGGCTGGGGAAATTGACTGCGGGCTTCGGCGAACGTGGAAATAACCCTACCAAGGATGGCGGCAAAATCGGCCCCGAGTTCACCTTCGGAATCTACATGGAGAAAGGGCTGAACGAGCCCATTCTGATTATCAAAACCGCGTGGGGAGGCAGGTCGCTCAATACCGAATTCCGTCCGCCCAGCGCCGGGCAATACAAGCTGCCCAAGGAGATTCAGGAAGTGTGGGACAAGCATCCGCAAGGCGCGCACGGGGTTCCTAAACTAGAGGATCGGAAAGCGTGGCAGGAGAAGAAGGACGCCGCCTCGGGTGTGTTTTATCGGATGATGATCGACCATGTGAAAAAGGTGCTGGCAGACCCCAAGCGCGTCTGCCCGGCGTACGATCCCAAGGAGGGATATGAAGTGGCCGGTTTTGTCTGGCTTCAGGGTTTTAATGACCTGGTCGATGGGACCACTTATCCGAATGGGAATTTTGACGAGTACTCGCGCTTGTTGACCCACTTCATTCGCGATGTTCGCAAAGACCTGTCAGCGCCGAAGATGCCCTTCGTGATCGGCGTGCTGGGAGTCGATGGGGAGAAGAATGTGAATTTCCGCAAGGCCATGGCCGCGCCAGCCGACCTGCCCGAGTTTAAGGGCAATGTGGTTGCCGTGGATACCGCGCCTTTCTGGGATCATGACATTGCCGCCGCAGAACCCAAGCAGGGCGAGTACAACAAAATCGTCGGCACGGCTCACGTTTTGAAAAAAGACGGAACTTTGGACAAGGAGCGGAAATGGGATGCTTACTGGAAGCCGATTGGTAAACCTTTGCCAGACGAACGGAACTGGCGTTTTGCCACGGTGGATGCCACGGAGAAGAAGGACAAGTTGGAGAAATTCACCGACAGGCGATTCCGCGACATCACGCTGCCAGCGGGCATGGAGAAATGGTACATGCCCGACTTCGATGACAGCAAATGGACCGAAGGCAAGGCCCCCATCGGTAAGGGCGTTTGGAAACACAGCGGAGTCACCTTGGACAAATTCCCCTCAACCTGGGGAGAGGGCGAATTCCTGCTGATGCGCACAACCTTTGAAGTGGAAGATCTCAACTTCGATTCATATCGCATCGCGATTTTGGCGCGACAAGGGTTCCATGTGTATCTGAACGGACACAAGATCCACACCTACATCTGGTGGCAGGACTCTCCGCGTTACGGCTCCCTCGTCCTCAAGCAAGACCAGATCAAACATTTGAAGAAGGGGAAGAACGTTCTGGCGGTCTATGCCAATGACCAATACGACCTGAAATCTCCGGACCGTTATGCGGCGATGGATGTGCGGATTGAGGGAATCACGAAGGCCGACCAGGAGAAGCTCGACCTCGCCCTGGAGGAAGTCCTTTCGCCCAAAGACAGGGAGGCCCTCAAAGGCGCTTCCAATGGCGGTTACCACTACTTCGGCAGTGCGAAGATCTTTGCCCAGATGGGCAAGGCGTTCGCAGAGGCAATTTTGAATTTGCCGAAAACCAAGTGAACCTGAGCAAAACCATGAAAATACTATCGAGCTTCCTGCTCAGCCTTTTCCTGTTCGCCGCCACAGCGGAAACGACCCCGCCCGTGGCTTCGCCGGGAAGCCCCGATGCTTCACCTGAACCTGCAACAACGCCGGCCACGAATGCTGTGCCGGAGCTCAAACTCCCCAGCTTGACCATAAACGCCAAAGAGCGCTGCGTCGATATCGAGGCGACCGTATGCCTCGATAAAGGGGCTCTCGAACTGATTGCTTGCACCAAAGGCGGCAAGGAACACGAGTCGATCATCGCCGTGGGGGCGACGCCGGTCCACATCCACACAGCCTTGCTGCTGCTCGGAGCGAAAAACGGCAACCCAGCGATGCGCAAGCCGATCAATGACGAGGCGACCCGCTGGGTTGACGTTCCTCCCAAGGGCGACTTGATCGAAGTGTTCCTCGAACTCAAGGATCCCGCCGGTAAACTAACGGAACGCCCGATCAGCGATTTCGTCACCCGGTCCGCAGAGCACGCACGCAGCCCCGGTACCGTTCCGGCTGAAGGGGGCCAGATCCCCCGCTTTCCGAGCACGTTCATCTTCGCCGGATCCCTCCTCATCGACAATGAACAGGGACCCAAGACCTACCTCGCCGAGCGCAGCGGCCATGTCATCTCGATCGCTACCTTCGGCGACGAAGTGCTCTGCCTGCCCGAGGTCCACAGCCATGAGAATGGTGCGTTGATGTGGAGCATCGATCCCACCCATCTCCCAAAGAAGGGCACTCCCGTCACGCTGCGCCTCCGCCTCAAGAAGAGTCCCGAGCCCGAGCCCAACTCCAAGTCCAAACCATGAAACGATCATCTACCATCCTCCTAACCCTATTCCTGTTCGCAGGCCAACTCCATGCCGGTGAGGACTACTACAAACCCGAAGAACGCATCTACTCAACCCGCCCGGATCCGGCCCGCGAGAGGTTTTTCGGTATCATCGGCACCACCGGGATCAAGGCGCGGGTCTATCCGGGCGTAGTCCTCAAGGTCGAGAAAATGATGCCCGGCTCCCCGTGCGAGGGTAAATTCACCAAGGACGAGATCCTCACCGGAATCAATGGCACCGACCTCAAAGGGCTCGACCCGTTTGTCGCGATGGGTAATGCCCTCACCAAGGCGGAAGCAACCGATGGCAAAATGGTTTTTGATGTGACCTCCGCCGACGGCAAGACCCAGCGCAAGGAAACTGTCACGATTCCCGTGCTGGGCTCCTACAGCAAGACCTGGCCTCTGGATTGCCCAAAATCGAAGCGCATCATCGATGAAGCCGCCGCCTTCTATGCCGATCCGCAGAAATTCAACACGCGCCACATTCCGGGCGCCCTCGCCTGCCTGTTCCTGCTTTCCACCG
>SXGU01449037.1_pt1 | contig 11119 bp, 11 predicted proteins | sample 3174531 | NCBI WGS metagenome assembly SXGU01 (sample SAMN11356863, study PRJNA531348) | freshwater metagenome | isolation source: freshwater sample F1-140 | place: China: Fuxian Lake, Yuxi | collected 2017-12-25
ATCCGGTCGCCGGCCCGGATCGGACGCCAGGCCGCCCCGCCGGCCTCGAGGTCGTCCAGCAACTCGGCATAGCCCTGATCGGCGGCCAACACGCCCGGCTCGAAGACCCGATCTACTTTGATCGCATCGAGGATTGCCCCTACCCCGCCAACATGATCCCGGTGGGCATGAGAGAGGATCATCGCATCGAGCCGCCGGACCCCTCGTTTCCGGAGGAACGGGAGAATGGTCCGGTGGCCCGCATTGCCGCGGGGGTCGGCCGGCCCGGCGTCGATCAAGACCCAGTGCCCGTGCGGGGTTTCCAGGAGTGCGGCGTCGCCTTGCCCGACGTTTAGAAAATGTAATGTGAGACGGGAACCGGCGTGAGGCTCGGCGAGGCGCACGGCGAGATGGCCGAACGCGACGACCGCCAGTCCGAGCCCGAGACGGCCGGCCGCCTCCCCCGCCCGGTGGCGAGTGCCAAACGCCCAACTGGCCCAGGCCGCTACGGCCGCCGCCGCCACGGCGGGCGGAAGCCCCGGAGCAAACGACAACGCCGCGCCGGGAACGCCCGCGCCCCAAGCAGCCAAGAACTCGAGGCCCGCCAGTAACCCTCCGCCGGCGGCCGCGAAGGCTCCCGCGACGACCGGCCCCGCAGGAACGGCTGCCAGGCTCATCATCACGGCCGGAACGGCCAGGGCCGCTATCGGAATGGCCACGATGTTGAGCCCGATGCCGATTAATGCCACGCTGCCGAAGGCGAACGCGGTGACCGGCGCAGTCGCCACCGTGGCCCCGATCGAAGCCGCCACGACCCGAATCCACGCCGCCGGGCGAAGGGCCCGGTCGCTCCAGGACGAGGCAGCCGTCGCCCCCCAGAGTGCGAGGCCCGACAGCCAGGCGCCAAGGTCGACTACCGCAAAGGGATCGAAGGCGAGGACGCCGGCCAGGATCACGGCAAATAGCGGCCCCGGGGCCGGCGCTCGCTGCCGCCGCCGTTCGAGCGCGGTTACCAACGCGAGGAGCGTGGCCCTGAGCGCCGGTGCCGGCGCGCCGATGAAGCCGACATAGCCCACCACAACGACCGTCGCGATTGCCTCCGCCCCTTTGCCGCGGCCCATGAGCCGGCTCAGGAGAATGATCCAGGCCCAGACTAGTCCAACATGAAAGCCGCTGATAGACAGGAGATGGACCAGACCCGAGCGTGCGAACGACTCCGACAGCACCGGGTCGATGGTGCCTCTCGAACCCAAGATCAAGGCCCGTATGACGCCCGACCGAGGACCGTAGAGTTGCCCGACCGACTCGACGAGCCAGTTGCGAAGCCGGGCCGCGGGCCCGATCGGCCCGGCGCGCACCGTGACTGAGCGAACCAAGAAGAGACCGCGAGCCGGGCCCAGCCCCGCCGCTGCCGGCACCCACCGGCCCTCGAGGTCAACCAGTTGGCCGGCCCAGAGGGTGTCGATGCCTCCACTAAGGCGAACCATGATCGAACCGGTGCAGCGGCCCTCGGGCCGAAACCGGGCCGGCTGGCCGACGATGGCCGGTTCGGCCACTCGTCCCGACAGCGCCAATGGGCCCGCCACCAACGTGGCGTTGCAGCCGGCGTCATCGTACCACCGGGCAAGGCCCCCATGCCCCACGCCGACGACGATGACCATCGCCGAGCCCCGGACTCGGGGCCACACGGCGGCTCCACCCAAGGCCGCGGCAATCGCGATGCCCGCGGGCCATCCGCCCGCCAGGCCGGCCGTGATACCGGAGCCGAAGCAGACGAGCCCAATCAGGGCCGGCGAGGGAACGCGAACGGGGGACACGGCATACTATGCCGAATCCCCCGCGGAGTGACTAACCGTTATCGCTTAGTTTGTCGCCAAACGCCCCCCGCGCTCAGGCCTTCGCTGACGTCGTCCCGCACCGGGGTGACAGCGCCACCCGCCGGAAACCGTCCATCAACGCGACGTCGATCGAGGCCCGTCCCTGATGCTTGTCCAGGCTGACCTCGGTCACCACGGTCCCCTCGAGCGTGGCCACGTACCGGGGCGGCAGCCGGTTCAAGGCGTAGACGATGACGTCTGCCCGGCACATCTCGCACCCGCAGAACTCGGGAAAATGAGGCCGGAGGGCACCGTAGGCCTCGACGACATGATCTTCCACCGCATTCTTGAGTTTCATAGAACCGCCATCGCCCGCTTGGTGTGAATGGTGCCAGTAAACGTGGACCCTGTTGTGCCGGTCAACCGGACCGTATGGTACTCACCGATCTGCTCCGGGCCGATATCGAGCAGGACCATCGAATTGGTCCGGGTCCTGGCCAGCATGCCCCCGCGTTTGGCCGGTTGCTCGACCAGCACTTCAGCGATCTCGCCCACCTTCCCCATGTTCTTCCGCCGGGTCTGGTGCCGCGCCAGCGCAATGAGCCGGCCCAATCGCTCCGCGGCGATCTCGTCGGCCACCTGGTCCTTCAGGCGTACGGCCGGAGTGCCCTCGCGGGGAGAGTATCGGAAGGTATACGCGTCGTCGAAAGCCACGGTCTCGACCAGCGACAGGGTCTCCTGGAACTGCTCCTCGGTCTCCCCGGGGAACCCGACGATGATATCGGTCGAGAACGTGATGGCCGGCATCGCCCGCCGCAACCGGCCCACGACCTCGAGGTACTGCTCCCGGTCATAGCGGCGCAGCATCCGCTTGAGCACGGCGCTCGATCCGCTTTGGACCGGCAGATGGACGTGCTCACAGACCGCCGGCGTCGTGGCCATCGCCTCGATGACCCGATCGGTGAAATCGGTGGGGTACGGGCTGGTGAATCGAATCCGGCGGATCCCGTCCACCTCACCGACCGACCGGAGCAGATCCGCAAAGTCACTCGCCCCATGGCGGTAGGAGTTGACGGTCTGGCCGAGCAGCGTGACTTCAGTCTTACCTAGAGGTACGAGGCCCCGGACCTCGCGGACGATATCGTCGACGCTTCGGCTCCGCTCCGGGCCCCTGGTATACGGCACGATGCAAAACGTGCACTTGTAGTCACAGCCGCGCTGCACCGTCACAAACGCCGTCGGGCCGTCCGAACGGGCCGGTGCGACGTCATCATAGTGCTCCCAAGAACGAAACTCGGTGTCCGCCCTGCGCTGGCCAGCGGAGGCATCGTGAATCAACTCGGCCAGGTTACGGTAGGAATCGGGCCCGATCACCAGATCGAGCTTGGGGACTTGATCGAGCAACGTCGAGCCGAGTCGTTGGGCCATGCAGCCGACGACGCCCAAGACCGAACCCGGGCGCTTATGGCGCTGGAGTTCCCCGACCCGGCCGACCACCCGTTGCTCCGCGTGGTCCCGGACGGCACAGGTGTTGACCAGCATCACGTCCGCTCCCGCCGGGTCTTCGACCCGGGCATACCCATGAGCAGACAAGACCCCGAACATGAGTTCAGTGTCCGCCACGTTCATCTGGCAGCCATAGGTCTCGATGTAGGCCCGCTTCATCTCTCAGGGCCGGATCGAAAAGCCGAGCGTGACCACGGTCGCCCGTTCGGTGTAGCCACCGCCGTCGGAGCGCCAGAGTTGCTGGAGCGCGAGGTCAAAGCCGCCCCGGCCCCCAGTGAAACGAATCCCGGTTCCGGCCGAGATCCCGTATTCGTGGGGCTGGCGTCCGATCCGGACCGGAAATGGCAACGTCGCGTAGAACCCGCCCAGCCGCCACGGCCGGTGTCCCGGATCCTTGGGATCCCGGAGGAGTTCAATGCCGCCGGACAGTTCGTAGGCATTCTCGGCCCCCACGCCGCCCTGGGCCCTGATGTCCGCGTCGGAAGCCTTCCACCGTTTTTCCGAATAACTCGCGGCAACCGCGAGCTTCTCACTCGGTTGCCATCGGGCCCCCAAGCCGAAGCTGGTCGGCAGGTCCGTCCTGGCGATCCGCGTCGTGTCGCGGTCGATGTCCAGATGGCCATCGGTCCGGAAGGTCCCGGCGAAAGTCAGTCGCCGGGCCACCCGAACCATTGCGCCGGCTGAGATCCCCAACCCGAGGTACGACAGGGTCGAGCGCTCCGAAGCGGTGGCATACGCGGAGTCGGAAAAGGTCCGCCGGTTTTCGAGCCGGTTGGATCCCGTGATGGCATGGAAACCAAGCCCGAGGTTCAACGCGGACGTGGCCCGCCATCCGCCGGCGAGGCGAAGGTCGGACAAGCCACCTCGCGAAATCAACGTATCGAAGACACCCACCGGCACTCCGCGAAGGTTGATCGTGTCGGTCGTGCCAAGCGCAAAATTCCGGTCGGTGTACCCCGACATACTGATCGACGCGCCCAGCCGGGTGCCGCCGATCGGCCCCACCGCGAGGATTTGCGGAAACCGGTTGTCTTTGGCCGATGACGATCCGAACGGATTGGTGGAACGCCGGAAGTTTTGGGCGCTCGAGAACAGGGAGGCGAATTGAACCGCTAACGCTGGTGTCGCCGGATTGATGCTCGACTCGAGGTCGAACAATCCGAAGGCGCCTCCGGTGGCGACGGCCCGCGGCGACAGCGGCCGGACCGGGATGCCCAGGCCCCGGACTCCGAACTGCGACGATTGCGCGGACAGCCCCGCCGGGGCGGATAGAAGGACCACCCAGAACAGCAGACCATTCCTCATGCTACGGCCTCCCCGGACGGGTCGGCAGCCCATACGTCAGTCGAAGTCTGGGTTGTCCCGTTGGCGACCGAGTGGAGTAGAACACCGGCTGCATGAACCCACCGCCCAGGGGCTCGTCCAAATGAGCAATGAACACCACCTGCGGCGGTCCGCCGTCCAGCTGCCATTGAGACACCAGGGTGAACATGTCGATCTGGGTCGGGTTGGTGGTGCCCTGGCGCAATCCACCCTTGACCAAGAGGCCCGCGCTCCCGAGCGGCGGGGACTTGGCCCCCAGATCGGCCGCGACTCCGCGAACCGCCAGCGAATCCCCGCCTGGATTATTCGGGAGGCCGTCGAGCGGGGTGGCCGGCGTCAGCTCGAGGGTGGCCCGCAAGACCTGCGAAGAGTCAAGGATGAACTGCGGGATCGCAAAGCGAATGATCGACCGTCCGGCCTGGGGCCCCCCGATGTAGAGCAGGTCCGGGTTGGCTCCGACCGCCAGATCGCGGTTGCCGACGTAGCCCAACTTGTCGGAGGCATCTGGCCGGACCGAGGTTCGCTGCCGTTGTTTGGCCGTGTCGCTGACGTCGACCTTGCCGCGAGTCTCGAACAACGGGCCCGAGGTGAGCCCCGATCCGCCGCCCAAACGAATCCCGGTGGGTTTGTCGGCCCGCACGGTGAGGCCCAGCGCAAACCGACCACTGTCCGCCGCAGGGCCGTCGATCAAGGCAATCCGGGGACCTACGAACAACGTTTCGATCTTGCCGAGCTTGAGCGTGTCGGCCACCGCAATGCTGTCGAACGGTGGAGCCAAGGCAATGAGCGACTCGAGCGAATCGAAACTGAGGGCCGTATCTGCCGTGATCGGGATGCGGTGGAGCAGCACCCTGAGGTTCTTGGCCGTGCTGTCGCGGGCTTGGAGCGAAAACGAGATCGAGATGGTGTCGACGACGAGGGCCCGCTGGGCGCCGTCAACTTGAATCGAATCGCGGCGCTGTTTCGGAAACACCAGGAACGACCGCAACTCACCGGCCGCGAGCCCGGAAGAGACCAGGAGCACCGTATTGGCGGCCTTGGATCCATAGCCGAAGAACGCCGTATCGCTCCCCGGGCTCGCGAGAATGACGGTGTCGCGAACGACGATCTGCTCCCCTGGACAAAGGGTCGGGCAATCACCCGGCGTACTGATGTTTTCCTGACACGCCGCCACGGCGAGGACTGTCGCGAGGCCGGCGAATATCTTCCTCATGCCAACGACTCCGGCCCGAATGAATCGGGCAATAGATCTCGTATCCGCCACCGTTTGGTCGACGACGGTCCTACCGCCTCCACTACCCAATCCAGTCCGAATTCGGACAGGACTTGCCGGCAGGCGCCGCACGGCGCGGCCGGCGGCTCCGTACCGGTCACCACCACGATCCGGCGGAAGTCCCGAACCCCGGAACTGACCGCGTGGGCCACCGCGGCCCGTTCCGCGCACATCGTCAAGCCATACGATGCGTTCTCGACATTGCAGCCGGTAAACACTTGGCCGCTCGCCGCCTCGATCGCCGCCCCAACTTGGAAGGACGAGTAGGGGGCGTAGGCTCTTTGCCGGACGGCCCAGGCCTGTTCGACCACCGCGTCAGCCAGACCACACCTCCGTCAGAAACGACCGCCCCGCGTCGAGGGCCGGAACCCCGAGAAACTCCGCAATGGTCTGCCCAACGTCGGCGAATGAGCCCCGTTCGCCGATCCCGACCGGCCGGACTTTCGGGCCGTAAATCAGCACCGGAACCCGCTCCCGGGAGTGGTCGGTTGACGGGGTCGTTGGGTCATTCCCATGGTCGGCCGTAAATATAATCAAATCATCCGGTTGCACGTTCCCGAGAAGCCGGGGGACCGCCTGGTCGAGTTCCTGAAGCCCTTGCAGGAAGCCGGGCACGTCGTTCCGATGCCCCCAGGCCTGATCGAACTCGATGACATTGGCGAAGATCAATCCCGCCGTTGCCACCCGAAGAGCCTCCTCCATCATCTGATACGCGGCGGCATTGGTCGCGGTATGCGTACTCTGGATGCCTCGCCCCGCAAAAAGGTCGTCCACCTTCCCAATCCCGACCCGGGGCGCGCCGGCCTGCTCCAGCCGGTCGAGCAAGGTCGTTCCGGAGGGCGGCAACGAGAAGTCCCGCCGACGGGGGTCCGGACCCACCCGCCCGGCCCGCCCTCGAACGGCCTGGCAATGACACGAGAGACACCCCAGGGCCCCGTACAGATGGCCCGGGCGACCTCGCAAGCCCGGTACAACTCGTCGACCGATACCACGGCTTCGTGGGCGGCGATTTGGAGTACGCTATCGGCCGAGGTGTACACGATCCAGTGGCCGGTGCGGAGGTGTTCCGGCCCGAACGCCTCGATAACGGCGGTGCCGGACGCCGGACGGTTGGCCAACACCCCCCGGCCGGTCCGGTCGGAAAGGGCCGTCAGCAGCTCCGCCGGGAACCCCGCCGGGAAGGTGGGAAACGGCCGCTCGAGCACGACGCCGGCAAGTTCCCAATGCCCGGTCGTGCTGTCCTTGCCCGGGGATGCCGGCTGAGCGGTCCCATAGGCCGCCGAAACCGGCCCGGTTCCGCTCAGTCCCGCCAAGGCGGCGCAGCGACCCAGACCGAGCCGTTCCAGCTGCGGCAGCCGCATTCCGTCCGGATACCATCGCGGCGCTTGGGCCAGGGCGTTGCCCAAGGTATCGCTCCCGTCGTCGCCATACGCGGCCTGATCGTGCGCCGGTCCGATCCCGAGGCCATCGAGAACGATCAGGGCCGCCCGGCGGCTCACGCCGAGCCGCCGCTTTGAACGAAGCGAAACCGAAGCGCCGTCAGCGCGTCGGCCAGGAGTTTGGCCTCATCGGATTCCAGGTGGCCCTGGGTCTTGGCCTCGAGCATGCCTAACGTGTCGATCAGGGTCTGAGCCACTTGGCGCGGGTTGAGGCCCGGGACCTTCTCCGCGCCCGGCGGCAACTGGCCCGCGAGGGCGCCCTCGGCCTGCTGCGCCAAACCGAACACCAGGGTCGCAAAATGGGGATTCATCATGCCTCCGAATACCGGCGGACCACTCGGGATCCGATGGCTGTGAGTAGTTCGTAACTGATCGTGCCGGCCCGGGCGGCCTGCCGGTCCAAGCCGACCCGGCCGCCAAGCAGGGTAGCGACGTCGCCGGGCCGGACGGCCCCCCGGGGAGCCACCACCATCGTCATATCCATGGTGACCCGCCCGGCAATCGGCCATTCCCGGCCGCCGATCGAGACCAGGCCGGAATTGCCTAACGTTCGATGAAGGCCGTCGGCGTACCCGATCGCCAACGTCGCAACCTCGGCGTCGGCGCCGGCCAGGTACGTACCGCCATAACTAACCGGGTCACCGGCCCGGATCGGCCGGACCGAGATGACCCCCGCCGACAACTCCACCACCGGTTCGCCGACCAGGGCGCCGGCCTCCCCGCCGTAGAGGAAGATGCCCGGCCGGGCCAGATTCCCGGCAAACCGCCCCCGCCACTGCCCCGCCGCGCTGTTGGCCGCATGGATGAGTGAAGGGCGCGACCCGAGTCCCGCCACGATCGACTCGAACCGAGACCACTGGAGCGTCGTCGCCGATTCCGAGGAATCCGCCGAGGCGAAATGAGTGAAAATCCCCTCGAACCCGGCCGCCCCCTGGAGCCGCGTCGACACCGCCGCGAGGGTGTCGTCGGCGTGCCAGCGAAACCCAGCCCGGCCCATGCCGGTATCGATTTCAATGTGAAAGGGGGCCGGCGACCGATCAAGCCAAACATCGAGATCCGCGAGGTCGCCGATTGCGGGCCGCACCCCGAGGGCGAGGTACTCGGCGATCCACTCGGACCGAAATGGCCAGAACGCCACGATCGGTCGGCCGATCCCGGCTTCGCGGAGAGCCCTGGCCTCGGCGAGCGTCGCCACCCCGAAGCCCCAAGGCGCCGCCAAGTCGAGGGCCCGAGCCACGGCCACCGCCCCAAGTCCGTAGGCGTTGGCCTTGACCATCGGCATGATCGGGACGCCGACCAAGCTCCCAAAGTGTCGCGCGTTGCGGACGACCGCGGCGAGACTCACCGTTAACCAAGGCCCCTGTTCCTCCACGTCCCTCTCCCCGCGTGAAACCCGATTGGGTACAATAAGGACCGGGAGACTAAATGCAAGAAAAATCTGCGCTTGAACGAGCCATGGCGATGGTGGTCGATCTCCGGGAGCGATGTGCCTGGGACCGGGTCCAGACTCGGGAGACGCTCCGGCCCTACCTGCTCGAGGAGGTCCACGAACTCGACTCAGCCATCGGCCAACAGGACGCAGGGGCGATCCGGCGCGAAGTCGGGGATTTCCTGCTCCACCTGGCGTGGCAGCTCGTCTTGGCCGAAGAACTCGGGGAATTCACCGCTGAGCAGGTGGGGGCCGATGTCGAAACCAAGATGAAGCGGCGGCACCCCCACCTGTTCGACTTGGGGCCGAAAGAACCGTGGGAACTGCTCAAGAAGCGGGAGGGATCGAAGGGCGTCCTGAAGGGGTTGCCAGCGTCACTTCCGGATCTCCTGCTCGCCTATCGGCTGGGGGAACGGGCGGCGGCCATCGGATTCGACTGGCCTGATACTCAGGGCCCCATCGACAAAGTCCGAGAAGAGCTCGCCGAGGTCGAAGAGGCCATCGTCGGCGGCGATCCGAAGGCGCTCGATCACGAAATCGGCGACTTGCTGTTCTCGGTCGTGAATCTCGCCCGGAAAGCCGGAGTGGTGCCCGGCCCCGCCTTGGAGCGGGCCAACGCCCGCTTCCGAAGCCGGTTCGAAGGCGTCGAGGAACTGGCCGAGGCGCGCGGAATTGACCCAGCGACAGCGGGACTGAGCGGGCTCGATGAGCTTTGGAACGAGGCGAAGCGGCGCGAGCGAGGCGGGGATTGAGAACCCCGCTGGCACTGGCGGCCACCTTGGCGGCGGCCTGCGCCGGCTCCGCCCGGCAGTCAGCGGTTCAGCCCGCTCCAGCCAACTGCCGGCCGGTGGACTCGGCAGCCGGCCTATGGCGGGCCACGATCTTCATCGACGGGACCCGGGTCGGCGATCACCTCGCGGTTCGGCGGGAGCAGGTCGAGCCCGAAAGCTTCGAGTTGACGGACCCCGAGCCGCCCGGACTCGCGGCGCTCCGGCCGGAGGCGATCGACTTGCTCCAATTTTCCCGGGGCCCCGAGGTCGAAACGACCCTCGGCCTGTGCCCCGGCTACGTCGCGTGGCTCATCACGACGAAACGGTCGCGTTAGGGATACAGCCGGTGGATCTGCCGGGGAAATGCGATCGTTTCCCGGATATGGGGAACTCCGCAAATCCACGCCACGGTCCGTTCGACCCCAAGCCCGAAGCCCGAGTGGACGAAGGTACCGTAGCGGCGGAGGTCGAGATACCAGCCATACGCCTTCGGATCGAGCCCCTGGGCCTCGATCCGAGCCAGCAGCCGATCCGGATCATCCTCTCGTTGCGATCCGCCGATGATCTCGCCATATCCCTCGGGGGCCAAGCAGTCATTGCCGAGCACCGTCCTCGGATCGGCGGGATTCTCTTTCATGTAGAAGGCCTTCACTGCCTTCGGATAGTTCATGACGAAGATCGGCCGGTCATACTCCTTGCAGAGCAGAGTCTCGTCGTCGCCACCGAGATCCTGGCCCCAGCTGATGTCGGAGCCAAGTTGGTTGAGCCGGGCCACCGCGTCGGTGTAGGTAATCCGGGGAAATGGCGGAAGGACTCGCTCCAACACCGCCGGGTCCCGTTCCAGCTCCTTGAGCTCGGCCTGACATTTGTCGAGGGCCCGGGCTACCAAGGAACTCACCAACTCCTCCTGGAGCCTCATGTTGTCGGCGGAATCGGCAAAGGCCACTTCCGGCTCGACCATCCAGAACTCGGTCAAGTGACGCCGGGTTTTCGATTTTTCGGCCCGAAACGTCGGTCCAAAGCAGTAGACTTTGCCGAGCGCGGCACAGGCCGCCTCGACGTACAGCTGTCCGGTCTGGGCCAGGTACGCTTGACCGAGATCGAAGTACTCCGTCGAGAAGAGATTTCCGGCCTCTTCCCCAATGCTGCCGGTCAGGATCGGCGTGCTGACGTGACAGAAACCTCGTTGGTCGAAGAAGTCATGGATCCCCTGGAAGACTTGGTGGCGCACCTTGGCGATGGCAACTTGCTTCCGGCTTCGGAGCCAGAGATGGCGATGCTCGAACAAGAACGAGGTGCCGTGCTCCTTCGGGGAAATTGGAAAGTCGACGCTCGGCCCAAGAATCTCGAGGTCGGTGACGCTCAACTCGGCCCCGCCCTCTTGCCGGGCGTCGAGCCGGACAGATCCCGTGACCGTGACCGAGGTTTCGAGCGTCACGGCCAGCGCCCGGTTCCAGATCTCCTCCGAAACGTCCCGTTTCGAGACGACGCATTGCACGTAGCCGGAGCCATCGCGAACCACCACGAACGCGATCTTGCCGCTCGACCGGGTCGTGGTCACCCCCCCCGGGGTGGTGACCCCC
>SXGU01136419.1_pt1 | contig 11117 bp, 5 predicted proteins | sample 3174531 | NCBI WGS metagenome assembly SXGU01 (sample SAMN11356863, study PRJNA531348) | freshwater metagenome | isolation source: freshwater sample F1-140 | place: China: Fuxian Lake, Yuxi | collected 2017-12-25
ATCGCCGGCGTGGTCAACATCATCACCAAGCGCAGCCAGGAAGGGCTCCAGGGCCTCGCGCAACTCGGCCTCTATGAAGACGGCGACGGCTTTACTCAGAACTATCAGCTGAGCTGGGGCAATGGCGGCGACGGCCCGCTTCAGATCGTGGTCGGCGGCAACTACGTGAAGCAGGAGCCGGTGTTCGCGGGCACGCGCGCGCTATCTGCCTTCCCGGAACCCTATACCACCGCCTGCCAGGCGACTTGCTCCAGCTTCACGCCCAATGGCCGCTACACCGGCAGTATCTTCGTGGGCGGCAATGCCACGCTGATCGCCCCGGTCATCGGGCGGAGCGCGACCCCGGCGGATTTCCGCGGCTTTGTGAGCCCGGCCGACCGCTTCAACTTCCAACCGTTCAACTATCTCCAGGTCCCGCTCGAGCGAATGGGTGCGTTCGCCACTCTGCGCTATGAACTGGCGGACAGCGTCAACTTCACCGCGCGCGGCGTGTGGAACCGCCGCGAATCCAAGAACCAGGCCGCGCCGCTGCCATTCGGCATCGGGCCGACCTCGGGATTGACCCCCGTCCTCAGCAACATCGTCGTCAGCGCTACCAACCCGTTCAATCCCTTCGGCGTCGACCTCGGCGGTGCCAACAACAATGTCGGCGCCATCTTCCGTCGCTTCCTCGAAGGCGGCCCGCGCCGCTTCGAACAGAAGGTTGACACCATCTACGGCGTGGCCTCGCTCGACGGCGAGTTCGGCCTTGGCGAAGGCAGGTGGTTCTGGGACATCAATGCCTCCTATGGCGAGAACAAGGCCGAGCAGACGATGTTCGGCAACATCAACTCCTCGCTGCTGCGCCAGGCGCTGGGCCCGATCGCAGGTTGCACCGGCTCTTGCGTGCCCTTCAACCTGTTCGGTGGGTTCGGTTCGATCACGCCGGCGATGATCAATTTCGTCACCTTCGAGCAGAACGACAGCAGCGAACAGACCCAGTTCGACGTCACCGCTAACCTATCGGGCACCCTGTTCAATCTGCCCGGTGGGCCGGTTGGCTTGGCGGTGGGCGTAGAGTACCGCGACCTCGACGGCCGGTTCGATCCCGATCCGGTCGTCCAGGCTGGCTTCAGCTCGGACATCCCCGCACAGGCGACCAGCGGCGGCTACAACGTCAAGGAAGCCTATGCCGAATTGAACGTGCCGCTGCTTGCCGACACGCCGTTCTTTGAACTACTGGAGCTCAACGGCGCGGTACGCTTCTCCGACTATTCGACGTCCGGCTCGACGACCACCTTCAAGGGCGGCCTCAACTGGAAGCCCTTCGCCGACCTGCGCCTGCGCGCCAGCTATGCCGAAGGTTTCCGCGCCCCCTCCATCGGCGAATTGTTCGGCTCGCAGTCGCGCTTCGACGAAGTGCTCGACGATCCGTGCTCCTCGCACTCCAGCAATGCGGCGCCGCGACGGTTCAGCAACGATGCAACCGTCCGAAACGCTTGCATTGCGGCGGGCGTGCCTGCCAACGGCAGCTACCAACAGGCCAACGCCCAGATTTCGGTGACCACCGGCGGCAATCAGGCGCTCGATCCGGAATCTTCGCAGAGCTATGTGATCGGCGGAGTCTACAGCCCGTCGTTCGTGCCGGGCTTCTCGCTCGAGGCGAACTATTACAACATCGAACTGACCGGCGCGATCCAGGCGATCCCGCGGGCGACAACCGTGCTCAATTGCTTGCTCACCGCTGACCCGGCGACCTGCGCACTGGTGACCCGCGTCAACGGCGAACTGATCGAGATCGAAGGCTTCCTCCAGAACATCGCGGCAATCAACACCGACGGGATCGACGTCAACCTGACCTACCGCGGGTTCGATATTGGCGGGGGCCGCCTGGGCTTTACCTGGAGCAATACCTTCCTGCTCAACTACGACGTGCTCGTCCCCGGTCCGACCGGAACCGATCTGCTGAGCCGAGAGGGTACCCAGGTGGGTTCACCGGCCCAGGCGTTCCCCGAATGGAAATCGGTCGGCAGCATCAATTTCGACGGGCCGGATTTCGGCATGACGCTGACCGGGCGTTATGTCTCCGACCTGACGGAAACCGGCGGGAATGTGCTGAACTCAGTCTTCTACACCGATTTCCAGTTCCGCTTCCTGGTCGGTCAGGAGGATGAGTTCGGCTTCGCGCTGGGCGTCAACAACCTGTTCGACGTGGCAACGCCCGGTTGCGTCACCTGCGAATCCAACAACTTTTCGCAGGCCGTTCACGACGTTCCCGGACGCTACTTCTACGTGCGGGCCAACTTCCGGCTGTAACGATGCAGCGGGCGGGGCCGCCGTCCCGCCCGCTTCGCTCGATCATCAATATTTCGCTTGGAGGCCCAGAACGTTGTTCCGCCCGATCGCGGAGATGGAAGGCAGCCTCGGCGGCAACGGGCGCTCGTCGGCACGGTTGTTGACCCTGAAGCGGAAAGTCAGCAGCTCGGTCACGGCATAAGCGCAACTAAGGTCGTGGCGTGCAGCGGGCCAAAAGTATCGACACTTGCCTGACAGTTCGCGCCATCACATTGTGCACCATCCGGCGGCCGAGCCTCCCGGAACGAGGAGAGTCGCCCGATGTCCACCATGTCCGTTCGCCGCATGCTCGCGGCTACCCCGCTACTCGCGCTCGCGATCGCCGGTTGTGCCGCCCTGCCCACCGCCGCGCCGCGCGCCGATGCGCCGGTTGCCGCGGCGCCTGCTTTGCCTCAGCCGACCGGCAGCACCCCGTGGGGCTTCCCGGTCTATGATATCCCTGCCGATCCGGCGGTGCGGTTCGGCAAGCTTGAGAACGGGCTCAAGTTCGCGGTGATGCCGAATGCCACGCCGAAGAACACCGTCGCGGTGCGGCTGGGCTTCGATATCGGCTTCATCGACGAGGGCCCGGGCGAAGCCGGCCTCGCCCATTTCCTCGAGCACATGGCGTTCAACGGCAGCAAGAACGTGCCCGAGGGCGAGATGACCAAGCTGCTCGAGCGGGAGGGGCTGGCCTTCGGGGCGGACACCAATGCCTCTACGGGTCTGGAAGAGACGATCTATAAGCTCGACTTGCCCCGCAACGATCCCAAACTGCTCGACACCGCCTTGATGCTGATGCGCGAGACGGCGAGCGAGTTGACGCTGGACCCCGCCGCCATCGATCGCGAGCGCGGGATCATCCAGTCCGAGACGCGCACCCGCAACACTTTCCAGCGGCGCCGGATCAAGGGCTATATCGACTTCATCGCCCCGGGCACGGTGTTCTCGCAGCGGTTGCTGACCGCCGATCAGGACGCCACGATCGACAGTTTCAAGGCCGACACGCTGGCCGCGCTCTATCGCCGGTTCTACCGCCCGGACAATGCGACGCTGGTGGTAGTCGGCGATCTCGATCCGGCCGCCGCTGAAGCGCAGATCAGGCAGAAATTCGCAAGCTGGCAACCGGGCCCAGGGGCGATCGACCGGGTCGCCGACGGCGCCATCGATCTGACGCGACCGGCGAGCGCGCGCAACTTCGTCGATCCCGGCGTGCCGGTGATCGTCACCGTCGATCGCTTCGCGCCCTATGCCGATACGCCCGACACCGAGGCGGAATTTCGCCGCAAGTTGCTGCTCGATCTGGGCACCGCCGTGCTCAACCGCCGCCTGCAGAAGATCGCCAATGCGCCTGGCGCGCCGATCATCAGCGCCAGCGCCGATGCCAGCGACTTCTTCGACGTCGGGCAGCAGGCGAGCGTGACGATCCAGGCCAAGGAAGATGGCGACGCGTGGAAGGCCGCGCTCGGCGTCGCGGCGCAGGAGATCCGCCGCCTGCGCGAGCACGGCGTGACCGCCGCCGAACTGCGCGAACAACTCGCCAATTTCACCACTGCCTTTCGCAACGCCGCCGACCAGGCCGCCACGCGGCGCAGCGCGCAACTGGCCGAAGCGATCCTGGGAACTGTCCAGCAGGAGCGGCTGCTGATCGCCCCCGCCACCCGCTTTGCGCTGTTCCAGAAGCATGCGCCGACACTTACGCCCGAGCAAGTCAGCCAGGCCATCGGCGCTCGTTTTGATGGCTCGGCCCCGCTGATCCACGTCTCGACCAAGTCGCCGGTGCCAGGCGGCGAAGCAGCGATCCTCGCCGCCTACCGTCAGGCGGCGGCGGTGCCTGTCGCCGCGCCACAAGCGGGCGCGGATGCAGCATTCGGTTACAGCGACTTCGGACCGGCGGGCCAAGTGGTAGCCGATGCCACCATCGCCGATCTCGGCATCAGGCAACTGCGCTTTGCCAACAACGTCCGGCTCAATCTGAAACAGACCGATTTCGAAACCGGACGGTTGCGTTTCCTGGTCCGTGTGGGCTCGGGCCTCATCGCCTTGCCTGCCGATCGCGCCGCGGCGCAGGCGGTATTCGTAAGCGCGCTGGGCGCCGCCGCCGGGACCGGCAAGCACAGCTTCGACGATCTGCAGGCGCTGATGGCTGGCAAGCAGATCACCTATGGCCTGGGTGTGGCGGAGGACAGCTTCGAGGTGCGCGGGACCACGACGCTGGCCGATTTCGCCGCGCAGATGCAGGTCAGCGCGGCCTATGTCAGCGATTTCGGCTATCGGCCCGAGGCGCTCGCCAAATGGCAGGCGCTGGTGCCCGCGATTGCCGCGCAGCTCGAGGCGACGCCCGCGGGCGTGGCCCAATCGAAGGTGCCGACGCTGGTCGCCAACGACGATCCGCGCTTTGGCGTGCCACCCAGCGACCAGCTCGCCGCCGTCTCGCTCGACACACTACGTGGCGATCTTGCCGGCCAGCTCCGCCAGGCGCCGGTCGAGATCTCGGTGGTGGGTGATTTCGTGCCCGAACAGGTGGTCGAAGCGGTGGCCAAGACCTTCGGCGCGCTACCCATGCGGCAGCCGGTGCTGGACGATTTCGCTGCCGCGCGGCGCGCCAGTTTCGCCGCCAGCCCCGCGCCGGTCACGCTCACCCACGCCGGCGCGGCAGACCAGGCTCTGGTGCAGGTCTATTGGCCGACGCGCGACGACAGCGATGCTCAGGCGGCGACAACGCTAAACCTGCTGGCCGAGGTGTTCGGGCTGGAATTGCTGGAAGAGGTGCGGGAGAAGCTAGGCGCGACCTATTCGCCCGGCGCGTCCTCCAGCCCTTCGGACACCTTTACCGGCTTCGGCACGCTGTCGAGTTCGATCGTGGTGGCGCCCAAGGACGCCGCGCGGGTGCTCGCTGCCGTGGACACCATCGCCAAGCGGCTGCGCGACACGCCGGTTTCCGCCGACCTGCTCGAACGCGCGCGCCGACCTTTGCTGGAGCGCGTGGCGCTCAATCGGCGGGAGAACGGTTGGTGGCTGGGCGTCGCGGGCGAATCGCAGCTGCGCGCCGACCGCGTGGACCGGGCGCGCACCATCGAAGCGCGGCTGCGCGCAGTTACCCCGGCGATGCTCCAGGCGGCCGCGCGGCAGTATCTGGTGGCGGACAAGGCGCTGCGGGTGAGCATTCTGCCACGCGCGGGGGCGAAGTAGCGGACGTTCTGCCAACTTGTCCTTCGACGGGTTCAGGACGAATGAACGTCGGATTGGGCGAACCGTGCCAACCCGACGTTTTCGTAAGCCTATCGATCCACGATTGGCGCTATTTCAGCGCTTCACACGCAGCGATACGCCGATGATCCGCGGGTCGTTGACGAAGGCAGTGTTGTTGTTGAAGTCGATCCCGCCCTTCACATTGCTGGCATCGGTGATGTTGCGCACGAAGGCAGCCAGCTCCAGGCTGCCGTCGAACCGCGCGTAACCGATCCGCAAGCCGCCTTCGATCTGGTTATCGGCGAAGAACTCGCGGCTCTCGTAGAGGAAGAAATTGGTCTTCCCCTGATAGGCCCAATCGGTCAGCGCGAAGATCTCGCCGCCATTGCCGAGCGGCACGCCGAAACGGGCGCTCGCGTCGAGGATCCATTCGGGCGCGTTGGGGAAGGGGTTGCCGTCCACCAGCGCACGCTGGGTGCCGTTGATGGTGATCAGCGGGTCGGTGACTGTGCACTGGGCGCAGATGCCAACCGCGAGGTTCGGGTCCTCGATCTTGGTGTCGTTGTAGCTTGCCCCAAGCGTCAGCAGCAGGCTGTCGGTCGGCTTGAACTCGGCGTCCAGCTCGAAGCCCCACGCACGCCCGCCCTCGGCATTGACGAGCTGGACGAGGTTGCCGCCGCCACCGACCGCGGTGAACTGGGGATCGTCGATCGTGTAGTAGAACACCGCGCCGTTCACGCGCGCGCGGTTGCCGGCGAACTGACTCTTGAAGCCGGCCTCGTAGCTCATGATCTTCTCGCTCGTCGCGACCGATGGGGGCGAGAAGAAGGCAACGTCGCGGCCCTGGATAGTCGGCGCGCGGAAGCCGCTGGCGACGCGGGCGAACAGGCTGATGTCGTCCGACACGTCGGCGAAGGCCGACAGGTCCCAGCTGATTCGATCGTCCTGCACGCTGCGGGGCTGCGGCGCGGCACCGGAGACGACGACGAACTGCTTCTGATCGTCGGTGTAGCGCAGCCCTCCCGTCACCTTAAGCGCCGGGGTGAGCTGATAGGTGGCCTGGCCAAACACGGCCCAGCTCTGGTTGGTGTGGTTGACGGTGACCGGTGGCGGGAAGTTGAAGCCCACGGTCGTGACGTCGAAGTCGCTGTCGAAGAAGAACGCGCCGATCTGCCAGCCGAGCGGATTGGTGTCGTTCGAGGCGATCCGCACTTCCTGCGTCCACTGGTCGAGCGAAATCGAGTCCTGCGTGTCCGAGGGGAACGGAATGAAGCCCGGGCCCATCACCGGCAGGAACGAGGCGCCAAAACCGCCATCGATATCGCCGCGGCTCAGGCCCTTCGAATTCGCATAGGCGGTGATCGATGTCAGCGTCGCCCAATCGGCCTCGTAGGATATATTGAAACTGCCGACGAAAGCCTCGTACTCGGACGGATTGCCGCCGCCGGCATCGTAGAACACCGTGTCGCGGTCGTAATTGCCATTCAGCTCGTTGTTCCCGGGCCCGAGGATGTTGGCGCGGAACAGGGTCGAGGTGCCCTTGAGGTCGCGATACTGCGCGCTGGCCAGCACGGACAGCGGCCCGCCCGTATCGAGCAGCAGCTGCACGCGGCCGGCGAATTCGTCATAGCCGCCGAGCACGTCGTCCTCACCGGTGTTACCGTTGTCGACCCAGTCGTCGCGGTGTTGCCACAGGCCCGAAACGCGGAACGACAGTGCACCCGGCACGATCGCGCCGCCAATGCCCGCATCGACGCCGATGGAATTGTAGCTGCCGTAGGTCAGCGAGGCCTGCGCGGCGAATTCCTCGGTCGGGCGCGCGGTGTCGATCTTGACGATGCCCGCCGGCGTGTTGCGGCCGAACAGCGAGCCCTGCGGCCCGCGCAATACCTCCACGCGCGCCACGTCAAACAGCGGGAAGCTCTTGAGGGTGACGTTCTCCATCACGACCTCGTCCATCACCACCGAGACCGGCTGCGAGGCGGCGAGATCGAAATCGGTGTTCCCAAGCCCGCGGATGTAGAAACGCGGCGCGGCGCGGCCGTTCGAGCTCTCGACAAACAGGCCGGGCACGCGCGCTGCCAGCGCAGTAATGTCGCCGCCGCCATCGAGAATGGTCTGCACGTCATCGGTCGAGAGCGCCGCAGCGGACACCGGGACGTCCTGCAGGTTCTCCGCGCGGCGGTTGGCAGTGACGATGATTGCGGGCAGCTCGCCCTCGGCCTCGGGTTGGGCGGCAGCGGGCGCATCCTGCGCAAGCGCGGGCGCGGCGAGGCTGACAGCCGAAGCGCTGGCGGCGAGCAGGGCGGCGGTGAAGGTGCGGGCGGTCATGGTGGCGGAATGTCCTGTTTGCTCCGAACCTTGCGGATCGGATTGGGGTTTCTTGGGCGCGACACGAAAATGACGGGGCCGCGTGTAACCGAATTGCCGCACGGCGCTAAGCCGCAAACCGCGCGTTTTCGCCGGGTGGCGGCGCATTGACCGAAAGAGTTTTATGACAGTTGCGCTTTAGTTACACTCCCCCGGTGGCGGCTCAGCCCCTTGCCCCGGCCGGCAGGCGGCGGCATAGGCCCGGCTCGCTCTACCGCTTTGCAGAGGTTCCCGATGAAGGTCCGCGTCCAGGTCAGCCTCAAGCCCGGCGTGCTCGATCCGCAGGGCCGCGCGGTCCATCACGCGTTGGAGGGACTTGGCTTTGCCGGGGTGAGTGATGTGCGCGTCGGCCGCTCGATCGAGCTCGATGTGGCCGATGACACCACCGACGCGCAGCTCGACGAGATGTGCCGCAAGCTCCTCGCGAACACCGTGATTGAAAGCTATCGGATCGAGAAGGTGGCCGCATGAGCTGGCGCGCCGCCGTCGTCACCTTTCCCGGCTCCAACTGCGACCGCGACATGGCGGTGGCGCTGGAGGCTGTCTCGGGCACACCCGCGATCCGGGTATGGCACGGCGATGCCGAGCTGCCCGACCGGCTCGACTTCATCGCGCTGCCCGGCGGCTTTTCCTACGGCGACTATCTGCGCTCGGGCGCGATGGCGGCGGCCAGCCCGATCATGCGCTCGGTCGCCGCGGCAGCGAAGCGCGGGGTGCCGGTGCTGGGAGTGTGCAACGGCTTCCAGGTGCTTACGGAGGCACGGCTGCTGCCCGGCGCCCTCCTGCGCAACGCCGGCCAGAATTTTGTCTGCAAGGATGTCCAGCTGCGCGTCGAGAACAGCCAATCGCTGTTCACCGCCGGCTATGATGCGGGCGAGGAGATCACCATCCCGGTGGCGCATCACGACGGCAATTACTTCGCCGACGAGGCGACGCTCGACCGCCTGGAAGGCGAAGGCCGCGTCGCATTCCGCTATCTCACCGGCTGCAACGGCTCCCAGCGCGACATTGCGGGCGTGCTCAACCCGGCGGGCAATGTGCTCGGCCTGATGCCGCACCCCGAGCGCGCTATCGATGCCGCGCATGGTGGCACCGATGGGCTCAGGCTGTTCGAAAGCGCGCTGAACGCGCTGGCGCGGGTCTGAGACGAAAAAAGCCCCGCACGAGGCGGGGCAGGCGGCGCCGGGCTTGCTTTCCGGCGCAATGTCGCAGCCCGATCAAGCCGTGAAATCTGCCGACAAGCCAGCCCCGCGGCGGTGCTGTGCCGCGACGGGACCGTGCCGGGAGGGGAAGTGAACGGCGTTTCGGCCCCTACGCCATCTTCCAGCGGGCGATGAAGAAGCCGTCGAGGCCACCCTCGCCCGTCAGCATGCCCGGATCGGTGCGCAGCCAGCCTTCGGCGGTGGGCGCCAGGCCGGCGGGCAGTTCCTCGGCGCGGATCGGATCGGGGGTCAGCGCGATCTTGGCCGCTTGCTTCTCGCCCTCTTCGCTTTCGAGCGAGCAGACCGCATAGACCAGCGTGCCACCCGGCTTCAGCCAGCTCGCGGCTCGCTCGATCAGCGCCGCCTGCAGCTCGGCCATCTCGGCGATCTGGCGCGCGCCGATGCGGTGGAGCACGTCGGGATGGCGGCGTGCGGTGCCGGTAGCGGTGCACGGGGCGTCCAGCAGGATTGCATCGAACGTGTGCTTGGGCTCCCACGCCAGAGCATCGGCACGCACGATGCCGGCGGTCAGCCCGGTGCGCTTCAGATTGTCGCGCAGCAGCTCGAGGCGGCGCTTGGAAATGTCGAGCGCAGTGACCCGCCAACCGGCGGCGGCAAGTTGCAGGGTCTTGCCGCCCGGTGCGGCGCACAGGTCGAGCACATGGCGGCCCCCTCCGTCCCCGAGCAGGCGCGCCGGAAGCGAGGCAGCGAGGTCCTGGACCCACCATGCGCCGTCCTTGAAGCCCGGCAGCTTCTCGACCGCATCGCCGCGGGCGATGCGCAGGTGCCCGGGCGCGAGGCTGTCGGCGGACAACTGCGCGGCCCATTGCGCGGTCTTGCCAGCATCGCGCAGCGCGAGGTCGAGCGGCGGCGGCTCGGCAAGGCCGGCGGCGATTGCCGCTGCTGGCGTTCCCCAGCGAGCCACAACAGGCGGGGGCAGCGCGGGCGCCTGGGGCAGCTTCGCCTCCCGCTTGGAGAGCGAGGAGAACACGCCATGCGCCAGACGCCGCGGTCCGGCGGCGAGCAATTCGAGCCCGGTCGCCACCACGGCATGCGGCGGCGTGCCGAGCCGCAGCCATTGCGCCAGCATCAGCCGCAGCACCATGCGCGCCTTGGCGTCGTCGGGGAGCGGCTTGGCGGTGGCGCTGTCGATGAGCGCGTCGAGATCGGTGAGCCAGCGCAACGTCTCGCTCGCAATGGCGCGGGCCAGCGCCTTATCCTCGCCCTTGCGCAAATCGGCCACGGCCGCCGGCAACGCCTGCTCCAGCGTTTCCCCTCGACGCAGCACGGCATCGAGCAGGCGCAGCGCCGCGCGGCGCGCGTGAAAACCGGAGGGTGTGGCCATGTCCCGCGCCTAGCGGGGGTTGTCTGCGAGCGCCAGAGCGCGCATCTGGATGGGATGGAACGCGCCACTCAACGCCCCGGGCATTTCGAGAAGCCCGCTCACTGGACCAGCGAGCCGGCGCCCAAGCCTGCGCCGCCGAAATCGGACGAGGAACTGAGCCCGACGCGCTATGGCGACTGGACGCTCAAGGGCGTGGCGGTGGATTTTTAGAGCGGCGTCAGTTCGATCCGCAGCCCGTCCTTGGGCTTAGGGATAGGCCAGGGCTGCCAATCGCTTCCCGCCCCTTCGGCCAGACTGATCCGATAGCGCGCCAGCAGCTGCGCCATTAGCACCTTCACCTGCATATAGGCGAAGTGCAGCCCCAGACACATGTGCGCCCCGCCGCCGAAGGGGACCCAAGCATATTTGTGCCGCGCCTTCTCCGCCTCGCGGCTGAAGCGCATCGGGTCGAAGCGCTCCGGGTTTTCCCAATAGTCCGTGCTGTGGTGGGTCCAGTGAACATTGATCCCGACATGCGTGCCGGCCGGGATGCGGTAGCCGCCGTACTCGAAATCGCGGAGCGCGCGACGCGGCATCGAGGGGACCGGCGGGATAAGTCGCAGCGCTTCTTTGAACGCCATCTCGGTCAGTTCCAGCTTGCCAAGGTCTTCATAGGCCAGATCGCCGCCCCCGCTGACGGCCAGCGCCTCCGCGCG
>SXGU01365633.1_pt1 | contig 11116 bp, 13 predicted proteins | sample 3174531 | NCBI WGS metagenome assembly SXGU01 (sample SAMN11356863, study PRJNA531348) | freshwater metagenome | isolation source: freshwater sample F1-140 | place: China: Fuxian Lake, Yuxi | collected 2017-12-25
AAGCCACGCGAGTGCGCCGCTAGCTCACTGCTATTCCGCCACCACGGCGACGTGGCCGATGATGAACAGCGCCGCGCCGCCCGCCTTGGCCTGCCGCGTGAGCTGCGCCGCACATTCGCGCACCTGCGCCACCGAACCCGGTGCCGACTGCAGCAGGTCCGAGTACAGCGTCTGGATCGAATCCACCACGGCGACGCGCGGCGCGGTCTTTTCGATGGTGGCGGTGATGCGCTCCAGCCGGATCTCGGCCAGCAGCTCGACCCCGCCCGCCTCGAGGCCGAGGCGCCGTGCGCGCAGCGCCACCTGGTCGGCCGACTCCTCGCCGGTCACGTAGAGGCAGCGCTCGCCCATGCGCGCGAGCGCCTGCAGCAGCAGCGGCGACTTGCCGATCCCGGGGTCGCCGCCGATCAGCACCACCTGCCCGCCGACCAGCCCGCCGCCAAGCGCGCGATCGAGTTCCTCCAGCCCTGTCGGCATGCGCTTGAGGTCCCGCGCCTGCACCTTGCCGAGCGGCACGGGCGCGCTCGCGGCGGCAAGCCCCGCGTAGCGGTTCGACGAGGGTTTCTCGGCCAGCGTCTCGGACAGGGTGCCGGCGGCGCCGCAGGACGGGCACGCGCCGAACCACTGCAGCGCCGTGGCGCCGCATTCGGTGCAGACGTAAGCGGTCTTCGCCTTCGCCAAGCCCGGGTCCGTCAGGCCTCGACGACCGGCACGCGCGGCGCCAGCGCGCAGAGCAGCTCGTAGCCGACGGTCCCCGCGGCCTTCGCCACCTCGTCCGCGGACAGGCCTTCGCCCCACAGCGTGACGGGCGTGCCGACGTAGGCCTCCGGGATGTCCGAGATGTCCACCGCGATCATGTCCATCGACACGCGGCCGATGGTGCGCGCGCGCTGCCCGCCGACCAGCACCGGGGTTCCCGAGGGCGCATGCCGCGGATAGCCGTCGGCATAGCCGCAGGCGACGATGCCGATCACCATCTCCTCGGCCGCCTCGTAGGTGAAGCCGTAGCCGACGCGCTCGCCCGACGCGAGGCTCTGCACGCCGATGATCTCGGAGGTCAGCGTCATCGCCGGCTTCAATCCCAGCGACTCGGCGCTCTCGTCGGGGAAAGGCGAGCAGCCGTAGAGCATGATGCCGGGGCGCACCGCGTCGCCGCGCGTCTCGGGGAATCGAATCAGCGCCGCGGAGTTGGCGAGGCAGCGCGGCCCGTCGAAGGGCTGCGTGATCGAGTTGAACCACTCGAGCTGCGCCTGCACGCCGCTTGGCCCGTCGGCGTCCGCGAAGTGCGTCATCAGTGTCACCTCGCCCACGTCGGCGTGGTTCTTCAGCGCGTTCCACGCGATGCGCACGTTGTCGACGGTGAAGCCGAGGCGGTTCATGCCGCTGTTCACCTTGAGGAACGCGTCGATCGAGCCCATCGCGGGCGACTTCTCCAGCACCTCGATCTGCTCCAGGTTGTGGAACACCGGCGAGATGCGGTACTGCGACAGCAGCGGCACGTCCTGCGCCTTGAAGAAACCCTCGAGCAGCATGATGGGCTTGTCGATGCCGGCCATGCGCAGGCGGATCGCCTCCTCGAAGTCGAGCATGGCGAAGCCGTCGGCATCCTTCAGCGCCTGCGCGGAGCGCACCAGGCCGTGGCCGTCGGCGTTGGCCTTCACCACCGCCCAGACCTTCGCCGCGCCCGCATGCTCGCGGGCGACGCCGAGATTGTGGGCCATGGCGTCGGCGCGGATGGTGGCGCGGATCGGTCTGGGCATCGGCGGTTCAGTTCCTGGCGGAGATCGGGATCACGCGCGGCCGCGCGCGCTCGTCCATCATGCCGAGCGCGCCGACCAGAGCGGCGGCGATGCGCGCGCTGGTCTCCTGCGTCGCGTCCCACTCGTCCCGCGCGGTCTCGATCAGTGCCTGCATGTTCTCCGGGACCGGGCGGTCCTCTTCCATCACCATGTCTTCCAGCATACCGGGCTTCAACTCCGGCCGGAACAGCAATCCGTATCCGGGCAGCCCGGTGCGGAACGCGATCCAGTCCCCGGCCTCGTCCGCGACCACCGGCGTCGCGCCCTGCGGGAGCGTGCAATGGCCGCAGGCCATCACCATCACGCGGCGGCCATCCACCGCCTGCGCCAGCGGATCGCCGCGGTCCAGCGCCACGGCGGTGGCGAAGCGCGCGTCGTGCGCCGGTTCGACCGCGAGCGCCGCGCCCGCCGCCGCCGCGAGGACGTGCGCGCCGACGCCGAGGCCGACCACCGGCCGCCCCGCGCGCTGGAACACCTTCACCAGCCGGATCTCGTCCTGCAGCCACGGGCTGTTCGCCGCGTCGCCGGCGGGATGCGCGGCGCCCAGCAGCCAGAGCGAATCGAACTGCGTCGGCCTGCCCGCGACGTCGTCGCCCGCGATCGTGCGCACGTACTGGAAGCCGATGCCGCGCCCCTCGAACTGCGGCTCGAGGGCGCCGAGGAACTCCGCGAAGCTGTGCTGCACGGCGAGCAGGCGCTTCATGCGGCCTGCACGGGACTCAGCCGCCGCCGCGCGAACTCGATGAAGGTATTGGCGAGCCGCGAACGGAACTTCTCGCGCGGATACACCACCGACAGGTTGCGGATCAGCCGCGGCGCCAGCGGCACCGTCGCCAGCTGGCCGAGCCGCAGTTCGTTGGCCACGGTGCTGAGCGACATGATGGTGAATCCCAGTCCCGTCGCCACCAGCCCCTTCAGCGCCTCCGGGCTACCCAGTTCCATCACCACGTCCAGCTCGTCGAGGGCGATCCCGGCCTGCTGGAAATAGTGGTCCGCCACCTCGCGCGTACCCGAGCCGGGCTCGCGGCTGATGAACGGGTATGCCACCAGTTGCCTGGGCATCACGCTCTTCAGCTTCGCCAGCGGATGCCCCGGCGCGCAGACCACCTGCAGTTCGTCCTCGCAGCAGATGTCCGAGGCGACGCCCTGCAGGTGCGAGGGCGACTCGATGAAGCCGATGTCCAGCGTGTGCGCCGCCACGCGGCTCTCCACGGTCTCCGAATTGGCGACGAAGAGCCGCGGCATCACCTTCGGATGGCGCGACTTGAACTCGCCCAGCACCTTGGGCAACAGGAACTCGGCGATCGTGGTGCTCGCGCCCACCAGCAGCAGGCCGGCGACGTCGCCGGTCATCTCCTTCAGCCGCGTGTCCAGTTCAGCGGACAGCGCGAGGATCCGCTCGGCGTAGTCGAGCACCACCGCACCCGCCGGCGTGATCGAGATGCGACCGTGGCCGCGCTCGAACAAGCGCGTGTTGAAGTGCTCCTCGAGCTGCTTGATCTGGAAGGTCACGGCGGGCTGCGTCATGAACAGCGCCTCCGCCGCCTTGGTGAACGACAGGTGCTTCGCCACCGCGTGAAAGACCTGGAGCCGACGATCGGCCATGGAGAGGGATTCCCTTTCTTGTACCGCCTCTTATTGGAGCATAAACTGCCCGCATCGACAAACTTATGAGCAAAGCCTGGAAACATCTCGACCTCGGGGGCGGGGGCCTGCAGCAGGCCAACCTCCAGCTCGCGCGATCGATGCGCAGGCGCCCCGTCGCCTATGCGTGGCTGCTGCTCTTCCCGTTGGGCGCCCACCGCTGGTACCTCCGCGAGCCGATCGGCGCCGCCGCATGCCCTGCGCTGAGCGCCCTCGCCGCGTTCTGGTGGCCGGCCGCCATTGCGATGCTCGCCTTCGCGGCGTTCGACCTGTGGTGGATCGACCGGCGCGTCACCGCCCTCAACAAGCGCATCCGCATGCAGGCCTTCCTGCGCGATGCGCCGGGTCCGCCTGAAGGTTTCGCCGAGCGCTTTTCAAGGGACGATCCGCGTTGACCGATTGCCGCAGCGCAACCGTGATATAAAGCGCGGCCCATGAACGCCGGCTTCTACATCATCATGGCGGCGCAGTTCTGCTCGTCGCTCGCCGACAACGCGCTGCTCGTCGCCGCGATCGCGCTGCTGATGCAGGCCGATTCGCCCGCATGGCTGACGCCGTACCTGAAGTTCTTCTTCGTCGTCTCCTACGTCGTGCTCGCGCCGTACGTCGGCGCGTTCGCCGACCGCCTGCCCAAGGGGCGGGTGATGTTCATCGCCAACACCATCAAGATCGCCGGCTGCGCGATCATGCTGTTCGAGGTCAACCCGCTCCTCGCCTACGCGCTGGTGGGCCTGGGCGCCGCGGCCTACTCGCCCGCCAAGTACGGCATCCTCACCGAGTACCTGCCGCCGACCAAGCTGGTGGCGGCCAACGGCTGGATCGAGGGCCTGACGGTCGGCTCGATCATCCTCGGCACCGTGCTCGGCGGCGTGCTGATCCACGAAAAGGTCGCGCACCAGCTGCTGCAGTTCAACGCGCCGCTGTTCGACACCGGCATCGACACCCCGCCCGAGGCCGCGATCGCCGTGATCGTCTTCGTCTATGCGCTCGCGGCGTTCTTCAACCTCTACATCCCGCGCACCGGCGCGCCGATCAAGCACCTGCCCGCGCACCCGATGGACACGCTGCGCGACTTCATGTTCTGCGTCTCCAGCCTGTGGAAGGACCGCCTCGGGCAGATCTCGCTGGCGGTGACGACCCTGTTCTGGGGAGCCGGCGCGACGCTGCAGTTCATCGTCATCGAGTGGTCGCGGGTCACGCTCGGCTACAACCTCTCGCAGGCCTCCATCCTGCAAGGCGTCTGCGCGGTCGGCATCGCGCTCGGCGCGGTCGCCGCGTCGATGCGCGTGCGCCTGGACCGCGCCGTGTCGGTGATCCCGCTCGGCATCGCGATGGGACTGGTGGTGATCCTGATGAACGTCGTCGCCAGCGTCTGGCTCGCGGTGCCGCTGATCGTCACCATCGGGCTGCTGGCGGGCTACTTCGTCGTGCCGATGAACGCGCTGCTGCAGCACCGCGGCCACAACCTGATGGGCGCGGGCCGCTCGATCGCGGTGCAGAACTTCAACGAGAACATCTCGATCCTGATCATGATCGCCACCTACTCGATCCTGCTCGCCCTGGGCGTGTCGATCTACTGGGTGATCGCGCTGTTCGGCCTGTTCGTCGCCACCACGATGCTTGTCGTGAAGGTGTGGTACGAGCGCAACCGCCGCGTGCACCGCGTGGAGATCGAAGCGCTGCTGGAAGTCGCCCGCTCCGAGAAGCACTAGCGCCCGCAGCTCGCGCCTACCCCGCGCGCTCGTACAGCTTCACGTAGTCATCCTTCGCCATGGGCGGGACTCGCGCCACCGCCAGCGCATCGGCGAGGTGCGCCTCCGATCCGATGCCGGCCAGCGCCGTCCCCACGCCCGGCGTCGAGCGCGAGAACTGGATCGCGCGCTGCGCGGCGTTCGCGAGGCCCGGCACGTGGCCCGACAAAGGATCGCTCACCGCGAACGCGCCCTTGCCCAGCGCGTGGCTGGTCATGCAGTACAGGCCGAGCTGCCGCGCCGCCTGCAGCGACGAGGCGACGTTGCCCTTGCCGGTGGCCTGCGAGAAGCGCGCCAGCCCCTCCGTCATCGCCGGATTGAACGGCAGTTGCAGCACGCGCAGGCCCTTGCCGCCCAGCGCCTGCAGCGCCGCGATGGACTGGAACAGCGGCGCGTCGGTCTCGACGCGGAGGCTCTCGAAGGTGGCGATGCCGTAGTGGCGGATGCGTCCGTCCGTGACCGCGGCCTCGAGCAGCCGGAACACTTCGTCGAGGCGCCGGTGCATCGCCTCCTTGCCCAGCGTCGCCGCGTGCCGCTCCGGCTGGTCGACGAGGAAAACGTCGATGGTGGCGAGGCCGAGCGAGCGCCGCGCATGCTCGATCTCGCCCCTGTCCTCAAGCGCGAGGAAACCCTTCACCGCGATGAACACCGATTCCCGCGGCACGCCGGACGCCGCGATGCCCTCGCCGACCGCCTCGAGCGACGGATAATGGACCGCCGTGTCGACCACGTTGAGGCCGCCGCGCAGCGCGAGCGCGACGACGTCGCGCGTGGTCCCGCCTAGCGTGCCGAGGCCGATCGACGACAGCTTCAGGTGCTGGCCGGGGAAATCGCTGAAGTGCACCGCGCCGCACGCCGCGCCCGCGGTCGCCGCGTACGCCTCGGTGCCCGCGCGGGTGGCGTGGCCGGGCGTCAGTTCCCCTGCGCGCCCTGGCATCGGCCGAGGAAGTACAGGTACAGGTGGCGCGCGGTGCGGATCGCCATCTTCTCCGGCACCGGCGGCAGCGCATCCTCGCGGCCGGTGGCGATGCAGTTGCGGTAGTAGATCAGCTCGCGCAGGTTATCGCGCACTGCGTTCCACGACGGGTCGCCCTTCGCCAGCGTGCGGAACGCATCCAGCAGGTTCGGCCCCGCAGCGACAGGAGCACCGCTGCTCGCCAACTGCTGGTGCAGCAGCGCGAACGCGAAACCGATCGCCGCGTCCACCGCCTCGACCGGCGCGAGCGGCTCGCCCGCCGCGATGCGGCGCTCCCAGTCGGCGAGCCCCGCGTCGACGCGCTCGTACGCCTCCTTGCGCGGATCGTCGATGGCCTACTCGCGCGCCCGGCGCCAGCCCCGGTCGTAGAAGCCGACCAGCGCCTGCGTATCGAGCCGGTTGGGCTGCACGTCGATGCGGGCCACGTCCGGACTGAAGACGAACAGGCCCGGCAGCACCTGCGGCGTGAGGAAGCGCAGCCCCTCCGGCAGCGCCTGCGGCGGGCGGTACTCGCTGCGGCCGGCGATGACGAAGCCCCAGCCGCCGAACGACGGCACGAAGGCCTGGTACGGCGTGGTGCGCAGCCCCGCCGCCTCGATGGTGGCGACGATGCTCCAGAACGCCTCGCGCACCATGAACGGCGCGGTGGCCTGCGTCGCCAGCAGCCCGTCCGGCGCCAGGTGCCGCGACAACAGCCGGAAGAACGGCACGCTGTAGATGCGCCCCAGCGCATACGTGCTCGGGTCCGGCAGGTCCATGACGATGGCGTCGAACGGCGCGCCGTCGGCGCCGCCACGCGGGCGTTCCTCGAGCCAGCGCCACGCATCCGCGTTGACGATCGCGACGCGCGGGTCGCGCAGCGCCCCGGCGTTCAGCGCCGCGAGCCGCGGCTGCTCGCGGAACAGGTCCGTCACCTGCGCGTCGATGTCGACCAGCGTCACCCGCTCCACCGAGCCGTGGCGCAGGATCTCGCGCACCGCCAGCCCGTCGCCGCCGCCGAGCACCAGCACGCGGCGCGGCGCCCGCAGCGCGGCGAGCGCCGGGTGCACCAGCGACTCGTGGTAGCGGTACTCGTCGCGGCTGGAGAACTGCAGCCGCCCGTTGAGGTACAGGCGCACCGTCTCGTTGCCTTGCAGCAGCGCGACGCGCTGGTAGGGCGTCTGCTCGGCGAACACCACCTCGCCGCGATAGAGCTTCTCCTCGATCGCGCGGGTGAAGCGCTCGGCATGGAAGAAGCCCGCCGCCAGCGCCGCGAACGACACCGCGGTGGCGCCCCACAGCCACGGCGAGCGTAGCCGGTGCCGGAACAGCCACAACGTCAGCGCCGCGATGGCGATGTTGAGCATGCCGAAGGCAAGGCTCGTCCTCACCAGCCCGAGCCTCGGCACGAACCACAACGGAAACGCGAGCGAAGCGGCTAGCGCGCCAAGATAGTCGAGCGACAGCACGCGCGACACCAGGTCGTCGAACGTCACGTGCTCGCGCAGCAGCCGCAGCAGCAGCGGGATCTCGAGGCCGACGAACACGCCCACCGAGAACACCAGCAGGTACAGCAGCGGCTGGAACAGCGCCGACGCGGCGAACGCCGCGAACAGCAGCATCGCCGAAAAGCCGCCGACCACGCCGACCGCGATCTCGACCTCGATGAAGCGCTCGAGCAGCGCGTCGCGCAGGAACCGGGACAGCCACGCGCCGACGCCCATGGCGAAGAGGTACGTGCCGATCACGGTGGAGAAGCGCGTCAGCGTGTCGCCGACGAGGTACGAGGCGAGCGCGCCCGCCACCAGCTCGTAGACCAGCCCACAGGCGGAGATCACCAGCGCCGCCGCGAGCAGCGACAGTTCCCCGGGCCCGAGCTTGCGCGCGCCGGCTTCCAGCCCGGGCGCGCCGCTCAACTCACTTGCCACCCGATCCCCCGTAGTGCACCGATCCCGTGCGCGCGCTGCTCGACGAACTCTCGTCATCCCCGCTGCACGCGTAGACCAGCACTACGATGACGATGATGGACACCGTCCAACCGATGAGCTTCGCGCCCCAGCCGGACGATTCACCGGTCTCGGCCTTCGCCGCAGCCTGCTGCTCGGCGATCTCACGCTGCGCCTCCAGCAGCTTCAGGTGCTGCTCCGAGGTCATCAGTTCGTCGGCCGAGATCGGCTTCACCGAGTAGAAGGTCTGCACCGCTCCGCCGCCGGGCGCGATCTCGCGCAGGATCAGGCCGGATTCACCGTCGAAGCGCCCCGACAGCAGCAGTCCCTGCGTCGGCGCCGCGCCGACAGGCGCGCCTTCGGCCGCGAGGATCTTCAGCTTGTCGACGCCGGCAAGCACGTAGCGCATGCCCATGACACTGACCTCGCGGCCGCTGGGGTCGGGCGACGCGGCCTGCGGGAACTGGCGCAACAGCGCGAGCCGCCCAGGACGGTCCTCGAGGATCTGCGCGACCCCCTTCTCGCCCTCCAGCAGGTAGCGCGTCGCCACCGCGGCGTCGGGAAGCTCGAACTGCAGCACGCCGGACACTCGGAACGGCTGTCCCGCCATCATCACCAACTGCTCGAGCTTGAACTTCGACGGCGTCAACGCCATGCATGCCTCCCTGGGCGAGGCAATCTTAGCATCGCCCCTGTCAGGGACTTTCTCCCGACATCGCCCGGCGCGCGAAGACAAGGTCGGCCCAGGACTTGGACTTCTCGCCTAGGCTGCGCAGCAGGTATGCGGGGTGGTAGGTCACCACCAGCGGCACGCCGCGGAACTGGTGCAGCCGGCCTCGCAGGCTGGCGATCGAGGCGTCGGTCTCCAGCAGCGCCTGCACCGCGAAGCGCCCCATGGCGAGGATCAGCTTCGGGCGCACCAGTTCGACCTGGCGCAGCAGGTACGGCGAGCACAGCCCGACTTCGTCGGGCTCGGGATTGCGGTTCCCCGGCGGCCGGCACTTCAGCACGTTGGCGATGTACACGTTGTCCGTGCGCGCGAGTACCAGCGCGCCGAGCATGCTGTCGAGCAGTCGCCCGGCCTGCCCGACGAAGGGCTCGCCGAGGCGGTCCTCGTCCGCGCCGGGCGCCTCGCCGATGATCATCCAGTCGGCACTCTCGTCGCCGACGCCGAACACGGTCTGCCTGCAGCCAGCGCGCAGCTTGCACGCGGTGCACGACGACACGCTCGACTTCAACCCGGCCCAGTCCATGGCGAGGATGCGCTCGTCGCGCGATGCGGAATCGGCTTGAACCGTGGCCGCCGCCGTGGGTACGGCCACGGCCGGCGGCGGCGAAACGGTGTCGTCGCGCCTCAGGCGCCAGACGGGCCCGAGGCCCATCTCGGCGAGGATTTCGTCGCGCCGGCTCACAACGCCAGCATGTACACGAGGGCATCCTCGCGCCCTTCGTGCGCGGGGTAGTAGCCGCGCCGTACCGAGATGCGGCGGAAACCCGCGTTCTCGTAGAGCGCCTGCGCCGGCGCGTTGCTCGGCCGCACCTCGAGGAACAGGTTCTGCGCGGCGTGTTCCCGCCCGGCGCGGCGGATTTCGTCGAGCAGCAGGCTGCCGAAGCCCCGGCGCTGGAACACCGGCGCCACCGACAGGTTCAGCAGGTGCGCCTCGCCCGCGGCGACGATGAGGATGAAGTAGCCGGCGAGCACGCTGCCGATGCGCAGCGTGCGGCAGTGGTAGCCGGCGCGCAGCGAGTCGGCGAAATTGCCGTGCGTCCACGGGTGCGTGTAGACGGCGCGCTCGATGTCGAGGACCTCCGGGAGGTCCGCCTCCGTCATGCGCCCGATCGCCGGCAGGTCCTTGAGGACGGCGCTCATCGTGCGTCGATGATACCGCGCCGGGCAGACAGCTCCTGCGTGGTGAGCGCGACCTTCTCGCGCACGTAGACCGGCGCCGCGAGCGCGGCGTCGACGCCCTCGCCCGCCGCGAGTCGCGGCGCGGCGAGCTTCGCCACGGCGGCCGCCGACGGATGCACCAGCGCATCGACGCCGCGCAGGCGCGATCCGATGCGCTGCCGCAGCACGTCGCCATGCGCCGCGAAGCCGCTGCCGCAGCCCAGCCAGCCTTCTCCCGGCGGCGCCGGCACGTCGGCGGGCGGCACGCAGCTGGTCGCGATCACCTCGCGCCACCGGTCCGCGTCACGCTCGAGCGCCGCGCAATACACCTCGCGCATGCGCGCATCGAGGCACGCGAAGACCTTGTCCGCGCCCGCATCCTCGGCCAGCGCCTCAAGCGTCGACACGCCGAGCACCGGCACGTCGTTGCCGAAGGCCAGGCCCTGCGCGAGGCCGCACGCGATGCGCAGGCCGGTGAACGAACCCGGCCCCGCGCCGAACGCCACCGCCTCGATGTCGCGCGCGCGCAGGCCCTGCGCGTCGAGGAGGCGCTGCAGCATCGGCAGCGCCACCTCGCCGTGGCTGTTCGACGCCCGCGCCTCGACCGACGCCAGCGCGCCGTCGCGCCATAGCGCGACAGAGCACCATTCGGTCGAGGTTTCGAAGGCGGCGAGGAGCATCGGCGCATTCTAGCGGCTGCTAGAATCGTGCCCCTTCCCGCATCGCTTCCGGAGAACGCCCCCATGAAGGAATATCGCATCGCAGTCATCCCCGGTGACGGCATTGGCCGCGAGGTCGTGCCCGAAGGCGTCCGCGCGCTGGAGGCGGTGGGCGCGAAGCACGGCATCCGCTTCGCGTGGCAGGAATTTCCGTGGAGCTGCGACTGGTACAAGGCGCACGGCCGCATGTGCCCCGAGGACGCACCGGACACGCTGAAGAAGTTCGACGCCATCTACTTCGGCGCCGTCGGCAACCCGGCGATCGTCGCCGACCACATCTCGGCCTGGGGCCTGCTGATCAACTTCCGCCGCTGGTTCGACCTCTACGTGAACCTGCGTCCGGTGCGCCTGTTCGAAGGCGTGCCCTCGCCCCTCGCCGGCCGCAAGCCCGGCGACATCGACTACATGGTGGTG
>SXGU01206204.1_pt1 | contig 11113 bp, 6 predicted proteins | sample 3174531 | NCBI WGS metagenome assembly SXGU01 (sample SAMN11356863, study PRJNA531348) | freshwater metagenome | isolation source: freshwater sample F1-140 | place: China: Fuxian Lake, Yuxi | collected 2017-12-25
CGATGGAGGCGAACGTCGCACCGAAGGCCTCGTTGATGTTGACCGTCCCGCACTTGATGTAGCGAGCGATCGCCCGGGCCCGGGCGCCGTCCTGGCTGTAGATCGAGGCGTTGAGGCCGTACTCCCCGTCGTTGGCGCGGGCGACGGCGTCCGCCTCGTCGTGGAAGCGGTAGAGCGAGATCACCGGGCCGAAGGTCTCCTCGCCGAAACAGGTCATCTCCGGCGTGACGCCCTCGAGGATGGTCGGCTCGAAGAAATAGGGGCCGAGGTCGGGACGGGCCTTGCCGCCGGCGAGCACCCGGGCGCCCTTGGCGACCGCGTCCTCGACGTGCCGGGTCACGGTGTCGAGCTGGTCCTGCGAGATCAGCGAGCCCATGTCGTTGCCCCACTCGAGGGTCGCGCCGAGCGTCATCGCCTCGGTGCGGGACACGAACTTGTCGACGAACCGGTCGTAGACCTGGTCGGCGACGAACATCCGCTCCATCGAGACGCAGAGCTGTCCGGCGTTCGAGAAGGAGGCACGTACGGCGCCCTCCGCGGCCTTGTCCAGGTCGGCGTCGCGCAGCACCAGGATCGGGTTCTTGCCGCCGAGCTCGAGCGAGCAGCCGATCAGCTTCTCCGCGCAGCCCTTGGCGATGATCTTGCCGGTGGCCGTCGAGCCGGTGAAGCAGATGTAGTCGGAGCGGCCGATGATCTCCGGGCCGAGGTCGCGGCCGGGGCCGGCGACGACCTGCCAGATGTCCTCGGGGAAGCCGGCCTCCTCGAGCAGCTGGGCGCCGAGCAGCGCGCTGAGCATGGTCTGGGCGTCCGGCTTGGCGACGACCGCGTTGCCGGCGAGCAGAGCCGGGAGGCCGTCGCAGAGCGCCATCGTGAACGGGTAGTTCCAGGGGCTGATGATCCCGACGACGCCCTTGGGCACCCGGTTGACCTCGACCCGGGTCAGGCCCGGGACCACGCCGAGCTTGCGCTTGGTGTCGAGGTGCTCGTGCGCCGTACGCGCGTAGTAGCGGGCGGTCAGCGCGATGTGCAGCGGCTCGTCGAACGCGTGCTTGCGGGCCTTGCCCGACTCCCACACGATCAGGTCGATGATCTCGTCCTGGCGGTCGAGCACGAGATCGTGCAGCCGCAGCAGGCACGCAGCGCGCTCGTCGATGCTGACCCGGCTCCAGGCCTGCTGCGCCTTGCGCGCCCGGCTGAACGCCTCGGCGATGTCGACCGGCGTCGACTGCGGGATGTGCGCCAGCGGCGCCCCGCTCAGCGGCGTCTCGACCGGCACGGTCTGGCCGCTCGACGCGACGATCCGGCGGGTGAGGTTCTCGACGTAGTCGGGTTCGAGCGCGTACGCCGCCCGCGGGTCGTGCTCGGGATCGGCGGGCCCCTCGACCAGCGGTCCGCCTGCGGGTGTCTGAGCGCTCATGGAGCGAGCGTAGGGGGACGTGACGGGCATTACTACCGTCGGGTAGCCGAGTGTGGCGGTTTACACAGACGCTCTACATGTCAAGGACGTGCTGGGACGCGCATCGCTGCCACACCCATCCAGGCTATGGCGTGGTGCCCGCCGCCGGCGGCGCGATTGCCGTCGTGGCGCTCCCTGCCTCGCCAGAGCCGACGCCGGTCGGCGGAACAGGTTCCGCGCCGGCAGGCTTGATGAGGCGCCCGGTCAACGGGTCGTAGCGCACGTCGACGGGAACCACCTGATCTGTCGGCAAGACCTCTGTCCACTGGTCGAAGATCTGGAAGTTGGGGTCCGGGTTCCCCGGGTCTGGGTTGCGCGGATCGACTCGGAACCCGCCCTGAAGCGGGTAGAAGCCGTGCTCGAACACCTTCTCGACGGGCGTGGACGACACCTTCTGGTCGTCGTGAATGCTCACGTCGTTGGGGAACTTCTTGACCGCGACCGACTCCGCGTGCTTGCGGGCGACCATGAGGCTCAAGAACTTGATCGCGTCGGCCAGGGTGGGCTCGTTCTCGATCTGCAGCCCACGGCGGATCTCGTCGAGCTCGGACGCCGAGGCGAGATACGGCTTGTCGAGACCGTCGACGCCCTCGACGTCCATCTGCTGCAGCCAGTTGACGGCCGCGGCCTCCTTGCCCGGCCGGACCGGGATAACGGCCTTGACCCATGGGGCGTTGAGGAAGGCGTTGCGGTGGTTGTCACCGTCGAGCTGCAGGAGCCATCCGAGGGAGCTGCCCAGCTTGGCCGGCTGGGAGTCGTGGGTGATGTAGTAGTTGTCTTGACGCTGCTGGTGATCCGACCAGTCCACAGTCGCGTCGGCGCCGAAGGGTTGCTGCGATCCTGCGAACTGGCTGAAGTGCCGACGCGGCGTCCACCATTCTGGCGCGACGAAGTAGAGCATCTTGTCGACGTCGAAGATCGCGTTGATCAGCTCTGACAGCACGTGTCGCAGCTCGCTGGCGTCCGCGCTCGCGGGCATGTTGTAGAACTTGTCGGACATCAGCGTGCGGATCAGCTGGCGATAGACGATGGTGCGCTCCTCCTCGCGCAGCTCCTCGAAGGGGCGTGAGCGTACGTCGGCGGCCTGCTCGATACGCTCCTTGGCAGCCTTCTGGAAGGCTTCCTCATTGGCTCGCTGCTGAGCTCGGGACGCCGCTGCCCGGTCCGCGAGGATCTTCTCGTTGGCCGCCTCGATCTCGGCGATCTGTGCCTGGGTCGGGACGAAGACCAGCTCTCCGACCAGCACATAGTCGACACGCTCGTCCCACTCGATCCCAGAGGCGCCGGCGAGCACGCCGACCTGGATCCGGTTGCCGCCGAGCAGCTGTCCGATGAATGCGTATCGCTGGCCCTCGGAGTTGTTGCCGGACAGACTGCTGATCGACAGGTCGATCCTGGCGCCAGGGTTCTCGAGCTGGTAGCCCGACTCGGGCTGCACAGGGAGCGTGACCGTGTCGAGCGGGATGTAGCCGAGGTTGAAGTTGGCACGCTGGCGCCGGTCACCGAAGTTCCAGACCGCGTTGACCTGGAACGTCTTGACGATCCGCGGCGGCATCGGGATCTCGTTCTGGTCGGGCTGCGGCTGGAGGTCGGCGGGCTTCGCGATGTGCACGAGCTCGGCCAACCCCAGGTGCTGGCCCGGGTCGTCGACGAACGTCTCCCAGCACAGGTACGTCCCGATGTCCTGCACCTGTACACCGACCTGCCGCATCTTGCGGCGCAACTCGTAGTTGATGAGTTTGTCGGTCGAGTTCGCCAGAAGGTACCGCTTGCTCGAGACGTCCGTCGTCTCCGTCACAGTCTTGAAGGTCGACTGGAAGTTCTGCCGGATCTGGGTGGACAGCTTCTCGGTCTGCTGCCGCATCCTCTTGTGTGTGTCCTCGCGGGCCACCTGCTGGGTCCGATCGAGGTTGAGGCTCGCCGTCGCCGAGGCGTTCCCGCTACCCCAGGACTGATGCACGGTAGACGTGATGCCCAGCTTCGAGTCCTCGCGATTGTCCTGCTTGACCGCCGCGCTGATCTCGTCCTGTTCACTCGCAGTCCGCTCCACCGTCGAGGTCGTCTCGTACAGCGTCGAGCTCGTGCGCTCCGTCGTGGTCTTGCGCGTGCTCACCTCGACCAGCTCCACCGACGAACCTGGACTGAGCCAGATGTGACCAGTCGGCGTTCCGAGGAACGTGTCGAGCTCGAAGAAGTACTGCCGGAACAGGTGGACGATGCCGATCGGCGAGAGGCTGACGTCTGACAAGTCCTCCTTCGGGTTGAACAGCGCGAATGGGTCCTCGTACGCCTCACGTGCCTTTTGAAGGAAGGCCTTCACCTCGTCGGCCTCGGTCAGCGCCGGCGTCGACGAGTAGAAGAGCCGTTTGAGCGTCGCAAGATCCTTGACCGTCATCAGGTCCCTCAGCACCGCAGCCACCACCGACTCGCGTCGGAGCTCGGCGACTGCCGCACCCTGTGCGCTCTCGCGGGCCGCCTCCTGTCTGACGGCGTACTGCGCAGGCGGCTCGTTCGGCAGTCCCGGGACCGATGCCGCTGCGGCATCGATCCGCTTGGCCGCCTCGATCTTCCATTCGGGGAACACCACCTTCTCGAGCCGCAGCTCGAAGGACTCCTCGAGCTCCGGCGGCTCACCGAGGCTCGGAACGTTGGTGAAGACCCGCTTCCAGTCCCCCTCGGTCTCTGGCGGACGAGACTGTCGCTGCAGGCTCTCGGCGACGGAGGCGAAGAAGAGGCTCTCGTTCTGCGACCGCGGCTTGTTGCTGGTGTGGCGAGCCGGGCCGACCTGTCCCAGCGCAGCGTCACTGCCGTCGAAAGTCACGGTGACATCCGGGACGTAGGCGTCCATCGGGAGACTGATCGCATCCAGGTCGCGTCCGACACGGATGAGCTTGCGTCTCGATTTCCAACCGATCAGAGGCTGATAGACGCCAAAGATCTCGCTGGCGTAGGGCAGCGTCCCACGGAAGCTCGAGTCATCTTTCATGGACCTCATCGCTCCTAGTCAGGCCCTCCCTCGAAGGGCTCCGTACCGACGACGACCGCAGTGGTCAGCCGCCGGCGGAATGGTGGAATCGATCGAGCGATGTAGTGCTCGTCGTCGAGCAACGGCTCGCCGCCCCTGGCCGGGGTCGAGGCGGGGGTGGCTTCGATGGCGATGTCGAACGTGTAGGTGCCCTCGGTTCCATGCGTCTCGTCGCACAATGCGCTGTAGACACCGTCCCTGGCGACGTCATCCCCACTTGCGGCCGACTCTTCGTCGTTGAAGCGCAGCGGTGCGAGCTCGCCGTCGGGTCGGCGTACGGCACCGCTGACTCGAAGGTCGGTCACCGGACCGTCGTAGTAGGTCTGTACCCGCACCGGTATGACGTCGCCGGGCTGGTAGCTGCCGGGCGCGACCGCCGCAAAGCCGCCGATGCGGGGATGCTCGCTGAACGCCATCACGAGGGCATCGGGGTTGCCCGTGGCAGCGTCGCCCGTGATCTCCGCGACCCACACTCCCGGGACGGGTCGCTCCACCAAGACCGCCGTGTAGGGGAACTCACCGACTATCCCGGTGACGTGAGGGGACGCCGTGTCGGTTGAGATCGTTTCACCGTCCGGGGAGTGGAGGGTGAGCGCGAGCGGGGAGTCCGCGTTGTGCCAGTTGACGAGGAACGTCGCGACGTCGCTCCCCTCCTCGATCTCGATGCGCCGTTCGATTCGTTGCTCGCCCTCCACCAACGCTGCCGACTGCGCCGTCACCAGCGCGCCGTTGTTGCGCGCCAACGCCGATATCCGCGCGAGCTCGTCGCAGATGGCCTTGGCCTGCTTGCCTGGGGGTTGGCTCGAGTCGATACGGCAGAAGGTGCCGCCGGTCGCAGTGGCGATGTGCTGGAGCAGCGCGGTGCCGACCGAGATACCGACGCCCACAGTGAAGACGCGCACGCCGGCCTTGACGATGTCGGCGAGCACGGCCTCCGGGTCTTCGCCGGTGTTGTGGATCCCGTCGGTGACGAGAACGATGACCCCCGCAGGGGCCCTGGGCCCCGGTGCGGTGACGGTCTCCAGGGACGCACGAAGCCCGTCTCCGATTGCTGTGTCGCCGCCGGCCGACAACTGCTTGACGCGGTCATGAGCGTCGGACTTCACCGATGCGTCGATCATCGCCACCATGTCGAGGTCCACGCTGGCATCGTCAGAGAACGTCACGATGCCGAGGTGATGATCGGCCTTCGCGGAGTCGATCCACCAGTGAATGCCGTTCCGTGCCTCGTCGAACTTGCCGTCCTCTCGCATGCTGCCCGACCGGTCGATCGCCACGACGAAGTGCTGCGCGGTGGTACCTGTGACCCAGTCGATACCTGTGAACGCGGATGGTGAACCCCCTAGTTCTGGGAAGCCGGCGAGCATGGTCTCCCAACAGGACTGGCCGTGGACGCTGTGCTGAAGAGTGTTGTGGTCGGGGTCGTGGTTCTCGCTGGTACAGAACCTCCTCACCCTGCCCGTGACAAGAGGACCGCCGGTGGCTCGCTCGCCGAAGCGGTCCCCGTCCGCCCAGGTGGCCTGCATGATGCACGCGTCACTGGACTCGTCGTCGATGCACTCCGCCGGAACCGCGCCCGGGCCGATCCACTCGTCGCGAAGGTCGTACGCGTACTCCGCGAAGTGCCGCACGATGACGAACGGCTTGAAGCGCTCGTCGCCGTACAGCGTCATGTGTGCGTCGGCCTGGCCCAGTCCGAGTCTTGGCGAGGACGACTGGCCGTTCTCCTCGAGCAACCACGCGTCGGCTTCGTGGCTAGCGGCATAGTCTTCGGCCACAGTGATCCTGCCGAACTGGTGCACGCCGCCAGTGGCGTCGAACAACAGCTGCGACGCCTGCTCGAAGGACGCCCGCCACTCGTTGACGCGGTCAGTGTCGGCGCTGTGCCGAAAGGACACGAGCAGGTCGAAGCGCCCACTGTCGAGCCGCCCAGTTCCCATGTGACACCCCCGCCGACCAACGTCCGTGATTCACGACATCACCGCCCTACTGGGGTGTCTATAGCCTCTTCGGGTCAGTGACACGTGGCTCGGTCCCGTAGCCAGGTCACCACAAGTGTGGAATCTCTGGCAGGCCGAACGGACTGGTCCCACCAGCCGCAGCCGCCGCCATGAGCAGCGTGCTCCCGCAGGACCCGAGGCCGGAGGGCTTCGGATACGGACCGCGAGCCTCGACTGCGGCAGGGGCGTTGACGATCGCGGTCTGCAGGGTGTCGACGAACACCGTTGCGACCTCCCGGGCAGCGCCATCCATGTGCTGGCATGTCTTCAGCGCCAAGTCTCCGGTGAGCTCCCCAGTGGGCACCCATCGCGTCGCGGCGTACCAGTAGCCGAAGTCCGACAGCTTCTTCGCCAGCGTCGCCACGAGCGCCGGCTTGTTGGTGATGCCAGCCGTCCCTACTGTCGCGCCTATCGCCCCGGCAAAACTGGCGGAGCGATCGCGCCACGGCTTGGACGTTGCGGGCAGGAGGTATGCCTTGAAGGCGTCCGCCACCCCTCCGTTTCCGTACACCGGAGGTCCTCCCGGGGTAGCGCCCGCCGCCACGACGTACGCCGCGATGTCGCCCTCCAGGTTGTCACTCACCCCGTAGTCGGACGTCGCATTGTGGAAGACGTACTCGACAGAGGTCGACGGAGCCTTGGCCCGGCGCCGAGCGAGGTTCGCCGTACCACCACCCAGGTCCCCCAACCAGGTGACGACCTCCAGACCGGTGCCTCCCTCCGGAAAGACATGGGTGCGCGCGAACGTGCCCCGAGTCTCCAGTCCGATGAGGACGTGCCCGACGTCGACCGACCGCCCAGGCTCCTTGAGACTCTGTGAGTCCTTCAAGTCCTGCACCGTGTTCGTCCGGGCGAACAGGGGCCGAGGGTCGGCCGGAACGCCTCCACCGGTGTAGGTGATGAAGCCGGCGTTGCGGATCCTGGCGCCGGTGACGGAGCGCTTGCTCTCCACCTCGTAGTCCAATGACCACGTAGTCCCGTAGTAGAGGCCTCGCAGCGTCCTGGATCGCTCGAGCGGCGCTCCCTGACCGCCTGCGACGAGCTTCGCCTCGGCGCCCGCGAGCAGCGCCACGAAGGAGGTGAAGTCTGGAGTCTTCGCCACGGTCAGGCCATTCCAGGTGCGGACCCGGGAGTTCGGAGTCGGTCCTGATTCTCGCCGGTGGCGCCAGGGTGTCAACCAACCTCCCGGATGTGTCAAGGCGCCTGTCGGTCCTCCTGCGCGACCGGACGCCGGCGACCCGCGGAGTGCTGGTACTGGGGGTTCCACCGCACGTTCGCGACGTGCATCGCGATCGCACCGGCGATGGCGGCCCCGATGATGGCCGCCGAGACGACCCAGAACTCCTCGGTCCGGCTGCCGGTGAAGATCCCGGCGACCAGGACGAGGAGGACGCTGACAGCGGCGACCGACCGAAGCGCGATCTCGTTGCGCACCCTCTGGGACCCCGCCATGACGCCTGGGTAGGTGAGGTCGACCGGTGAGCCCCGCTCACGACGTGTCGTCGCGGAGTGGAAACTGCGTGGCATTCCGTCGGTGGTCGCTGTCACCCTGGTTGCAGGATGAATGCCCCGCCCCGCACCGTCGGAGACACCAAGCAGACTCCGACGAGCGTGGCGGCACGCACCCTCGGGGTCTCCCGGGCGCGCCTTGCCGCGGTGTCCACGCGGCTCAACCGGCCGGGTGTCGCGGCCGTGGGCGCGACGCTCGCGACGGTGCTCGCCGAGGACGGCGAGCGGCTGCTGGCGAGCGGTACGGCGAAGGGCGCGCCGACGTGGGGCATCGCCGAGACGACCGTCAGTGACCGCGCCGTACCGATCTCCGCGATGGTCGCCGTGCCGGCCGGGGTCATCTGCGACCACGCGGTCGTGGCGCGGATCCACCAGGCCGAGTGGGAGGCCGAGCTCGAGGTGTTCACGACCGTCGAGCAGCTGATCGGGCTGCGCTCGGCGTTCCGGGCGTGGGTCGTGGAGACGACGACCAGCGCGTCGCCGTTCCGGTTCGGCCAGTTCACCGTCGAGGCCGACAACAAGGGGATCAACCTGACCCGCTGGGACGCCGGCGAGGTGACCCGCGACGACCTGCTGCTGCCGGACCACGTGTGGGAGACCGTCGACCGGCACGTGCACGGCTCGCTCGCGATGAGCGAGACGCTGGCGGCGGCCGGGCTGGCGTCGTCCGCGGGCGTGCTGTGCGTCGGGCCGCCGGGCACCGGCAAGAGCCAGCTCGCCCGGATCGTCGCCGCCGAGGTGCGCGGTCGTGCCACCGTGCTGATGGCGACCTCGTGGGCGGTGCAGCGGTTCCTGACGCCGCTGTTCCGGCTGGCGGGTCAGCTGGCGCCGTCCGTGGTGGTCATCGACGACCTCGACCTGGTGGTCGGGTCGCGCGGCGCGGGCGCCGAGCAGCTGCACGGCTTCCTCGGCTCGATGGACGAGGTGATGGCGTCCCGCGAGGGCGTGGTCGTGCTGGCGTCGACCAACGCGCCGGGCAGCATCGACCCCGCGGCGATCCGGGCGTCGCGGTTCGACGCGGTCATCGAGATGAAGGCGCCCGGCCCGCAGGGCCGCTACCGGATCCTCGAGCGCTACCTGGCGGCGTTCCCCGACCTCGACCTGGGCCGCGTGGTCCGGGCGACCGACGGCGCGACGGGTGCCGACCTGCGCGACCTGGCCCGGCGGGCCTACCTGGCCAGCCAGGGGCAGGTGACGACCGAGGCGGTCCTGCGGGCGGTCGCCGCGGGCCGGTTCTCCGAGGAGCTGACGACCGGGGCCTACCTGTGAGTCCTCTGACCCCCGGTGCTCGGGACACCGGGGGCCAGAGGAGTTCGTGGGCGTGCCTGCCTGGCGGCTACGCGAACCGGCCCGGGTTGGTGGCGACCGGACGGGCGAGCGCGGGTCGGACCGCGCGGTACGCCTCCACCATAGGCGCGATCTCGCTGGGCTCCGCACCGTGGAGGATCACCGAGTGGCAGCCGAGCTCCAGCTCACGCACGATCGTGCGCGCCGCGTCGGCCGGCTGGCCGTGCGCGGAGGCGTCCAGCCACTCGTCCGGGACCATCTCCCCCAGGCGAAGCAGTGTCTCGGTCGACGCGGTCGCGTCGATCGCGCCGCCGGCCGAGGAGGCCTCGATGAAGAGGTCCGACGTCTTCAGCTTCTGCCACGCGCCGGGGTCCCAGCCGTTGACGGAGACCAGCGTGTCGCCGTACGCCTGGAAGTAGGTGACCAGCCGGCCGACGCCGCGGCGCACCCGGTCGTCGTCGGACAGGTCGTCGGGTACGGCGGCCAGGCACGACCAGATGCGGACGGCGTCCGGGTCGCGGCCGGCCCGCTCGGCGCCCCGGCGTACCGCCTCGATCGACGAGGTCGTGGCCTGCTCGCTGAAGAAGGTGTGCATGACCACGAAGTCGCACAGCTCACCGGCGAGCTCCATGGTGCGCGGGCCGACCGCCACCAGGCCGAGCGGCGGGCCGCCGCCCTCGAGGCCGTGCAGGTTGTGCAGCACCGGGAACTTCCCGGCCGGGCCGTCGTGGTCGAGCACGAACCCGTCGGTCCACAGCTGCCGCAGCATGGTCAGGTAGTCGCGGAGGATCGCCTCGGTGACGACGGGCAGCCCGAGGGTCCTCCAGTGCTCCGACGAGCCGCGGCCGAAGGACATCGCGTACTTGTCCTCGGTGATCGCCTTGAGGGTCGAGCCCATGGCGGCCGTGATGACCGGGTGCCGGGTGTGGTGGTTGATCGCCGCGCTGGCGATGCCCAGGGACGGCGCCCGCCCGGCGACGGCGCCGGCCAGCACGCCCGCCTCCTTGACCGTGAACCGCTCGCTGATCATGCACGTGCCGAGCCCCAGCGCCTCCGCGTCGGTCGCCTCGGTGAAGACCTTGCGGGCGTCCGCCGGGTGGTGGGTGACGGCGTAGTAGGCGAGCTCGTTGAGCTGCTCGGTCACTCGGCGGCCGGCAGCGAGGTGTAGATCGACTTGAGCTCGGTGTACTGCCCGAGGCCCTCGGGACCGAACTCGCGGCCGACGCCGGAGGCCTTGAAGCCGCCGACCGGCGCCGCGAAGTCCATCGTGTAGGTGTTGACGCCGTAGGTCCCGGCGCGCACCTGGCGGGCGACGTCGAGCCCGGCCTCCGGGTCACCGGTCCACACCGTGCCGGCCAGTCCGTAGTCGGAGTCGTTGGCGATCCGGACGGCGTCGTCGACGTCGTCGTAGGGGATCACCGACAGCACCGGCCCGCAGATCTCCGCCTGGGCGATCCGCATCCGGGTGTCGACGTCGGCGAAGATCGTCGGCCGCACGTACCACCCGGACGAGAGGCCGTCGGGCATGCCGTTGCCGCCGAGCGCGACCCGGGCGCCCTCCTCCTGGCCGAGGGCGATGTACTTCTCGACCCGCTCCTGCTGGCGCTGCGCGACCATCGGCCCGATCTCGGTGGCCGGGTCCATCGGGTCGCCGACCTGCATCGCGGACACCGTCTGCACGAGGGCGTCGAGCACCTCGTCGTACTTCGCCCGCGACGCGAGGATCCGGGTCTGCGCGACGCAGGCCTGGCCGGAGTTCATCAGCGAGACGAACTTCAGGCCCTCCATGGTCGAGGCGAGGTCGGCGTCGTCGAGCACGATCGCCGCCGACTTGCC
>SXGU01569786.1_pt1 | contig 11113 bp, 10 predicted proteins | sample 3174531 | NCBI WGS metagenome assembly SXGU01 (sample SAMN11356863, study PRJNA531348) | freshwater metagenome | isolation source: freshwater sample F1-140 | place: China: Fuxian Lake, Yuxi | collected 2017-12-25
ATATCGGCCAGCATCGATCGGTAGTGGTTCAAAAGCTGCGAATCCCAGACCTCTTTCACTGTGTTCTTGGTGAGGTCACCAAGCAGCATCTTGTTCTCGCTATCCATGCAGCATGCGGTGATCGTTCCGTCCCAGTTTATGGACAGCTTGTCGAAAACTTCCGGGCACTCCGGATGCACCTTCACTACCGATTCAAGCTCTTTAAGGCGCTTTAGCTCCTCGAACTCATGCGACCGCAACCGCACGGCGTTCAGGTCTACATACTCGAGCACGGTCCGGCCAACATTCACCATGTCCGCGATACCTTTGAAGGTTTCGCGAAAGTGCGTAACCATCTCCTTGCTCTCGTAGGTGATGGTCGTCGAAACATGGATGAACGGATAGCGCCGGTTGCCGCGCTTGTCATGCAGACGCCGTACCGTCTCGATCAGCTCATCGAAGAAGTCGATGTTGCGCATCTCCGCGTAGCTCTTCCGGTCGACGCCCTGGAACGAGAACTTGATCGACTCGACCGGAATCGCGAGAAGTTCATCCATCATTTCGTCGGTCAGCTTGCTGCCGTTGGTGTTGATATGCGTCATCACGCCTGCCGTCCGGCAGTCGCGGAGATACTGCAGAATACTGGGATGCGTCAGGGGCTCGCCCCAGCGGATGAAGCGCAGAGGCGTGCGATAAGGCCGGATATCCTCGAGCAGGCGATAGAACAGCTCGTCCGTCATGAAGCCCTTCGCGCGCTTCTGGGAGAAGTTCCCCGTCGGGCACATGAGGCAACGGAAGTTGCAGGTATTCGTCATCTCAACGTCAATAAGCCGCGGAAACTCCGGCAGATTGACAAGCTTCTGCTTGGAGTTTCCAGCGTTGCAAGTATCGTAGAGATGCTGAAACGGGTTGGTTGTCACCTTCCGGCTCCTATGAAGACCTGCAGCCTAGCACGCTCCGACGACCGATTGTTCCATAACGTCCCACAGACGCGCTGAAGCATTCGGATACGCCGAGAAGCTGCAGAAATATTCCAAGATGTCCTGTCGGTCGGGTGTCCAGCCGCGACGCAGCGCATCGATGAGATCACTGGTCGATTCGAAGGCCCCGGCCCTGTCCGTGTAGTCCCGCCCCATCAGTGAGGGGTAGTGACGGATGGCGTAATAAGGCTTGCCGGCGGCATGTGTTTCGACCAGCGATCCAGAACTTGCCGGGCCGATCACGAAATCGGCCCATTCCACATGAGGCGTCAAGCGGCCCTTCTTGGTGATCTCGCAGTCGATACCGCAGTGGTGAAGCGCGGCCGTGTAGTAGCTGAGATTCGGTGTTCCCGGGTGCAATTTCACCCGAATCTCCGGCACCTTCAGCTCGCGGAGCCCCCGTACAATCTCGACGAGATACGACGCCTTGCAGGAATGAAGCCCGACGACGTCATACCCGTCGATCCAAGGCCCAAGGACGAGCGCCCGATCGCGCCGGCCGGATGCTGCGGGCGCTGGCCGACGCACCAGGTCGAGTCCCGGGTATCCGACCCGGACACATGGAAGCGGAACGCCCTGCGCCTGGAACCATTTCTCCTGCTGCTCACCCCAGGGCAGAAAGCGCGTCACGAGCGGCGACGAAATGCCATCGCCGGTTCGCGCGCACAGCTTCTGCTCGGACAGGAACATCCCGTTCGGCATCTCGTCGATCGGCGTGCCGGTCTGGCAAGCCGCTTCGGCGAGCAGCCGTGAATTGGCATTTCCGGCGTCGCCGATCACCATCCGGGCGCAGCGGTGCCGGCGAAACAAGATCTGATAGCCCTTCATTTCCTTGGCGCGACGGTGCATCCAGCCGCGGGCAATGATGCGGATTGAAATGAAACGGCGGCAGGCAGCCTCGATGCCCGTCGCGGGATGAGTCCCCCAAGTGTTGGTGAGGCGGTTGCCGATCGCGTCGATCTCCGCCCGCTCCACTGCTGTGAGAGCTACGCTTGGAAGATGTACCAGAACGACGTTATTGCGCCAGCAGCGCCACAGAAAGCGCGGGGTTTTCGGACATTGTCCGGCGGGAACCACCATGGTAACCCGCCGGCCGCGACAATTCTCGATCAGCGGCTCGATTACCTGCCAATTGGCGGAAATATAGATCTTCGGCCGGCGCTGGACGCGCGGTGAGGCGACGCGAAAGAGTGCGTCCACCGCGAACGAGTAGACTTGGCGCAATCGAAAGCGCCAACCGGTCTCCTCCGGCTCGATGCCGACATGAGGGACGTCAGGACAGAGCGGGTCGTAAGGATCGGGTGGGGCCAGACGCTCCTCCACGTGCAATCGATGGAGGTCCCCAAGGCTCCCCACCAACCATCGCTTCGTGGCGTCATCGAGCATCTGATTCTCGAGCTGGAGATCGACAAGGACAAGGCGCGTCGGCCGGTACAATCGGATCAATCGATCCAGTCCGTGCCACAGGCGCTGGTAGCCCTTTGAAAACAGGGCGACGTCCTGCATGAACTGCTTGCCGAGCGAAATACCGCGGAAGCGAGTGACATCCTCGCCATCCACATACATCCACATAACGCTACGCAGATAGTGGTCATGAGGGTCGCCGGTGTCTGCCGGCCAATGCTCCATCGTGGCCTCGAAATGGACGCCGTGGCCGCCGCGGTCGATCCACTTCCGCCAAGCCAGCCAGTCGGTGCTGACCACGAGCGTGTCGGTGTCACCAACATCGAGCGTATCGAGGTGCTGGCAGTGCGAGATGAGAACCAGACGGCAATACGCTGGGCGGAGCTGCGGCAGCGGAGCCAGCACCGACATCTCGGTTAGCCTTACAGCCGGGGATACAGGTGGCCGGGGGGAATGTGCCGTGACAACCGTCATAGTGTCAGGTCGAGATTTCTCACGCAGAGATTGCCGAAGCGATCATTTGCGGCAACCCCGATCCGGGCGACCGTGTCAATGGCAAGCGTGTCACCATGAAAAGCGTAGAACCACCGGCGGCGGCAGGGAGAGAAATCGAAATTGTCATGTAAAAAGGTGCGGGCGCGGGTCTCGATGGCCAGGAACGGCTGCGGGCCGAAGACGGCGCCGGAGGTGGTCTTCACCTCGACATAAGGAACATCTCCATCCGCCGCAGGGTGGAAGAGCAGCTCGAAGTCGAGTGTGGCTTCAGACGCATACTCAGGGCACACGACGGCGCGAAATGCTTCCCGGGCCTCGGCGAACTTGAATTTTACGCCAGGGTACCGTCGGGCCGACTCCGCGACGAGATCCTGTACGAACTCAACCTCGGGCGCGATATCCCGGTAGTCGTGATTGGCCAGGCCGACGAGGGTTGGCTGGCCGCTGGCAGCCCGCGCAAACGCCTTGTCCATCTCACGCTGATCGATGCTTGCGATCCGATTGAACATGTTGAGCGCCCGCGCAATCCAGCGCCGGCATTCGCCCGGCGTCTGATAGTCGTCATGGCTGGGGTGGTAGACGCTCCAATCGGCAGGCGCGCGGCGCCAGTCTCCAGATCGTCCATTGCGAAAGTCGATCTGTTTGTCGAGCTCCTCGTTGTTCTCGATCGCCATGTTGCTGATATCAAACGGGATCCACTGCTCCAGAAACCAGTGGCTGTCGGGACGCTCCGCCTGGAAGCCGGCACGATAGCAGGTCGGAAACCAGCTCCGTTCGATAACCTTGCGTGCGAGGATTTCGAAGATCTCCGGTGTGCGAAAGTAATGCGTCGCGCAACGATGCGCGTCACGAAACGAGGACATCGGATGAAAGTGCCAATGTATCGCGTCGCGAGTATTCGGCGTCTCGGCAAGGATCTGGCGGTACCGGTCGAAGATGTTGTGAAACCCGATGTCACGTCGCCGCGGGTTGTATTGGAAGTTGATGTGATCGAGACAGAACCAGTTGTAGACCCACCCTCCGTCATCGGAATCGATGACTCGACGTCGAAGTGCGGAGGATGCCGCTCTTGCGACCATGACCTCGATCTCCGGCCAGCTCCCAACGAACGACAATGCGTGGCTGCGAAGAAGGTCACGTATGGCAATTTCCTTGCCGCCAAGATCGATTTCGCCACCTTCCAGTCGCCGCAGGTTCTCGCGCGTGGGCGCGATCTGGCCGATATCGAATCGCTCGTTAAGGCGCTCGAATCGCACGTCAAGCCCCTCATGCAGGGGGCCCTCGGTGTCGACGCAGTGAACGATGTAGACGGTCGCGGTCACGTCCGGGGTTGTGCCGCAGTGACGTATGCCGCGAGATTGCCGAGCACGAGAAGGTCCTTTGCGCCGATATCGTGACCCTTGACCTTGACCTTGAACTTCTCCTCGATCTGGAACAGAAAATTGATCAGATCGAGGGAGTCCATCTCCAGGTCGTCGCCAAGGTGGAGGCTCGCGAGAGGCTTGTCAGGGATGACGACGTCGCTCTTGAATTCCTTCACCATCGCGATACACGCCGTCATGAACGGCTGCAGGTCACTCATTTCGAATTCTCCGTTCGTAACGTGAGTACGGTGTTGCCCCAGGATAGGCCGACGCCAAATCCGGACAGGAAAATGCGCTGTGGGCGCTTGGCCGTTTCCAGTGCATGGGTCTCGAGAGCGATGGGGATCGTTGAAGAGGTGGTGTTGCCGATACGCTCGACATCAATGACGCAACGTTCCTGGGGTATGCGCAAGCGTGCGGCGAGGCTGAGCACCATGTGGCGACTCGCCTGATGGAAGATCCAGCTGTCAATGTCGTCGCGGGCCAGGTCGTTCAAGGCAAGACAGGCCTCAATCGATCGAGGCAGTGATCCGATGACGAAAGCGAAGATCTCTCGGCCGTCCATGAACAAAGGTTCGACTCTGTCACGGCGCACCGCGCTGCCGCGCGCAATCAGTGCTTCGTGACGAGATCCGTCGGTGCCGAAGCTGAATTTTCCAAGGTCATAAACCGCATCGGCGGACAGCAGCGTGGCCGCTGCACCGTCACCGAATAGCGGGGCTGTCGCCCGATCGGCAGGCGACACGAGCTTGGAGTAAGTCTCTGCCGTGATGAGAAGCCCCTTGTCGATCCCTTGTGCCTTCATCATCGAGCCGACCACCTGCAGGCCGTAGACATAACCGGAACAGCCTAGGCTGATGTCAAAGGCTGCGGTTGACGGCGCGCAGCCCAGCCGATCGGCAACCACGGCGGACACGTGCGGCAGGCAGTAGTCCGGGGTCTGCGTCACAACCACAAGCAGTCCGATACTCCTGGCATCGGTGCCGGTATCCTCAAGAAGGCGTCGGCCCGCCGCCGCCGCTAGATCGGACACATACTCCTCACGCCCCGCCGCCCGCCGCTCGCGGATGCCGAGCTTCTCATAAACGAACGTTTCGTCGAATCCGTGCGTCACGATGGCGGCGCTGTTGGAGACGATCTCCGCCGGCAGGAAGGAGCGAATGGCGGCGATTCCGATGGGCCGCCGGTCAGACAAGATCATGGATGTCCCGAGAGGCGTAACACAGCCGGAAGGCGTGCTTGCGCCCGCCTACCGATAGGGAAAGCGCGTTGAGCGTGAAGACGTAACCGTCGTTGCGCTGCAAGCCGACATGCTTGATGTCGAGTTCAGCTTCCCCGGACGCAAGGTGCGCCGGGCACACATAACCGAGGCAATAGACAAAGCGAAAACGATGCGGCCGCCCGTCTGCGCGAGGTGGCAGGCTGGCGATATGTATCTGCTTGTTGGCTTCGGCCACGGCCCGCATCAGGGCATAGTTCGTGTCGGTACCGGCCAACGTTGCATGGCCGCCAAATTGTTCGCGGACATGGAATTCCCTTACAAGACCCTGCTCGGTCGCGGGCTCTCGGGCGACCACGGCGGTGGACGGCTCGCGGAAGAGAGCGAGCCAGAAGGGCTTTCCCGCCAGTGAGCTGCGCATCTCCGCTGCCGCACCCGCGAGATGGGTCGGAGATGGCGGTGCCGCGAAGGCGCGGATCTCACCGTCAGCTGCCACTGGCGCGTTCACCCGGAACGAGCCCACCTCCAGGTCGAGTCCATCCTGCCCCGCCGCCGCCATCGTCGCCGAGCGTAACCCCTCGAAGATCATCGGGGCGTGGATGTAGTCACGCTCGCCCACAAAGGCGAATCGCGAGCGGCTGGCAATCATCGGGGCAATACCGGCAGTATCTTGATCGTCATGCGCGTCGATACAACGACGTCGCCATTCTGATTGACGCACTGCGCCTTGATCTTCAAGGCGCGCATCGCCTCTACGCGACCGATGACCTCGACCGTGGCGGATATCACGTCGCCCATGTACACCGGGCGCACAAAGCGGGTGTTCTTTTCCAGCGCTACGACCAGGGTCCTTGGTGAGCCGAACGTCTCGACAAGCGCAGCAGCAATACGGCTTTCCTGGACAAAGCCATTGGATATCCGCCCCTCATAGCCAAGACACCGGGCAAGGTCATCGTCGAAATGCACCGGGTTGTAGTCGCCGCTGAGCTCGGCGAACAGCGTATTGTCGTGCTCCGTGACCGGCCTGGTGAATGATCCGGTGTAGCCGACAACAAAATCGTCGTAATTCATGCGACCTTCGTGTAGCTGCGCTTGTCGTCGCGAATGCCGGTGAAGGCGAACGGCCCGCGTCCGAGTTCGTCTGGTCCCGGGGGTGGAGGGGCGGCGCTCTCGTAGAGATCGGCGAGGCGCTCATATTCCGTCATTGTGATGCGCTGCCGTGCGTTGAGCAGCGATCCAAGGCCAAAGAGTGATGCCCGCTCAACCGTGCCGGGTCCGAATTCGCCACGCATGAGAACGGAACCGCAGCCCGACCCGTATGAGAACAGGTACGCGCCGTTATGGCCTTGGGGGGGCGAATTCTCCAGCAGGCTCATGAGGGCCAACCAAAGACTTCCGGTATAGATATTGCCGACGCGCGCGGGAAAAACCACCGAGGGTGCCACGTGCGTTTCATAGTGCGGCCGCCAATCAGCGCCCTTGTTGAGTCCGCCGACCACGCGCGCGTGGGCCTGCTGGACCAGTTTCGGATAGGGGATGTGATAGAGAAATGCGGCGCCGAGATCTCCCTCAACCCCTTCGAAGCAATGTGACGCAGCTTCGTTGTAGCATTGAGTGGAATAGAGGCCGTCGACGATAGGATATTTCTTGTCGAGCGGCTTCCAGAAGTCCCAAACATTCCTGCTGAAGGTTCCTATCTCTGTGAGGGCGACCAGACGCGGATCTCTGGCGATCACCATGGCCACGGCTCCGGCACCCTGGGTCGGCTCACCTAGAGAACCACGGCCGTAGCGCGCTATATCCGACGCGACGACGAGCGCGTAGCGATGGCTGGGGTTATGCAGCCAATCGATGGCAGACAGCACGCCATAGGTCGCGCCGGCACAGGCATGCACAATGTCGTAAACGCGGCAGCGGGGGCCGATCCCGAGCAGTTCGTGGACATGGGTCGCGGTCGGCTTCGATTTGTCCTCGGCGCTTTCCGTGCCGACGATGAGGAGACCGATATCGGCGGGTGACACACCTGATTGGGCCAGAGCTTTCGCGCCGGCATTGGCCGCAAGCGACACCACATCGTCGCCAGGACGCGCTATGGCAATCTCGCGGATGCCGATGCCAGTCAGGAGCTTGCTCGGCGCGATACCTCGCGCCTGGGCTAGCTCCTCAGCCGCGAGGTAGGTGTCCGGCGTGACGAACGCCATATGATCGATGCCGATTTTCATGCTGACCGATTCATTGCTGCCATGGCCGGATCGTAGGCGGGCGCTCGCACCAGATGTAGATGTTCTCCCGCATCAGGCGGCTTACATCGCGGACGAACCGCTGCATGGAATAGGCGTAAATATGGCCGCCGCCAACCGCTCTCGAATCCACCAGGTCCGTCTTGTCGAGACGCTCGAAGATCCACTTCGTGTTGCTCCGCTCGATGCCACAATCCCGGTACCAGACATGGAGATAGAACGGCTCCCGCACCAGCGCCCCATTGCGCTTCACGGGGTGCTCAAACTCCTTCGTGTAGCGATACGGGACGGCCATCAGATGCTCGACATGGTGCACGGTGCTGCAGGAGTGACGCGGGTAGAGTCCGATGCTGATGCTGAGCGCATCCATGTCAACCATGCGGGCTTCGGGTGTATGCGGGCCATAAGCATGGCGCGCGACATCCGCGGTAATCTTCTTGGCCTGTGCGCCGAAGGCTGTATAGGAAACGAACGGATGAAAGCTACGCAGGCTGCCCGGCCGCGTGCGCACATACTCCGAGAGGACGCCTACCTTGTGAACCGGCGTGGTGGCCGGATCGAACGGAACATTAGTGTTGCAGAGATTTGTTGTGCCAGATGGCACGACCAGCGTGCCCTCCGGCCCCAAAAGGTCTGTCAGCGCCCGAAAATGCGCATCCAGAATCGCCTCTCGTCCCGGTTTCTCGTACGGGCCCAGACGTACCAGGTCCGAAGTCACATAGACCACTCGCCCCGCCGAAACCCCGAGCGCGCCATAGGCCGCCTTCAGCTCCGCTAACGTGTAAGGCATCAATCGTAATTCGATTGCCAGACGGTGCGGCGGAGTTCCCAGGCGCCGTTGCGGTGCCGCCATAGATGTGGCGATCGAAAGCGATCTGCGAGGTGAAGAAAGTACTCGCGATCCATGTGTGGCTGTTCAAACTGCGCTGATGCAATGGGCGAGCTTTTTGGATCGAGACTCAAATAGTCCATCAGCGTAGCGAAAAAGCGCTCGGGAAACTCTCCGTCATACCGGCGCACTAGCGCCACACCTTCCTCCCGGTTGATGTCGCCGGAGCGAATTTCCTGCGCGGCATCGTAGGTTGCTCGCCCGATGCCAAACTTTACGTGGGTCGTGAAATAGTGCAGGTCGTCGACTTTGTCATCGATGCTGTTGTACTTGCTGTAGGTGCCGGCGGTTCGTTCGGGTGACGCGGTAAAGTCGCTATGCTCGGTTGCATAGTAGTAGCAGCTCTGCGGGTGCCACTTCAGATAGTACCCAAGATAGTGCACCTCGGTCTTCGCCTTCTCCAAGGCAGCGGGGTTGGCGGGCAGATACGGCTCCAGGTCGTTGCCCACAACCCCGAAGTTCTCTTTGAGCTCTGCCAAGGACACGCCGGACAGAAAGATATCTGAAGCGCTCGACGCTGAAAAATAGCGCCAATCGCGCAGTGATGACTGGTTGTCGGCAATCGGGTTTCCGTACTCGGCCTCGTTCTCACCGTAAAACACGAGCGGGACGTCGTGCAGGATCGACATCTTCGGCGCGATGGCTTTTTGGCCAATAATGAACGGCTGGAAGGGATGAAGCAGGTTCTCAACGGCCAAACGCGTCAACAGGCGGTGTACGCGGCCATTCGGCGTCACCAGCACGTTGTCGAATCCGGCGTGTATCCAGGACTGTAGATTGTGCCAGCCCCAATCGGTATAGATGTGCGGCGCCCATGTCACCGTGAGTGGATGCATGCCGTAGCGACTTTTCAGAACATGGCTCGCATAAAAGCTATCCTTGCCGCCTGAACCCGGCACAATGCAGTCATAGCTGCCGTCGGTGCGCCGGTAGCGATCGCACAGGTCGCGAAGCTCGCGTTCCCGCTCCGTCCAATCGATTTTCTTGTGCTTTACCTCTGCGGCGCGACAGGCATCGCACACCCCCTCGCCATCGAAATTTATGGTTGCCTTCTGGCTGTCCTGGCGATGCTGGTATTCCGCGGCCGAGTTTGGTCTCTGGTTCGAGATAACACAGCGCGCGCAAAACTGGACATCGCGCGGCAATCCGTATTTTGTGTCGTAAGTCGTGTTGGCGCGAAATGGCGCCAGATCGATAGGGGTATAGCGTGGAAACCGGTGCATGGGCGTGCGCTTTAGTGGGATTTGAACGGCAGCAGGTATCGCGGATCGATCATGCCGGCCGGATCGCCTCTCCGGGCGCGTAGTCTCGGTCGGCACGGCGGCCAAGGAATCGCCAGTACTGCATCGGCGAGATGCCGTCTCCTGGTCTCATCGCTCCCAGGTTCCCCTCAGTGAAGCTTTCACCGGTGGAAATGGTCTGCGTGGCGACCAGGCTTTTGCGTGCGATCGGCATATTCTTGATCTCAGACGCTGTGGGCGCCTTTCGGCCATCGCCGAGTACAAGTTCGACTCCACGGATTGATCTGACCATCGCAGCAAACGGCGCCGGCTCTAGAGATGCCTTGTGATCTGGACCCGGCAACGTGCAATCGAGAGTGAAGTGCTTCTCGATGACCACGGCTCCGAGAGCAGCGGCCGCGGTGGGTGCAACAATCCCTTCACTATGATCTGAGAAACCGACGGGCAGTAGAAACTCATGCCGCAGAGTTTCCATGGCAGCCAGATTTACCTCCGCCAAGGGGGCAGGATACTCCGTTGTACAGTGCAGGAGAGTCACTCGGCCCTTGAGACTATCGTGGCCGGCTGCGAAGCACTCATCGAGTTGTGGCGTGGTGGGGCGTTCCGAGCTTCTGACATAGCCAAACGTCAGGATTTTCAAAGCGTCCCGAACCTCGTCGAGAGTGCTCATGCCGGTGGACAGGAGCAGCTGTCGCCCCGTGCGCGCGGCAGCCAGCAGTAGTGGCCCGTTGGTGACGTCGCCGGAGGAGATCTTCAGTGTGGCAAGGTCGAGATCTTCGGCGAGGAACCGCAAACTCTCCAGGTCAAAAGGCGTAGAAAGAAAACCGATCCGCCGGTCCATGCAATGGGCCAGAAGCCGCCGATGCGCCGCTTCGCTGAGTTCGAGGCGCTGCAGCATGTCGAGCTGACTCTCGCTGGCGTTGGTTGTGTGCTTCTGATACTCCGCCTTGCCGGCTCGGGCGGCTGCGAGTTGCGCGGCACGAAATGTCTGAAACTTGACCACGTCAGCGCCGGCCTCGGTGGCAGCATCGACCAACGCGAGCGCGCGATCGAGGTCGCCGTTATGGTTCACACCGATCTCGGCTATGATCTGGATGCTCATGCAGTGTGATCCGCGAGGTCATGGAACCGCTTGTAAGGCAGCCCGGCGGCCAGGGCCGCCTTGATTTTCGAGAGGATCGCACGCCCGACCCCGATGCCGCCGCCGTAGGGAAGAGGCTGGTCGGCAATCGAGTGACGAAATTCAGCACTCAGGGCCCGTGCCAGAGCTGCCGAAATCGCGTCGTGCTTTCCTTCGCAGTC
>SXGU01383485.1_pt1 | contig 11110 bp, 9 predicted proteins | sample 3174531 | NCBI WGS metagenome assembly SXGU01 (sample SAMN11356863, study PRJNA531348) | freshwater metagenome | isolation source: freshwater sample F1-140 | place: China: Fuxian Lake, Yuxi | collected 2017-12-25
AAACGCGAACCTGCCTACCTGGTGATTTTGGTGAAATATCACACACGGCGCAACGATCAGGCCTACCGCTCCCATCGTAAACGCCGCCTCAAAGAACTCAAAAAATGGAAATCCCTCAAAACGTCGCTGTAGTGCTAGTCGGCATCGTGCGGCGTGAGGATGAGATGATCAACGCACTCGAAGGGCTGCAGCGCCTGTGGGAACGGGCGCGCAGGATCGGCATCACCGGCCGCCGCGAGTTCAATCCCGGCTGGCACACGGCGCTCGATCTGACGAGCTTGTTGACCGTTTCCGAAGGCATCACCCGCGCCGCGCTGGAACGGAAAGAGAGCCGCGGCGCGCATTTCCGCGACGATTTGCCGGACAAGGATCCGGCGTTTGGCAAGGTGAGCATCGTGCTGCAGAAGGCGCCCGACGGCACGATGCAGGTGCGTCGCGAGCCGTTGCCCGAAATGCCGGCGGAGTTGAAACAGATCGTGGAGGAGATGAAATGAAAACGGCCACGTTCAGAATCTGGCGGGGCGATGCGCAGGGCGGGAAGTTTGCCGATTACACCGCCGAGATATCCGAGGGCATGGTGGTCCTGGATGCCGTTCACCAAATCCAGGCTCGCCATGCCAACGACCTCGCCTGCCGTTGGAATTGCAAGGCCGGCAAATGCGGCTCCTGCTCAGCCGAGGTCAATGGCGTCCCCGGCCTGATGTGTATGACGCGCCTGAGCCAGATTCCGCTCGACCGCCCGATCACCATCGAACCGCTCAAGACCTTCCCCATCGTGCGGGACCTGGCGACGGACGTTTCGTGGAATTTTCGCGTGAAGAAGAAAATCAAACCATTCAAGCCGCGCGCTCCCGACGCGCCGGATGGCACCTGGCGCATGGCGCAGGCGGACATCGACCGGGTCCAGGAATTCCGCAAATGCATCGAATGCTTCCTCTGCCAGGATGTCTGCCACGTGCTGCGCGAGCACGCCAAGCAAGACGAATTCATCGGCCCGCGCTTCCTCGTTTATGTGGCGGCACTGGAGATGCACCCGCTCGACACGGAGGACCGGTTGGCCGAATTGAAACAGGCCCACGGCATCGGTTATTGCAACATCACCAAGTGCTGCACCAAGGTTTGTCCCGAGTCGATCACGATCACCGATAACGCGATTATCCCGCTGAAGGAACGGGTGGTGGACGAATTCTATGATCCGCTGGGGCGGCTGCTTAAACTGTTACGGCCTAAAACTTGAGGATTATGTTCGAGTTGAAACCGCTCTCCCGCGAAGGCATCCCGGCCGCGCTCGAGAAAGCCATGCGCTACCGCCTGCTCAACGAATCCGGCGAATCGGAGAGCATCTGCCACGACGTGTTGAGCATCGATCCGGACAATCAACAGGCGCTGACGCTGCTGTTGCTGGCCCTCACGGATCGATTCAGCAAAAGCTACGCCGTCGGGGTCACCCGCGCGCAGGAGGTCTTGCACCGGTTGCACGACCCGTACGAGCGCGCCTATTACGCCGGCATCATCTCTGAGCGTCGAGGCAAGGCCCTTCTTCACCAGGGTGGCATTAACGCCGAGGGTTCCGCCTACGGCTTCCTGCGCGACGCCATGGAACTCTACGAGCAGGCGGAAAAACTTCGGCCGGCCGGGAATGACGACGCGTTGCTGCGCTGGAACGCCTGCGCCCGCATCATCATGCAGAACAAGCTGACCGCCCCCGCCGACGAACCCATCGACCTGCCATTGGAATGAAGCAGTACCGGCACTGTTTGCTCTAGGACAGGAAAGGCAGTTCGTCCACCGTTACGGATCAGGATCGCTGTGCACGCGGAAGAACCGGCGAGGACGTCGGAGCGAAAAATCAGCCGTTCGAGCACCATGAGTTGATGGCGCAGCGCCAGGACTTTGAGGGTTAGATCGTGCCGACCTCGGAAGAACGAAAGCGAGTATGTCAGAACGATCCAGAGAGTGGCCAACACAACTCTCACAGACTGATCGCAAATCCTCGCCAATCAATCATTTCTCGGCCCCATAGACTTTCTGCCACCCACACGTAAAAACAAAAGAGGCCGGACGCAAGTCCGGCCTCTGCGATTCAATGGGTCAGCTTACTGTCGTCGGATGCGGCCGAACAGTTGTGCCTGGCTCGGGGTAAACGTGTAGGGGCTGCTGGCTCCTGCCACATCCTGCCACGGCCCCGTCACGGAAGGAGCCGCTTCCAACGTTCCGCCGCCGGTCCACGTGATCGTGACGTTGCCACCGGCCACCTTCGTGATGCTGGTGATCTTGGGCGGTTCCGCCGCCATCGTGTTGAAGTCCCAATACGCCAACAGACCCGCCGCCGCCGGAAGCGCGGACGCTTTGGTCTTGGCCGCAAGGCTAGCCACATTGGCCGGAGTCAGCTCTTTGCCGAAGACCGCGAAGTCATCGATCACAGCGCGCATATTGCTGGCGAGAGCGTTGTCCGCGCCGATCGCCAGTTGGTTGATATCCGTCGACAGCGGGCCTGAGCTGGAGCCATCCAGGAACACGACGCCATCCACATAGATCACCTTGTGGTCGGCCTTCTTGGTGAAGACGTAATGCCGCCAGTTCCGCCACCAGCTCGTGTCGGTCGCGTCACCCACGAAACCTGGGAACGTGTCGATGTTGGCGCTGATACGCTGGGTGGTGCCATCGCAGCAACCGGCGGTGTCGAAGTAGATGGCGTTGTCGGTCCAGGGCAGGTGAGCCTGGTAAACACGAACCTGGCTCGGGGATGAGAACCAGAAGGCCGAGGAGGCGGCGATGTCGTACTTCTTGATCCACACCGACACGCTCAGCTCATCGGCGGCGGCCGCGGTGTTCACGGCGGCCAGGAAAGCGGCATCCACCACCTGAATCGGCGCGCCCCTCGAGGTCAGATCGATGCCGAAATCCCCGGTCGCGCCGGAAAACCCGCCCTTGTCGGCGGTTTGCACGGCTGCTCCACGAAGGAGGGCGTCATACCCCTTGACCACGTCCTTGACCGGCGTGTATTTCGTGATATCGAACGACCACTCCAGCGTCACCGGATTGCCACCCGCATCCGGATAAGTCAGGCTCGCGGTGTGTTTGGACTCGCTGGCCAGGAGCCCGGCCGGCTGATAGACAATCGTCGACACGCTCCCATCCTTGGTGAGGGTCGGAGTGACGGTGACACCGTCCAATTTCAGGCTCACATTGGCGGCGGTCCAGGCAGTCTTGCCGTCTCTCTGAACCACTTGAACCGCGGTGGCGGGCGAGACATTCCTGGCGTTGGATCCCGGGGTCCGGGTCGTGATGGTGGCTTCCGATGGCACCGGCAAATCCACCACAGCGGAGAGGAACTTGCCGGGGATCGGTAGCAGTGAGGCGGCTGGTGTCGTGTCCCCTTCCTTACGCCAAGCAACCCGACCGTAGTCGCCGCTGCCGCCTTCTTTATAGGCGAGACGAATGAAATAGCTCTTGTTGGCTACGAGCGCAATCGGTTCAGACGTTTTCGTGACATCCGGGTCGGCGAAATTTCCGCAGCACCCAGTTTCTTCGGCGATTTGCGCCAGATTGGCCTCCTTGTCGTCGGTGCTCAACCAAAGACGCGAGGAATCGTCGCTATGGATGAAAAACCTGTAAGTGCCATTTTCGGTGGGCGTGACGAGCCCTTCTATGGTGGCGCCATAATTATCCTTCGCGTCAGTGGGAAACGCATCGCGGCTCGAGAAGGAGAACAAGGGTAGCGCCTGATTCGGTGTCTTCGAGACGTACCGCGGGTGGTCGAGGAGGGTTTCAATTGGACCGGCCCCATTCAGAGTACCGGCCTCATCTGCAGGGAACAGCTTCGTGTCGACGGCCCACCAGGCGAATCGGAGCATGCCCGCTCGGCCCTGGAGGTATGAATAGACGGTCGCCTTCGTGTCGGCAGCTACCTCGTTCTTGGAGGTGTCCTTAACGCCCGTGACGGTGACCGTGTAGGCGGTCCCGCCGGGCGTCTGCGCGGCCGTGGTCAGCGTCGCCACCTTTCTATTATAGGTGACACCGGAGACCGCGAGGGCCGGGGAAATCGAATAATTCGCCGCAGCGGTCGCCGTGGCCGGATCCACTTCCTCCGAGAAGGTGATGGCGATCGTCTTGAAGTCGCCGGATACGCTGGCTGACACGATGGTCGGCTTGGTCACGTCAATCGGATCGGTGCCTGCCTTGTATTCATCCAGATTTGTCGCACCGTCTTTGTCGAAGTCCTTGGCCGCGTCACTGGCGTCCTTCGGGTCGAAGCCGTTGGCGGTCTCGAAAGTGTCAGGCATGCCATCGTTGTCTGAATCGGCTGCGGAACTCGATTCAACCTCGGCTAGGTAGATGGCGCTGAAAGCATAGCCATAGGGTCCGGCGGCGGGATCTCCGAAGGGGGCGGGCCCCACATATTGGGCGGCGGCGATCTCGATGATGCCGTCGGCCCCCGGATTGATCTGATTCCAGGCGACGAGAGAACCAGCCTTGTTGTCACCCGAGTTCAGCGCCACCTGGTTGGCTTCGAGCGTCCCGGCGGGAAAAGTGGTCTTGGTGAAAATATTCAGGTTCTGGCTGCCATCCACATGGGCAGCAACCGACTCAATCGCACCTGAAAGTGTGAAGAACGACCAGCGGTCGTTGTAATTGTTTCCGCGGGTGGCGGTGCCGGCGAAATTATAGCGTCGCGCGGGGTTAAGCCCCGAAAATACGAGGATCAGTTTGGTGTTGACACTGTTCCGGACTCCAGGAATTCCGGTATTGCCGACATCCACATTCCCGGTGAAAAGTTTCTCCGCCGGGCTGCCTACCTCCGGCTGTGTGTTGGCTCCAAAGTCATCCGGCACGCCGTCTCCCTCCACCCGCACCAGGACAGAAACCGGGAGATCCGAACCATTCGCAATGTTCCGCAGCACCCCGCCGTTATCCTGAGCCCGAATATCGAAAACGGAAGCGTTCGGACTGGTGACCCCATCCGTTGGCCGGTGGTCATTGAAGGCTTCCCAAAAGGTGGCGGCAGAGGCGGTCGTCGCCATGAAGCCCAGACAGGCGGCAAGAAAAGCAGCCTGATTACAGAATCTTCCGCGACGACCTGTCGCAACATCTTTGGCCAGCCCTGGCCTGCCATATGGGTTACTGAGTTTTAGCATAGGGTCTGTTATTTTTTGGGTTTTTAAGACAGCTACGGCCAGCGGCTTTAGCGACACGGAAGAATCGCTGAAATAGCTTGTCTGGATGCTCCTCTTAATGACGACCCGAGCCGCAAAACGCAATTGAATATTTGCCGCATTTGGGGAGCAGGTCTGATTAAAAGTGGGTGCGAAGAACCCGCGTCTACATCCGCCGGATGAGCTGGACCACTTCCTGGTCCTGTTCAGGCCGCCCAAGTCGGCGTCGGGATTTCAATCGCCAAAACATCCTGAAGCCATCTCGTTGCCAGCCGATGAGTGTTTCAGGTTGGAGGATGATCAGAGGGTTTCTCCAATTGGGCCAAACCCTCATCAGGAGAAGCCAAAGATATCGGTCGGACCGGCGGAGACTGGGCCTGCGTGTCTGCCGTTCGAGCACCATGAGTTGATGGCGCGGCGCCAGGACTTCGAGGGCGAGATTGTGCCGGCGTCGGAAGAACGAAAGCGGGTATGTCAGAACGATCCAGAGAGTGGCCAACATAACTCCCCCAGCCTGATCGCAAATCCTCGCCTATTAATCATTTCTCGGCCCGATGGACTTTCTGCCACCCACAGGTCTTCAAAATCTGCCTTCCGCCCAAATCCAGCCCGTTTCGCTTCCTACTGTCTGAATCGCAGCTTGTCGAGGACGCCGCTTGCACAGCCCGTTCATTTCCACAAAGCTGAAGCGGGAGCTAAGGGCACTCGAAAGGCTTGCTAAGTGACCGGGTGCAACCCCTTTTCCTAGCTTACCAAAGACTTTTCAAGAGCCGCGTGGTCTCCTCCACCAGCACACGTCCCCCTTCGGGACCTACGACGCCGTCGTCGATTCGGGCGCTGTAGCCGCCGCCTTGGACCGCGCGTTCTGTAGGCAAATACGCGGGGCAATCCGCGGTCAACTGAATGACTGAAGTCTGGGTGGCGGGGCTGCGCGACTTGATGCGCGCGCTGTAGTCGCTGAACAGCTCGAACGGATTCGTCGCCAGCGCCAGGTCGTCGAGTCGCAGGACGTGGATCTCCGCCGGATAATACGGGTCCGCTTTCTGGAGCTCATAACGCGCGACCATGGTTCGGCTCACGCGCCAGTTGATATAATCCGGACTGGTCAGGTCGTTCTGCCGATCGTTACCGGCTTGAAAGAGCTTCGACGCCTCAGCGAACCGCTGGTCGGACACGTTCCACACCGGCAGTCGCACATGTTCTGCCCGATGATCCAGCCAGACCTGGGAACGCACCGACGTTTTGGAAAGCTCGGCTAGCTCGCTTACGGTCTGCGCGATGCGACGCCCTATCTCTCCACGATATTCGAGCTTCCGTCGCTGCAGCATCCCGAGCTCGGCATTCTTGCCTACTTGGATATGGGGCGACTGATCGCCGCTGGCTCCCGTGAGCGGAAGAACGAAGAGGTCCGGGGAAAACTGATCGCGGAGCGCTTTTCGGGCGTCATACCAAAAGTCCGCGGAAAGGTAGAGTTCGCCTTCGACCGACTGCGACGGGCAATACAACGTCAGAGCCGTTCCGATGATCTTGCCTCCGCGCCAAAAAAATAGGCCATCCAACGAGTCATCCGATGATCCCTCGGTGTGCGAAAACCCCGGATCCTTCGTGTCACCGTACAGTCGGGCTGTGCCATCGAAGTAGACCGCACGACGGTTGCGCGCGACCGAGACATGCCCCAGACCGGAACTGAATTCCCCCGGCTGTCGCGACTTCCAAGCTCGAATCGCTGCCGCCGCGATCTGCTGCTCCAGATAGTTCAGATACTCCAGCGGCTGCATGATGTCCTTGCGGTCGACCGGAATCCGATACGCCCAACTCCCCGCGAAATCGTATGGGTGTAGATCGGTCTCGTTCGCATCGGTGATCGCCGGGGCGGTGTGGGTGTGGGTGGCGGAGATGACGAGCTTTTGGATCTCGAAATCAGAAATGGATTTGGCGACCAGCCTGCGCACCTGATCCACCGAGCGTTTGCGGATGGCTACGAGGTCGCACGAAACCCAGAGAACCTGATCGATGACACCTTCTGTATCGCGCGTTTCTATCGCCAGGGCCGTCACCGTCAGCGGGTCGTGACTCTCACCACTGATGCGGGTGTGGTATTGACCTCCGATGGCCACGGGCTTTGGAGGAGTGATGCTTTCGCTCGCCCATCCAAAGGAGAGCGCTCCGGGCCTCTTCGCCGCGGGGGCCGCAGAGAGGCTGTTCCAAACAGAAAGCAGCAGAAGATGCAAGATCAGGCCGGTGCGCAGGGAGTGCATAGTCCCGCCAGATTCAATCGCCCCGCCCCGGATGTCTAGAGCGTTTGAGTGCTTCAGGGCGGTTGCAGGAGGAGCAGGGTCACGTCGTCCTGAAAGGTTTCCGACTTTGAGAATCATTGAACCTCGTCGCGAATACTCTGAACCGGTCCTCGAGTTTCGTCCAGCTCGGCTGGCGAGCGATCAGGCTCTCCAGGCGGATGCTGCCGAAGAGTTCCGGCGAATCGGAGGCGTTCGCTTCGGTGACGCCGTCGGTGTAGAAGACGAGGGTGTCGCCGACTCCGAGCTGCATTCGAAAATCTTCCTGCACCGGATACGGAGCCATGATCCCTACCAGGGTGCCGGTGGGCATGGCGACCTCTGGGACCCTCCCGCGGGCGTCGCGAAGCAGCGCAGGTGGATGCCCTCCGCGCGCGAGCACGCATTCTCCGGTGATCACGTCGTAGATGCCGAGTATGACGGTGACGAACATGAACTTGGGGTTGTCCCGCGCCGGGGCGTCGTTCAAGCGGGAGAGAATTCGGGCTGGGCTGGAGATCGTTTCGGCGAGCTGGCGGACGAGTGCCCGCACCATGGTCATGAAGAGGGCCGCCGGCATTCCGTTGCCAGAGACGTCAGCGACGATCGCGGCAAAATGCCGCTCATCCACCGAAAAGTAGTCATAGAAGTCCCCGGAGATTTCGTAGGCCGGGATCAGCCGTTCAAGCAGCTCGAAGTGTGCAGAGGGGAAAGTCGGCGATTCTTGAGGGAGGAACCCTTGCTGAATCTCGCGCGCCAATGCGATCTCCTACTGAATGCGTTGCGTCTCTAAAAGTTGCTGATGCAGGGTCGCATTCTCGAGCACAGTGGAAACCTGAAGCGCGATCGCCGTGAGGAGATAGAGATCCTCCTCCGTAAACGGGGTCCCCTGTAGATCCTCTCACCCGACATGGCTGAACCTGGGTTACAGTCGTGACTTCGGCTGGTCGACGATCACTTTTCGAGGTTCTGTTGTGATTGGCCGTCGTAAGCCGGCGAGTGGCTTCAGTCACGCGACTCCCCAGATTGATTCATTTGAAAGTATTCTTCTGGGGAGCAAGCTTGGCTTCACTCACTCGGCAGTCAGCGCCAGCAGATTGTAGGAGGCCTGACCGCCGGCTGAAACCAGATCGAGCCCGGCGATCTCCTGATCGGGATGAGGATTGATCCAGGTGTATTTGAAGAAGCGGATACAGGGAGTTTCGCGCGAGCGATCCCGATACGTTCCCATCCACGCGAGTTCCGCTTGTGAGGGCTTGAAGGGTTCCGTGGGCCAGTGGTTGGCAATGTGAACCATGTTCGTGATGCCGATCTCCTCTGCCTGCCGTGGCGACACCGGACGCTCCCGCAGAATCTGGCCGAGGTGTTTTCCTTCGATAAAATCCATCGAGAAATAATGGAAGCCGTCATGTTCCCCGACCTCATGAATTCCGACGATGTTCGGATGCCGCAGCCGGGCCGCCGCTTCCGCCTCGGCGCGGAACCGCTGCATTGCTTCATCAGCGGCGAAACGACCGGCCAGCACCATCTTCACCGCCACAATCCGGTTCAAGCTCACCTGCCGGGCCCGATAAACGATCCCCATCCCGCCGCGAGCGACTTCCTCGATCAGCTCGTAGTCGCCAAAGTAGGCGAGCCGGGCTCTGCTCGATGCAGGCGTGGCGCCCTTAGCTTTGACGGGAGCGGGAACTGCGGCAGTCCCACCCGGATCAATGATGGCCAGCATGGGCGAAGGATCATCCGCCGCGTCCTGCAAGCCCCACTCGAGGACGCAACTGGGGCACGACAGATTACTCCTGCCACCCGCGACCACCGCGTTGCCGCATTGAAAACAGACGCTCATGACTTCTCACCAGTTAATGAAGAAAAATCCCCGTTTTGTTACGAGAAAAATGGTTGGCCCGAATTTTTCACCCTTTTTCACCCTAAATCCGACAGCCGAGAAACCACAGATGACAGATGACACCTATAACAATCAGTTTCGCGAAGGGCGGGTGCCTCCTTCGTGCTCACCCGACGGATGAGTGCACGATCCGATGCAATCTAATCTTCATCCGTGGAATCCGTGGTTTCAACTCCGTTTCCAGATTCATGCGATTCGGGTGGAAGAGGTTTCCCAACTCGGCGGAGATGCGGGGGCAACGTTCAGTCTCCTTGTAACAATTCAAAACTTTCTCCGCATGACACATTGGGAAGCTCCTTGCTGGAGCCACCGAAACATGAACAATAACCAATGAATCCGGAGCAGATATGACTCGATTCTCCAACCATCAAACCGGTCTCTCGACAACTTTCTCTGAACTCTACATTGGGAACGCTGGCATTCCTGCCGGCGGATCGCTGAACTATTGCCGTACCCGCCCGCGAGACGTCGGCGCTCCCAGGCACGCGGTCCCGACCCGCGGGCTTTACGCTCATTGAACTGCTGGTCGTCATTGCGATCATCGCCATTTTGGCGGGGATGCTTTTGCCCTCGCTCTCCAAGGCCAAGAGCAAGGCCGCCTCGGCGGCGTGCCTCAACAACCTCAAACAACTTGAACTGGCCTCGACACTATACCAGGGGGATAACGGGGGATGGTTTCCAGCTCAGGGCGAAGTGGAAGTTTCCAGTCGTCTTGCCGGAGTTCAAAACTCGTGGGTGCTGGGCAATCCGAAAACCGATCGGAGTGACGAGAACATCCGTCGCGGAACTCTATTTCAGTATATGGGCGGCGCGGTGAAGGCATATCGCTGTCCGTCGGATCAGTCGAAAGTGGTCGGAACCAATCTCGTCAGATTCCGTAGTTATTCTTTGTCGTTCCAAATCGGAATCTTCGATCCGAGCGGCGGTGTGGTTGATCCAAGCTTCGGTGGGGTTGGGCCTCGCGGGAAGTCTTATATCTTCAAGGACACCGAGGCATTGCGCCCGGCGAAAATGTATTCGTTTGTGGACGTCTCTGAAGGGACTGCTGACGGCCGTTCCTTTGCCACAGGTTATGCCAAAGAGTGGCCTAAGGGGCCTGGGGCATGGTGGAACCAACCGACGGACAGGCACTGAGGTGGGGGTGGCTTGAGTTTCCTTGATGTACATGCCGAAATCCATCCTTGGCAACACCCGAAGAGCCAGAAGGCTCCAGGCTCCGTGAGACCCGTGAATAAGGCGGATTCGGAGGATCTGTTTTGGCTCGCTCACCGCAGTCAACTGTGGGCAACGTTTGAGTGAGATTCGCAACCGCATGGGCTCTCTTCGCAGACTTCGGCTTTTTTCCCGGAGGGAGATGCGCGAAAAGCCCAAGGTTGGCGCACGTATCCGTTGAGCGCCGAAGGGGCGGCTGAGTCAGAATCTGCAGCGAGCGCGTCCAATCGAATCCCAACGAAATTCTTCAAGGAGAGTTTGGAGTTCCACCTTTCGCCGGTCCGGACGTCAAGCCGCCTGAAGCCAGGACTCCAGCGGATACCAATACGCGCGGCAGAGTTGAGCGAGAGCAGCGTACTGCTACGGCGAGTCTTCATCACTCGCGCGCTGAATGACGCTCCATCGTGTGGTGGCGAAGACAGGCGATGGTGCGCATCTCAGTTTTTTTCGAGGTTGTAGCGATGCGGGCTGCGATTGTGGTTAGTTATTGGCGAGGGAGGGAGGTTTGGCGTGTGGGAAGAGATCGTGCCAGCGGTGGTTGCGCCAGAAGGTTTCCAGGCACAAGA
>SXGU01373714.1_pt1 | contig 11109 bp, 9 predicted proteins | sample 3174531 | NCBI WGS metagenome assembly SXGU01 (sample SAMN11356863, study PRJNA531348) | freshwater metagenome | isolation source: freshwater sample F1-140 | place: China: Fuxian Lake, Yuxi | collected 2017-12-25
GAAGATGACCCCCTGGATGGGCGCCCTGGAAGACAACCTGGATGTGCTCAACAAGACCGACGAGGAGGCCGGCGAGTGGGGCAGGGCGGCGACCCAGGATCTGATCCGTTCGCGCATCAAGGTGAAATCCCTCAACTTCATGCGCGGCCGCACCTTCATCAACAAGTTCCTGATCATCGACGAGGCCCAGAACCTCACCTCGAAGCAGATGAATACCCTGATCACCCGGGCCGGCCCCGGCACCAAGGTGGTCTGCCTGGGCAACATCGCCCAGATCGACACGCCCTATCTCACGGAAGGCAGTTCCGGTCTGACCTATGTAGTGGACCGCTTCAAGGGTTGGCTCCATTCCGGGCATATCACCCTGGCCCGGGGCGAGCGCTCGCGCCTGGCGGATCACGCGGCCGGGATTTTGTAGTCCATTCAAGTTCAGGGCCGCGATGGCCGATAATCCGGCCCATCCAACCCGTATTTCCGAGGCATCCACCTCGGAAATGCCTTCATTACTACATGACGAGGAAAACAAATGCATACCCTGCATCGGATCGGCCTGAGCGCGTTGGCCTTGGCCTTGGGCCTGGCCCTGGGCGGTTGCGGCGACAAGAAGGATGACAAGGCGGCCCAGGTGGCGGCGAAGGTGAATGGCGACACGATCAGCGTCCCGCAGATCAATCACGAGCTGGCCAAGCTGGGTAAGCTGAACCCCGAGCAGAGCAAGAAGGCGACCAATCAGTTGCTGAAATCCCTGGTCGACCAGCAGCTGCTGTTGCAGAAGGCCATCGCGGACAAGGTGGAGGGCGACCCGGAGGTGGTCCAGGCCCTGGAATCCGCGCGCCGGCAAATTGTGGTTCAGGCCTATATCCAGAAGCTCACTGCCAGCGTGCCCAAGCCCAGTGATGCGGAAATCGCCGATTACTACGCCAAGCATCCCGAGTTGTTCGGCGAGCGCCGCATCTATCGCTTGCAGGAAATCAATGTCCAGGTCACCCCTGCCAATGTGGACTCGGTCAAGGTCCGGCTGGCCCAGAGCAAGAACCTGAACGATTTCATTCAATGGCTCAAGGCCCAGAACATTCCCGCCCGCGCCGGCCAATCCACCAAGACCGCCGAACAGTTGCCCCTGGAAATCCTGCCGCGTCTGCATCAGATGAAAGATGGCCAAGCCATGACCCTGGCCGGCCCCAACAACCTGAACATCCTCGTTGTCGCGGGCTCGCAGACCCAGCCCCTCACGCAGGAACAGGCCAAGCCGGTGATCGAACGTTTCATCACCAATGCCAAGAAGCGTGAAGTCGCCGCCGCCGAACTCAAGACGCTGAAGGAAAAGGCCAAGATCGAGTACGTGGGTGAATACGCCGAGGCCGGCAAGGAAAGCGCACCGACCCAGCCCGCCATCCAGACCCAGCCCGAAGCCACTGCTCCGGCCAACAGCGAGCCAGGCCCGGACAAGGGATTGCCCGGCCTCAAGTGAGCCTCGGTTGAATTTCCTTGCCCACACACAGGTGCGTATCGGAACAGCGCACCAAACCGTGGGCTCGGTATTCATTCGGCAAAACAAAACCCCTGTGCGTAGCCTAGACGATGCTTGATACCCGTATCCACGCGCGGGTCCTGCCCTTCGCGGTCTACATGGTTTTTCTGGTCATCGAGGGCAACATTGCCGGGCTGCTGCCGGATTTCGACCCTCGGCTGCTCTATCCGGCCAAGGTCGGTGCGGTCGCGCTTCTGCTCTGGGTTTATCGCGCCCAGTACGTCGAGTTGTTCGTTCGTCCTGATCTCCGCTGGGTCGGCTTGATTTCTCCCGCGCTCGGCGCGCTGGTGTTCGTGCTCTGGATCAACCTGGATCGAGGCTGGTTGAATCTGGGGGCCGGCGTCGGATACACCCCCCTCGACGCGGCCGGGGCCATCCGCTGGGAACTCGCGCTCCCCCGTCTGGTGGGCGCGGCCATCGTGGTGCCGATCATGGAAGAATTGTTCTGGCGCTCCTTCCTGTTGCGCTGGATCGACCGGCACGATTTCCTCGCCCAGGAACCCGCCCGGCTGTCCCTGCGCGCCATCCTCGTCACCAGCGCACTGTTCGGGCTGGAACATACCCTCTGGTTCGCCGGCATCGTCGCCGGTCTGGCTTATGCCTGGCTTTACCGCGCCAGCGGCAATCTCTGGGCGCCCATCGTGGCTCATGCCGTCACCAACCTGATGTTGGGGCTCTGGGTACTGACAACCGGATCGTGGGGCTTCTGGTGAACCGGCCGCCGATCCCAACCCTGGAAACCGCATGATCTACGACGCCTTCAACGGCGATGCCGACGGCCTGTGCGCCCTGCACCAGCTCCGTCTGGCCGAACCCGCCGAAACCACCCTTGTTACTGGCGTCAAGCGTGATATCGGTTTGCTGAAAAAGATTGATGCCCAGGCCGGCGATGAAATCGTCGCTCTGGATATCGCCGTCGAGAAGAACGCGGCCCCGCTGGCGGCGGCCCTGGAACGGGGGGTCAGGGTACGCTGGTTCGACCACCACAATCCCGGTGATTTGCCGGTCCATCCCAATTTCCACGCCACCATCGACACCTCGGCGGAGGTTTGCACCAGCCTCCTGGTGGATCGCTATCTGTCCGGCGCTCATCGCGCCTGGGCCGTGGCCGCTGCTTTCGGCGACAACCTGCACGATGCCGCCCGCCGCGCCGCCGAACCCCTGGGCCTCGGCATGGCCCAACTCGATGCCCTGCGGGAGTTGGGCGAATGCCTCAACTACAACGGGTATGGCGACAGCCTGGAAGACCTGCACTTTCATCCCGCCGAGCTTTACCGGGTCCTGCATCCCTATGCCGACCCCTTCGACTTCCTGCACGAAGCGACCGAATTCCACACCTTGCGCACCGGCTACGCCCTGGACATGGCCCAGGCCCGCGCAGTCCCGGCGGCGGAGGTGCGCCTATCCGGCGCGGTCTACATCCTGCCGGACGAAGCCTGGGCCCGGCGCGTGTCCGGCGTTTACGCCAACGACCTGGCCACCGCCCAGCCCCAGCGCGCCCATGCCTTGCTGACCCGCTCCCCCAGGGGCCATTACGTGGTCAGCGTGCGCGCCCCTCTGCGCAACAAGACCGGCGCGGATGAACTCTGCAAGCAGTTTGAAACCGGCGGCGGCCGCAAGGCGGCGGCGGGCATCAATGCTCTACCGGAAGCCCGCATTCCGGATTTCATCGCGGCCTTTTTCAAGGCCTATCCGGCGCCTTGATCTGGATGTTCCCCCGCACCTAGCGAAATAGAACCTAGACCCATGGAAACCTTGATCCCTCCCTACGGCGGTGCCCTCACTCCCCTGCTCGCCAATCCGGAACGCGGCCAGGCCATACGCCAGGAGGCCCGCGAGATGGTTTCCCTGGACCTGGACTGGCGTCAGATGTGCCAGTTGGAGCAGCTCCTGACCGGTGCCTTCTCGCCGCTTTCCGGTTATATGAATCGGGCGGAAATGACCGGTGTGCTCACGGACTTGAAACTGCCGGACGGCTGCTTCTGGCCCCAGCCGGTCATGCTGGCCGTGTCGGAAAAAGCCGCCAGGGGTCTGGCGCCGGGCAAGGCCGTCAGCCTGCGCGACGGCGAGGGCTTCATGCCCGCCATCCTGCACGTTTCGGAAGTCTGGCCGGCCGATCCCGAAGGCGAAAAACGCCAGGCGGAATCCTCCGGCCTGCCCCTGGTCACGCCCCTGGCCGAGGCCGGCATGGTTTACGTGGCCGGCCGCGTGGAAGGCGTGGCGCTGCTACCCCGGAACGACTTTCTTTCCCTGCGCCTGAAGCCTGCCGAACTGCGCGAGCAGTTCCAGCGCCAGGGCTGGCGCAAGGTGTTGGCCTATCAGCCCGCCCAGCCCATGCATCGGCCCCATTACGAGTTCGTGCTCGGCGCCGCCGTCAGTCACGAAGCCAACCTGCTTATCCATCCGGTGGCCGGGGCCGATCCGGTCATGGACGCCAGCCACTTCGCATTGGTGCGCGCGTGCCGGGCGATCATGCCGCGTTTCCCCGCCGCCACCAGCGCCCTGGCGCTCAACCCCATGGTGCCCCTGCCCGCCGGTCCGCGCGAAACCTGGCTCAAGGCCATCGTCGCCCGCAACTACGGCTGCTCCCATCTGGTCATCGGCGGCGAAACGCCCCAGGCGGGCGATTTCCGGCGTGGTGAGGATGTCACCGGCTTGCAGGCCAGCCTGTCGGAAACCGCCCGCGCGGAGCTGGGCGTCACCCTCATTGGCTTCCCGCGCATGGTCTATCTGGAAGACCGGGATGAATACCTGCCCGAGACCGAGGTGCCCGAAGGCGCGCGCAGCCAGGCCATGAACGGGGGCGAGTTGGCGCGCCGCCTCATGCGCGGCATGAAAGTGCCCGAGTGGTTCACCTATCCCGAAGTGCTGGACGAACTGCGCAAGGCCTACCCGCCGCGTAATCGCCAGGGTTTCACCGTGTTCTTCACGGGCCTGTCCGGCGCGGGCAAGTCCACCCTCGCCCGGGCGCTTACGGTGAAGCTCATGGAGATGGACGGCCGCCGCGTCACGCTGCTGGACGGCGACATCGTGCGCCGCCATCTGTCATCGGAACTCGGCTTCTCCAAGGCCCACCGGGACATCAACATCCGCCGTATCGGCTATGTCGCCAGTGAAATCACCAAGCACGGCGGCATCGCCATCTGCGCCCCCATCGCCCCTTACGCCAGCACCCGCCGCGCCGTGCGCGACATGATCGAGCCCTGGGGCGGTTTCATTGAGATCCACGTGGCCACCTCGGTGGAAGTCTGCGAGAGCCGGGACCGCAAGGGGCTCTATGCCAAGGCTCGGGCCGGCCTGATTCCGGAGTTCACCGGCGTCTCCGATCCCTACGAAATTCCGGCAAGCCCCGAATTGGCCATCGACACCGCTCAATGCAGCGTCGAGGAAGCCGTCCAGCTCGTGGTGCTCAAGCTGGAGTACGAAGGTTTCCTGCACTAAGTCCAGTGGCTGATTTTCTCGAAAGTAATGCCATGCACGATTTTGTTGGTATTTCTCTCCCCACCCCGACCCTCCCCGCCAGCGGGGAGGGAGCCAACTCCTCCCCCGTGAGCGGGGGAGGTTGGGAGGGAGAGGGCAATGGCTTTTCTAATGCAAAGACCAGTATTAACCAGCCAAAACCATGAGCACCCCCCCTCTCGAGCGTATTCAGACCCTCATGGACACCAGCGGCGTGCGCTTTGGCACCAGCGGCGCGCGCGGCCTGGCCGTGGACATGACCCCTCGGGTCTGCTTCGCCTACAGCGCCGCTTTCCTCCGGGTCATCGGCGTAACCGCCGGTAGCCGGGTGGCCTTGGGCATGGACCTGCGGCCCAGCAGTCCGGACATCGCCGGCGCGTGTGGGGCCGCCATCCGGCAGGCCGGCCTGGAAGTGGATTTCTGCGGCGTGCTGCCCACGCCTGCCCTGGCTTTCTATGCCCAGGAGCGCGGCATCCCCGCGATCATGGTGACCGGCAGCCATATTCCCTTCGACCGCAACGGCATCAAGTTCTACCGGCCGACGGGCGAGATCACCAAGGCCGACGAGGCCGGTATCGCTGGCGCCGAGGTGGAGCTGCCGGTCGATATCCGCCGCATGCCACTTTCAGATGCCGATTCCGAGGCCGGCCAGGCCTATCTGGATCGCTACCTGAATTTCTTCCCGGCCAAGGTGTTGGCCGGCATGCGCCTGGGCTTCTACGAGCACTCCAGCGTGGCCCGCGACCTGTTGAAAGGACTCCTGGAATCCCTCGGCGCCCAGGTCGTTTCCCTGGGGCGCACCGACCAGTTCGTCCCCATCGATACCGAGGCGGTGAGCGAGGTGGACATCCAGCAGGCCAGAGCGTGGTCCGCCGAGCATGGCTTCGATGCCATCCTCTCTACCGATGGCGATGCGGACCGCCCTCTGATCGGCGACGAGCAGGGCAACTGGCTGCGCGGCGACGTGGTCGGCATCCTGTGCGCCCGCTACCTGGGCGCCCAAGCCGTGGTCACCCCGGTCAGCAGCAATACCGCCCTGGAGAAATGCGGCGCATTCGGCCGCATCGCGCGCACCCGCATCGGCTCGCCCTTCGTCATTGCCAGCATGGAGGGACTCATCGCCGGCGGTGCCGGCAAGGTGGTCGGCTTCGAAGCCAACGGCGGTTTTCTTGTGGGCTCCCGCCTGGATAAATCCGGCCGAGTTCTTGCGCCCCTGCCGACGCGGGATGCCGTCCTGCCCATCCTTGCCCTGCTCGCCATGGCGAGGGAAAAAGGCGTTCCCCTGTCCCGCCTTTCCGCGGAATTGCCGGCCCGTTTCACGGCCAGCGACCGTCTCCAGAACTTCCCTACCGAGAACAGTCGCCAACTGCTGCAAACCTTGGCCGGTTCGGATGATGCGCTGCGAGGTTTTCTCGCTCCACTGAGGGTGGAACCCGTCGGCACCGACCAGACGGATGGCTTGCGCGTCACCCTCTCCAGCAGTGAAATCGTCCATCTTCGCCCTTCCGGCAACGCCCCCGAGCTGCGCTGTTATGCGGAAGCGGCCAGCCAGGAACGGGCCAAGCAGCTGGCCGCCGCCTGTCTGCATCGAGTGCGGGAATGGACGGCGCCAGGAACTTGAGCGAGGCCCCGTTTTTGCGTTCCCGCGCGTTTGCCCCGGGAGTTGCTCGCTAGCTTTGAGGGGGGCGAGGTTTGTGGAATATCTCGCCCATGTGCATGGGGTATTGCCCGGTCTTGCGGTCCGCGTAGTAGTGCATCAGGGTGCGATGGATGGTGCGGAAGGCCAGGTCGTCCCAGGGGATGTCGGCTTCGCTGAACAGGGCGGCTTCCAGGCTTTCCTCGCCCGGGACGAAATCCAGGTGCAGCAGTTTGGCGCGGAACACCAGATAGACCTGGTTGATGTCCGGCAGGCTGATCATGCTGTAAAGGTTGAGAATTTCCACGCGCGCGCCGGTTTCTTCCAGGGTTTCCCGGGCTGCGCCCTCGGCGGTGGTTTCACCGTTTTCCATGAAGCCGGCCGGCAAGGTCCAGAGGCCGTATTTGGGCTCGATGGCGCGCCGGCAAAGCAGGATCTTGTCCTCCCATTCCGGGATGCAGCCCACCACCATCTTGGGGTTGTGATAGTGGATGGTGCCGCAGCCCGGGCAGACGTGGCGCGGCCGGTTGTCGCCGGAGGGGACTTCGACGCGCACGGGGGCGCCGCAGTGGGAGCAGAAATTCATGTTTGACGCCCGAGGTGGATTGCGCGAAGTTTGCAGCAATGGCGTGAAGAGGCAAAGCACATGGCGGAAGACAAATGCCTGGTCGATCTGGTGCACACTCTGCGCCGTGCGCGCATACGCAACGAAGTAATGGATGTCATTGACCGCCTGGAAGACCATTACGATGCTTTCTCCGGGCCGGGCCAGGCGTTCATGGACGAATTGCTTGTCGAAGCGCGTCGGAGATAGCGCGACCTGTGAGCTTGTTCGCTTAGGTTGTTTCTTTTTGGTTATTTCGCCAGGAGTTGTTTGTTGTATCCCCGTTATTACGCCCTGCGTCGCGTGAATCCCTACCGGGGCGTGGTCCAGCATGTCGAGGCGGGCGAGGCCTCCGCCTCGAGCTACGATGGCCTGACCTGGCATCTGCGCGCCGACGACGGCTACGGCTGGGTTCGTCCGGTAGGTGTGTGGGAGGAGGGCGTGGGCCTCAAGGCGGGGCAAGCCAGGGGGCTGGAGGATATTCTCGCCGCCCTGGAAACCCACCCGGCATTACCTTTCCCCCTCTTCGACATTCACGAACGCTGGCTCCTGGATCGGGAAAGCGGTCTGCTCCTGGCCTTGCTGGCGACGGACCAGGGCGTGACCCGGGGCACCCAGGACATGGAGGCGGAGTGGTCTCCCTTCGTGCTGTCCTATACCGGCTTCCGATCGCCAACCCTGGCCGAGCGGGATGCGATTGCCCACCGGGCGGGTGACGCCCATCGCGAATGCCTCGCACGCATTGTCAACCAGGCCGCTCGGCCCAATCCCATGGTCCAATGGTTCAAGCGCGGCCAGGACGGCATCGGCCATGGTGAACCCGGGCGGCGTCTACCCCATGAATGGCGCGGACGGAATGTGGCGGCGGCAGATTTTCCCGAGTTGCTGGTACGAGAGCACTGGAATAGCCGACTGGAGCAGTCAGTTATTAGCGATTATCATCGCTGGATGGCGCCCTTGCTGCTGTTGTGGCCGCGCCTGGGCCGGGAGACCCGGCAAAGACTGGAAATTCAAGCCTGTGAGAACCCGCGCTGGCTGACCCGGATACACCGGCTGCTTCCCACGCGGATCGATCCGGAACGCATCCAGGCGGCCCTGGTGGCGGCCCGGATGGAAGCGGCCCTGGCAAGCGCGGGCTCCGGCCCGGATGAATATTTGTAATCGAGTTGTGAACCGAACCAAAGCGGACATAGAACATGCGCCCCTCCCACATCGAAACCATCCTCGACCGTGAGTTCATGAGTTGCACGGCGGGCCAGCACACCCCGGTCATGCTCTGGGGGCCGCCCGGGGTGGGCAAGTCCCAGATCATCGCCGACATCGCCCGGCGCCACGGCGCGCCCCTCATCGACCTGCGCCTGTCCCAGATGGAGCCCACCGACCTGCGCGGCATTCCCTTCCGCAAGGGCGACAACGTGGAGTGGTCGGTCCCGGCCATGCTGCCGGACGCGAGCCGCCACGGTCCAGCCGGCATCCTGTTTCTGGACGAGATCAACGCCGCACCGCCCACGGTCTCCGCTGCCGCCTACCAGCTCATCCTGGACCGGCGCTTGGGTGAATACGTCATTCCTGACGGCTGGGCCATCTTCGCCGCCGGCAACCGCCAGGGCGACCGGGGTGTCACCTATGCTATGCCGGCGCCCCTGGCCAACCGTTTCACCCATTACGAAGTGGAAGCCAACCTGGACGATTGGGTCACCTGGGCGCTGAACAACGGTATCGACGCACGCATCCTGGGCTTCCTGCGCTTCCGCCCGGACATGCTGTTCAACTACGACGCGGCTCATAATCCGATGGCTTTCCCCAGCCCCCGCTCCTGGGAATACGCCCATCGCGCCCTGCAAAAGTTTGGCGACCGCCCCGACCTGCTCTCCGATGCCCTGCAAGCCTGCGTCGGCCAGGCCTGCGGCGTGGAATTGAAAGCCTTTATCGACAACCTGGAGAACCTGCCGGACATCGACGGCATCCTGGACGGCAGCGTCGGCGACGTGCCCAAGGGCATCGACCTGCAATACGGCGTCGCCGCCGCCCTGGTGCGTCGGGCCAAGGAATCCGTCGGCGAGGGTGAAAAAGGCGTGGTCAAGCTCGCCAACATCCTGAAATACGCCCGCCGTTATCCCCAGCGGGAGATGGGTGTCATGCTGGTCACCGATCTGCACCGGGCCGTGGGCAAGCCCCTGTTCGCCGTACCCGAGTTCGTGGACTGGGCCAACAGCGTGGCGGAACTGATGCTGTACGACTTCAAGCCGACGGCCTGAGGGAAGGCGCCGTCCCATGCAAGACCTGAAGGCGCTGGAAACCAAGCTGGCCGCCGCCCGCACCCGGCTGATCCTGGAAAAGCCTTTCCTCGGCTCCCTGGTCATGCATCTGCCGCTGAAGCCGACAGACGCCAAATGGTGCAAGACCACGGCCACCGATGCGCGCCATTTCTACTTCAACCCGGATTACGTCGCCCGCCTGACCCTGGAGCAGACCCAGTTCGTGCTGGCCCACGAGGCCATGCACTGCGCCCTGTCCCACTTCGCGCGCCGCAACCACCGCCAGAAGCACCGCTGGGACGTGGCCTGCGACTACGCGGTGAACATGATCCTGGACGAGGAGCGCATGGCGCCGCCGGACAACGCGTTGATGAGCGCAACTTATCGGGGCCTGACGGCGGAGGAAATCTACCCGCTGCTGCACGAAGATCCGCCCGAGGAAACCCAGGACACCCACCTGTTCGACAACAGTCCCAGCGAGGGGGAGGAGGGCGAGGGCGACGACAACCCGGAACAAGATGACGAAGGCCAGGGCGAGACCCAGCAGGCCAATGAAAGCGCCACCCCGCCGCCGCCCGCCGATCCGAACAAGCTGGACGAGCAATGGAAGAGTCGGCTCGCCGCCGCCGCCCAGGCTGCCCGCCAAGCCGGCAAACTGTCCCAGTCCCTCATGCGCTTCGTGGATAACCTGCTGGCGCCCCAATTGCCCTGGCGCGCCCTGCTGGCCCGCTACATGATGAACGCGGCCCGGGATGACTACAGCTTCCAGCGCACCTCGCGCCGGGAAGGCGCCGCCCTCATGCCGCGCCTCTACAGTCAGGGTGTCAACGTGGTCGTGGCCCTGGACACCAGCGGCTCAATCACCCGTGAGGAACTCCAGGCCTTCCTGACCGAGATCGACGCCCTCAAGGCCCAGGTGCGGGCCGACGTCACCCTGCACGCCTGCGACGACAAGCTGGACCCGGCCGGCCCATGGAAATACGCCATGTGGGAAGCCATCGATTTGCCGGAGAAGGTTTCAGGCGGCGGCGGGACGGATTTTCGGCCGGTGTTCGACTGGCTGCGGCAAGATCAACTCAATCCCGATCTCCTGGTCTATTTCACCGATGCCGAAGGCAAATTCCCGGGGCGGGAGCCGACGTACCCCGTGGTCTGGCTGGTCAAGGGCAAGGCCCCCGTCCCGTTTGGTGTGCGTGTTCAGTTGAATGCTTAGCCGTTCCGATCACATTGCCTACCACCAATAAACTGCATAATTACGCCTGGAGGCAGGGGTATATAAGCGAACGCTGGATGACAAACCCTTCAAATCCATGGCAATGTTCTGACGTTCGTACAATGCTAATTGGGACGAAAATATCAGGCGGCCCCTGTGCACCCCGGCTGTCTGAGGCGCGTTTAGATAAGCGCTCGTTGAATGTCATCGTGACCGGCCAAATCACTGGAACGGGCATAACCTGGAACTAACGTTATGGAGAGTTGCATGAACAATCTGCGCAGGAACGTACTGAAGGGTGCTGGCGCGGCCAGCGCGGTCAGCGTAGCGGTGGTAGCTGGTCTGCTGAAGCCTGGCCTGGCCCTGGCTGACTGGAACAAAGCGGCCTTTGACGCTCGCGACATGAAC
>SXGU01416725.1_pt1 | contig 11107 bp, 16 predicted proteins | sample 3174531 | NCBI WGS metagenome assembly SXGU01 (sample SAMN11356863, study PRJNA531348) | freshwater metagenome | isolation source: freshwater sample F1-140 | place: China: Fuxian Lake, Yuxi | collected 2017-12-25
AAGAAAAATAAAACCAAAATCACCAGAACGTTTAGTCAAAAACCTAAAGATACAAGAAAACTGTCCAGTCTTAGGTATTTTTTCTGTTACAAAAACTGATATTTTGGGTGCTAATATAGTGTATACATATAACACAAAAACAAGATTTTTAAATCGATATTTATCAGATTCTAGTTTTTCTATAAAAGGATCAACTCTTCTGAATGTACAATTTGCAATTAAAAAGAAAATAAGAAAACCACAATTGTTGTTTTCTCATATAAATCAAAAAAACAAAAAGTTTATGGAAACTTTATGGAATTCTATAAAAGAAAAAGAACTTCCAGCAAATACACGATTATCTAAAGTCTGTATTGTATTAAGCACTTTTACTATATAATAGTATGAGTTCGTACTATACTCCAATTACAACAATGATGCCGCCTACACCGACGCCGTCTACTTTACCGAGCTCTTTGTTCCCTTCTACAACATCAAATAATACAACTATATCACAAAGTAAATCAACTGCTACTCTTATTGATAAAAAAACAATTACTATTATACCACTAATAGAAGACGTTTCTATAGTAAGACATTTTTATCCATATAACACAAATGGAACACAAAGATTTTATAAAAATAATGACATAGTTTATTATAGGAATAAATTTTTTATTGCAACAAAAAACACAACAAGAGAACCATTTAGTATTTCTCTCGAATGGAAAGAAATATTTGACGTTCCTGCTAGATATGACATATCTTCAACCGAACCTCAAGGCCTAAAAAGACCCGGAGATCGTTGGGAGAACCCAAAAACATTAAGGATATATACGTATATTAAAACAGAAAAACAATACTTGTGGGTAAGTGATTGACATATTATAATAGTTATGATACAATGTTTTCATGATTTTAATAGACAATAGTCAAATTATACTCGCAAACATCTTTCAGTCTATGAAAGATAACCCAAAAATAAATGACGATTTTGTTCGTCATATGGTCTTAAGTTCTTATAGAATGATTCGTAGAAAATTTTATAAAGAATATGGAGAATTAGTGATATGTAATGACTCTTCTGATTGTTGGAGAAAAAAACACTTTCCTTTATATAAACAAAATAGAAAAGATAAACAAAAGTCTGCGGATATTGATTGGCCGCAAATATATTCTAGCATGACCACTATTCGCAACGAGATAATCGAATCTTTCCCATATAAGAATATTAAATTAGATGGGGCAGAAGCGGACGATATAATTGCGATATTATCACGAAAATATTATAATCAAGAAAAAATATTGATATTATCTAATGATAAAGATTTTCAACAACTACAAATATTTCCGAATATTAAACAATATAGTACATTTAAGAAACAATTTCTAGTGTGTGAAAATCCTAAACTTTTTCTATATGAACATATTATTAAAGGAGACTCTTCTGATGGTATTCCAAATATTGTTTCTGATGACTCAAGTATTATAGATAAGAGTAAAAGACAAAATAAAGTAACAAAAAAAGTCATAGAAGATGTACTTTCTGTTATAAATAACATAGAGACTAGTAAGTATGCAAAGAATTGGAACCGCAATAAAACCCTTATTGACTTTTCTTCGATTCCACAAGAAATTGAAGACCAAATCCTAGAACTCTATAATTTACAAAAAACAAACAAAGGAACTATTCTAGATTATATGATTAAACATAAACTTGTTAATTTATTAGATAGCGTTCAGGACTTTTCATGAAACCCGATTATTATAAAAATAATGAGGGAGAACAATATCGTAAAAAGAAATCAAAATCTTCTGAGAATAAAGAAAAAAAATCAAGTAAAAATAAAGGCAAAGGAACATTTCGAAATTATGTTCAGGACTTTCTTGACAACCGACAAGATAAAGACTATAATTTAGAAGAGGAATAAACTATGAAAACAACCACACAAAAACCGTTCACTGTTAGTAAACAAACATTAGGAATATTGAAGAACTTTTCTTCGCTTAATTCCAATATTTTAGTAAAGTCGGGTAATGTTATTAAAACAATCACTCCTTCTAAAAATGGAATGGCAGAAGCAATTCTACCAGAAGATTTTCCTCAGGAGTTTGGTATTTGGGACTTGAACAAGTTTCTAGGAGTCATCAGTCTGTTCAGTTCACCTATATTTACTTTTGGTGATAAGAATGTCAAGATTTCAGATGCAAATACAGACTCAGTAGTTCATTACTTCTATTCAGAACCAAGACTACTAACAGTTCCGACGAAGAACGTCAATATGCCAAAGACGGACATTGTTATCAACTTGACTGATAAGCTTCTATCCGAACTACAGAAGGCTTCGGCAGTTATGCAACTACCAGATTTATCGTTTCAGAATGATAACGGAAAAATCTACGCAGTAGTATGTGATATATCAGATCCAACTACTAATTCATATAAGGCAATTGTTTCTGATAAATATACAGGAACATCAAAGTTCAGATTGAATTTCAAGATGGACAACATTCGTATTGTTTCTGGCGACTATACCGTATCGTTCTCAAAGAATATTGTTGGTGAATTTTCCAACAATTCAATGTCTTTGAAGTATTGGTTTGCAATGGAAACCACATCCACCTACGAGGATTGATATGAATCCATCTGAAGACTTTCTCTGGGTCGAAAAGTATCGACCAAGAGAGATAGTAGACTGTATTTTACCGTCCTCTTTGGATACTACATTCAAAGATATGATTTCTAAAAAGGAATCACAGAATCTGTTATTCTTTGGAACAGCAGGAGTTGGTAAAACCACAGTCGCAAAGGCAATTGCTAACCAAATTGGTGCAGATTGGATAATGATCAATTGTTCTGAAGATGGTAATATCGATACCCTCAGAAACAAGATTCGACAGTTTGCAAGTACCATCAGTCTAACTGATTCGAAGAAGATCGTTATTCTCGATGAGTTCGACTATAGTAACGCATCTTCCATTCAACCGGCACTTAGAGGTGCAATTGAAGAATTTGCTAATAACTGTAGATTCATACTTACCTGTAATTTTAAATCTAGAATCATTGAACCAATTCATTCTAGATGTACAGGAATAGACTTTACCATACCCAAGTCAGAAAAACCTGGGATTGCGAAGAAGATACTGGAACGGTGTAGATTCATTCTAGACAACGAAAATATCAAATATGACAAGAATATATTATCTCAACTTGTCCTTAAACATTTTCCGGACTTTAGACGCATTATTAATGAATTGCAACGCTATTCGGTATCTGGGAGTATAGATGAGGGGATTCTGAAGAACCTATCGGAACTTGAATTGAAACAAGTTATGGTGTGTCTTAAGAATAAGGACTTCAGTGGGGTGAGGAAATGGGTTGCTTTGAACTCAGATTCCTCCCCCTCAGAGGTCTTTAGGAAGGTCTACGATGCGTTATACGACGTTCTTGCACCCAATTCCATACCTCAGGCGGTATTGACGATTGGAGAATATCAATATAAGTCTGCTTTTGTTGCAGACCAAGAAATCAACCAAATGGCCTTTTTTGTAGAATTGATGATGAATTGTGAATTTAAGTGATTTCCTAACCTCTATCAACAACTCCAAAGAGAACCTTATAGAGAAAGAACCTCTCTGTGAAAAGGAATATATCCCCTTTGTGGTCAATAAATGCCTTTCTTACTTTCCAGATACCATTTTCTATGCCAATCATATCAATATTAGATCTGGTCTAGACAAGAAAATGCAATACGATTATCTCAGACTATCTGTCTCTAAACGAAAAAGATTCAGTAAATGGTTCAAAGAAGACAAAAACGATAATATCAAGTTAATCCAAGTATATTATGGGTATTCCTATCGTAGAGCAAAGGAAGTTTTAGAGTGTCTCACTGATGATAATATAAGAACCATCAAAGATTCTCTTAAAATAGGGGGTGTAAAATATTAAATTAATAAATACTTCATATACCCTATGGAGTAATTATGGAAAATGATGATATTTTTGATGGACTTGGAGTAGAAATAACATTAAAAACTAAGGACGACTTTTTGAAGGTCAAAGAAACTTTGACTCGAATCGGAATCTCTTCCAGAACAGATAAGAAATTATGGCAAAGTTGTCACATTCTACACAAACGAGGAAAATACGCCATAATGCATTTCAAGGAAATGTTTGTATTGGACGGATTGTCTAGTGACATATCAGACGAAGACTTAGGAAGAAGAAATGTAATAGTGAAATTGTTAGTCGAATGGGGACTAATAAACGCAGTGGATGAAGAAGAGTACAAAGAACCAATGATACCCTTAAGTAAATTAAAAATAATTTCTCACAAAGACAAAGGCGATTGGCAATTGATACCTAAATATCATATAGGTCGTAAGTAAATTAAAAAGTGAATTATATATTATGAAAACAGAAATTATAAGTTTCTATAGTGATGTTGACGGTACGTCATATTATACCGATTGTGCAAAACGATTAATTGAGCAGTTGACTGAACTTGAAGTTCCGTTTGATATTCGTCCAAAGGAATCTCTAGGAACATATCAGAAAAATTGTCTGAGTAAACCTTTGTATATTTTATCGATGTTAGAGGAAAAAAACAAACCAATAATCTGGTTAGATGTTGATTCCACAGTTATGGAAACACCTGAAATTTTTGACACATTTGAAGGCAATGCAGATATAGTGGTTGCATGTGCTGGTACTGATATACTGTCTGCAAAGGCATCTCCGATATATTTTGCATACAACGATAAGGTTAAAGAGTTTTTGAGTCAATGGATTGATATTGCACAAAAACTAACAGAAGAAGAAAAGTGGTTTGATCATGAAGCACTATTAGCTTTAATTAACAGACTACGACAAGATAATACTTATTCGATTAAGTTTGTTGGACCCGAATATTGTGTCTGGCCAGGACAAGAAAATGACTCTACTATTATTTTAATGGGACTATCAGACGCAGAATCTAAGAAGACTAAATTGCGAGAGATGGGATTTAACGAGGAACAAATACAATGGCAGAGTCCAGGATTAAAATAAGAGCAATCGGGGTTCCGTTTGACCCACAATATTCTTCTTGCTCTAATATAAAACCAAAAGATTTTGATTGGTCGATTGAATCGGGGGAGATAGATGTTCATATAGATCGTGGTATGATGATAAATCCACACAAAAACACACCAAAAGAAAAACGATTCGGGTGGGTATGTGAATCTAGATTTATAGTCATGGATGTATATGAGTTTTTGGTGGCGCACCATAAACAATTATTTGAACAACATTTCAGTAAAATATTTACTTGTGATAAAACACTATTAAACTTACATCCAAATTTTGTTTATTGTCCAAACGGAAGCAATTTTCCATGGGTTCCCAAAGATCAATGGAAAATATATCCCAAGACTAAGTTGTGTTCTATGTTTTGTTCTCCGAAACGAATGACTTTGGGACAAGAGTATAGGCATAAAATTGCTAAAGTAGCAATCGATATGGGATTTGATGTTTTTGGTGGTGCCCATGGAACTCCCCGGACAGTACTAGATCCACAGAATCCATGGAATACTAAATTGGACGGGGTAAAGGATTATATGTTTAGTATTGTTATGGAAAATGGTATCTACGACGACTATTGGACGGAAAAAATCACCGACTGTTTTGCAACAGGAACAATTCCAGTATATTGGGGATCTCCTAGTATAGGTAAACATTTTAACATGGATGGTATTATTGTATTTGATTATAGTTTCGATATGAATATATTGACAAAAGAAACATATGTAAGTAAAATAGATACATTAAAGGATAATCTAGAAAGAGTAAAAAATCTTTCAGTAAGTGATGATATTTTGTTCGGTAACATATCTGAGAAAAAGTTTAAAGACGATTCACTTTTAGGGGTTTATAAAACAAAACCATGATAAACTATTATACAGAATATTGGGATAGTGGAAATCAAGATAGAAATCTTGAAGTAATTGAATGTATCAATAAAAATATCAAATCGAATCTATTCGATAATATCTTTATATTTTCTGAAAAAAACGAAAAAAGATTATTAAAAGAAACTATAAAAACATCAAGAGTGACATATCAATATATTTTTGATAACAGTACCGAGGGGTTTAATGTTTTTTGTAATTCAGATATAGAATTTGACGAAACGATATTACTAGTAAAAAATATAAAAGAAAACGAATTCTATGCTTTGACCAGATATGAAAATAATATGATGCTTCATAAATACGACGATCCATATGAAGGACAAGACTCACAAGATGTTTGGATTTGGAAAGATAAATGCAAAATCAAAGATGCTGATTTTCATTTAGGATTGCCCGGATGTGACAATAAAATTGCATATCATGCAGAACGATCAGGCTATATTGTGACAAACCCAGCATTATCGATCAAAACATACCACAGACATCTCACCAATATTAGGCAGGGAACTTCTTCTGATTTGTCAAAAAGATTACCGCCGCCATATAAATTGGTTAGAATAGGGACAATATAATATGAGCACTAAAACCATTAACTGTCATAACCATTTTCATATAGGAGATTGTGTAAAACTTTACATTATCCGACAAACGTAATAGAAAAATAAATCAGAAAATAACACATAAGGGTAATATAAATGAAAATATACACACTTTACTCAGAATCTCATAAAATTTTATTTGATGAATGGTTTTTGCCATCTTTGAAAGCAACCAATCCGGATTTACGATTGATTTCTAAAATATCTAACCAGTTTTGTTTAAGCGGAAATTATATGGAAAGGGGCTGGAAAGAAACAATGATCGAAAAGGATAATTATATCATTCAGTCTTTAGAAGATAGCCAACCAAACGAAATTATAATTCATGCAGATGTAGATGTTCAATTTTTTAAAAATATCAGAGAAAATTTAGATTTAAAAATCTTCGATATGCTTGATATTGTATGCCAAGCAGATGGCCCAAATGCCGCGTGTTTTGGATTTATGATAATGAAAAATACAGAAAATCTAAAACAAATGTTTAGAGATATTGTAAAAAATGTCGAACAGGCAAATGATCAAACTATTCATCATATAAATGATCAGAGGATTTTGAATAGCATTCATAGATCATTCGATATAAAAATGAAGTTATTGGATTATCATTATTTCAGTAATTGGATGACTCAAAACATAACATGGAGTAAATCTTTATTTCCAGATTTCGAAGCAATGGACGCAAATAATATTCCTTCAAATTTAATCTTACACCACGCAAATTATGTTGTTGGTGTTCAAACAAAAATAGATTTAATGAATAAAATAAAAAGTTATCAAAAATAATGAAAAAATTATTAATAACAGGATCTAATGGTTTTATTGGAAAAAATTTAGTGGAATTTTATTCCAATCATTATCATATAATTGAACAAAATCGTTCTGTTAGTATTGGTAGTGTATTACAAGAACAGCCAGAATTTATTATAAATTGTGCTGCTAGCATTTATGAAGAAGCCGATATGTTTGAATCAAATATTGGTTTAGTACATAAATTAATTAATTATGTAAAAATTAATAATTCAAAAATGATTCATATCGGTTCGTCCGCTGAATACGGAAGAAAACCTCACGCAACAAAAGAAACAGATTATTTAGATCCAACAACGGTATATGAAGCAACTAAAAGTGCAGCAACAATGTTGTGTGTAGGATATGCTAGAGCTTATAATTTATCAATAGCAGTTGCTCGTCCTTATAGTGTTTATGGTAAATACGAAAAGTCTTATAGACTATTTCATAAACTGTATAATGCTTTCATAAAAAATGAACCAATGACTCTTTATAATGGATTTCATGATTTTATTTACATAAAAGATTTTATAAAAGGAATTGATACATTACTACATGCAGATCATGGTGTTATTAAAGGTGATATTGTGAATTTTGGCTCAGGAAAACAATATTCTAATTTTGAAATATTAGACGTATTTAAATCAGTATTAAAACAAGATGCACCTATAACTATACATAATAGTATGAGTAAGAGTTTTGACTCTGAAACGTGGATTTGTGATACTACATATTCGCAACAAAAATACAATTTTAAATGCGATTATGATATAAAAAAAGGAATTATAGATTATATTAAATCTATGAAAGGAAAATAACATGTCTTTTAATTTTAAATGTAAAACAGTAACAAATAATTTTTTAACAATTGAAACAAATAACCAACAAATTATTAATCATTTTAATGAACCTAAAAATTATACAGCAATCATTTTAGAACAAATTAATGAAGAAAATTTATATCAAAAATGGTTAGGCGATAAAACCAATGTTAATATTTTAGATTTTGGTGGAAATATTGGCTTATTTGCATTACATGTTTCTGATATTGCAAAAAAAATAATTACTGTGGAACCAACTCCAAGCCATATTACTATTTTAAAAGAACTTACTAAAGATTTTAAAAATATAAAAATTGTAGAAGCTGCTTTGTCTGACAGTAATGATATGATTCCTTTTTATATCGACAAATGGAATTCTACTTGTAATTCAATTTGTCGATCGACAAATGGAAGTCATTCTCCTTATAATATTATGGTTAGTGGTAAGACACTAAAAACAATATTGGATGAAAATGATTTAGATGAAGTAGACTTTGCTAAGATAGATATTGAAGGTTCAGAATACAAAGCATTAACCAAAGAGACTATTCAAATGACAGAAAAGAGAATAAAGTCTTGGTTTGTTGAAACACACGGAACTAATGGAATGCAAGGATCTCAAGTAGCACAGCATTTAGCTGATATTTTTAATTCTTGTGGTTATTCTGATATAGAAATATTTGGTAAAAATGTAGATCAAATGATTATTAAAAGATAAAAATAATATGAAATCACTTGAAATTATAACAAAAAAATTAATAGAAATTACATATAAAGAAAAATTAAGTCATTTAAGTAGTTGTTTAAGTTCTTTGCCCATAATATGGGACATTTACGAAAAAAAAGAAGATAATGATGTTTTTATTTTAAGTAATGGCCACGCAGGTCTTGCTTTATATTGTGTTTTAGAACAAAAATATGGAATTGATCCTATACAGCTACTACACAAGCATGGAATTCATCCAGGTAAAGATATTAAAAATAAATTATATTGTTCTACTGGAAGTTTGGGTTCTGGTTTGCCAATTGCCGTGGGTCATGCTCTTTCAGATAAAACAAAAAATGTCTGGTGCTTGATATCAGATGGAGAATGTGCAGAAGGATCAATATGGGAATCTTTGGCTTTTGTGCATAAATATAATGTAAGCAATCTTAAAATTTATGTAAATGTAAATGGAATGGGCGCTTACGATTATATTGATTCTAAAAATTTAATTAACAGATTAAAGTCATTTTTGCCATCTATTAATATTGTAGAATCAAAACCAACAGAATTTAAATTTGCATCAGGACTACTAACACACTATTACGTTTTAAATGAAGAGGATTATAATTCGTTATGAGAAAATTTTTTGGTAAACTTATAGTGCAAGAAATGCACAAAAATACTAATATAAATATAATAACAGCAGATTTGGGATTTGGTGTATTGGATGAATGTAAAAATACATTCAAAGATAGATTCTATAATACAGGAGCAGCAGAACAATTGATGATTGGAATCGCAATCGGGATGGCAGAAAACAAAAAAATTCCAGTATGTTATTCTATAACACCATTTTTATTATATAGACCTTTTGAATTTTTAAGAAATTATGTAAATTATGAAAATCTTTCAGTTAAATTGGTAGGAAGTGGTAGAGATAAGGATTACAGCCACGATGGTATTAGTCATTGGGCAGAAGACGATGAATTGGTATTAAAATCATTACCAAACATTAAAATTTATAAACCAAAAAATGAAGAAGAATTGGCTCAAATACTTCCTGAATTTTTATATTCAGATAAGCCATGTTATTTAAATCTTAAGAGATAAAAAATGAAAAAAATAATTTATGTTACAGGATGTTTGGGATTTATTGGTTCTGCTGTTACAAAAAAATTGTTAGAAGCTGGGCATTATGTTTTGGGAATAGACAAAGAAACATATGCGGCAAATTTACATTTTTTACCAGAATTGCAAAAATATAAAAATTTCAAGTATCAAAATATTGATATTAATGATCTAGACAGTTTGGTAGAATGTGATATTATAATCAATACTGCTGCAGAAACACACGTTGACAATTCTATTATTGGCACAAATAAGTTTATTAAAAGTAATATTTTAGGTGTAGAAAACCTATTAAATTTAATTTTAACAAAAAAGCATTTTAAGTTACCAACATTTATTCAATTCAGTACTGATGAAGTATATGGTGATGTTGTTGAAGGAAGCCATAAAGAAACTGATATACTAAAGCCCAGTAACCCGTATAGTGCATCTAAAGCCGCAGCAGATATGTTAGTATTGGCTTGGGCAAGAACGTACAAGATACCGTATGTTATTGTTAGACCAACTAATAATTATGGTGTTGGACAGTATACTGAAAAGTTTATACCAAAATCATGCAAAAATTTAACACTGGGAAAAAAGATTCCTTTACACGAAAATGGGACACCAATACGAACATGGTTACATGTGGAAGATACCGCAAACGCTATATTGACTATTGTGAATAACGAAAAGGTAAATGAAATTTATAATATCTCAGGAAATTACGAATGTCAAAATATCGAAGTAGCAAAAAAAATACTAGATAATTTTATTAAAGTAACTAATATTGATTATAATGAATATCTAGATTTTAATTTTAGCCGAATAGGTCAGGATGTACGTTACTCTGTAGACGACAGTAAATTAAAACAAATCGGATGGCTTCCTATTAAAGATTTTAATTTAGAAATTAAAAATATTGTGAATTATTATAAAGAAAATTTTATTTGGTAAATAGGAAATAATATATGGATTATTATAACGCAACATCAGAAAATGTTCATACAGGAGTAAATTTAGGTGATATGTTTAATGGATTGGCTTCTTTTTGTTGTTTAAAAAAGAAGTTAAACAATTTAGAACCATTTTATTTTGTTACACATCCATCTAGATTTTTTTTAGTAAATTTGTTTGAAAAATATGGAGCT
>SXGU01471089.1_pt1 | contig 11106 bp, 12 predicted proteins | sample 3174531 | NCBI WGS metagenome assembly SXGU01 (sample SAMN11356863, study PRJNA531348) | freshwater metagenome | isolation source: freshwater sample F1-140 | place: China: Fuxian Lake, Yuxi | collected 2017-12-25
GCCGTACCTGACCGAGGGCAGCTCCGGCCTGACCTACGTGGTGGACCGCTTCAAGGACTGGACGCACTCGGGGCACGTGACGCTGGCGCGCGGGGAACGTTCGCGTCTTGCGGACCACGCGGCGGAGGTACTGTAGGTCTGCTAATCTTCGCCGCTTTCCCGTACCGACAGAGGACCGCAACGATGTCGCTTTTCCGCTTTTCGGCCGCGCTGGCCGCCGCCCGCATTTCTGCCGTTTTGGCCGCCCTCGCGCTTTCAGCAAGCTCGCACGCGCAGGACAAGAAGGGCGGTGCGTACGAACCGCAGGTCGGCCAGGCCGGCAAGGACGTCATCTGGGTGCCGACCCCCGACGAAGTCGTCGATCGCATGCTGCGCATGGCGCAGGTGACGCCGAACGACTACGTCATCGACCTGGGCGCCGGCAACGGCAAGATCGCCATCGCGGCGGCGAAGAATTTCGGCGCGCGCTCGCTGGGCATCGAATACAACCCCGACATGGCGAAGCACGCGCAGGGCAACGTCGAGAAGGCCGGCGTCGCCAACCGCGCCAGGGTCGTGCAGGGCGACATCTTCCAGTCCGACTTCACGCAGGCGACGGTGATCACGATGTACCTCCTGCCGGCGCTGAACCTCAAGCTGCGGCCGCAGATCCTCAACATGAAGCCCGGCACGCGCGTCGTCTCGCATTCGTTCACCATGGACGACTGGGAGGCCGACGAAATCTCGAGCTACGACGGCCGGCGCGCCTATTTCTGGCTGGTGCCCGCCAACGTCATGGGCACCTGGGCGCTCGACGCCGGCGGGACGAAGCTCGACGTGTCGCTCGAGCAGCGCTTCCAGAAGCTCGAGGGCCAGGTGTCGCTCGCCGCCCAGATGCAGGCGGGCCTGCGCGATGCGCGCGTCGCCGGCTTCCGCATCGGCTTTGCCTACGTCGACAACACCGGCGTGCGGCGCGACTTCACCGGCACCGTCAGCGGCAACCGCATGGAAGGCAGCTTCCGCGCCGACAACGGCACGGAAGGGCGCTGGAGCGCAGCGAAGAAGTAACGCTCCAAAGGAGCCGGCGCGCCGAGGGCGGGCCGGCTTTGCAGTCCGAACCGGGCCGAGGTCACAAGGCCCGGTTTTCGGTTTTCATCCAAGCTTTTGATGCGAACCGTCGCAGAACGGCGGCGTGGCGCTGTGCTTGCAGCCGCATAGCCAGACCTTCTGCGCCTCGGTGACGGTGAACTTCTGCGGCGTGAAGGCGCCGCCCTTGTGCGAGCCGTCGCAGAACGGCTGGCGCGCGGACAGGCCGCAGGAGCACCACCAGTAGTCGCCCGGGGCGAGTTCCACCGCGTAGGGCGATTTCTGCGCGATCGTTGGTTCGGCCATGCCGTCCTCCTCGGTACTCAGTAACTGCCGGGGGCTGCGAAATTCTCGAAGCGCGTGTGCTGGCCGATGAAGGTCAGGTCGACCTTGCCGATCGGCCCGTTCCTCTGCTTGCCGATGATCACCTCCGCGCGCCCCTTGGCCTCGAGCTTCTCGGGGTGGTACACCTCGTCGCGGTAGATGAACAGGATCACGTCGGCGTCCTGCTCGATGGCGCCCGACTCGCGCAGGTCCGACATCATCGGGCGCCGGTCGGTGCGCGACTCGACCGCGCGCGACAACTGCGACAGCGCCACCACCGGCACGTCGAGTTCCTTGGCCATCGCCTTCAGCGACCTCGAGATCTCCGAAATCTCGGTCGCGCGGTTCTCGTTCGCGCGCGCGTTGCCCGAGCTCATCAGCTGCAGGTAGTCGACCACCACCAGGCCGAGCTTGCCGCACTGGCGGCGCAGGCGCCGGGCGCGCGAGCGCACTTCCCCGGGGGTCAGCGCCGCGGTCTCGTCGATGTGCACCGGCGCGTCGTTCAGCCGGCCTATGGCGCCGGTGAGGCGGCTCCACTCCTCGTCGCTCAGCCGCCCGGTGCGCATCTTGTGCTGGTCGACCTTGGCGATCGAGCCGAGCATGCGCGTGGCGAGCTGCGAGCCGCTCATCTCCATGCTGAACACCGCCACCGGCAGGCCGTTGTCGACCGCCACGTGCTCGGCGATGTTGAGCGCGAACGCCGTCTTGCCCCTGGAAGGCCGGCCGGCGCCGATGACCCGGTCGCCCGGCTGCAGGCCGGCCGTCTTCTCGTCCAGGTCGTGGAACCCGGTGGGCACGCCGGTGACGTCCGAGGGGTTGTCGCGGTGGTAGAGAAAGTCGATGCGCTCCAGCACGCGCGCCAGCACCGGGCTGATCTCCTGGAAGCCCTTGCCGATGCGCCCGCCGGTTTCGCCGACCTCGAGGATGCTGATCTCCGCCTGCTCGAGCAGCTGGGTGACCTCGCGGCCGCCGGGGTTGAGCGCGCTGTCGGCGATCTCGGTGGCGACCTGGGCAAGGCGCCGCTGCACCGAGCGCTCGCGCACCAGCTCGGCGTAGCGGCGGATGTTGACCGCGCTCGGGGTGTTCTGGGCCAGCGAGGCGAGGTATACGCCGCCGCCGGTCTTGTCCTTGTCCTCGCCCGCCTCGATGGACTCCGAAACGGTGACCACGTCGGCCGCCTTGCCCGCCTCGATCATGCGCGCGACGTGGCGGAAGATGCGGCGATGGTCGTCGCGGTAGAAGTCCTCCGCGGTCACCAGGTCGGCGACGCGGTCGAAGGCGTGGTTGTCCAGCAGCAGGCCGCCGAGCAGCGACTGCTCGGCCTCCACCGAGTGCGGCGGCACCTTCAGCGCGAGAATCTGCGGATCGCCTGCATCGGGACGCGCGAATGGCGGCGCCTGGGGCGCGGAGGGCTGGGGTCGTGCCATGGGTTGGGGTGCATGCTACAAACAAAAAGGCGCTGTCGCCAGCGCCTTTTTCGGTGCAGCCGATTTCCGTTTCAAATCAGCTTTCGCCGAGCACCGAGACGGTGACGGTGACGACCACGTCGGTGTGCAGCGCGATCTGGATCGGGTAGTCGCCGACCTGCTTGAGCGGACCGGAGGGCATGCGCACCATGGCGCGCTCGATCTCGTGTCCCTGCGCTTTCAGCGCGTCGACGATGTCGTAGTTGGTGACCGAGCCGAAAAGCCGCCCGTCGACGCCCGCCTTCTGCGTCACCTGCAGCATCAGCCCCTCGAGCCTGGCGCCGCGCTCCTGCGCGCCGGCAAGCTGGGCCGTCTGCGCCTTCTCCAGCTCGACGCGGCGCTCCTCGAAGGCCTTCAGGTTGGCGTCGGTCGCCCGCTTCGCCTTGCCCTCGGGAATGAGGAAGTTGCGCGCGTAGCCGTCCTTCACCTTGACCACGTCGCCGAGGTTGCCCAGGTTGACGACCTTCTCCATCAGGATGACTTGCATCGTGCGGCCCTCTCAGTGCAGGTCGGTGTACGGCAGCAGCGCGAGGAAACGCGCGCGCTTGATCGCGGTGGTCAGCTGGCGCTGGTAGTGCGCCGAGGTGCCGGTGATGCGCGCCGGGATGACTTTGCCGTTCTCGTTGATGAAGTCCTTGAGGACCTCGACGTCCTTGTAGTCGATCCACTCGATCTTCTCGGCGGTGAAGCGGCAGAACTTGCGGCGCCGGAACAGCGACTTCTGTCCGCGGTCCTTCTTGTCCTTGCCCTTGCCCTTGCCCTTGAACTTGCTCTTGCCGAATGCCATCTCAGTTCCCTTCCACGAATTCGATTCGCGTCACGTGCAGCACGATCTTCCTCGACCTGCTGCTCTTCGCACTCAAAAACCCCTCCACCCTCAGCCCCGCGCCGAGCGCGGCGCCGGCGACCATGCGGGCATCGCCTTCGAACGCCATCGCGTCGACCTCCACGCCCACCTTGCGCACCGTGCCGGCCTCGGTCACCTCGGAATCGTGCCGCAAGCCGAATTCCAGCACTGCGACGCCGGCGGGCGTATGGCGCAGCGCGTCGATCCTTGCAAGGACCCCGCCCAGCGCGACGCGGTTCTCGCTCAGGCGGCCGACGCCTCCGCGGGCGCCTTGGCGTCCACCGGACGCTCGCCCGGGCCGCGCTCCATCAGCGACTTGGACTTCTCTTCCTTCATCATCGGCGAAGGCGTCGTCACGGGCTTGGTCATCTTCACGATCAGGTGGCGCAGCACGGCGTCGTTGAAGCGGAACGAATGTTCGAGCTCGTTCAGCGTCTCCTGGTCGCACTCGATGTTCATGAGCACGTAGTGCGCCTTGTGCATCTTCTGCAGGGGATAGGTGAGCTGGCGGCGGCCCCAATCCTCGATGCGGTGGACGCTGCCCTGGCGCGCCGAGATGACGCCCTTGTAGCGCTCCACCATCGCGGGTACCTGCTCGCTCTGGTCCGGATGGACGATGAAAACCACTTCATAATGACGCATCGATGCAGCTCCTTTCGGGTATCAGCCGCCCGCCATGCGTTGGCGGTGCGGCAAGGAAAGCCGGGAATTCTATCAGAAATCAGCGGCTTGGGGAAAGGCTTCGGCGCATCGACTCGAACAGCACCACGCCCGCGGCCACGGAGACGTTCAGGCTCTCGACCTGGCCGCGCATCGGGATCCTCACCAGCAGGTCGCAGCGCTCGCGCGTCAGGCGCCGCATGCCCTCGCCTTCCGCCCCCAGCACCCAGGCGAGCGCGTCCGGCAGCTTCGCCGAATACAGGTCGGTCTCACCGCGCTCGTCCGCGCCGACGACCCAGATGCCTCGCTCCTTCAGTTCGCCAAGGGTGCGTGCGAGGTTGGTGACCATTATGTAGGGCGTGAGCTCGGCCGCGCCGCTGGCCACCTTGGACACCACCGCGCTGATGCCGGCGGCATGGTCCTTGGGCGCGACCACCGCATGCACGCCGGCCGCATTGGCCACGCGCAGGCAGGCGCCGCGGTTGTGGGGAGCGGTGACGCCATCCAGCACCAGCAGCAGCGGAGGCACCTTGATGGCGTCGAGCAGGTCGTCCAGGCTGTGGACCTGCGCACCGCGCGAGGGCATCACGCGCGCCAGCACGCCCTGGTGCCGGCCGCCCCGGGCAAGACCGTCCAGCCGGCTGGCCGGCACGCGCATCACGCGCACCTTGGCCGTCTCGGCGGCGGCGACCAGGTCCCGCGAGCGCCCGTCCTTCCGTGTCTCGTCGACGAACACCTCGAGCACCAGCGCCGGATCGGCGCGCAGCGAAGCGAGCACCGCATGAAAGCCCGCCACGACACGGGGTTCACTCATGCCGCAGCGGGCACGAGGTCGATCTTGCGCGACTCGACGTCCACGCGCACCAGCTTCACGCGCAGCTTGTCGGCGAGTCGGTACTGCGTGCCGGTGCGCTCGCCAAGCAGCGCGTGCCGCGCAGGCTCGAAGCGGAAGTAGTCGCGGCCGAGTTCGGATATGTGCACCAGGCCGTCGACGAAATACTCGTCCAGCGTGACGAACACGCCGAAGGGCGTGACCCCGGTGATGCGCCCGGAGAAGGTTTCGCCGACATGCCCGCTCATGTAGTCGCACTTGAGCCAGTTCTCCACGTCGCGGCTCGCCTCGTCGGCGCGTCGCTCGGTATCGGAGCAGTGCCGGCCCATCTCGTCCCAGTCGAGGCCCTCGTAGCGCCGCCCCGCCAGCACGGCGCGGATCGCGCGGTGTACCAGCAGATCGGGGTAGCGGCGGATCGGCGAAGTAAAGTGCACGTAGGCGTCGAACGCCAGGCCGAAGTGCCCGGCGTTGTCGGGGCTGTACACGGCCTGTTTCATCGAGCGCAGCATGACGGTCTGCAGCAGGCCGTGGTCCGGGCGCGCCTGGATCTGCGCCGTCAGCTTCGCGTAGTCGCCGGGGCGGGGGATCTCGCCGCCGGGCAGCTGCAGCCCGAGTTCGCCGAGGAATACGCGCAGCGCCGCGACCTTCTCGACGGCCGGGACGTCGTGCACGCGGTACAGCACGGGGTGCTGTGCGCCCGCGAGGCAGGCGCCGGCGCATACGTTGGCTGCCAGCATGCACTCCTCGATCAAGCGGTGCGCGTCGTTGCGCTCGGTGGCGACGATGCGCTCGATGCGGCCGCGTGCGTCGAAGACGATCTGCGTTTCCGCGGTGTCGAAGTCGATTGCGCCGCGCTGCTGCCGCGCGCCGAAGAGCGCGCGGAACACGTCGTGCAGCGTTGCCAGGTGCGCGGGCGGCCTGCCCGACTGCAGCCTGGCCCACACTTCGGTATAGGTGAGCCGCGCCTGCGAGCGGATCACCGCCGGGTAGAACTCGTAGCGCGCCACGGTGCCCTTCGGACCGATGGCCATCTCGCACACCATGGTCAGGCGGTCCACCTCGGGGTTCAGCGAGCACAGCCCGTTCGAGATGCGCTCGGGCAGCATCGGGATCACCCGACGCGGGAAATACACCGAGGTGCCGCGCTCGCGCGCCGCGGCGTCCAGCGCGTCGCCGTGCCTGACATAGTGGCTGACGTCGGCGATCGCGACCCACAGGCGCCATCCCCTGCCCTCGCGCACCGCGTGCACCGCGTCGTCGAAGTCCTTCGCCGTCTCGCCGTCGATGGTGACGAAGGGCAGCGCCCGCAGGTCGCGGCGCGCCTTCAGGTCCTCCGCGCGCACCGCCTCCGGCAGCGCCTTGGCCGCCGCCTGCGCCGGCCGCGCGAACTCGTGCGGCAGGTCGAACTTTCGCAGCGCGATCTCGATCTCGATGCCGTCGTCGTCGTGCCGCCCCAGCACCTCGACCACCCGTCCGACCGGCTGCGCATGCGCCGACGGCTGGGCGATGAGTTCCACGGACACGACTTCGCCCGCGCGCGCCCTGCCCGCTCCGCCGGACGGCGCTCGCGCCGTAGGCGGGGGCAAGAGGATCTCCTGCGCGATGCGGCGGTCCTCCGGCGCGACGTACAGCACGCCGTGGCGCAGGTGCACGCGGCCGACGATCCGCCGTTCGGCGCGCGCGATTGTCTCGACGATCTCGCCGCGCGGCCGGCCGCGGGCGTCCCGGCCCGTTACGCGCACCATGGCGCGGTCGCCATGCAGCGCCTTGCGCATCTCGACGAACGGCAGGTAGATGTCGGGACCGCCGTCGTCCGGCCTGAGGAAGCCGTGGCCGTCGGCGTGACCGTCGACGCGTCCCGCCACCAGCGCGATGCGGCTTGCCACCAGCAGCGCGCCGGCGCGGTTCTGCACCACTTCTCCCGAGCGCAGCATCTCGGCGAGCGCTGTGGAAAAGGCGCGGCGCTCGCCGCCCCGGACGCGCAGCCGCTTCCCGAGCTCCGGCGGATCCAGCGGCGCGCCGACGCGGTTCAGCGTGGCGGCGATCTCCTCACGCCAGCCCTGTCGTTCGCTACCCGCCCTGCCGCCTTTTTTTGACACTGAATGTCCCGGACACTAGAATGCGCCTCCCCTGCCGATGTGGCGGAATTGGTAGACGCACATGGTTCAGGTCCATGCGGTGGCGACACTGTGGGGGTTCGAGTCCCTTCCTCGGCACCAGATCCACATCCTGCAACGTCCAAGAAAGTCCGTACTATACCCTAGTATGTCTATGTGAATACCTCCGGAATCGTCCAAAACCGTCCGGGGGCACCTTTTGACAGCTGGGGGTATGTGGGGGTAGTTTTGGGGGTATCTACCCACGACCGTGGGAAAAATACCCCCATGCCCCTAACCGACACCGAAGTCCGCAACGCGAAGCCCCTCGCGACATCCTACAAGCTTGCAGACGGCGAAGGGATGTACCTGCTCGTTCAGCCGAGCGGCGGCAAGTATTGGCGGCTCAAGTACCGCCTCGCTGGCAAGGAAAAACTACTCGCACTCGGCGTATATCCCGAGGTCAACCTGAAGTCCGCGCGCAAGCGCCGGATGCAGGCCCGCGAGTTGATCGCGCACGGCAGCGACCCGGGGGTGCAACGCAAGATAGACAAGCGGGCCGCACGCCTGCTCGCGGCGAACACCTTTGAGGCGATTGCGCTTGAGTGGTATGACAATCAGCGCGCCAAGTGGTCTAACGCACACGCCGCGCACGTCAAGATACGCTTGAAGCGCGAACTTTTCCCTGCGCTCGGCCCCCAGCCTATCGCGGAGGTAAGCGCCGTCGATCTGCTCGACGTGCTGCGCGGCATCGAGCGGCGAGGCGCGCTAGAAGTAGTGTCGAAATGTCGCGTGATCGCGGGACAGGTATTCCGCTACGCCGTCGCGACCGGGCGCGCGCAGCGCGATCCCTCGCCCGATCTCAAAGGCGCGCTCAAGACGCGCGAGAAGCAGCACTACGCGCGGCTTTCAGAGTCCGACCTGCCGGAATTCCTCGCTAGGCTCGACACCTACGACGGCAACACGCTAACAAAGCTGGCAATGCGGCTGCTGGTGCTGACATTCGTTCGCACCGGCGAGCTTCGCGGTGCGAAATGGCCGGAATTTGACTTCGACAAGGCCGAATGGCGAATTCCGGCCGAGCGTATGAAAACCCGCGCCGAGCACCTGGTCCCGCTTTCGACGCAGGCTATCGAGGCGCTGGAGCGGTTGCGTGAGATCGGCGGTGGGCGCGAGCACGTTTTCCCGAACGAGCACCATCCGCTAAAACCCATGAGCGAGAACACGATCCTTTTCGCGCTCTACCGCATGGGGTATCGCGGGCGCGCGACAGGGCACGGCTTCCGCGCCACAGCATCAACGATTCTCAACGAGCAAGGATGGGATGCCGACGTGATCGAGCGCCAGCTTGCCCACAAGGAAGCGAATAAGGTTCGTGCCGCCTACCATCACTCCGAGTATCCCGCCGAGCGCAAGAAGATGCTGCAGGCATGGGCCGACTTCCTCGACGCGAAGCAGCGCGCGGGCGAAAAGATCGTCAGCATTCACCGCAAGGCTGCGTGATCTGACGGAAGCCGTAACGCCGATTCTGAAAAAACAACAAGAATTGGTGCGGGTGCTGGAGGAAGCGTTAAGACTCGCCCAAAGCAACGAACTTAATTCCTTGGTGTTGTCCTTCTGCACCATCGACGACTCTCGGCACTGCATTGTTTGCAACGTCTCGGAGCGTCTGGCGATGGAATTCACGGCCCTGCTTCACCATCGCTTCAGTTCTGACCCACTAAGCCGCGCCTAGCCCGAGGCTGATCCCCGAGGGCGAAAACGGACCCGCGGCCAGTGGCCTTTGTGCGGCAGGCCAACATCGTCCAAGGGCCGCAGCAGGTGAACAACGGCGTCCCGGCGGATGCCTCACGCACAGGAAAATCCGAGAATCAACCGAACAAAGTATTGGAGCATCAGCATGGCGAACGGCTGGACTTCGGAGCGGCGCGTGCGGCAGGCGGAGCAGATTCAACGCTGGAAACCGTGGGAGCGGTCAACCGGTCCCAAGACAAAAGCGGGTAAGGCACGGGTATCGCACAACGCTTTCAAGGGTGGCTGGCGCGCGCAATTTGCGGAACTGCGGCGCATGTTGCGAGAGCAGTTGCGTGGGGTTACGCGCGGCAGTCTGAGTTGTAAGTCGCACGCGGGTGACTCCGCACGGAGACTCAGTTGAAGGTTCGCGTGCACCGCGCCTGTCAGCACACCGGAATGCCATCTTGCAGCAGCGCCACCAGCGTCACCGTTCGCGGCAGCACCCAACGCAGGGCCGCAGCCACGAGCTCGGCGGTGAGGAGAGCAAGGCGTAGTACACTGGACCGGGCACATGAAGAAGATCGCCCTCCTGCCGTTTCTGCTTATCCCGGCGTTGGCCGGCGCACAGCCCTACGAGTCGCCTGCAATGGTGGCGAAACGCCTGAAGGCCCAGTGCGCGGCGATGGCACCGAAAGCGCGGGTGGAATGCGAGAAAAAAGCGCGCGCCGAAACCCGGGCAAGCATCGACCGGCACCATACCCAGAAGGGGACGGTGGCCGGGAAGCCGGCCGCCAATGCCCTCGCCACCGGTTTTCGCGAAACGGAACGTCAAGGGGTGCGAATGAGCGTTTCGCCACGCACGCCGCAGAAATAGCTCCGAGCGGGCATCGGGAACCATTCGGTCGCAATCGCACCCCCACCTGCCGGCCTGTTAGGGGCAGGGGGGAGGGCCGCCAGTATTGCAGCTGGCTGATGGCGCACTGGTGCCGCTGGCATTAGTCGCTGTGACGCTGATGGTGTGAGCATTCAGGGTGTTCGCCACCGTCACGTCGATCGGCGAGGCAGCACCGAGTGCGTTGAAGGTGGATCCGGGCCCGAACAGGTCAGGTTGGTGGGCCGTTACCGTGAAGCCGGTGAATGGCGCCCCAAAGACCGGGGCGCTGAATGTCACACGTAAGGTGGTGGCGCTGGTCGCCACCACAGAAGTGATCGTCGGCGGGCTCGGCAGCAGGCTGGGCGTGACAGCATTCGATGCCAGCGACGGGATCGAGGTGCCCGCGTAGCTGGTCGCAGTCACGGTGAAGGTGTAGCTGACGCCATTTGTGAGTCCGGTGACCAGGATAGGTGCATCCACGTCGGTCGCGGTGATCCCGCCCGGCGAGGAGGTCGCGGTGAAGTGCAGCACCGGGGCGCCGCCGTCTGCCGGTGATGGCCCGAAGTCCACTAGCGCCACTGTATCGCCCGGGAATGCGATCCCGATGTTCGGCTCATGCGGCGGGTTTGGCGCCGGCGTTACGCTGTTCGAAGCAGCCGAGGGGGCGCTCGTCCCCGCAGCGTTGGTCGCAGTGACCGTGAAGGTGTAGGCAACGCCATTGGTCATACCGCTGAACTGGATCGGCGAACCGGTGTCCGTCATGGTCAGCAAGCCAAACGTCCCTGGCTGTGACGCGGTCGCGGTGTAGCTGGTGATGGGGTGGCTGCCGCGGTCCGAGGGCGCGGTAAAGTGCACAATAGTAGTGTTATTGGCCGCCGTGGCGGTGCCGATGATGGGCGCTGCGGGCGCAGCGCCGGCCGCGCCCACGGTGAGGCTTACCGAGGATTCCGCGCACCGGCTGGTGGCCGCGGAGCCCGTGAGTGTGCAGACCGAGTAGAACCCCCCGAGGCGGCTGCCGGGTGTGGCGGACCCGCTCAGTTTCAGCACGCCATCGGTCTGCGTGAGCAGCGACGGGAATTCCGTGGTGAAGCTGATCGAAACCTGTGCCGCCTTCGGTACCGCGCCGTTCAGCCGGACCCTGGAGAGCAGGTTGATCGTGGCGCCGGGCGGGAGCGTGGTCATGGCGCCCAACTCGCGGCCTATGGTGA
>SXGU01113682.1_pt1 | contig 11105 bp, 7 predicted proteins | sample 3174531 | NCBI WGS metagenome assembly SXGU01 (sample SAMN11356863, study PRJNA531348) | freshwater metagenome | isolation source: freshwater sample F1-140 | place: China: Fuxian Lake, Yuxi | collected 2017-12-25
AAGTCGAACGAAACGATTGAGTGCACCGAAAGCACGAGCGGCGTCGAAATTCCGGCTAATAATAAGTAAGCTATTTCGTAACGATGCCAATGCCGTGCTGAACCGCGCCAGCCCCATGAAAGAATGGAGTAAACAAACTTAAAGTATTTGTTTTTCGCGCGATCTCTCAGCGTTGCGAAGTCCGGAATCAAACCGACATACCAGAACAAAAGCGAAATCGTCGCGTATGTAGAAACCGCAAACACGTACCACATCAACGGCGAACGAAATTGAGGCCACATTCCCATCGTGTTCGGGTACGGAAAAAGCCAGTATGCGAGCCACGGGCGTCCGGTGTGCAGGAGCGGAAAAAGTCCGGCGCAGGCGACGGCAAACAGCGTCATCGCTTCGGCAAATCGGTTGATTGACGTGCGCCATTTCTGGTTAAGTAACAGTAAAATAGCGGAGATCAGCGTTCCGGCGTGCCCGATTCCGATCCACCACACGAAGTTGATGATATCGAATGCCCAGCCAACCGGCTGATTGTTTCCCCAAATCCCGATTCCCGTCGTTACTAAATAAAGGACTGTAAACAAAAGAATTTGAGCAACAATAAAGCCAAATCCGAAACCGACGAACCAGCCGAACGGCGTTCTTTTCTTTAAAGTTACGTCGCCGATTTTATCCGATACGGTGGCAAGCGTGTGATCGCCTTCCACCATCGGCGGAAAAATTCGTTTTTTTACATCCAAGTCATCTGCTTTTTGCATAACTTTTTTCGTCACCGTCAAAATTAATGTTCTGCTTCGGTCGTTTCTCCCGCTTCGGTTTTTGTTTCCGGCGTGTGCGTTTTCGGCACTTCGAGCGCTTTATAATCAGGCATTTCTTTGTTCTGATTTTTCAAACTCGCTAAATAAGTCGTGCGCGGCTGCGTATTTAATTCATTTAACACGGCGTAACTGCGCTGATTGTTTTTGTGTTTTGAAACCAGGCTGTTCGGATCGTTCAAATCCCCGAAAGTGAAAACGTCGGTCGGACAAGCCGCCTGACAAGCCGTTAAAATCTCACCATCGCGAATATCGCGTTTATCTTTTTCCGCTTCGATTCGTGCTGCCGCGATACGCTGCGTACAGAAAGTACATTTTTCCATCACGCCGCGCGAACGCACCGAAACTTCCGGGTTGCGCATCAATTTGTACTGCGGCGTTTCCCAATCCTGGTAAAGCAAAAAGTTGAATCTTCGGACTTTGTACGGGCAGTTATTCGAGCAGTAACGCGTGCCGACGCAGCGGTTATAAACCATATCGTTCAAACCTTCGGCGCTATGAACGGTTGCGTGAACCGGACAAACCGGCTCGCACGGAGCCTGTTCGCAGTGCTGGCACAGCATCGGCTGAAAATGCGGACCTTTCGGATTATTGATGTCGTCGCCCGAAAAATAAGTGTCAATTCTGAGCCAGTGCATTTCGCGGCTGCGCTCGATTTGCTCTTTGCCAACAACCGGAATATTGTTTTCCGACTGACACGCGATGACGCACGCATTGCACCCGACGCAATTATTTAAATCAACGGTCATTCCCCATTTATTGCCGTTGTAATTAAATCGCGGATACATTGATTCGTCATAATGATCGGGCTGATGTCCCATCTGCGGATTCGCTTTGAAAACATCAACATCGAAAACGCGTAGAATATCGCGACCTTCCATATTGAAGTGCGTTTGCGTCGAAGCGATTGTCGTCTGCGTTTCCAATTTTGACAATTTTCCGGTGCCGTACGAAGGCATATCGGAACGGTAAACATCAAAAGCGTTGTAACCGAGTCCGGTTCCGACTCGACCGGCGCGAGTTCTTCCGTAACCGGTAAAAATCGTTACGACGTCATCGGGCTGACCGGGAGCAATCCAGATCGGCACATCTTTTTGAATTTCAGTTCCCTGAAAGTTCAGTTTGACCAAATCGGAAAACAAATTGCCGCCTTTGGTATTGACAAAACTCGTTCCTTCTTCGCCGCCCGTATATTCGTTGTATTGGCGATCTCGGTTGAGCTGATATTTCTCCGCCGTGCGCGGGCTGATTAAAGCCACGTTGTCCCAAGTGATTTTGGTCAGCGGTTTCGGCAATTCCTGAAGCCAGCCGTTATTGGCAAAGCGTCCATCATAAACGGTCGGATCGGCTTTAATCGAAATTTCCAATTCGCCGCCCGTCGGTTTCACTTCCGGCTGACTTAAAAAAGCCGTCGTCGCTGAAACGTTTCGAGTTGCCGCCGCTGAATTCGGGACAAATCCGTCGTGCACGATTTTGCGCCACGTATCTTCAAAAGCGTTCGACGATGCCGCCGATGAGTTGGTTGAAGCCGGAGTCGCAACAGTTGCAGCGGCTCCAGAGTTTTGCTGAACAGTGGAATTATTGCCGGTTGTCGTCGCTGCCGACGCAGAATTTGCGGTTGTTGGCGCGGCTCCGGCTGCTGACGATTGCGACGCGGCGGTTGCGGCGGCTGTCGCCGTTGCCGGATTGCGCGGTGCGGCAGTATTGATGTTTTGTCCCTGCCAGAATTCGCGCACGATGTCGTAATCTTTTTTGTCGTAATTTTCGCGGAAAAGCACTTGAACAACTTCGTGAATGCTTTTGCTTTCGTACAGCGGATCAATCAGCGGCTGAACAATCGAGATTGTTCCGTCGAAGGCGCGCGCATCGCTCCATGTTTCAAGAAAATGTTTTTGCGAAATATGCCACTGGCAATGTTCGGCGGTTTCGTCAGCATACATTCCGAGGTGAACGCGCGTCTGAATTTTGTTTAACCTGTCGGCGTTCAACTTCAAATCAACCGGCGTGTTGTAAACCGGATTTCCGCCCAAAATAACCAGCATTTTAACGCGTCCGGCGTCAATATCAGCAATAAGTTCGCGAAGCTGTTCGACTTGCGTTTTCTCGGCAAAAGGCGAGAGCGGCTCGGTGTATAAAACCGTTTGCCCAACGTTGCCGAGCGCGCCGTTAATCGCGTGCGCAAGTGCGTGAACGGTCGGCGACGCGCTGCTGCCGGCGCTGACGATTGATCTGCCGCGAAACGCTTGTAAATCTCGCGCCATTGAATTGATCCACTGCGTCGCTTCGCCCGACAAACCGGTCGCCGCCGCGCCCGAAACGCCGACAGCGGCGGCAATGGCTTTGGCAACTTCGCTTAACTGACTCGGCTTGATCGCCAGCCGATGATCGGCTTTCGCGCCGGTCAGAGACATCGTCGTTTCCACCGCGTATAAACGATTGATTTCCTGATTCGCTTCGGTCAACGCTCGTTTTTTTGCGAAATCTTTCATGTAGCGAACGTTGAAACCGCTGAAAATATCGTTGTCGAGCGTAACGATGCGTTCGGCTAAATCATAACGATAAACCGTGTTCACCGGCGCGCCGAAAGCCATTCGCGCGCCCATCGTCGCGCTGTCGTTGTTAAGCGGTTCGTATTGAATCCATCGTGAGTTCGGCAATTCGGCGGCGAGCTGTCTGAATTGCGCGGTCAGCGTCGGCGACGTCACGGTTTCGGTTAAAAATCTAACGCCTGCGCCGCCGTCGGCTCGATTTCCTTCGACCGTCGCGCGAATCTGCGTCATAAAATTCTGCCACGTCGTCGGGTCGCCGCGAAAAGTTACTTCCTGCGAACGATCCGGATCGTACATCTGCAGCAGCGCCGCCTGCGATAGCACATCGGTTGAGCCGAGACTTCCCGGATGCTGCGGATTTCCTTCGATTTTAATCGGACGTCCGTCGTAAGACTTGGCGAGCAAACCGTTGGCGATTCCGCCGACGGTCATTGCAGTAGCGAAAAACAACGGTTTGCCCGGCAAAAGCTGTTCGTCTTGGCGCACGTATGGAATGATTTTTTCCGCGGGCTGAATAACGCAGCCGCTCAAACCGGCGAGCGCCAGCGATGCGCCCATTACTTTCAAAAAGTTGCGGCGGCTGAGCGAACTGTCCCACTCTTCGGCGTGGCTCGGATATTCGCGTTTGACGAAATCGGCAAACTCCGGCGCGTCAACGTATTCTTCGACGCTGCGCCAGTAATCTTTTCCATTCTGCGCTAAAATCTGTTCGCGCAATGATGCAAAGTTTTCGTTATTGTCTTTGCTAGGCATTTTATTTTTGATTCCTCAATTTTATCAACCGATTATTCCCTGTCTAATTTCAGGATCAGCGATTTTCTGATAACTAACTAAACTTATTTTTCAATCTTAACGGTGACAAGTTGAACAACTGGTCAGCATTTCCGAACTTCTCAGATTTTTGATTTTTTCGTCTACTTCCACTTTCTGCTCCGGCGTCATTTCGCTCGGCGACCAGGACGTGTTGTAAATTTCCGCCGCCGGTCGAATATTCGGTGCCGGATCGCGGTGACAGGAAAGACACCATTCCATTTGCAGCGTATTCGCCTGATAAACCGCGGGCATATTGGAAATATCGCCGTGACAGCTCGCGCAGCCGACGCCTTTATTCACGTGAATGCTGTGATTGAAATAAGCGTATTCGGGCAAATCGTGAACTCTTTCCCATTCAATCGGTTTGTTTTCACGAAAGCTGGCGCGCACCGGCTCAAGATAAGGACTGTCCGCCCACAGCTGATTGTGGCAATTCATACAAGTCTGCGTCGGCGGCATCCCGGCGGAAGCAGTCGTCTCAACGGTCGAGTGACAATAACGACAATCAATGCCGTCGTCGCCCGAGTGATGTTTATGGCTGAACTGCACCGGTTGCTGTTTTTCGATAAACCGTCCGGTCAGATACGAAGACCGCGCGACCTGCGTGTAAACATAACCCGCCACGCCCGCCAGGATGACGACCGCGACCATGCTTATTCTCGCAATATTATTTGCGCTTTTATGGAAAAATTGTGCCATTTTAATTCTCTCGAATCCGAAAAATCTACAAAATTTAAGACTGCTTTATGTTGTTCGCTCGAAAATCGGATTACAGAAATATCCAATTTCGCTTCGTACTCCGAGCGAACTGAAAATTTGTTGATATGAAGAACTTTGTAAAACTGCTTTCTAATTTTACCCAATCTTAAGAATTCCGCAAATTCAACTTTTCACAATAGTTGGTTTCACCGTGTTTGTGCAACCTTTCACTAATAAGTTTAGCTGATAAGGCAGATTAACTTTTTCGATTTTCGTCAAACGCCGCGTTTGTTTTCGCTAAAACAGCGCTAATAATCGCAAATAATTAAGGTAATTAAATTTTACCCGCCGTAAAAACAGACGCAACCAAGCGTTTTTCTCGATCACTAAAACCGATTGCGACAAACAAAAAAACGTAAAAAAACGATTTCCGCGCGCGAAAATTTCAGCCGGTTAAATAATTTTAACTAATCAATTCCGCCGACAGCAATGCGGCGCCAACGGCGGCGGCATTTTCTCCTAGCTCGCCCTTAACGATTTCCGATTTCTCAAACGACGGCGCAAACGAGAGTTCGCGCGAACGATGAATGATCGCATCGAGCACTAAATTATCAGCGCGCATAATTTCTCCGCCGACGACGATTTTTTCGACGTTCAGCAGGTTGATCACGCTGGCAATCGCCGTTCCGACGTAAAATCCGGTGCGGCGCAACATCATCTGCGAAAATTCGTCGTTATTTTTCGCTTCTCTGATAATGTCGCCGAGCGTGATGTTTTCCTCTCTCAACTGATTAAGCGACGAAGTGCTGTCCTGATGAAAACGGCTTCGTGTGCGCCGCACGATATTGGTCGTCGAAGCGACGTCTTCGAGCTTCATTCCGTCGGAATTAATCGAAATGTAACCGAATTCTCCGGCGAAACCGGAAATTCCGCGCCAAATTTCTCCGTTGAAAATCAACGCGCCGCCGACTCCTTTTCCCAAAGTTGCGTAAAACATATCGCGGCTGCCGCGTCCCGCGCCCAGTTTATACTCTCCATAACCGGCGGCGTTGGCGTCGTTTTCAACCGTTACGGATAATCCGGTCAGCGATGCGATTTCGCTTGTCAAATCAACTTCCGTGTGTTCGGGAATGGATGTCGAGAAAGCGACGCGTTTGGTGTCTTGCCGAACGAGTCCGGGAACGGCGACGCCGACCCGGCTAAAATCGCCGAACGATTGATGCAGTTCTTTGATAAAATCAACCAAATGCGGCAGATTAAGTTCGAGTTGATTGGACGAAACCGTCTGCGAATCGAGCAAATTTCCGTTTTTATCAAGACAAACGGCGATGAATGCTGAATTTGATATTTCGATGCCAACGAGATTTTCGCTGGTTTTCAATGATTCGTTTGTCATTATTAAAAACCCTGTTCGGCGGTTATTTTCGGCTGTAAACTAACGCGATTTTAGACATTCGACCGCCGTAGTGTCAAATAGAATTTACGGGCTGTTTTGAAAATCTCCCGGTTGTTTCGGGGCGGTTAAACCTTTTTCGCAAAACAAATTAGAAAAATGTGTTTAATCGGCTGGCAAACCGCCACGAATTTCGCGCATCGGAAAAGAAATCGCCGAAATTTATTATGCTGAAAGAAAAAAGACATCTGCCGCTTTTACTGACCGCCGCCGTTTTCGGTCTAACCTTTTTGCTGTTATTCAGCGTTATCAAATCGAAAATTTACGGACAGGCTTCTGATGACATCGCCGTTGCGGAAAAAGCCGAAACTCCGCCAGCCGCGCCGCTCGTCAAAAAAACCGCATCCGTTGCGGCAGCTCCATCCGCCGCATTTCGGTCGGCGGCGCTGGAAAACGCGGATTTGAAAAACAATTTGACGTGGACGTTCGGAGCGAAAGCGCAGCGCGGCTGGTATCTTTACGTGCCGCTGATTCAGCAGACAATCGGCACGGAAAACGCGCCGGAAACTCCCGAATTTGCTGCCGCCGTCGCCGTTTGGCAGCAGAAATCCGCGATTTACCCGACCGGAAAGATTGACAACGAAACGCTTTCCGCGATGGTCAAATGGTGGCAGTCGCGCCGCTTAAACAGCAGTCGTTATCCGTCCGAAGAACAATTGTTGTCCGCTCCGATTGATAATTTTTATGATCCGACGCGCGCCGCCGAATTGCTCAAAGTCGAACGCGAAACTTACCGCGCTTACAAAAAAATGATCGCGGCGGCGGCAAAGGATTTGAATTTGAAAACCGACGCTAACGGCGAGCTCGCGCCGGAAGAAAAGTTTCTGCGCATCGTTTCGAGTTTTCGGTCGCGCGAATATCAAGATAAATTACGTCGCGCTTCGCCCGATTCCGGTCGCGCCGGTTTAGCCGTTAACAGTCCGCATTTTACCGGCTGTGCGCTCGATATCTACGTCGGCGGCGAACCGACAATTACCAAAGATTACAATCGCGCCGCGCAAGTGCAAACGCCCGCTTACAAATGGCTGGTCAAAAACGCCGAACGCTTCGGTTTTTACCCGTATTATTACGAACCGTGGCATTGGGAATACGTTCCCGGCAAAGTCCAAAATTAGTTTTTCTGTCATTTTCAACTCTGTCGGTTTTTTCAATTCGGATTAATTAATTAATAAAAAACAAAAAGGGCGGCGCATTATATTCAAAAATGCGTCGCTCTTTTTGTTTTTCTAATTTCAACTTTTATTTCGTGCGGCGATTTCTCGCGATTTTTGCACGAGTCGTTCGGGTAACAACCGCGCTTGTTGATCCGTTTTTTAAGGCGGTTCCGGCTTCGATATTGCGCACGCTGACGGTAAATTTCGTTTTTCCTTCCGCTCGCGCGAGTATTCTTTTCACTTCCGCACCAGTTAATTCAGATGCGTCAACGCCGCTCGACTTCAGTTCAGCGAGCAATTTCTCCGGCGTGTTGGTTTTATAATCGTAAACGTCCGGGTAAACGTTCAGCTTTCCGGCTTCGACGATCAGAGTGTCATAAGTGATTTCGACCGGAAGCGGCGGCGAGAGTTCGGCGACCAGCGTTTTTTTGCTCGATTTTGCTTTGCTAATTTCTTCGGGCGAAACCGGCAGCGAACGCGCGGCGACGATTTTCTCCGCCAGATCGTATAAATCCGTTTGCAAAACGCGCACGCAGCCGTGCGAAACGAGACTGCCCAAATCCTGCGCGCCTTTCGCCTGATGAATCAGATAACCGTAACCGAGCGGAATCTTCAATTTTCCGAGCGGATTGCGCGGATCGGTCGGCAGAATAATTTCGCCCGGTTTCACTTTCGACGACGCTTCGATCCAATCGCTCGACGGCGGAATCCATACCGGATTCCAAATCACGTCCGACGCCTGCCGCATTCCGACAAACAGCGGATAATCTTTCATTCCGACACCAATCGGATAAGTTTTCACTTCCTTGCCGTTTTGCCAGAGCGTCATTTGAAAAGACGGAATATTAATTGTGATTTTGATGTTTTCGTCGCCGGCGCGAAACGCGGTTTTTTCAATCACGCCGCCGGTCAATTTGTCCGAACGCGCCGAATCGCGCCGCATATCGAGCAAATATGATTGCGCTTCGGCAACGTTTGCCAATCCGCTGAAAAACAGCAGAAACGCCGACAAAATAATTGTTTTTTTTGTTTTTTTCGATGAATTCATTATTTAGTAAATATAGAATTAACAGCTTTCAAGGCTATTTGTCGCGTTCAGTCGGAAAAAAGTTGTCTTGCTTTTGCCGCCCGCCGAAAACGGTGCGGCAGCGTTTCGGCAATCCGATTTGCACGCGCAAGCGAGGTTTTTCTTTGACGAACCGGCGCGGGCAAGTTACTCTTTTGAGAAGCATCGCGCAACCGGCGACGATTTTACAAAAGCGGTTTCTCTATGGAACATCTTTCCCAACTGATCGAACAATACGGCATCTACGCCGTTTTAGTTTTGTGCACCGTCGAAGGCGATATTACGCTTTTGATTTCGGGCGCGATGGCGCACGGCGATTTTTTCGGGAAATACAGCTTTTGGCGCGTGTTTGCGGCGGGAACGCTCGGCGGCATCGTCGGCGATAATGTCGCGTATTTTATCGGGCGAATGTGTCGCAAAACCATCGCCAATTACCGATTTTATGAAATGGCGCGTCCGCGCATCGAACGTTTAATCAACAAATTCGGCAAATTCGCGCTGATTATTTCCAAATACATTTACGGCATTCGCGCCGCGATGTGCGTTTTTTACGGCATCGGACGAATGCCTTACCTGCGCTTTCTCGCGCTCGATTCGTTGAGCTGCGTTGTTTGGGCGTTTGTTCTGGCGAGCATCGGCTATTTTTTCAGCGGCGCGATTTCTTCGATCATCGGCGACTTTAAGCAAATCGGCGTCGGATTACTATTCGTCGTTTTGATCGGCATTATTATTTTTTTCGTCGTCGAAAGATATTATTTATCAGAAAAAATCGAGGAAGTCGCGCCCGAAACCATTCACAAAATCGAAGAAAAATTTCACCACGTCGAAGAAGTCGCGCAGGGAAAACTGCACGACATCAGTGAACGTCTGCATCTGACAAACGCGCCGCACCGCGAGGAAAAACCGCTCGAAGAAATAAAATCAAAGATGGAAACGACGCCCGCCGCGAAAAAATAAGTTTGCTGTTACCGTTTTTTCATCAATTTACGGTAATATATTGAGTCTTTTTGATAAAATATTCTAATACCTGATTCTGTTCATAAAGAGGAAAATTTAAGTGATTATTGAATCTTCGGCTCCGACCCGAGTTGACTTGGCAGGCGGAACTATTGATATTCCGCCGCTGTTTTTATTTCACGAAGGCGCCGCCACCGTTAATTTCGCGATTAATTTGATGGCGCGCTGCCGCATCGAAACTCGTTCGGACGATAAAATCATTCTCGAATCTATTGATCGCGGCGTTTCGTTTGAAACTTCGCTCGAACATTTCAACGAACTGAAAAACGAACCGCGGCTCGAATTGCTGTCAAAGCTCGTCTATTTTTTCAAACCGGAAACCGGTTTTAATATGATTACCGAATCGGAAGCGCCCGCCGGAGCCGGGCTCGCCGGTTCTTCGACGCTCAATATCGCCTGCATCGGCGCGCTTAACAAACTGGTCGGCGACCGCTACGCGCCCGAAAAATTTATTCCAATCGCCGCTAACGTCGAGTGTCAGGTGATTCGCGTGCCGACCGGTTTTCAGGATTATTTCTCGGCGCAATACGGCGGAGTTTCGGCGATTCATTTTCGCCCGGACGCGATGGAACGCGAAGCGCTCGAAGTTGACACGGAAATGCTGCACCGGCGCGTCGTTGTGATTTACACGGGCGAACCGCGCAATTCCGGCACGAACAATTGGGAAATGACCAAGCGCCACATTGACGGCGACCGCGAAATTTTCGATATTTTTGAAGGCATTCGCGATTCGGCGCTCAATCTGCGCGAAGCGCTTTTGCACGGCGATTGGACGGCGGTCGGCGAAATTCTGCATCGCGCGCATCCGCAGCGCAAACGTCTCGCGCCGAACATCACGACGCCGAAAATGGACGAATTAATTGACATCGCTTACCAGAGCGGCGCCATCGGCGCGAAAGTCTGCGGCGCGGGCGGCGGCGGCTGCATCGCGTTTTTCTGCGAAGAAAGCAGAAGAAACGAAGTCGCCGAAGCGCTCGCCAAAGAAGAAACCGTCGAAGTGCTCGACTGGAAAATCGCGCCCGACGGATTGATCGTCAATGAGTTTTAATCTGCCGAATAGTTTGCCGCCAAAAAAAACGATTTTCGGCAAACTCAATTTCGGCATCGGTTTAAGATTTTTAACAGTATATTTAGGAGATAATTTATGAAAAAATCATTTCTTCTATCTTTAGTATTTATCGCGGCTTTCAGCTTTTCGGCGGCGGCACAAAACGCCGAATACGCTTCGTCGCGTTTGAACAATTACGCCAGTCAGTTGAAACGCTCGACGGTTGATTTGGCTGACCGCACCGCCGAACGATTGAAAGGCTACACGGTTAATCGCGCGGACGTTGAAGAAGCGTTTCTCGCCGCGCAGATGGATTCGGGCGCGAGTCTTTTTTCGCAGATGGTCAATGATAATCGCCGCGTTGCGGAATTGCGCGACGCGGCGTTTTTTCTCAATGATCTAGCCCGCCGCGCGCCGAGTTACGGATCAAACGGTTATCTTTGGCGCAGCATCCAAAACGCCGTTAACGACATTAATCGCGAACTCGGCGGCAGCGGCAA
>SXGU01154374.1_pt1 | contig 11103 bp, 10 predicted proteins | sample 3174531 | NCBI WGS metagenome assembly SXGU01 (sample SAMN11356863, study PRJNA531348) | freshwater metagenome | isolation source: freshwater sample F1-140 | place: China: Fuxian Lake, Yuxi | collected 2017-12-25
GATCCGGCGCGCCTGATTCCTGGCGCCGAGGCAGGAATGATAGCTCCGCCCGGTGCCGCCGGCGTCGGAGACGACAAGGATCTTCTTGTCGCCGCGCATGAACGCGTCGGATTCGACCAAGTTGGAGCGGGCGGTCCGGTTCTCGACCTTCTGGCGGCCGTCGGCGCCGATGACGAGACGCCGAGTGCGGCCGGTGACCTCGGCGGTGGCGTCGGTCCCTTACCGCTCGATCAGAGTGTCGAGCGCGGTTCCGATCGGCGGCAGTGCGCAGAGCTGCTCGATCAGATCGTCGCGCGCACGGAGCGCCTCCTGGCTGTGGATCGGCCGCCCCTCCTCGTCCGACATCGGCTCGGAACGGGCATTCCCTTCGGCATCGGTGAAGACGCGCATCTGCCGCGTCGGGAAAGCGGCGGTCAGATAATCGATCACATATTCGCGCGGCGAAAGATCGATCTCGAGCACCTCCCGCTCGTCGGGACTGAGATCCGCAAGTCGCCGGTCGAGCATCGCCTCGGCCGTTGAGACGAGCTGGACCACCACCGCCTGGCCGGCCTCAATGTCCACCTCGATGGCGGGCACCAGGCTCGGCAGCTTCATCGACAGCAGCAGCTGGCCGAAGAAGCGCTGCTTGCAGCCCTCGAACCGCGAGAGGGCCGCCGATTTGGCGTTGGCGTTGAGAGTGGCGCCGGTCGCCGCGTCGACGACCCGCGTCGCCTCGAGCGCGGTGGCCAGATTGGCGTGGACGATCGCCCAGGCGTCGGCATAGGCGTCGTAGACTTCGGTCTGCTCCGGCGTCAGCCGGTGCTCGAGCACGTGATATTCGACTCCGGCGAAGGAGAGCGCGCGGGAGGTGTAGAGACCGAGTGCCTTCAGGTCCCGAGCGACCAGTTCCATCGCGGCGATGCCTCCGCTGCGGATCGCGGCGACGAAGGCGGTCCGGTCGGCGAAGGCCGTCTCCGGTCCCCACAGGCCGAGCCGCATCGCATAAGCGAGATTGTTGACGTCCGAGGCGCCGGTGGCGGAGGCGTAGAGGATTCGGGCGCGGGGCAGCAGGTTCTGGAGCCTGACGCCCGCTATGCCCTGCTCCGAGCCTTTCACCTTGCCGCGGCTCCCTTCGCCGCCGGCGGCATTGGCCATGGCATGCGCCTCATCGAACGCGATCACGCCTTCGAACCCGGCCGTCGCCCAATCGATTATCTGCCGAAGCCGGGTCGCGTCGGCGCGCCCGGAACGCAGCGTCGGATAGGTGACGAACAGGATTCCCCGGTCCATGGCGATCGCCGCGCCCAGCTTCCATTGCGAGAGCGGCTGGATGTCGAGCGGCAGCCCGCCCAGAGCCGACCAGTCGCGCCGCGCGTCCTCGAGCAGGCTCTCGTTCTTGCTCAGCCAGATGTGCCGGCCGTTCCCGCGCAGCCACTGATCGAGAATGATTCCCGCGACCTGGCGCCCCTTTCCGGCGCCGGTGCCGTCGCCGAGGAAGTAGCCGAAGCGATAGGCGGCTCCGCCCTCCCCCGCCGGCTTGAGCTCGCAGCCTTCCTGCACGGGGGCGAAGCGGCCGGGAAGGTCCCGCTCGAAGGCCGATCCCGCATAGACCAACGTCTCGAGCTGGGCTTCGGACAGCCCGCCCCGAGCCGCCAAACCGGTCGGCAGAGTCGGCACATGGTTCGGCTTGGGCGCGGCGATCGAGCCCATGGCCAGCGACTCGACGAGGGGCGTCGGGTGCGGCGAGGCGCCGGATAGAGCGATGCGGCTCGGCCGGTAGGGCAGATAGAGGCCGACCTGATCCGCCACTGGGGCGGGATCTTGCAGGGTCCGGTATTCGAGCGGCTCCGAACCAAAGCCGATCGTCTTCGGAGGAGCGACGGGCGCCCGCAACATCGGTTGGCGCGCAAACAAGGACGGTGGCGAAGCCGCGGGTCGCACAGGCTTGAGCATGAGCGTTGCGCGCCCGGGGAGCGCCTCGACATGGCCAAGGAGCTGCTCGAGCCCATCCACATGTGCGTGTGCCGGTGTCCGCCCGTCCCGCACCTTGTCGTAAACGACGACCCGCACGGCGACGCCCGTGCCGTGCTTCGAGAACAGGCCCGGCGCCAGCAGGGCGTCGAGACGGAGCGATGCCTGCTCGTCGGCCTTGGCCCGCAAAGCTTTTCCGGATCCGGATTGGCTGAAGCTCTCCGGCATGATCGCGACGAGGCGCCCTCCCGTCGCCAAGCGGGCGAGCGCGGCGAGGAGGTGGCGTGCGGCCGCATAGCGGTCCTCACCGCGCCCGCTGCCGCGCGCGAAGGGCGGGTTCATCAGGACGGCAGTCGGGCGAAGCACCGGATCGAGAAGGTCGTGGATCAGCTCGCCGTCATGGCCGCTGAGCGCGGCATCCGGAAACGCAGAGGCGAGGCAGCTCCGCCGCCCCGGATCGATCTCATTGAGGAGCAGCCGGCAGCCAACGCGCGCCGCCCAGCAGGCGAGCAGGCCCGTTCCGGCGGAGGGTTCGAGAACAAGATCGGTTGGCGACAGGCGGGCCGCACGCCCGGCGAGCCAGGCCAGCGGCAGCGGCGTCGAGAAGGCCTGCAGCGCGACCTGCGCCTCCGAGCGATGGCTTTGCGTTGGAAGGGCGTGAGCGAGATCCTCGAGGCGCCGGAGGGTGGCAGCAGGCTTGCTCTCGTCGACCTGCGACCGCGGCCCTGTGACGAACAGCGCTTGGGCCAGCTCGAGCGCGTCATAGCCGTCGCGAAGCGCCCAGCCCCCGTCCGCGTCGGAACGACCGGTCGCCGTGGTCATAAGGTCGCGCAAGGTCTCGCGCTGAGGCGGCTCGCCGGCGGCGAGCATGTCGGCCAGGATTAAGGCACATTGTAGGATAGGATCGGGAGCGTCGCCGCTCCGGGTTGCAAGCGCAGGCTGCATGTCGGGTCTCCACTGGCTCGACTGAGGCGACCATCGCCCAAGCCGGTCCAGCGCCCCCGCCGCTCCCTCTCCTCTCCGTCAGCTCATGTCGGCGAGAAGCACGTCGTTCCAGTCGGCGCCCGCAGCCGCCGGGTAGCGCGCCTCGACCACGAGCTGGCTGCCGCGATGGGCCTCGCGCGCCAGCATTTCAGCGCGCCGGCCGCCGGCATCGTTGTCCAGGAACAGGATCAAGTGCCTCACTCCCGGCGGGAGCGCGACCCGGGCGAACCGCTCGGTGCCGAGCGTCGCCCAGCAGGAAATCCCCGTCAGCTGGGTTGCGGCGATGGCGCTCTCGATCCCCTCGGCCCAGCCGAGGATTCCTTCGCTGGGCGGCCGGAGCCGGACAGCGCCCTGCCCCAGGCGCCCAAGCGCCCGCTTCGGAAGGGGCAGGGCGGCGAGCCCTCCCGATCGAGGATCGAGGAAGGTCCTGTGAACGGCGACCAGGCCCGTCTCGTCGCGGACGGCGGCGAGCAGCGCCGGCCGGAAGATCGCCAGCGCCCCGCGGCCGTAGGGTGTGCGCGGATGGTAGCGGAGATCGGACACCGCCAGCGCCAACCCTCGGCTCCGCAAATAGCCTTCCGCCGACGAACGCCGGATCGGGAGCGCAGCCGCCCAGAGCCGTTCCGCGGCGCCGCGGTGGCGCGCACCAGGATCGGCGGGTGACGGAGCCGTCACGTTGGCGCCGGAGTTCGAGCCTGAGCCGAGCAGTTGCAGCGCGCTCAGCGCTCGCAGGACCTTGGCCGTCTTGCAGCCGGCGAAGCAGTGAAAGAGCAGCCGCTTTTCGCCTGGGCGCACGCTGAGTGACGGCGTGCGGTCGTCATGTGCCGGACAGCGGCAGAGGCCGCCGCTGCGCTGCCATTCGCCGCCGAGCCGCTCGACGATCTCACGCCCCTGCGCCTCCAGCGAGCATGTTCGGATCGGGCCGTTCGAACGCTGCACGTTACCTCCATTCGCTGATCGAGCCCCGCCTCCCCCTGCCACCTCTCCTCAATCGGTGAAGGCCGCAGACAAGGCCGACGACCGGCCCGTCACTGAGGCGGTACGGCGGCGGTGGTCAGCCGGACGAATAGCGGGGTCGCCGCCGGCTGCGGTGGCTCCTCGGTCGCGGACGCCTCGCGCTCGCCCCGCGCGGCGAACAAGGTGGCGCTACGACCTTGGGCCGGAGCCGCTGCAAATCCGGCAGGGCGCGAGCCCGCCACGTCGGAGACGTAAGCGACCGTTTCCGCCGGAAGGCGGCGCCCCGTCGTCAGGTGCCGGGAATAGCGCGCCGGCCCGGCATTGTAGGCCGCGAACAGCCCCGGATAGCCGAACCGGTCGTACATCGCGCGCAGATAGGCGGTGCCAGCCATGATGTTGTCGCGCGGGTCGTGCGGATCGGGGCCAAGCCGATAGGCGGCGCGCATCTCCGCCCAGGTTCCCGGCATCAGCTGCATGAGGCCCATGGCTCCGGCGCGGCTCGTGATCGGCCGGCCGTTCAGCAATGTCCGCCCGCCGCTTTCGGCGCGCATCACCCGCCTGATCCATTCCTCCGGCACGCCGAAGCGGGCGGAAGCCTCGGCGATATAACCGCTCCACCGATTCACCGATTGCGCGGCGGCCGGGGCGGAGAAGAACAACGCCGCCGCAAGGAGCAGCGATCTCATCGCGCCCACAGCAGCACCGCCCGCCCCAGAAGGTCTTCTCGCCGAGTGACTCCGAAATAGCGCCCGTCGAAGGAATCGGGGCTGTCCATCAGAAGGAAATGTTCGCCCTCGAGGAGGTCGCGGCAGCCGGTCCACGCCGGCATCGGCCGCCCTCGGCCGTCCGCGTCCCGCCGAGCGCCCACGTGGCGGCCGTTGACCCAGATCGCTTCGCCGATCGCGCAGACACGGTCTCCGGCGACGGCAGCAACGCGCTTCACGAGCGGGACGTTGGACGGCAGATAGCGCCGCTCGGCCGCAAGCGAGCGCGACGGCTCGGGAGTCCAGGCGATCACCATCTCCCCCGCCCGGACGTCGTCAAGCGAGGAGACGGCATAGAGCCCGATGGGCGCGCTGGCACTGGCGTTCCAGACCAGCAGCGGCCGGGGCTGCCAGAGCAGGCTCGCCACCAAGGCCGTCACTGTGAACGCCGCCACGGCCGCGGCCGCCGAGCGCGAACGCTGCTCGCGCCGCGCCACCCGGTTGCGCCTGATCTCCTCGCCCCATCGGCTGAGCGGCAGGTCGCGCGCCTCAGGCATCGGCCGCCTCCGCGCCGGCGACACCCTTCGACCAGGCGTCGAGGTCGTCGATATGATAGCGCACGTAGCGGCTGTGCCGCCGAAAGCCGGGGCCGTTGCCGGCGGCGCGCATCGCCTGAAGCTTGCGGGCGCTCAGGCCCAGATAGAAGGCGGCCTGTTCGGTCGAGAGGAACGGGCTCCCCTTCTTGGCGCGGGCCGCGCGCGCGATGTCGTCGTTCATTGGAACCTCGTTGCGGCAGGCCGCGCGTCCCTGCGCACCCGTTCCGCCATCGGTGCCGTCTTTCTGGGGACGGGCAGAGGCTCGAATGAAGGGGGTGTCGAAGATCGATCCCCCTGCCCTCCGGTCTGCGCGCCTATAGCGATCCGTCGCCGGCATCCGGAAGGATGCGCGAATCCGCCCGCAACTCGTCCCGGACGGCGGGCCGCCGCGACAGCCGCAGGGCATATCGATGATCCGGAGCAAGGTCGCGCAGTGGCGGCGCCCGGCCGCATCGCGGGAGCCCGCCCGGAAACGGCTTCGCAGTCTCGAGGGTTGCTCGCGAGCTCGCGCGCCAGGATCGGCAGCGGCAGGGTACAGCGGCCGCGCCGCTGCTCATCGAGTCTCGGAACCCGACATAGGTTAGCGCATCGATTCTTCACCGTCGCTAGGGGGGGCATCGCTGGCCCTATCCCCGGCCTTCCAGCGACTGCGAGACTCACGCGCTCCCGCCGCAGCGGAGAGCGCCATGTCAGCCCCTTCCCAGCCTCTCCTGGAGCCGCCGGTGCGCAAGCTCGATTACTGGGCTGAGCTCGATGCTGTCGACGAACGAGCCATTCTGGACCTGCCGCACAGGACCAAAAGACTGGAGCGGCACGGCTACATCGTGCGGGAGCACGAGCGAACCACCCATTCCTGTCTTATGCTGTCGGGCTTCGCCATCAGGCACAAGATCGTCGCGGGCGGTGCGCGGCAGATCGTCGCCGTGCACATGAAGGGCGAGATGGTAGACCTCCAGAATTCCTTCCTGGGAGTGGCCGACCATAATGTCCAGATGCTCACCGACGGCGACATCGCCTTCATCCCGCGTGACGCGATCAAGAAGATCGCGCTCGACCACCCGCGCGTCGGTATGGCCATGTGGTTCGACACTCTTGTCGACGCTTCCATCTTCAGGGAATGGATTGCGAACGTCGGGAGGCGTGACGCCTATACCCGCCTGGCGCACCTCCTCTGCGAGTTCTCGCTCCGGCTGAAAGTCGCGGGCCTGGACGAGGCGACCGAATATGAGCTGCCCATGTCGCAGGAGCAGATCGCTGATTGTACCGGACTGACTGCGGTGCACGTGAACCGCACGTTGAAGGCCCTCGAAGCCGAAAGGCTGATCGAGCGCCGCAGCAGCCGCACCGTCGTCATCGGCGACTGGAAGAAGCTCGCGGAAGCAGGCGACTTCGACAGAACCTATCTGCACCTGCGCGAAAACGAGGCCGCGCTCGACTGATCACCTGCTTCACACCATTTGCGGACACTGCGGCCGACGGCGGCAGGGTTCCGCATCCAGCTAGTCTGCCCCGCTGATCTCGAAGGCCTCTCGAAACGGCTGCGAGTGAAGCACTCTGCCATCGCCGTTCTCCACGTCGATCCGGAGGCCGACATCCATGCGGCCCGCCTTGATGTCATGGGAGAGGCTGTCGCGCGCAGCTTCGAGCGCCTTTTTGCGAGCGGCGTCGAGGCTGGGCAGCTCGATGCCGTCCGGGTCCAGGGCGACATCGACGCCATCGCGCAGGTGGAAGAAATACAGAGCCATGATCGGCGCTCCTGCTTGAGGCGGGAGCGCGATGGTCTCTCAGCCGCTGATGCCCAAAACTCGGTCAGCGATGTAGCCTTGATTAGCAGAGGGCCGGCTCATTGCCGACAACTTGGATCAGCCCGCACGGCGACGGGTATGTCTCAGAAGCCGCCGCCGGCGCATGACGAACGGACCTGGCCTGGAAGTGCCGGCCGGTGGCGGTCCTAACCCTGGCGGACTGACCGTCCGGCCGTCATGGGGCAAGCGGCAGCTTCTCCGCCGAGGCCCGGGCATCCTGAAGCACCGGCGCTTGGTTGCAGGCCCGTGCGACTGACCGAGCTGCTGCTCAGTCGTTGCTCCCGCGCTGATGCTCGGACGCCGGGTCCAGCGCCGTTTGCATTTCCGAGATGGTGCCGACGGGGGCTCTCTGACCGGCAGCGCTCGCCTTTGGGAAGATCGCGTCCAGGCGCTGCCTCAGCGTTTCCTCGAAATCCGCGTTGTTGCGACCCCGCCCATGCGACACGCTGAGCTCACGGTGAATGGAATCCTTGATCCTCTGGATCGCGGCGTCATCGAGCACGCCGACCCTCACCAGCTCCGTGCAGACCTGGATGAGACCCACCGTAGTCGCCTGCGCCCGCAGCCCGATGAACTCGAGCGTATGATGGAGCTCTCTCGCTTCCGCGGCCTGTGGGTCCTTCATCTGGTCGTCCTTCCTGTTCTCGTCACAAATCGACCTAGCAAATTGCGTCTGGACCAGGCCTGGCGGCCGCCCTCGAGCGCCAGAAACAAAGCCGATTGGGCGTCACTTCGGCTCCAGCAAGCAATGATAACCTGGTTCGAACGCTCTCCCCGAGCCAACCAGATCTCCCGGCCGCGCTGCCTCTCAGCTCATTGGACATCGCTCCATCCCAGCCCGAGCGACTTCTGGATCGCGACATAGCTGGCGGTGAGCGCCGCCACCGCGCTGCGCAGGTTCGCCTCCGCAAGCAGCCGCTGGCGCTCGGCCTCGAGGCTGTCGCCCAGTGAAATCACCCCTTGCTCGTAGCGCTGCCGCATCAGCGCCGCCGACTGCTCGGCCGAGCGGCTGATCTCGGCAAGGGCGGCAACCGTCCGCCTTTGCTGCGCGAAGCGCGAGAGCGAAGTCTCGGCGTCCTGGAGCGCTCCGAGCACCACCTGCCGATACTGCGCCTCCGCCTCCTCCCGGCCAGCGCGCGTCTGCGCGATCGCCGCCGACGTCCGTCCGAAGTCGAGCAGGCCCCATTGCAGCTGCGGAACGGCGATTTTCGAGATGTTGCCGAGGTCGACCAGATCTCCGATCGATGTGCCGCCGATCCCGAGGATTCCCATGAAGCTAATCCTCGGAAACCGCGCCGCCTCCGCGACGCCGATGCGGGCCGTCGCGGCCGCGAGGTTGCGCTCGGCCGCGCGGATGTCCGGCCGGCGGCGGAGGAGCGAGGCGGGATCGCCGATGGCGACATTCTCGGGCGGCAGCGGGACGTCGCGGGGTGGCGCGAGCAGCGGATCGAGGGCTCCCGGCGCCTCGCCCGCGAGCACGGCGAGCGCATTCAGGTAGATCTCAATCTCGGCCTCGGCGGCCGCGAGGTCGCTGGTCGTCTCCTGCACCGCTCGGTTCGCCTGGCCGACGGTGAAGGCCGGGACGGTGCCCCGCCGGAAACGCTGCTGCGAAAGCTCGAGCTGCCGCCGCTGCAGGTCAAGGACGCCACGAAGAGCGCCCGCCCGCTGCTGCCGGTCGCGAAGGTTCACATAGGACTGGGCGACCTCGGCGGCGAGCTGGACCTGCGCGTCCGCGGCGTTGTAGGCGGCCGCCGCCGCGAGCGCATTGGCAGCCTCGATCCTTCGCACCTGCCCGCCGGCAAGGTCGATTTCCCAGTTGGCGTTGAGGCCCAGATTGTAGAATTGGAGGGACGTGTCCTCGTCCTGTTCGGGCGAAGGCGTCGGCGTCGGTGTGGGAGCGCCGCTGCCCTGGTTCGACTGGAGGTCGATCCCCGGCAGATCGGCGATCACGGTGGTCGCCTGGGCGCCCGCCGTCGGGAAGCGGTTCGCGCGCTCCTGGCGAACCGAAGCCCGGGCCTGGCGGACGCGCGCCTGCGCGGCCTCGAGCGACGGGTTCGACGCGAGCGCGCGCCGCTCGAGCTCGTCCAGCACCGGGTCCCGGAGGGTCGTCCACCATGCCGCGGCATCGGGCTCGTTCGAAGTGGCACCCGGCCCCTGGCGAACGAAGGCGGACTGGGGGCTCGAGCGGCCGAGTTCCGGCGGCCCCGAATAATCCGGACCGACGACGCATCCGCCAAGGACCAGCGGGGCAAGGACGAAATATGGTAGCTTTGACATCGATAGCCTCAGTGCATCGCCAGCGACAGCCCCTTGGGCAGCGGGCGAAGGAAGAAGACGAGCGGAAGCGTTGCCAGCGTCGCAAGCGCCATCGCCAGGAATATGTCGTTATAGGTCATGACAAAGGCCTGCTGCTGGATGGTCCCGGCGAGCGACTGGAACGCCGCCTCGGTGCTTCCGAGCGCCTGCGACATCCCCGCCAGATAGTCCTGCAGCCGCGGGTCGTTCGCCCAGAGCGTCTCCTCCATCCGCCGGCTGTGGAGCCACATGCGCTGGTCCTGGAAGGACGCGAGGGCCGCCAGAGCGAATGAGCCGCCCAGGTTTCGGGCGGCATTGAAGATCCCCGAGGCGTCGCCGGCATCCTCCTTGCTGACCGAGGCGATCGTGGCCTGGTTCAGAAAAAGCATGGTCAGGATCATTCCAACGCCGCGCAGCAGCTGCCCGCTGGTAAAGGCTTCGCCGGCCGATTCCGCCGTCAGGCTGGTGCTTACGAAGCAGCTGAAGGCCATGATCGCCAGCCCGGCGCCGACCGCGATCCTGATATCGACGAGCCGGATCATGAACGGAATGAACGGCATCAGCAAGAAGGCCGGCACGCCCATGAGGAAGATGACGTAGCCTGTCTGGAGGGCATTGTAGTCGGCGATCAGCGCGAGGAACTGCGGGATGACGAAGGTCGAGCCGTACATCACCATTCCGAGCGCCAGCGCCATCACGACGACGCTGCCGAACTGGCGGTTGAGGACGAGCCCAAGCTTCAACACGGGCTTTCGGGCCCGAGCCTGGCCGATCCCGAGCATGGCGAAGCCGATGATGGTCATGATCGTCAGCTGGACGATCAGCGAGGATTCGAACCATTCCTCCCGGTGCCCCTCCTCGAGGACGACCGTCAGGCCTCCAAGGCCGAGGAACATGCCGATGATCCCGAACCAGTCGGCCTCTCGAAGATAGATCCAGTTCGTCCTTTCGTGCGGCAGGCCGAGCAGAAGGAGCAGGAGCAGCACCGCGCAAACCGGCACATTGACGAAGAAGGCGTAGTGCCAGCTCAGATTCTCGGTCAGCCAGCCGCCGAGCAACGGGCCGAGGACCGGCCCCAGGATCACAGTCATCCCGAACAGGGCCATGCCGATCGGCTGCTGCTGCGGCGGAAGGCGCTTGGCGACGATCGTCATCGCGGTCGGAATCAACAAGCCTCCCATCAGGCCCTGACCCGTCCTGCCGATGATCATCGTCATCAGGTCGGTGGCGATGCCGCACAGGACCGAGAAGCCGGTAAAGGCGGTAACCGCGATAAGGAGCAGCGTCCTCAGCCCTAAAAGCCGCTCGAGCCATGCGCTCAATGGAATGACGACGATCTCGGCCACCAGAAACGAGGTGGCGATCCAGGTGCCTTCCGTGCCGGTCGCCCCGATCTCCCCCTGGATGGTGGGCAGCGCCGAGTTGACGATCGAGATGTCGAGCGTCGCGAGCAGCGCGCCGAGCGCGCCCGCCGCGACGGCGATCCACGCGGTCGCGTCAGCCCGTTCCCCCCGGGCTGCGCCTGCGGGAGCCGCGGCCGTCGCCACGGTTCAGCGCTCCCTGCTCGAGGCCTGGCGGAGCCGGTCCAGCTCTCCTCTCGCCGAGCGCGTGTCGACGGTGACCTCGACCGACATTCCGGGAACGAGGAGGCGCCGAACCTCGGGAGGCGCGTCGATGGCGATACGGACGGGCAAGAAGACACACCAACTAATTCCCAAAAAATATAAATCTGAAAAAGATTGCTTGAAATAATTAGTCCTAACATGGAAAATGTAAACAACGATAGAAATGCATAATAAGTTGCAAATC
>SXGU01032555.1_pt1 | contig 11100 bp, 11 predicted proteins | sample 3174531 | NCBI WGS metagenome assembly SXGU01 (sample SAMN11356863, study PRJNA531348) | freshwater metagenome | isolation source: freshwater sample F1-140 | place: China: Fuxian Lake, Yuxi | collected 2017-12-25
AGGAGACGCATCAGAACCATGTGCAGCTTTACGACCCGTCAGTCCTGTGAAAGAATCCTTTTCAGCGTTTTTAATCGAATGAACACCCACTGGAGTTCACGCCCGCTTTAACCTTTTACACAATATTCTTTACGCTACCCTGCTCTGCCTTTTTGGAGGTAAGCACTCATGTTTTTTCCTTTCGGTTGTGAACTATTTTTGATCTGTCGAAGCCTGATAATTCCCAAGCACGTCTCCTTGAACGACGGTATATGTCAAAGTTCCAGAGGCAAGGTCCACATCTGGCAGGAAATCTTCGTCCAGTGATGCGAGCAGTTTCGGAATATCATCTTCTGTCCAACCTGCCTCTCGCAGCAAAATCACAGTTCCCGTGACCGCTCCATTTGCAAGGTAATGAAGATCCACTGCCGCTGCATCCTTGCCATCCTTTAGAGCCAGAAAACGTTCCGATGAAGTCGTCCTTAAAGTTCTTTTCCAAACAATCATATGTTCCTCCAAATTAAATATGTAATGAAAGCACCGACTCCGACTGCCACGACGGACAAACATCCGCTTTTGCTTCCAGAAGTGCGATAGCCGACACCAGTGCCTGGAATCGAAAATGTGGAATAGCGCCGGCCTCGGGCACTTGTGCCGGTGCGAAATCCCGGCCCTCCAACAGAGTAGCCAACCCCGGACTTGCTGAGATTGACCCGAAATGGGCCGAGGTTAACCGATTTGCGATAGTAAAAACCCATACATCAATTTATTGCCGCGATCCGGGTTGGCTTGGAGTGCCGCGCAATTCCCGCAAAAGCGTGCTGATTAAAATGCTATGGAACGGATTGTAGCTGACTCGGAGAAAGCGCAACAACATTAATTTCTCTGCGGATTGGACGTAAATGCACGCCTGCGCTGAACCCTCCTCACAAATCCGCGAGCGGCGTAGTTCCTCACAGACGTGGAAAAATGATCAGCGACAAAACTTGCGAGCTTCCATGCCGCAGAATTTCGGCGTAGAATGCGCTTGCATAGTCCCCATCGTTCGGGCGTCATTCCTTGACAACAACGAGTTCCCGAAATGGCTCGTCAACAAAACCGACAAAATAGAAAGATAACCTTATGGCTGACTGGAAAAATCTGCTAAAAAAAGTTTTTCTGGCCGACGGTGTCATTGACACTGCCGAAACCGCAATTCTCAAAAAAGAAATCCTTGCTGATGGGGTCGTGGATAAAGAGGAGGTAAATTTCTTGGTTGATCTTCGCAACGCTTCCAAAAAAACCACCCCTGCCTTCAACAGTTTTTTCTTTTCCGCATTGAAGTCCCACTTGTTGGAAGACGGCGTAATTGATGCGGCAGAAGTGAAAGCTCTGCGCAAAATCTTGTTCGCAGATGGAGTTATTGATGATGCTGAAAAGCGGTTTATGAAAGACTTGAAGAAAAGCGCAAAATCAGTAGCGCCTGCGTTCGACAAGCTCTTGGCCGATTGTTTGAAGTAAACGCACGAGTGGTGCGGCGGTTATTTGTGCCGGTGAATATAGCCGGTGTGGCAGACACAAGTCGCCAGCATCGTGTTTGCTCATGCCAGCCTTGTTCAAGGCTTTGCTAGTTGCCGCTGCATTTGTGCTGCATTGGCTAGGTAGGTGGTTAATAGGATCACACTCAAGAAGGCACTGCCGAGGCCAAGGATTCCCCAACCAAATGTGTTGTAGGTGGCGTGAAAAATTGCAGGAACAGCGATAGCCAGAATCCACAGACCGTAGCGCTTCTTTGGATAAAGCGCCGCAAAGGAGATAAAATAGCCAGCCAGCCCCGTCCAAACTGCGTGAAGAAACGGGAGAGATGTCAGCCGGGCGATATTGAGTAAATACGCCTGATCAACTCCTTGTTCTCGGTTCAAGTGCATCTGGTAGTTCACACCCTCATAAATTCCGAATCCCAAACCGGACATCATCCCGTAGAACACTACGGTCTGCGGTATCAGCAACTGGCCCGGTCTTTTGACCAACCAGAACAGAATGGCGGCCTTGCACAATTCTTCATGAACACCTACGCCTAGAAGCATACCAAACAATTGTGGCAGTAAAGATTGAGAGCGCGCCAAGGCGTAAAGAATCGTCCAAGGCGGTATGCGTTGAATCAACAGCAATACCGAAATGGAAACAATGCCGGTAAAAAAGAAGCACATCGCGCAGAGGCGAGGACTCATTTGCGGGGTTTTGAACAGGTAGTAAAAGAACAGTGCCCAGATGGCGGAGAAGTAAAGAGCCACTGCCCAATAGCCTGCCCACACACCCGGTGCCAACGCGAGTGCCAGTGCTGGCCCAAGGCCAACAGCGGCGAGATAAATTAGCCGTCGGTCACGAAACCAACTCAAAGAGGAAATCGTCGCCCATGGAAAAATTAACCGGGTGTCGAAGGATTTCAAATTCTGCAAGGCAAGTTGAAACGGGTTTCCACCTCCCTGCGATGAACTGGTGACTCCGGCACGAGCGAGCAACTGACTGAGCGGCACAAAGGACGCAACAGATGCACCATCTTCCCGCGCTAAATCGTGCGGAAGCAAACTTCCCTGTGACAAATATTGCTGCACCAGCGGAAGCGGATAAGGATCGAAGTCCTGTTGATTGCGTTGGATGATGATCTTCACCTAAACGAGATTGAACGCTCCTCCACCGCTTGTCCACCGTTACGGAGGAATTTGGAACATTATCCGGTGCTCTGACTGACCATAAATCCTCCGTCTGATTCGTTGTCGCAAGAAATAGTGTTCGCACACGAAGGACACACCACTTGTGATGGCGGATTTCGAGAGGGCATACAGAACAGTGAGTTGCAAGTTCCACAACCTGCCGCGACATCATTGGAGCAATAGGGGCAAGGCGCACAAACTACCAAGAGCCGTGAATCAACGGGTGGAAGCCGGAATTCTTTAGAGGTTACTCCGGCAACGGTCGCCAGCGGATGAGAGGAAACGGCGCGGTAGAGGCCGCTCTCCTCATCCAGACGAAAGCGCATGAGATAAACTCCGCGCTTTTGAGTGCAGTGGACCCGAAGAAAAAGTTGTCTGGCACGCCCGTCATGTGCCGGAACTTTTGTCAGGTCCACTTTTGTAATATCAGTTGGCAGTTTATCCAGAAGCGCAGAAGGATCAGCGTCCGCTACGCCTGTGCTTGCGGAATGAACGGAAGCAGAAAGCCAAACGAACAATTTTGCAAAACCGTCAGCATTAACTTTGTCGAGTTGTAGAACGATGTCAGTAATTTCGCCTAGCTGTGCCAAGTCAACGTCTGCACCGCAGCCGATTGCATAAATGTTAGCGGGGCGGGTCTTCGCGCGCGTATCGAGTTCTTTTATTGCGCTGCGCCATTCATCAGTCGGTTGACCATCTGTGATGAGAAAAATAAGCGGGCGAAAATCACCTTTCTCCGTAACCGTCGTGCGTTTCACCTCTTTGCGAATTGATTCTGCGGTCAACCGCAACGCTCCACCCAATGAAGTGCCAGGTCGAACTTCTAACGATGGGACTTGCACGTCTTCAACCGGGGTGAGCGGCATGACTTGCCTTGCTTCGGAATCGAAGGTGACGAAGCTCAACCAAACGGTGTCCAGAGCCTGTGGATTGCGACGCAACTCGCGGAGCATGGCTTCAACGGCAATACGAAGGCCTTCGATGCCAGGGCCGATCATGGATTCAGAACAATCTAGTAAGACGTAAACAGGAAGGCGACGTGACATAGTAATTAAGCGGTTGTTCGATTTGAATGTTTAAGCCCTAACCATCTGAACCTGAACCAAGCGCCCCCCCTCCTCGGGGCTAAGAAGGATTTGCTGCCCATCAGTTAGTTCGAGGGCGGAGTTGATTGGGATGAGCTTGTTAGCGGTGACATCTTTCAATCCGGTGAGTTTTTGATTAACAAAAATCCATTTGCCGTTATGGAATGAGAAGTAGCCAACAGGTTTCTTTTGTTCGTCATTCAGTCGCTCATTCGGAAAAACAAGGCGGTTGGCGTGCCACGGATAAAGATACTGGTTCGAGTAAACCATGACGCGGTGATTGTCCGGCTTGTAACTGTCCTTGCCGCGATTCGAGTAAAGATTCAACACGGGCAAAAGGCCAACGTAAGGCGTGCCGCAGAACGGACATTTGGGTTTGGTGCTGTTATCGAAGACATACCATTTCTGCCCGCACAGACTGTTGGAGCAGGGTTGCATTAAATCCACAGTGCGGACCAAGGCGCTTTCCCACTCATCAGCCAGTGGGCGCAGGGAGGGCTGGTGTAGCCCCTTAACAAATGCCCGGTCAAAAAGGTCTTTCAGATACGGGCCAGTGATTGCGTAAGGGAGTTTTGAGACATCAGCAAAAGGCAACTCGCTCTTTTTTACGTCCTTCAAATTAGGGCGATTCCGTGCATCCGTAGGATGTTCCACAAAAAGCGCCTTTGTGCCCATTTCAAGGGTCAACCGTTCTTCTTCCGTATTTGCAGGATGGACAATCCCACCCTTCAACGGATGCCGGTATAGCAGATACATATAAATCAGCACCGCCAAAGCATGGCGATCTGTTTCAATCCTGGGTAACGCACGGTTCTTGTCCTGCAAAGAAAGTTTAAGCGTGGACATGACTTCCGGCGCGATAAAATCGGGTGTTCCCACGACATCGGGCGGATACTTTCCGGGCACAACTAAGCCGTCAATGTCTATGATGGCAGCGCTGCCAGTGGTCGGGTCAATCAGCACGTTCTTGTAAGACAAATCAGAATGGGCCAAACCCGCAGCGTGCAACCGTTTTACAGCGCGCGAAATGCGGATGCAAACACTCAAGTAGTCACGCCAGTTTCCGCGTTCGCGATCATCAAGATACTTCTGTTGATGAGTGCCAGTCGAAAACCATTTACCCTCCTTTTCTTTCCCTTTGATACCGAGCATGTCGCCGTTCTTTGAGCCATACTGAAAAAAGAAATGCTTTGGATATGTGGGTGCCCGCAACCCTAATTTACCACGATGCTCCACGATGTGTGTTGGCCAGCAATAAAGATTCTTCCAATAGTCGCCGCCCGTCTGGTTGAAAATCCGGTCACGGAAGATGCCGACGATATTGGTCAACCGCTCTTTGGCATTGAAATCTTGAGTGTTGCGAAAGAAGGCCACCACATAAGATTTGTCCGGCGCGAAATAAACGTCCTTCATTCCGCCTTGGCCAATCATGTTGTCCATGAACTCGACGGGAGCCCCATCGGTAGCTTTTAGGCGGACAACATTACTCATAGCAAATGGCGTATTTAAGCTGCTTTATTCTCGGCGTTTGAATCGGAGTTGGGCAGGAGTAAAACAATGGTGCGGTCATCATGGTTGCCAGGAGAACGAAAAGATAGCCACTTGAGTAATTGCGGGGAGGCTTCTTTATTGTCCGAAGATAAATCAACCTTGGTATTTAACTCGGTCCAGAACTCTTTCCACACTTCAGGGTCACTCAAGCTGGCCTCTGTTGGAAATTTTGGATCGGTCACACCGTCGGTCATTAGCACGAGCGTTTTAAGATTAGCCTCGTGTGCGATGTGAATGCGATTCAGGATTTGCTCGGTCGTTCCCATCACATTGGAGGCTGTCAGAAAAACCGTCTGCCCGGCGAACTCTCCGCTATCCGGTGTGCTTAAAGCTTTCACTTGGCCGTCATTTCGCATCAGTCCGATACCGCCGTCACCGATGCTGAAAGTGGCGATCACCCAGCCAGACTGAGTGTGTTTGGCGACGGCAAGTAATAGGGTGGTGGCATAGTCTCGCATTTCCGCTTTCGGATCATGTGCCCCTGCTTCGGCCGCAATGGCCTTTCGCGCTTCATTGGCAGCGTTTCCGAACCAGCGATAGCCGACTTGCTCTTTCAATATTGTTCCATCTGCTTTTTCAGTCAGCGATTGCACTGCCGTTTCCAAGGAGGCTTGATTCCCTTCAATCCACTGTTCCATGAAATCAAGAGCCAGTTTGCAAGCGATTTGAGAACCGCGCCGAGAATATTTTGCTGAACCGGCACCATCAGCCGCCGCAAGCAAATGCCAACCAGTGGGCTTGTGAAATCTTACTAGAAAATCGTCGTCACGAAACAATCCCTCATGGGCATGAGAACGACCGCGCTGGCTGGCCGCAATCATCCGTGCGGCGGGTGTAAATTCATCAGCCGGGTTGGTCTGATCTGTGTCTGGTTTCCAATAGGGGTCTTCCTTTTTTGACGGAAGATTTTTCCAAAGGGAATCAGGATCAGGATTTACGGTAACGACAATGCTTCTTTCAAATATGCGTCGGCCATCTGCTTCCGCTAGGGTCAACTCAACTTTCAATTTTTGTTCACCTGCCAATTTGGGTGTTCCAATCAAAACATCTTTCTCTCTATCGTGCTGAAAGCCCAATTCATCGGCGTTGACGAACTCTATTTTCAAAGAGCCGCGCTTTTCTTTGAAAAGGTCGGCGATTTTAATTTCAAAAGCCTTATCAACCGTGAGATTCACGGGCAGACGCTCCACGAGCTTGATGCCTGACACAGCGGGCATCGGAGCAACCGTGCGTGCTGCTGGAGATGGTGTATTTGCGGCACGCGGAGAAGCCGCCGCAGGTTGCGCTACGGCTACGGATTCCTTTTGAGTGGATTGCACTTGCCCCTTATACGCCTGCTGTGCTTTTTCACCGGTATATCTGTCGGTCGTCGCAGATTCTTCCACTACTGCCGAATTCGGAGCTTCTAGTAGATCGCGAAATGCAGCCATTGTTGTTGGCCTGTCTTCGCATTTTATTGCCAGCCCTTTTTCCAAAGCCTGTGAAACAGCGGCTCCGGGCTTAATTTCCATTTGCAATTTTTCAAGCTGTTTGTCTTTTCGATGTGAAGCGCGGATTGGCGGTTGTCCGCAAATCGCATGATAGAGCACAGCGGCCATTGCATACACGTCACCCACGATTGTGGGCGCAGAAGGAGGGTCGTCGTATGCTTCTGGCGGTGCATAGACACTGCTCCGGTCTATGACCGGCGTTTTACACGCCTCAAAAGAAGCGAGGTCAATCTTATCGTCGCCCATTACGAGCAAACTTTTCGGCTGAATATTGCCGTGTCGATTTCCATCGGTGTGCATTTGCGCCAGCTTCTCCAAAACGGGACGCACGGTATCAAGAATCTTCTTCTCGTCATGGCGCGCAATCCAGTCTGCCCAATCATCAAAAGTCCGTTGCGTCAGTATGTTCATATTCGTCTTCAGCCGCTCCCAGACTTGTTGTTAGGTGTTAACAAACAACATTCAGCTCTGCTGGAGGAGCTGGAAGTGCCAGTTCGGATACCGCTCCCATGCTAACATTACCAGTGGATACGGCGGTGGAAACCCACTTGAAAAATGCCTGAAAAGAATGACCGTCCATGGTGTCCAGAGCCACGACATGACCGCACACTTTTTTGAGTTCATCCGGCTTTGCCTTCGGGCCTGCCGCACACCCCACAACAGCACCAAAGCCGGTCTGTTTCACTCGCGGAATCATTTCGTTGAAAAGCTGAACGTCTGAAGCGCCTCCATCGGTCATTAGGAACAACAACGGACGCCAGTCACCCTTTTGATCCGTGGTCGATTTTATGACCTCACGCTCCACGGCGGAACATACTTCCTTCAAAGCCAAACCCGTAAATGTTGGACCCGCTTCGGGTGCCATGATTTCTGGCAACACGAATTCATCAAGCGATGTCAGCGGCACTACTTTTTTCACTTCGCGGTCAAACGTCATCAAGCAAAGATGCACCGTCTCCAAGGCGTGTGGGTCTTGGCGCAGCGAAGAAATCAACGACGCAAGACCAACTTTGACCGCTTCAATCGGCTCTCCCTTCATCGAGCCGGACGTATCTAGCAGGAGATATACAGGGAGGCGGCGCATGGCTTTCGTTTTGACTGTTTTACAAGAATGTCAACGCACTCAAGTAACAACTTTGATTTCCGGCGGTGGCGGCGGCAATTCGCTCAATCCTTGGACTTCTTTGCCCGCTTGTTCCACGCTCTTGCTCCCCTGACTGATAGAGGCACTCATCCACTTGAAAAACGCTTTGATTGATGCGCTGTCAGATGTGTTTAACCGGACCACGCTCTCGGTGATCTGCTTCAGCACGGTTTCATCACCGTTGTCCACGCAACACCCGACTATGACACCCCATTTTTCCTTTTTGAAACGCGCCAAGCCTTTTTGCCAGTCATCGGTCGGGCCGCCGTCGGTCATGATGAACACCATCGGCTTCCAGTCGCCTTTTACCGTGGCGGTCGTTTTTACCAAATCTTTGCTGACACATTCCGCAACCTTGGTTAACGCATCGCCCATCGCTGTGGCTCCGGCAGCACTGACGGTTGGCGGTTGAAAAGCTGTTAATTCGGTAAGCGGCACGACTACATCCGCACTACTGCCGAAAGTGATCACACTCAACCATGCAGTTTCCAGCGCATACGGATCCTGGCGGAGCGCGGCAACGAGCATCTGAACGCCGTTTTTGACTTGTTCGATTGGTTCTCCAGACATTGAACCTGAAGTGTCCAGCACGAGATATACGGGTAAGCGGCGACTCATAATATTTTATTGGTTGGTTGAGGGTTTCGGTTTCTGAGGTTGTTTTTATTTCGTCGGAAGATGTCTCTTTAACAATTCGACAAAAGTATCGAATGGATGGGCGTCGCCCAAGGCGCGGAATTTCCAACCGCCATCCTTGCGATACACCTCCCCAAAAACCATGGTGCAGCGTCCAGCATACGAAGGGTCTGCACCCAACGCATATCGCGCAATCTCCTTACCCTTGGCGTCAACTGCGCGAATGTAGGCGCTCTGAATCTTGCCGAAATGCTGCTGTTTTTGTTGGCCTTGGTAAATGCAAACGAGAAACAGAATCTTTTGATAACGATTGTCCAGCGAAGTGAGCTTCACAACAATCTGCTCATCGTCTTGAGCTCCATCCCCTCCAACACGATTATCTCCACTGTGATAAACGTGTCCCGTAGGATGCTTGAGGCTGTTGAAAAACACTACATCGCCTCCAACAAGTCGTGCGTCCCCCAGAGTGGTGACCTGATCATTTTGATCCATGAGAAACGCGATAGCATCAAGGTCGTAGTCCTCCTGTTTAGCCCCCATAAGGCTTCCAAGAAAGCCGGGCTTCTGCTGTTGAATTTTCCAACCCAACCCGATGGTTATCGGACGAAAGATCGTGTTCGTCCTTGTTGAGGTTGATGGTTTGTCCTTTGGAGAGGTTAATTGCCATAAGAGTTGGGGGTTGGGGTTGCGATTACTATTTCATGAGAATTTTTTTGCGTATTTGGAAACAAACGTAGCGAGACCGCCTTTGTGTCCGACACCCATTGCCTCAAAACGCCAAGCCCCGCCGCGCTTGTAGAGCCGACCAAACTCAACGGCCGATTCAGTGGAGAAATCCTCATCCAATTCGTATTTGCAGATTTCCTGACCATTCGCTGCATCATAAATGCGGATGAAAGCGTTGCGAACTTGACCAAAATTTTGCTTCCGCAAGTCTGCTTCGTATATCGTGACAACAAAAATAATTTCAGCGACGCGCGGGTCAACCTTGTCGAGATTCACGATCAGCGTTTCGTCGTCTCCATCCCCCTCGCCTGTGCGATTGTCGCCGGTGCTTTTGAGGGACTGGTCGGGAGATTCCAAATTGTTGTAGTAAACAAAATGGTCGCCACTGATCAGCTTGCCGTTCTCACCAAGCATAAAAGCACTGGCATCCAAATCATATTCCTGAGCAGATGCTTCTGTGTTGGGGTTCCAACCGAGGCCAACGCTGGCTTGCCGCAAACCAACATCTATTCGCTGCCCTTTAGTTAGATTGATTGCCATAGGTTATTGGGAGTTTTGATTTAGTTTTTTTGTTGAAAAATGGTAATCCGTTGTGTCGTTCCTTGGCTAGGCATTTTTGGGCTTTTTGAACAGTCGGCTAAAAACCTTTATCAGCATTTTGAACGGCCAGATAATTATCTTCAAGAGCAGCCCGATCACAAAGGCCACTGGCCGCATCAGCCAGACGACACCCTTGATTATCGGCTCTAACGCCTTCTGCATTCCGGCGGACTTGGAATAAACAATCGTGAGGAACGTGATCAACAGAATCCCGATGAATTTTTGAAAGGCGGTGACTTCGACGTGCGTGGTCAATTCAACAACCAAGACGCCGCCGACATAGCCGATGAGCAGGAAGGCCGTGTGTTCCAAAATGGGAAATTTTTCGATGAGCTTGATGCAGATTCCTGCGACGAATCGCAGAGCCAAAATGCCGATGAACACTCCGGTGCAAACCACCCAAAGTTTGGGGCTAAATGCGACTGCTGCCACTACATTGTCCACGCTTAGGCTCAAATCCATTATCTCAATCGCAATCACCGTGGCCCAAAGTCCACGCGTCTTTGAGGTGTCATCTATTCCATCATTGTTTTCATCTGCTGCGCCGGTGAAGTGCTGACACATCAAATATATCAAATATGCGGACCCGGCGATCTTCAACCAAGGATTGGCGATAATCCAAGCCGCGAAGAACAGCGCCAGCCCGCGAAACGCGTATGCGCCAATTATGCCCAACCGCAGGGCAAGATATTTCTGCTTGCCCGGCAGATGTGATGCCATGGCCGCAATCGCCAGCGCATTGTCAACTGACAACAATCCTTCAATGACGATCAGAGAAAGAATTACGGGAATTGCCTCCGTCAGTTCAGCGGATGAGGGCAACGCCATGGTTCCTAGGAGAAGTGAATTTGTGAGAGCGATCATCTTGATTTAGGTTTGGTTCTGATTGAAAAATTTACTCCATGAAGGTGCGGTTTTTTTTTTGACACGCGATTGCTTTGGCCCAGGCAATCGGAAACTTGATGGTTGTTGCATAAGTTTGTCCTGCTCCGCGAGTGCCAATTAAATGCGGGCTTGGTCATTTTGACAATTTATATGTTTCAGGAACATTGGGGTTGGTGGTGTAAGAATAAGTGTGTAAAAGAGAAAGCGGGTGTATCCCAGTGTTTAATCAGCAATGAAACAAACACCAAAGAAAGAAGATACACCCATGAGAACAAACAATGTCCTCGTCATAGAACCTGCCCAATCCTGGA
>SXGU01552920.1_pt1 | contig 11100 bp, 7 predicted proteins | sample 3174531 | NCBI WGS metagenome assembly SXGU01 (sample SAMN11356863, study PRJNA531348) | freshwater metagenome | isolation source: freshwater sample F1-140 | place: China: Fuxian Lake, Yuxi | collected 2017-12-25
AAAGAGTTTCGCGTGTAGGCCTTCCAGGACCTCATCCGGACCGACTTCAATCAAATCATCCGCGGCTTCGGCATCCGGTGGCTGAGGCTGGATGAAGCGCACTGTTTTGCAGGCTTTCAATGTCGACGCTGGCAGTTCCTGTAGCTCCTCCGGCCGCGAGACTAGGTGGACCTTGGCTCCTGTTTCTTGAAACGACTTCACCACTGAGTCGGTCAGGAAGGGCGACACAATCAGGCATTTCTCGATGTTGTGATCAAAGGGCGACACTTCCCGACCACCGAGTCCGCCGGCCCAAAAACGACATTCCCGATCATCGAAACCCTCTGGCCACGTCCAACGAACTCGGCGCAATTGATCTGCCATCTCTCGGATGCGGGCTCGCCGCTCAGCCGGCACTGGCCGAGCTTTCAGTGCCATTTTCGGCAGCTCGGCGAAGAAGTCACCCAATGGATGATTGGCGGCAATCGCCGTGGATCGGTCCGCCAGCTCGCCATCAAGAGCGACAACTGTGTCCCAACAGCGGTCAAACGTTAGATTGCGACTCAGGCAGAGCAGTCGGTAGCGAACAACCCCATCGTCAGCGAGAAAGCGCAGCGCCCATACCTTGGGATGAAAGATCCCTTTTTCGTCCGGAGCCTGCACTTCATGGATGCATGGCTCCAAAAAGGCCACCAGTGGTGGATACTTGGGCGGTAGCCGAATTTGGCCGGCTTGGCAGAAGATAGTAAAACGGTCCTGATAACGCCGCAGCGCTTCGAGTAGCGCGAGGGGATCCGCTTCGGGCCTGCCATCGGGCTGCTCCCAGTCGAATAGCGCAAATGATAGCGGCACCATCATGGCGCTCAAGAGGTCGAGCGAGAAGGTCGTACCCACGGCATAGTCGAGCTGGCACCCCTGGGGCGGGCGAAGGAGCTCCAGCAGATGAGCACGCTCGTCGGGCTTAAGCATCCTTCGCCTCCATTCCGTCAAAAATGTCTGTCAGCAGTCGCTGGCTGATTCTCCATCGAAACTCCAGCTGTCCAGAGCCGGAGTCGCCGTTCCACAATTCCTGCGCCCGAGGATTGTCAATGCGGGCGAGGCTTCGCTTCAGCCGCTTCTCCCGGTCGCGAATCAATGTCCAGGCTGGTTGACTACGGTGAATCCGGGCGGCGTCTCCTGCCAGCGCAAGGTCGATCCATGCTGTGACGAATGCCTGTGAACCAGCGCTAATCCGGGGATTTCCGATACGAACAATTTCCCAGAATCGTTGGCGGTTCCATTCTGAAAAGACCCGCGCGCGCGTCACCAAAGTCTTAGCCCACGTCGCGAGCGCCTCACGATAGGTCGCGATTCCATCCTTCCACTTGGCCTGCTCAGCCAGAATGAGGTTATAGAGCAACGCCGCACCGTGCATCACCTCGGAAAAGTTCCGGGCATGAAGCAGGAGTTCGCGCAGCTTCGCCGGCAGCTCCCCGACATCAGGATGCTCCCACGCAAACTCCACGGTGTCACCCGAGCGCCCGCGCGCCACCAACTCGGCAAGCAGCGATCCGGCGCACAGTGGACTGAGGCGTATACGCTCCGCGACGTATTCCGCTTCGGCCCGTGACAACGAGAGGGAACACCGATCGGGAAAGTCCGCCGGTGCCGGAAGTAGACCGGCATGCCAGTTGGACGACGCAAGATCGTCGTGCTCCTCATCCCGCTCCTGCGTTCTCCGACCATGCCTGCTAGCAAGGAGATAGTGGCGGTCGAGACTGCGGTGATACTGTGACTGCGAGCCAGCAAATGCGCGGATGCCCCACACCCCCAAGCCTTGCCAATAGACACTGCTCGGGAGTCGCTTCAACGTCGTCTTGGCGAACCGGCCGATGTTCCCATCGTGGTCGTCCGATTCCTCAATCACGTCGATTAGTTCTGTCTCCGCTCGGCGGGCGCGCGACGCGATTTGGGCGGAGCTAACCTGCTTGCTTTCGAGACGCTGATAAGTCCAGGCGACGAGGAGAAAATAGCGCGCCCGGGTCATGATCGTGCTCGTGCCCGGAAAAAGCTGGTCGGCGAATGAGTCGCGAATGGAGCCGAGTCCGAGTTCGTCCCGGGTATCCCGCTCCCGGAACTGGTCGACGACATCGAGCATCTTGCGCCGCTCGTGCTCGGAGTAGTCCAACCAGGTGAAGGATGACATTCTTCAGTTTGTTTTGCCTACATGCGGGGAGTTCACACGTCGTCCTTGGTTGGCGCGACCACCTGCTCCCGCGGAGGTCTGATAGGCGCATCCGGGTTAACGCGGGTTTCTCCCGGAAACCGATGGCCGTCCAACTCGTAGCGAGCGAAGGATAGTCCGTAGGCCACCGATAGACGCGAAAACGGAATAGGCGGTGTCTGGCGGCGCCACTCGATGTCGTCTGGTTCGGGTAACGGATGCATCGGAGCTTGCGTGTCCCATTTTCTAGCTTTCTGGAAAAACCTTGCTGCGAGTTCGTAGGGATTGTGCAGAAAACCTCCGCCAGCGAACATGAGCTGTACTCGCTTCATCTGACGCAGTTGCATATCTCGGTCCTTATGCAGCTTGGATTCCGTGACCGAGACGCCATCACCAACTCCCTTTCCGACTTCATTGTGGATTTCTAGGCAGGCTCGTTCGAACGCCTGCTTCAACCGCATGGACGCGCGATGTTCTCGTCCTTCCTTGAAGCTCAAGACTTCGAAGGGTGATAGCGACGAATCAATCTGCACTGCTTTCAGCTCCAGCCGCGATGAGCCCGCGTCCAAGACAGAGGCATGGTAGTAGCGCAGCGGGGCTTCGTCGCTTCCATCGCTCATCAACTGGAAAAAAGTGAGGTCCACGGTGCCCGCTCCAACGTCCAGGAAGAGATAGAGACCGGGCTGACGCGCTCGCGATTTCAGGTACGACTGCAGATTCGCCGAGGTTTCAGGATAGGTGTAACACCAATCACGCGCAGTCGCGAGTCGCTCGGGATCGGCAAGTGCGGACTCAATCTCCTCGATCGTGGGTGCATTGACTCCTGCGGCTCCCATCGTCACACGTGCGGCGCAAAGCGAGTCGAGCAAAGCCCCTTCCACCCTGGAACCATCTGCGTAGGCAATGGGTACGCACGTATTCACAAAGAACGAGTCTTCAGGATGCTCGCCGAAGTCGCTCCACCGAGATCGACATTCACGCCCGACCTCCGCAAGCACCTGCCCAAAAAACCATGCCACAATCGCCCTTACCGACGTCCCTGAGTCAACGCTGCGCCACGCTGCCGCCCGTTCCCCATCGACCTCGGAAACAAGCCGCATCTTCAGGAAATCGACGACCTCGGTGTGCGAGCCGAGTGAAGTGTCGCGAGCAGTGAGGAGTTGCGATTGCGACCGGATGACAACCGAGGGAAAGAGGTATGTTTTCCCTCCGACAAGATTGAAGGCAACTGGGTAAGCCTTGCCCGGATCCCGCACCATAGCGTCCCGGACTATGCACTTGGTGTAAGCGGTCCCAAAATCCAGACCAACGATGAGCATGTAGCCCGTGGAACGTCGGCTTCGATTTTGCGCCGTGCCCGGCACCCCAGAAGCCAAAGCGTCCTCCGTCTTGTTGTGCCTCTCTCGGAGGTGTTCGATCTCAACATGGCCCTTTTTTGCCTTTTCTTGGGCAGGAGGTTCCGACTTCGGAGTGCCACCGAGCCCAATCATCCGCATCAAGTCATCTATCCAGCTGCTCATAAATCGTTGAAGAACACACCGGCCGCTATCTCCTCCAGTTGCTGATCGATTTCCGCATTTCGCTCCAACTCAGCCAGCCGATCGCGGTGGCGCTCCCGAGTCGCGTCAAGTCGTGCCTTCGCGAGCTTGATGACTCTTTCAGATCGGCCATTCGCAACCACCGACTCCAGACGCTGAAGGTCCTGGCTTTCTTTCCGTTCGAAATGTGCATTGACCTGCTGCCGCTGGATCAGCGCGAGATTCTGATTCTCGGCTGCAAATGTTTCGTACGCACTCTCAAAACGATCTGCGAGCGAGTCACGAGTCCCGTCCAGACGAGTCGCTACGCGTGACGTGTCGTAGGTGCGGTGCAACCAGTCTTCCCCGCTTTGCAGCAGTTTGAGCACGATGCGTTCTGCCTCATCGGCCGGCGCGGGTTCTCCAGCATCCAGGTGTGCCACGGCATAATTCAACACTTCCCGCTTGCGTAGGCCCTTGAACAGCCAGCGCTCGATTCGAAATACATATACGCCTGCGGGCATGCCAGCATCTCGCAGGCGAAGAGCAGCGGTGTCGAAAAACACTCCCTTATCCGCACGATTTTCCGCCGTAATCCAGCGGATCAACGGAGAGAGATGGTTGATCAGCACAACCCGCCGGCCGTCGATCCGTTTGCGCTGCTTGGCGACTTCATTGTGCAAAGTACCCGTAATTTTCCGCGCTTTCTGCTCGGGGATGGCCTCCTGCTTGGTCTCAGCCATGTGAGCATTCAGCGCCTCATGGGCTTCGAACGTGAGTTCAAGTTGGAACACCTTTTCCGACGGACTATCCCAAGAAAGCCGGCATCCGCGGTACTTGCGACGGAAGAAGTCCTCCAGGTAGCTCCGCAGTTCGTGTGCCGAAACAAAGCGGCCGAGTTGACGGTTTCGATTGATTCGATCGCGAATGTAATCTGAAAGCCCCAGGAGGTTTTGACCGCTCTGTTCGAGTTCTTCCTGCGCGCGAAGGCGCCGGATCAAAACCTGTTCGGTCTGGTCAATTCGTTCGGCCTCCTCCTCGGGCGTCAGCTGACTGCGAAACAGGTCCGCCGTCAGTTTCTCGACTTCTTCGCCGATGACCGCTTCGAGGTCGCCGAGGCTGTTGCGGAAAAATTCGAGCTTCTGATGTAGCCGTTCGTAAAGGCGTTCTTCAATCGTGTTCCTGATCTTGAAGTGCACGACGTGCAAGATGGACGCTTGCTGGCCCACCCGGTCGATACGGCCGATACGCTGCTCGACCCGCATCGGATTCCAGGGGAGGTCGTAATTGACCACGACGCGAGCGAATTGAAGGTTGATACCCTCACTACCCACTTCGGAAGAGAGCAAGATCCGAGGGCCGTCCGGCAGGGAAAAGCGTTCGATCTCGGCGTCTCGCTCCTCCTGTTTGGAGATTCCGCCGTGGATCATCGCCGTTTCCACACCTTCAGCTTCGATTCGCCGGCGCAGGTACGCCAGGGTGCCCCGGTAGAAGGAGAAAATCACGATCTTTTCCAGACTCAGGCGCTCCAACAACACTTCCCGGAGTTTCGCATACTTCGAGTCATTCGCCTCGAAGTCGTAAGCACGATAGTCTTTCAGAAACTCTTCGAACTCTTCGTGTGCTTCTGTTTCGTCCCCCAATCCTAGATCTTCGTCCTCTTCAAAGGCGTCGAATAAGACATCCTCGAAATCTCCCAGTTGACCTTGTCGATACGCATCCACCATTGCAGGGATGCAGCTCGCCATGCGGAGTTGCGGGCCAACCAAATGGAATGCAGAAAATCGGCTGCCTGCGCGTTCCGCCCGCTGCCTGACTAAGCGGGTGATTGCCCAGTAGAACTTTGACTCCATTTCGCTGAACTCGACCGGCACAACCATAGGCTGCCGCTTGGCTCGGAGTTCCGCCACTTGGCGCCTTCGCGTTCGCGCCACGTACCGCCCGAGCACATTAAGCTGCTCAGCAAGCCTCTGCGCCTCGATCAGTGGTTCATGACTACCGGCGGCACAGGAATTTAGGATTTCCTCCAGGCGCGGCAGCAACTCGGACTTCCCGATGAAGGGCGAAGAACGTAGTTCCGGAATGGCCTCCAACGCGCGTCCCAACGCTGGTGGGACCAGCGCCAGAGCATTACCCAACCTCACCGCCGGCTCATTCGCGGCAAGAATCTGATTAAAAACGAACTCGTTGTCGAACATGCCAGGGTCGAGCAGCCGCAGCAAAGTTCTGAGGTCTTCGTTTCGGTTGTTCACCGGAGTTGCCGAGACGCAGAGCAAGCCTTCCACCGCGCTGGCCAATGCGCGCATCGTTCGAGAAACCAGGGCACCGGGATTCCGCAAGGTGTGGGCTTCGTCGAAAATGACCAAATCGGCAAAGGGGAAGTCTTCCTCCCAGCTGTCCCATGCCTGCACGAGCTTTCCTTTTGGGCTGAGGAGACCTCCTTCCTCTAATTCGGCAAAATCCTCCCGGGCGGCGCGCAAGGAACTGTAAGTGGCGATCAACGCGAAGCGATGGCTGCCACCAGTCCGACGCAAATCAGCCATGTGGCCTAACAGTTGCTCGATGTTACACTGCTCAATCGGTACGTTGAACTTTCCGCGCAGCTCGGAACGCCAATTTCGGACGAGCATCTTGGGGCAAACCACCAGCAAACGCTTGGCATCGCGGCGCGCCTGGAGCTCCAGCCAGATCAACGCCGCTTCGATCGTCTTGCCGAGGCCCACTTCATCAGCCAACAGCAGTCGCTCGTTCGGCGACTCCACGAACTTCAAGACCGGCTTAAACTGATACTCCAGGAAGTCGATCTCCGCAGCATCCATCGAGTAGATGAATTCCGAGAGTGATCCCTTCAGTTTTTCAAAGGTCATGCGCCGTTGCAGATCCTCAGGACGGCCAAACTGACCCCTCGCGATCCGATCCTCCATTGACTCGGCCTGAAACTCGACCGGGCGCAGCGCCGCTTCAGGAATGTAGGTTCGATCGCCGGGTCCGTAGTCAACTTCCCATGCTGTCACAGGCCCCATTGTGCGCTTGCGACCAGTGATCAGCCCCCTCCTCGCAGGGGAGTTGATGTGGAAGACTATTTGGCCTGGCGTAAACGACATGACGAAATCTCTTCAGCGGAGTTGAGTTTAGGCCGAGCCCTACACGATATGACTCACCTTCACACATCCCCACTTTCGATTGAGATATTCGGCGACTAGGCGGCGATGGCAGTGATGCGGTTTGTCCTCGCTGCAAAGCAGGCAGCCACCGTCGAGTAGTTCTCGGGGAATGACCTTCTCAATTTCGCGCCTCTCCATCAGCGCGAGGAACTTTTCCTCGTAGACCGCCCAATCGCCCCCGTCCTTCTTGTAGGCATCCAAGATGTCTTGGGTCGGGGCGAGCTTGGGCTCGTGGACGTAGTCGACGCCGCCGATCTGTTTCAGGAAATATTGGAGGTCGTCCTTCTTACTGAACCCAGCGAGCTGCGATACATTGTTAAGGCGAACATCCACCACCCGTTTTACGCCGGAACGCTTGATCTTCTCGAAGAATTGCTCCGCCGACTTCTTGGTGAAGCCGATGGTGTGAACTTGGATTTCGTTCGGTGTCATGGCGAGGAAGGCTCGGTGGTTTCACGGTAGGCAATAGCGTCGGCGCGCTTCGCGTAGGCGTCTTTCAGGCGCTGCTCATCCGAAGCGAAGAGATCCGACTCACCGAGCTTGGACTCGGCCAAGAGTCGCGCCTCGGCTAGGGCGTGAGTTTCAAGCGTGCCGTCTGCAAGAATGTGAAAGATCTCGGCGAATTTCTTCGCGTGGCGTGCGACAAGAATCGTGCGATGGCATTCGAGCGGGTCTTTCTCAGCGCACATGATTGCTACCCGGTATTGGGCGATGCCGGTGCGAAGCCGTTCCAAGCCCTGTTTGAAGGCCGGCGTAGACGCCACCAAGTCATACTCAACCTTACCGTTAACGAAACATTCCGGTTCGGCGCGCCGAGCGCCGAGTTCCTTGCCGAGAAATACATAGCGGATACCCACGCGGGCCAGTCCGCCGCTCAGTGCTTCACGGTTAAATTGGAGAGTAAACCGGCTGTAGGGCTGCGAACGCACATCGCCCAAGACCTCGATTTTGTGCGCCTGCAGCAGTTGCACGAAATGCTCCCACGCATGGGTGGAGTGGCCAATGGTGTAGAGCGGGTTCACGATGCCCCTCCCTCGATAACTGCGGCCAATATCTTGTAATGCCAGCCATTGAAAGGAGGGGTAAGGCTGAGTGTGAAATGGACGCAGTCCGGATTCGCAATCGGAACAACTATCGAGCCTGTCACTGGGACGGAAACATGCTGGCCGTAATGCTCGCGCCAGTGCGGATCCTTGATGTCAAAGGCGTGCTGCTGTCCACCGAGGGTAAATCGCAACAGACTTCGAGTTCGTTTTTGTTCCGTCGGAAGGCCATTCATCCACAATGTGTCGAGGAACTGCACGAACTCCCATCCCACGGGAGGCTTGATGAGATAGAGGCTTGCCGCTCCAGGCATGGTCGAGACGTAGCCCCCAGGAACCTTTTTCGGCTGCGTCGAGTGGCTCCAAAGAGTTGCCGGGGAGTCGACCAACAGGTTGATTCCTGCCGCAGAAAACTTCGCTGCACGCTTCCATTTTTGCCCAGTGTCCAACAGCCAGTCTTCGGGATGATTTGCATCGTTTGCCGGCTGAAGCAGAGGCACGTCGACGATATCGAGCACATCCGGGAATCCTCCATCCTCACAACGCATGACGTTGAGCGCAACAGCTCCTTCAGCATCGCTTCGATCAATCGGACGAATCCACGACCCAACGCACCACTGGGCACCATCCCAAGCAATCTCCTTTCCCGCGACACACCGGTGGTGTCGCTTAATGGAGTTTGCGAGGACGACGATGCGTTTCCAGATCGGCATGATTAGGAAGCTGGCGTGAGGTCCAGTTGGAGCATTCTCAGCGGGCCAAAGACTACCTGTCCGCCAAGATTACTCTGGACGGTCGCCTCGCCAACAATGCGCAGGTGCTTAAGTGGGATTGGTTCAAACAACGCTCTCGATTCGGGCCAACCGCCGCCAAGAAGACTACCTTGCGACTTATCGAGTTCCATCCGCATCGGAGGAACGACGACTTCAATAGCAACGAGCTTCGTTCCCGTTGCCATATTTCGCATTTCGGCAAGTGCTACGCCATACCTCCTGAACAGTCCGGGTAAGTCGTCTGACTCAAAAACGCACGTAATCTCGTTTAGTCCGTATGGTCGATAGTGACCGTGCGGCAATAAACTCCGCTGGTTTCGGATACGGTCAAGTTCCTGCTCTGAGATGAACCGATAGAAAGGCATAACCCTATGGCTTACGTGTTGGATGGCAGCACCGAGGGTCAGCCGGCGGTGGGTCTAGGCGGGTTTGGTAGGGGGTGCCGGTGCGGATCGACTCGGCGAGGGCGTCGTAGATTTCGAGGATGACGCGTTTAGTGCGATATTCGCCGTTGAAGTTGGCCTCGTCCTTGCGCTTCACGATGGGGAAGGTGTCGAGGATGTAGGCGGTGTCGGCGAGGCTAAGGCCGTAGAGGTAGAAGAAGGCGGCGTCGAGTTCGCAGCGGAGCTGGAAGCGGCGCACTTCGTCCCACACGAAGGGCGGGCCGGACCACCCGCATTCCCGCGCGAACGGCTCTAGGTCCCAGGCTGTATATGTCAGCTCTAGCACTCGCAGCAGCAGCCAGTCATGGACGGTGACAGTGTGTTGGCCAGCCCAAGCGCACGGCTCGGCGTAGGCCGTTGGCGGGAGCACGGGGAGCTGTTTTAGGTAAAAATATGCGAGGCTCAGTCCTTGAAATTTCTGCCTCAACACGAACTCCATCACCAGCGAGTTCAGGTTTGCCGCGAGAAATCCATGTTCCGCGGCACCCACGGATGCGAGCACGAGTGGAAACTTATGCCCAACAGCGAGCCTCGGAATTAAGGTGAAGACCCCTAGAGCTATGCTTGTCGTCCCTGTGACATCTTTGAAGCCGAGCAACCACCGATGCGGCCACTGCTCAAGTCGTGCATCTACGGCACTACGTTCAACCCAGTAGAGAGGTTCCGGTGAGAATTCGGGATCTTGGAGGTCCGATTCGGTGACAGCCTCCTTTGAGATCTTACGGAATTGGTGTCCGCTGTGTCCAAGAACGGCGGCACGATGTTGAAACTGGTGCGCCATTTTCGGATCGAAGAGCGGGAGCCAAGTTTGACCCTCCACGACTTTACATCCGTCCGGCACCGTCACGCCAAGTGCGGCCAGTTGTTCCCGCGTGCGGAACGATCCCGAATCATTCGCCATGTCCATCATGCGAAGAAACTTTAAACCGAAAGGATTCTCTTCTGGGGGACCTTCGCGGATTAGAATCGGGCACTTGAGGTAGAGCAATTTTAGTAACTCCGCATCCCGCCGGTTGCGAAGCACCGGAGTGGTTTCGGAATTCGGATTGATGAGCCGAATTTCGTCAGCACTCAGTTCAAAGGTTCTATCGGGCTCGTTGAGTTGCGCCGGATTCGTAAGAAAAAACGCAAACCTTGGCACGGCGCCTCCTTCACGCGCTCCCGATATCGTGAGGGCGCAGAACTGCTGATGGCGGCGGACGGCGGGAAATAACGCCTCGGCGTTAGAGAAATCGAACAAGCTGCGTAAAACACCGCTCCGAATGATGTCGCGGAAAAAGTCCTTCGTCCCGTCGTCGGTCGCAATGCCGGTTGGAACCAAACAGCCAACGCGACCAAAGGTGCTGAGATTCGCTCGGGCCAGTTCGGCAAAAACGGCATAGAGGTTAATGTCCCCTTTTCCGCATAACGGAAAGCGGTTGCTGTTTCGGAGCAGATGACTTTCTCCATCCGCTTGGCGGGATGCTGCAACGAAAGCCGAAAGGAGTGCAGGATCCTCATCGGCTAGTCGCTGAATTAGGCGCTTGCGAGCAGCAGAGTTGGGCGCGTCTGCGATGTCTGGCCGACGTTCGGCGAACCATTCCTGCTCCTGCAATTTCACGCGCTCCCATGGCGGGTTACCGAGCATCACATCGAAGCCGCCATCCCAGCCAGACTGCTCGTTTGTGGGGCGTTCGCCACCGTTTTTCTGGGAGAAAACTTCCGGGAAGGCCAGGTGCCAGTGGAAGAATTGGTAGCGGTCGCGCAGTCGCTTGACCTCTTCACGCATCCACGTGGCGCAGTCCTGCGGGTTGCGCTCTATTTTGCGCAGCAGATCGTTGGTAATGGGATAAGGTAAGTCGCGCGTCTTTTTCCAAACGAAGGCGGCACACCAAGCGTCAGCAAGAAAACGCGCATTTTCATACGAATCGCTGCGCACGAGTTCGGTGTAGCGCTGCTCCTTCTGGTGCACCGCAGCGGCTGTGTCGTCGGTCATGGT
>SXGU01283031.1_pt1 | contig 11099 bp, 11 predicted proteins | sample 3174531 | NCBI WGS metagenome assembly SXGU01 (sample SAMN11356863, study PRJNA531348) | freshwater metagenome | isolation source: freshwater sample F1-140 | place: China: Fuxian Lake, Yuxi | collected 2017-12-25
CAAATAAAACTCGCGTAAGACCTCCAAAAACAACGGCTTCTGTCTTGATAAAAACAACCACGGTATATCAACCACCTATTTCTACTCCCAAACCACATTTAGATAAACCTGAAATAAGCCCTGCGATAAGCCCTGCGATAACTCATACTCCAATATTAAGTGTTGTAATTTCATCTACGGCTATAAAACCCCCACAGCAAACACCTATATTTGAATCAAAGGAGACCGATAAACCAAAGGACAGTAATAAACCGAAGGACACAGATAAACCGAAGGACACAGATAAACCAAAGGACACAGATAAACCAAAGGATACAGATAAACCGCAAAAACCGAAGGAGACCGATAAACCAAAGGACACAGATAAACCGAAGGACACAGATAAACCGAAGGACAGTGATAAACCGAAGGACAGTGATAAACCGAATGACAGTGATAAACCGCAAAAACCGAAGGACAGTGATAAACCGAAGGACAGTGATAAACCGCAAAAACCGAAGGACACAGATAAACCAAAGGACACAGATAAACCAAAGGACACAGATAAACCGCAAAAACCAAAGGACAGTGATAAACCGAAGGACAGTGATAAACCAAAGGACACAGATAAACCAAAGGACAGTGATAAACCATTTGAAAGCCCCTCACATTCATATGTCGCAAAAATAAAGCACCATAAATATTTGTCCACAAAGACTGTTTACAATATCATCCACATCATAAACACGCATGATAGATACAACGACCGGCCATATCGGTATAAATATCAACGTCGGGTAATACAGCGTTTAAGGCACGCACTTGACCTTCATTACGCAACGATGTTGCGCGAATTAAAACACCTAATCACATTACAAAAATATATGCTACACGATATAAATGTAAAGTACCGTTGTTTTAAGACCTTTGATTTGGTGAATAGGCATATGCGGATGCTGTCAAAGCACAGTCGTCATTTACACGGAATTACACGTATTAAAATCCGTCAATTGTTAAAGCGCCTCGGATTTTATAATTACCGTATGATGAAACCAATTTGGTCAAAAATAGTTAGGCGACACGAAACGGAGTAAATATAAATATATATGTAAATTATTCATTTATTCACATATTCAATATTGAATAGAATATGTGATGAATATTGTTTTTCTATTTTATTTGATTTTATTTTATTTGTTTGTTTTAGTTTTTTTGTTGTTTTTGTATTTGCGTCGGTTATAATTCCTGCTACTTTTTTTAGATTTATTATATTTAGTTTTTCGTTTTCCGCCTGTTCTGGGCGGTGTCTGGGGCATTTCAAGTTTGCATAACACATCAAAATTTTGTAAAAACGCTGATTTATCCGGAAATTCTGTATGTTTTATTTCTATATCAATTGAATTATCTTCTTTATTTAATATGTAAAACACAACTCCCACTACTTTATTTTCCGGTTGATTTATAATTAATAATATATAGTTTTTGTTTAACATTAAGTTGTCATTTGGTATATATATTTTATGGTCTTTCATAAGCACCTTTAAAAATATTTCTATATTTTTCTTTCGGTATTTTGCTTATTACATTTTCAATATTCTCCTTTAATTTTATATGAGTTAAACCATCTAATTTTTGTAATCGTGATTTCAACATACTAAAATAATTTTCTATAATTTATATATTATATAATAGATGAATGATTCACAAATTGATTTAAAAAAACAAAATAAAGAAACTAAAAAAATATTAATATATCCTCCTTATCTTAAATATAAAGAAAAATTTATTCCAACTGTTTTTGATGTAAAAACTATGAAGATGATAAGAGGAACTAAAATAGAAAGAAAAGATAAATATTGGTTAAAGTTATATAAAAAAATTGATAAAATATATGATGAAAAACCTTATATTTTGAAAAAAGGAACTTTATTATATAGATGTTCTACATATAAGAATCCAAATAATTTTGGGAAAAGTCATATTAATAGTAAATTAATTTATTTTGGTTTAGATTTTGTAATATCAATATGGATAGCATTAGAAATAAAAGATAGACAAATAAATATGATAAAATCATTAAGACAAAAAAAGACAAAAATTAAAAATACGACAAGAAGAATAAATAAAGACAATAATAATAAAAATACTTTTTATTTACATGTATATGAAATTGCGGATGATATAAATTATAAATATATAAGTAATGATAAAGGAACTATTGATGAAATAGATTCTGAATCATCTTTATTAAAACCATGTATACATCCGCAAAGAATATTACATGGAGATGCTTCATATGATAAGTATAATGAATTAGGAACTGAAATATCATTTCCAAGAAGTAGTAATTATACGAATTATTTTAGTGCGACTGAGTCTTATATAATAAATATTTCTGAATTAGAAAAAAATAGAACTAAATTTATATTTGAATGGGATCCTGTAAAAGCATTAAAAGTATTAGTTTAATATATAGTGTAAGTTAAATAATTGTATTTTTTTCAAAATGGGCGTTTGAAATGAGAAAAGGTGTAATAGAGCTCTTAATTTATTTATTTTGCTATTGGGATTGTTATCGTTATTCTCATTATATTCTTCATCTTCATCTAATTCGTTTATTTCATAATTAAGCTGGTCTGCTTGGAAATAATAATCACTATATCCGGGTATATCAAAAGATGTCATAAATGATATATATACATATATTTTTAGTATTACAAAAAATTGATTTATACTTTCACAATTCAGTATATATCAATTTGTTCTATCAATTTGTTCTATCTATCAATTTTGCAAATCCAAGTATCCAAGTATCCAAGACAGCATGCCAACCCACATCCCCATTCCCTTCATTCTTATGAGAACAACCACGATTACAAACGAACTCGGCGACATTTATTCCTACATAAACCGCGAATATAACGACATTGAAGACACAATTCTCCGTGAATTCATACTATCTTGCCGAACGGGTTTAAAAATGTGCGTAAAGCACCACCTTATTGAAACTGTCATTCCAGGCGGCATTTATGCAATGCAACACGGACTACTCAATGCTGCCTATTATGGCCAACTCCATATTGTGAAATATTTGTGCGGATTTGACTTTTCTCTCGGCGATACTTATTATTACGAAGCATTCCGGTTTGCGTGTATGAATGGACATCTAGATATTGTTAAATATTTTGTGGAAACCAAGAACGTGAATATTCATATTGAGTATGAAGGCGCGCTCAGCGACACCATATACAACCAAGAAAAAGAGGTTGCGACTTATTTAATAGAACACGGCGCAAATATCCATATCGTGGATGAAGACGATGAAGCACGCCTGACAATTGGCGAAGATTTGCTGTGTTGTTTTGCCGAAAAGGGCGATTTGGAGTGGTTTTCGTTTATCCTGAGTCTAGGCGTTGACCCCCAGTGTAACGACAATCAATGCTTTCGTTATTGTGTCATTGAAAATCATATGGATATTATCAAGCACTTGGTAATTGATTGGGATTACAATCCACACTTTGACGATTATTATGCGTTGCGTTTATCTATTGTGAAGTGCCGGTTTGAAATCGCCCGGTTCTTGATGTCGTGTATTCCTACAAATATAAACCACGCTGTTCCCCGCTTGTTTATGTCGGTATTAGAACATTCTACTGTTATTGATTCCATTGAATTTATGATTGACGCGGATATTACCCCCAAAATTGATATTCACATTAACAACGAAGAAGCGCTTTATTGGTCGGTGTCGTGTGGGCGGTTTGAATATGTAAAACTGCTTATAGAAAGCGGGGCGGATTATCGTGTGGATGACGACATATTATTACAACAAGCCGCCGAAAATGGGTACGTGGATATATTTACTTATTTGTTGGAACAAGGGTGTTCTTTGACGCGGTTTTCAAATGATGTATTGGGTAGATTAGATGACCAAGAAATCATTGATACCTTGGCATCAGAATATGGATTGGTTTATAACCCAAATATAGTTGTGTTTAATCCTGCGCCGGATGGTTTTGAAGCAAGAACCCAAGATAGAAATGTATGGGTTTGTAGCATAACATTTGACGCGTTGAAGCAAGCACAAACCCAACCACAAACACAAACTCAACCACAAACACAAACACATCAAACCCAACAAACACGCCAATTCAATAAAAAGGAATTAGTAGATGCGTGTAGTAATTGCCGGAATACATTCAAACATTCCGCATTGTGTAAATGGTTAAAAACCAATGTGTCGTGTCCGTTTCGTTGCCCGCTTCCGTGCACATTTTACACATTAACTGAATGCGTTGTAGTTGAAAACGAAAGTTAAAACGAAAGTTAAAGCATAAAAAATTGAATAAAACTAACAAAATAATAACAATAAACAAGTTTACCAGTAAAACAATGTCATCTACCACTGAAAGTGCCAATATTAAGAAAATTCCAAACCCAGACATGTTTCGCAGTCGTATTAGAGAGAGACTTACTGCCATATTACAAAACACAATCCAAGCAACCAATCTTGAAAAAGGTATATACAACTACTCACTTGAAAAGGCAGAAAAACTAAATATTGTGAAAAAATGGGACAACGAATTCTTTGTAACTATATACATAGACCATTTGCGGTCCATCTACATAAACCTTCAAGACCCCAATGTATGCGAATTAATAAAAAGTGGAAAAATAAAATCGCATGAACTCGCATATATGACACACCAGGAAATGAAACCAGAAAAGTGGCATGACCTTATTGAAGCCAAGAAAATCCGTGATAAGAACCAATATGAACCGAATCTAGAAGCATCCACTGACAACTTCACATGTAGAAAATGTAAATCAAAGCGTTGTACATACTATCAACTTCAAACACGTTCGGCCGATGAACCAATGACGACATTTGTGTCTTGTATTGATTGTGGCAAGAGATGGAAATGTTAGCGTTTTTGAAATGAAATAAATGAAAAAATAATGAAAAAAGAATGAAAATAATTTGATTAGAGCATATGTTCTATCAAATTATTTTTTGTTTTTTTTGTTTTTTTTTTACTGTTTTACTGCGTGTTTGCGTGTGTTGTCTGTTTGTGTGTTTGTGCGATAGATGTGATTATTTTATATATTCCAGATTGGAGTAGGAACAATAAATTCACGCCAGAAATTTTCACCTTCCATTTTTTTCCATTCTACCGAACTGTTGTTTGGTATATGCTTACCTATCCACATACTAGTATTCTTGTCGTAATCGTAATACATTTTGTCTCGCTGTGTTTCAATGTATTTCCCATTTTGTAATAACACAAATGCCATATGATTCATTACTGCTGACTGCTGATTGTTGTTCCTTTGTTCCTTGTTTTGTATATTTCTTACATGAATCAATTTTTTTTACAAAATCTCCAAATCTTGAACTCGCCAATATTCGGAACCACCGCTTGGTAATGGTCGCCGAATAATAAATGGAATACGCTTTTGTTCTAATTCTTTTAACGCAATCAAATATCCGTCAATCACCGTAGAATCTACCTTAATCATTGGTTTTGCGCCTTCATTCAATTGTTTGGTTCGTTGTCCTAAGATGCGGGTGCGTTCATATTTTGTCATAATCGGGATTGTGCGATGCAACTCATCTACAATAACGCCATTTTTATCACGAACTACCTTTGCCATATTCATAATTTCGTCATAATTATGAATTAATACTTCGGGATGATATTCGGCAATGTAGTTTTTCCTGATATTTTTATCCAATTTTTGAAAGTATTCATTATTGCGACTAGTTGTATATTCGTCATCACTTTCGCTGTCGCTATTATCGCTATCGCTATTTTCTAAACCGTGCGGAATTCCAATCATACCACTTTGGGCGGCGTTTAATTTGCCTTTATTTTTCGCAGCCGCGACCTTTTTTGCGTTTTGTTTCTTTTCATTGTTATCTTCATTATCCGAACCTTCATTATCCGAACCTTCATTCTCCGAACCTTCATTTTCCGAACCTTCATTCTCCGAACCTTCATTTTCCGACCCTTCATTTTCCGAACCTTCATTCTCCGAACCTTCATTCTCCGACCCTTCATTCTCCGACCCTTCATTCTCATTCTCGCTTTCTTCTTCATTGTATTCAGTGTCATCGTCTTCATCATCCGTTATATTCTTTTCCAATTCTTCGTCAGAAACAGCAAATTCTTCCATTTCATCGTGTAATTTCTTTGACATTCCAAGATTGGTTGTAATTGTGTATTGATATATATACTAAATACAGTTTAAATGTTTTCAATTTTTCTACACATACGCCTATGAAGTTTGTTCGGTTTTCCAAAGTGTGTCGCATTTTGTGCATAAATACACAAACTTCAAGTCAGCGTCGTCGTATCGCACATAAATGATTTCATTCTTAGAAGCGCCCGGTTCTTCGGGATTGTTTTTTTTATTACTCTTACACTCTACATTTGGACACCTGATGGTGGTGATGCGTGGCAACGTCGGGTCCATCTTGGTATATTTATTAACCGCATGAGTGTATGTTTGTGTTGTATTTTTCTTGAAAAAGGTTTTTGAAACACAAATATTATCGGAATGAATGGCGTCGTCCACGTGTCCGCAGTTTCTACAATAATACGCCAATGTGTTGCTGTCTTTGATGCTGGTATAATACATATTGTTACACTTTACACAGAAATGCATGTTTGGCTTGTTTGGCTTGTTTGGCTTGAATGACTGTTTTGGGCTACTATATGCCTATATTTTTATTTATTTATTTCAATTTTACAGGCATCTATGTAATTATGTATTCGTTTTAATAAATCCGCATAATCAATCGTTGTTATGAACCGGTTGTACAGGCTAACTGATTCATTGTGTTTTTTTATTGTTTTTGCCTTTTCATTGACATACGATAGTATCCCGTCTTTTTTATTGTCAAATTCCGTTTTCATAATAGTTTTAAAGTGGTCCCGCAGTGCTTCTGGCCAATCCGGAAAATATGTTTCAAATTTCGTTAAAAGGGTCAATATACAAAAATCAATGTTTTTATAATATATGATGTTGTTGTAAGAGGCGTAATCCGGGTGGGTGCTGTAAATGCCGGGTTCGTGCAACAGCGGGCTTTCGTCCATCACCGACCATATGGTTATTAGTACGCTTCGTATGCTTTGGCAAGACGTCCATTGCTCCCCCCTCCACGTATTCAATATGGATAAGCACACTTTTTTATTGATATAAAAATTAGGGTGGTATCGCACAACACCGTCATTTGTTAAATATGACACAATTGGTGGCGAATACGGATAGTTTGACGGAAATTGAAACTTGAAAAAATAAAAACCGCCATAATACGGTGTGTTTTGCGGACCAATAATCAACGCATACCCCGTTAAAATATCATCGTCGCTGTGTTTGTAATAAATGCCCTCGGTCGTTAGTGGGCTTTTTACAAGGTCTTTTATATCATACAGCAACCGCTTTATTGTTTCTTTTTCAATATATACTTGTTTTTCAGGTGGTTCCATTCAATTACACAGATACACAGATAGTTAGTCAATCAGTTAGTCACCCACTTGTAAATATATGAATTATATAATTACAATGATTATTATTTATATCATAATGTTGGAAAACAATCCCCCAAAATCGGGCATTCTTGTTTAGCGAAAAACAAAAAACAAGATTTTAAGGGGGTCGCAAAAATTGAAATAAAAATATGTGTCTCTATGTATATAAGAAAAACGACAACACCTAGATTGAATAAAATGGCGTCAAAACTATCATCAGAAGCAGTCTCAGGTAAGTCTCTTGTCAATTCATCATCCAGAACAGAAAAAACGATATCCCCAAAAAAAATCACGTCAGCACCATCCTCAACCACAACAACCACAACAACCACAACAACCACCAGTATAGCCGCAACATTTGAACAGTATTTAAAACAATTCCAATCAAAACCGGGAGAAGGTTACACTCATACTCGCATCCCTGACAAGAAACTGAATGTGTATGGTGGATCATACACGATTCCACAAGAAGAACTCGCCAACTTTTGGGCCAAATATAATACATATGTTTTTGAAAACGGAAAGCAAGAGTTTTTGACAGAAAAACAAAACGCATCGGGCCCCCTGGTCGTGGACTTTGATTTCAGGTACAACAAGGAAGTAGAAGAACGGAAGCACACCAAAGACCACATCATGGATGCGATTCAGTTATACTTTGACACAATTGACAAACTCCAAGACATTCAAGGCGGTGAAAAAATTCCGGTTTATGTTTTCCAGAAGAGTGATGTGAATTTATTGGATGACGTAACAAAAGACGGCATACACATGCTTGTTGGCGTTCAAATGGACCGTGCCCTCCAAGTAATGGTGCGAAATCACGTGTTAAAAGAATTACCAAACATATGGACTGACTTGCCGTTGATAAATTCGTGGCCAGAGGTGCTAGACGAAGGTATTACAAAAGGCCACACAAACTGGCAATTATATGGCTCTCGCAAGCCAGGGCATAAAGCATACTTACTAAAATACATATTTGTGATGGAAAAGGATGCGACAGACATGATGTGGTCGTGTGAAGAATTGCCAGCGCATGAATTCAATCGGAAAGAACGATTTGCGGAATTATCGGTTCAATACACCGGATACAAAGAATACCCCGTTTTATCAAGCGCACAAGAAGAATACGACAACACAAAACAAAGTCTTGCTTCTAAAAAGACGGGTGGGTCTGGCACTGGAACCGGGGTTGGCACAAAAAAACTTCGGTTGGTCAAGAAGAACAATATGATTGAAATAGAAAGCATAACTAGCCACGATGTGTTAAAACAAGCAATTGAAATGTTCTTTGACACGCTGGACTCCAAGGAATATGAAATGAAGGAAGCACACAATTACACAATGATATTGCCGGAATCATATTATGGCCCGGGGTCATACACAAAATGGATTCGCACCGGATGGGCGTTAAAAAACACCAGCGATAAATTATTCTTGACTTGGCTGGCATTCAGTTCGCAAGCGGGGTGCAGAAACAGTCTGCGAAATCCTCAAACCGGCGAATTTGATTGGAAGTATGTTCCTGAATTATACGCGATGTGGGACGGGTTTACCCAATCAAACGGAGAAGGCTTAACAATGCGCTCCATTATGTATTGGGCCAAGAGCGAAAACTTGAAAGAATTCACAAAAGTGCGAAAAGAAAACATTGAATATCACGTCCAGCAAACCATATGCAGCGAAACCATAGACGATAAAGCAACAGACGTTGATTTGGCGGTGGTGCTGTATCACATATTCAAAGACCGCTTTGTATGCGCCAGTGTAAAGAACAATCAGTGGTATGAATTCATTCGCAATCGTTGGGTGGAATGCGACCAAGGGAATTCGCTTCGTATGCTCATTTCCAAGGACATGTACGACATTTACACAATAAAACAACGCGACATAATGTCATACGCCGAAACACTGGACCCCAATGAAGAAGCGTGTAAAACGGCGCGTCGTAGGTCAAAGCGCGTGTTAGATATATGCACCAAATTGAAAACCACTGCCGTGAAAAACAACATTATGCGTGAAGTGCGTGAATTGTTTTATGACAAGGATTTCATTGAAAATATGAATGCCAAGCCGCACTTGATGTGCTTCAACAACGGCGTCATTGATTTCACTGAGAAGACATTTCGGCGTGGATTGCCTGACGACAACATTACAAAGTGCACCAAGATTGATTACGTACCACTTGATACAAAACGAGATGCGCAAAACATCTCAGAAATAACCGACTTTATGGAGAAATTGTTTCCTGACCCCGATTTACGAAGATATATGTGGGACCATCTTGCCTCTGTATTAATTGGTGTAAATAGAGAGCAGTCATTCAATATTTATTTAGGAGCAGGTAGCAACGGAAAATCAAAGTTGGTTGAACTAATGTCAATGGTTCTTGGCGAGTATAAAGCGTCTGTTCCAATTACATTGATTACGCAAAAACGCCAAAGCATTGGCGGAACATCATCTGAAATTGCGCAATTGATGGGTGTGCGATATGCGGTGATTCAAGAGCCGTCAAAGGGGGACCGGTTGAATGAAGGTATTATGAAAGAGATTACGGGTGGCGACCCCATTCAAGGTCGCGCGTTGTTTAAAGACACCGTGACATTTGTTTCACAATTCAAGTTGGTTGTTTGCACGAATTCGCTGTTTGATATTAAAAGCAACGATAATGGCACGTGGCGTCGTATTCGTTTGTGCGATTTTGAATCAAAATTTTGCGAAAATCCTAGAAGCGACGACCCCGAACAACCCCATCAATACTTGGTTGACCAATTCCTGGATGTTAAAATGAAGAAATGGTCACAAACATTTATGGCGATGCTGGTGGAACGGGCATTTAAAACAAATGGAATTGTTGCGTCTTGTAAGCGGGTGGAAGCCAGCAGCGACAATTACCGCAACAGCCAGGATTACTTGGCGGAGTTTATTGCCGAGAAGATTCGTGTGGAACAGGGAAGCACTATCAAGAAGAACAATGTTTGGGAAGAATTCAAGAAATGGTACGGTAACCAGTATGGCGGCAAACTGCCTAAATGCACCGAACTTACGGATTATTTATCAAAGAAGTTTGGAAAGCCCACGACCGGTGGGTGGAAGAATCTCAAATTGGTGTTTGAATTTGAAGAGCCAATAGATGAATTTGAAGAAGAGCCAGATGTGTAAACCAAAAAAGTGGGTTAGGTATTCAGTATTTAATATTCAAACCAAAAACTAAACAAAACCAAAAACTAACCAAAACAAAACAAAACAAACCAAAAAATAATTATTTTTATTGTATTATAATTATTTTTATACCCTTGAAGATTTAAAATGGGACAAATTATGAGTTTGTCTCATTTTTCTTTTCGGTTGGTCTAATAAATTTCTTTAATATATGCGTCTTTTTGTCCTTTTTTTACTTGTTCTAAATAATAATTTATTTTTCCTTTAAATTTTTCATATGGCATTATTTCATTTGTTGCGGCATCTTCTCTAAACATATTTGTCATTTGACCCACTCCATCATTAACCAACCAACTTTGTACGCTTTTATTATCCCAACTTTTTTTTAATTCTTTCTCATTCTTTATTAAACAATTTCCTCCTTTC
>SXGU01431721.1_pt1 | contig 11099 bp, 12 predicted proteins | sample 3174531 | NCBI WGS metagenome assembly SXGU01 (sample SAMN11356863, study PRJNA531348) | freshwater metagenome | isolation source: freshwater sample F1-140 | place: China: Fuxian Lake, Yuxi | collected 2017-12-25
GTTCATCCCCCTCCAGAGTGCGCGAACCGGCGTGCGTTTGCTGGGGCATGGGGCCGGTTCCGATGCGGCGGTGGAGATCCCGCAGATGGATGCGCATGGCGGTCTTGAGGTGGGTGACCTTCTCGTGACCTCGGGTCTGGATGGGGTCTATCCGCCGGGCCTGCCGGTGGCCCGGGTGCGGGAGATTCGGCCGCCGCGCGGCAGCTCGCCCTTCGCGAGCATGGTGGCGCAACCCGTTTCAGGGGCCGGCCACGCCGGGCCGCTCATGGTCCTGGTCCCGGTGGCCGGAGGGGCAGCGCCATGAGTCTGATCAAACCCCTCCTTTTGCAAGGTCATGCCCTGGAGCTCCCTGTGCGGCCGGGCTGGGTGCGCCTCTCGCTCCTACTAGCCATGCTGGTGACCTTGTTGCCGTGGCCGGAGGTGATGGCGTGGTGCTTGCCCGACTTCCTGCTCATGACCCTGCTCTATTGGATCTGGCGGGCGCCCGTGCAGGTGGGTATCGGTACGGCCTTTCTGCTGGGCCTGTTGACCGATATTGATCGCGGCGCCCTGTTGGGGGGCTATGCCCTCAGCTACAGTCTGGCGGCCTATACCGTGTTGCGGATGCGGGTGCGTCTCGGGGGCTTTGACTGGATCGGTCGGGCCGTCCATCTGGCCCCGGTCCTGTTGGGGGCCCCCGCCCTGGCCTTGCTGATGGGTGAGCTGTCCGGCTTTCATCCGGATGCGGGGTATCTGGTCTCCGGCCTCACGGCCGCGGTGGTATGGCCGGGCCTGGCGTGGCTCCTGGATGGCACCGGACGGGAACCCGCGCATACCCCCCCCTCGCGTTCGGGCGTGCTGTGAGTTCATTGGTCAATACGGTGTTGATGCGGGAGGAATTCCGGCATCGCAGCCAGATTGCCGTCTGGATTGTGCTGGCCCTGTTTTTCATCCTGTTTCTGCGTTTTGTCTGGCTGCAACTGGTCGAGCACGATCGGTACAGCGCCCTGTCTGAAAACAATCGCGTCTCTCTGGTTCCGAATATCCCGCCGCGCGGGGTGCTCTATGACCGCAAGGGGGTGGTGCTGGCCTCGGGTGATTGGGGCTATGCCCTGGAGGTGATCCCCGAAAAGATCCCGGACCTGCCGGCCTTGTGGGCGCAACTCGGCGAGGTGGTGCGAATCGAGGAGGCGGATCTGCGTCGTTTTCGCCGTCTGCGTGAGGATAGCCGCCCCTTTGAGGCGGTGACCATCCGGCAACGCCTGACGGAAGATGAGGTGGCGCGCTTCGCGGCCCGGCGTTATCGCTTTCCCGGCGTGGAGATGCGGGTCCGCGATTGGCGCTCGTATCCGTTCGGGCCGACCTTTTCGCACCTGATCGGTTATATCGGCCGCATCAGCCAGAAGGACAAGCTGGCCTTGCAGGCATCGGGTCGCTGGTCGGCCTATCGCGGAGCCCAGTACATTGGCAAGGCCGGGATCGAGAAACGCTACGAGGACTTGTTGCATGGCCAGACGGGCTTTGATCATGTCGAGGTCGATTCGGGGGGACGCGCCCTCCGTTCGCTGGGGCAGACCCCCGCCGTGGCGGGTTCCAACTTGACGCTGCATGTCGATGCCGGCCTGCAACAGGTGGCCGAGGCGGCGTTCGGCCCTTATCGCGGGGCGCTGGTGGCGCTGGATCCGTCCAATGGCGGACTGCTGGCGCTGCTTTCCAAACCGGGCTACGACCCGAACCTGTTTGTCGACGGGATCGATGTGGAGACCTGGCGGGGGCTCAACGAATCGCTCGACAAGCCACTGATCAACCGGGCCTTGCGCGGGATCTATCCCCCGGGTTCGACGATCAAACCGTTCATGGCCTTGGCGGGGTTGGAGTTGGGGCTGCGCAAGCCGTCAGATAGCATCGCTGACCCGGGCTATTTCAGCCTGTCGGCTGGCGGGCATCGCTATCGCGACTGGAAGAAGGACGGCCATGGGACGGTGGATCTGCACAAGTCTGTCGTCGTTTCCTGCGACACCTATTACTACCGCCTCGCGCATGAGATGGGTATCGAGCGCATGCATGATTTCCTGATCCAGTTTGGTCTGGGTGAGCGCAGCGGGGTGGATCTGGACGGGGAACTGGCCGGTCTGATGCCGAATGCGGCCTGGAAGACGCGGCGTTTCAAGCAGCCTTGGTGGCCGGGTGAGACGGTGATCGCCGGGATCGGACAGGGCTATGTGCTGGCCACGCCGATGCAATTGGCGGTGGCGACCATGGCGATCGCCAATGACGGCGTGATCTACAAGCCGCAGATCATCCGCACCTGGCGGGATCCCAAGGACGGCCGCACCCATACGGCGGCACCAGAGGTGGTGCGCAAATTGACCCTCCAGCCGGAGCATCTGCGTCTCGTTAAGGCGGCGATGCAGGCGGTCACTCAGCCCGGCGGGACCGCCTCCGGGGCGGGCGCCGGTGCGCCCTATACCTTTGCGGGCAAGACGGGGACCGCCCAGGTGGTGGCGATGAACAAGTCGGGGGGCAGTGTCAGTGGGTCGGCGCGGCATCGTGACAATGCCCTCTTTATTGCCTTCGCCCCGGTCGACAAGCCCACGATAGCGTTGGCGGTGATGGTCGAAAACGGCGGTCATGGCGGATCGACGGCGGCCCCCATCGCTCGCAAGGTGCTCGATTACTGGTTCCTGGGCCAGACGACACCGGGCGCGGCGGCCATGCCGGCGCCGGGGTCGGCCCCCGAGCGAACGACAGAGGAGGGGGATCATGCAGATTGATCGCACGGCGGGCATGGTGGTGCGCGAGTGGGCGCATGTCGTATTTCGTCATGTTGACCCGGTGTTGATGGGGCTCATCCTGGTCCTGCTGACCTTGAGCACGCTGACCGTGGCCAGCGCGACCAGTGGCGCGTATCTGGCGGAACACCTGATCAACATGGGCGTGGCCCTGGCCGCGATGCTGCTGCTCACGCAGTTGCCGCCACAGCAGTTGATCCGTTTTGCGGCCCTGCTCTATGGGGTGGGGTTGGTGTTGCTCTTGGGTGTGGCGGTGGCGGGGGATGTGGTCAACGGTTCGCGGCGCTGGCTCAATCTGGGCGTGACGCGCATCCAGCCTTCCGAGTTGATGCGTCTGGCCGTGCCGATGGCCATGGCGGCCTATCTGCACTATCGTCAGGAGCACTTGAGTGCCCGCCATTTTGCGCTGGCCTTCCTGCTCCTGGTGCTGCCGGTCGGCCTGATCATGCGCCAGCCGGATCTGGGCACCAGCCTGTTGATCCTAGCCTCCGGATTTTTCGTCCTGTTCCTGGCCGGCCTGGCCTGGCGGGTCATGGCCGGTCTGGCCTTGCTGCTGGGCGCTATTGCACCATTGATGTGGAACTTTGGTTTGCACGACTATCAGAAGCAACGCATCTTGACCCTGTTTGATCCGGCGGGCGATCCGCTTGGGGCGGGCTATCACATCATCCAGTCCACCATCGCGATTGGTTCGGGGGGGCTGTTTGGCAAGGGTTGGGGTCAGGGCACGCAGGCGCGGCTCGATTTCCTGCCGGAGGGACATACCGACTTCGTCTTTGCGGTGTACTCCGAGGAGTTTGGCCTTCTGGGCAATCTGGTGTTGCTGGGGATCTACGGGGCCATCGTGATGCGCGGCCTTGCACTTTCCTACAACGCCTCGGATCTGTTCGGGCGCTTGCTGTGTGGGGCGATCACGCTGACCTTCTTTACCTATGCCCTGGTCAATATGGGCATGGTTTCCGGGCTCCTGCCGGTGGTGGGTGTGCCGCTCCCGCTGGTGAGTTATGGGGGGACCTCCATGGTGACAGTCCTACTCGGTTTTGGTATCTTGATGAGCGTTGCGTCAAATAAAAGCCTGGTCAAGACATGAGCCTTCTGGTGAGAACCTCCAAAGATCCGTGCGGCGGATCCCGCCCTCAAGGAGGGACAGGAAGGCGAGGGGAGGCACAACGCCTTTTTGAGAAGGCCGTTTTTGTTTCAGGCGTCTCCATGGGCGTGGCCACCCTGCTGGGTGGTTGTGCGGCACCTGTGACGACCCAGTCTCCGACCGCGACCCCGGCCGCGAATGGCCTGGTGATGACCCCTTCCACCCCTTCCGTGGCCCCGCCCTACAACGGCGGAGGCTATTACAAGGACGATGGCCCGGGGGCGAACCCGCCGCCCAATCTGGAAGCGGTTCCCGATGCCGTGCCCCGCAAAGAGCCGCTGCACCGCTATGCCAATGACACCTATCGGGTCATGGGCGTCTCTTACACCCCGGATACCTCTGGCCGGCCGTACAAGCAAAAGGGCCTGGCCTCCTGGTACGGGCGCAAGTTTCACGGCAAGCAGACCTCGTCTGGCGAGGTCTATGACATGTACGCGATGACGGCCGCACATCGGACCTTGCCGATCCCCTCTTTTGTGCGAGTGACCCATGTGGACAATGGCCGCAGCGTGATCCTGCGCGTCAATGACCGGGGGCCGTTCCATAACGATCGTGTCATCGATCTGTCCTACACCGCGGCCTATAAGCTGGACATCCTCAAGGGCGTGTCGCGGGTCGAGGTGGAACTCATTGATCCGGATCGCGTGGATCCTGTGGATCCGAACAAGGCCCCCGAACCTGCGCCGTTGGCTGAATCAATTCGCATCTACAAGGCGCAGGAGGTCCCGGTGATTCGCGCCCAGCCCTTGTCCAGTGAATCGGCCCAGGCCGTGGGTGAACCCATCTGGCTGCAACTGGGGGCCTTTGGCAAGCGCGAGACGGCCGCCGGACTTCAACAACAGGCGGGCCAGGTCCTGGGGAGCAACCTAGTGATTCAACGCGAGGGCGGTGGCCTGTTTCGTGTCCAGGCGGGGCCCTTTGCCTCGCCGGCCGAGGCCGATCGGGCCAGCCAGGCCCTGTCTGAGCGACTGGGGCTGAGGCCGTATCGGGTTGCCGAGGCCAAGCCGGCCGTCGTGGACAAGATGCCCGTCGTGGACAAAGCGCCCCCCGCTTCGGTGCCTGCAGAGCCTGTACGCATCGCGCCGGGCGGCGTTCAGACAAGCCCCACGCCGGCGGCCGTTTCTGCGCCGCCCCCCGCCACGCCCCCCGCCCTGCACATCCCTCCCGGCCTTTATCTGCAGGTGGGTGCCGTGTCCAAGGCGGAGGCAGCCGAGGCCTTGATTGGCCGCATGGGTACGGCCGCGGGATCGGGCGTACACCGTGTCGAGGCGGGTTCGCTGATCAAGATCCAGGCCGGACCGTTCGCGACACCGGCCCAGGCCGACGAAGCGGCCGCAGCCCTGGAGAAGATCCTGGGCGTGAAGCCCTTCCGCGTCACGCGCTGAATTGCAGGGAAAAACGATGCGGTTGTTGATGGGTTTCCTCGTGGCTTGGCTGTGCGTGTTTTTCATGCCCGTGATGGCCGAGCCTTTGGCCCCGGTGCCGCCGCCCACGGTGGCTGCACGGGCGTGGTTGCTGGTGGATGCCAACAGTGGCCGTACGCTGGCGGAACAAGGGGCCGATCGCAGTGTCGAACCCGCTTCGTTGACCAAGCTGATGACGGCCTATCTGAGTTTTGCGGCCTTGCGCGATCAGCACCTGACCCTGACTCAGCGCGTCCCGGTGTCGGAGTCTGCCCTGAAGACCAGCGGGGCGCAGATGTTTCTGCTCCCGGCCGCACCGCCCACGGTGGATGAGTTGTTGCATGGCTTGATCACGGTATCGGCGAACGATGCGGCGATGGTCTTGGCAGAGGCCGTGGCCGGTAGTGAGGCGGTCTTCGTGCAGGCCATGAACAGGGAGGCGCGCCGTCTGGGCATGAACCAGACCCACTTCAAGAATGCAACGGGCCTGCCGCATCCGGAACATCGGACGACGGCGCGGGATATGGCCCGCCTGACACGGGCCTTGTTGCGTGACTTTCCACACCACTATCCACGTTTTTCCGAGCGGGCGTACACCTATAACCGGATCACGCAGTCGAATCGAAACGCCTTGTTGTGGCTGGATCCCTATGTTGATGGGCTGAAAACGGGGCATACCGCCGGTGAAGGCTATTCCCTGGTGGCCTCGGCGCGGCGGGAGGGTCGACGCCTGATCTCGGTGCTCATGGGGGCGGCCACGGAGGCCGCACGGACGGCGGACAGTCAGCGCCTGCTGAACTATGGTTTCGAGCGCTTCGAGACGCTGCGTCTGTATTCAGCCCGGCAGGGTGTGGCGACCCTGGAGATTTTTCATGGGCAGGGGTCCACCCTAGAGGTGGGTTTTGTCGAGGACTTTCATGTCACCGTACCGCGGGGTGCCGGGCCGCTCAAGGCCCAGGTGATTCGTCGAGAACCCTTGCTGGCCCCCTTCCGTTTCGGCCAGACGGTGGCGACCTTGCGCGTCACGGCCGGCGGACAGGCGGTGGGTGATTTCCCCCTGCAGGCCTTGGCTGAGGTGGAGCGCGCCGGCCTTTTCGGGCGACTCTGGGATAACCTGCGTCTGAAATACCGTGCGTGGACAAAACGCTGATTGCGTATGGAAAGAGGACGATGAGCGAGACGGAAACCCTGTTGCATTTTCCCTGTGATTTTCCGATCAAGGTGGTGGGGCTGCGCAGTGATGAATTCGCGCAGCAGATCGTGGCCTTGGTGCAGGCGACGGTGCCTGATTTCAGGCCCGAGACGGTGGAAATGCGGGCCTCACAAGGCGGGAAATACCTGTCGGTGACGGTGACGGTGAGGGCTCGCTCACAAGCCCAGCTCGATACTTTGTACCACGCGCTGACCTGTCATCCAGGAGTCAAGTTTGTGTTGTAAAGTGCGAACATTTTTTCGATTACAGCGATCATGAACAAGAAACGCATCGGTATCCTGACTGCCGGAGGCGACAGCCCCGGCCTCAATGCCGCCATCCGCGCCGTCGGCAAGGCCTGTCTGGGTCATCATGGCTTCCAGATCATCGGCTTTCGCGATGGTTTTCGGGGTCTGGCCGAGAATCGTCGCATGGCGCTGGAGGGTGGCCAGCTCTCGGGTATCCTCACTCAGGGCGGGACCTTGCTGGGGACGAGTCGCGACAAACCGCATCGGATGCTGGTGAATGGTCAGCTTGCGGACATGACGGACGCGATTGTGCGCAATTACGAGGAGAATGGCCTGGATGGGCTGGTCTGCTTGGGCGGCAATGGCACCCAAAAGAACGCCTTGCGCTTGGCCAATAAGGGCCTCAATGTCATCCATCTGCCCAAGACCATCGACAATGATGTCTGGGGCACGGAGATGACCTTCGGTTTTGATACGGCGCTAGGTATTGCCACCGAGGCGATCGACCGTCTGCACAGCACGGCCCATAGCCACCACCGCATCATCGTGGTCGAGATCATGGGCCATCATGCGGGCTGGCTGGCCTTGGGCGCGGGGATTGCCGGCGGGGCGGATGTGATCCTGCTGCCCGAGATTCCTTACACGGTGGAGAGTGTCGCCGAAGCGATCCGTGAGCGCAGCCGTAACGGAAAACCTTTTTCCATCGTGGCCGTTGCAGAAGGGGCGCTTTCGCTGGAGCATCACGCGGCGCTCAAGACCGCCGAGGGCAAGAAGAAAAAGGTTGGGACGGAGACGGAGTTGGTCTTGGCCAGCCGCACCCTGCGGCTCTCGGAGCAGTTGCAGAAACTGACCGGGCTGGAGGCGCGCGTCACCATTCTGGGGCATCTGCAGCGCGGTGGGGCGCCGTCCGCCGCCGATCGTCTGCTGGCCACCCGTCTGGGCACGGCGGCCGCTGACCTGGTTGCTGATGGGGCGTACGGCATCATGGTGGCTGCGGTGGGCGAGGGGACACAGCCCGTGGCCCTTGAGGCGGTGGCGGGCAAGGTCAAGACCGTTCCGGTCGAGCACGAGTGGATCACCAGCGCACGCAGAGTGGGGACCAACTTTGGCGACTGAGGCCTTACAGCGGGCCATTAGTCGCCAGCGTCAGGCCTTGGCGGAGATGCTTTCTCAGCCGCTGCTTGAGGCGGCACACGCGGCCAGTGAGGTTTGGGGTGATTCGGTGCATCTCGATGATGCCTTGGAGGCGGCGATTCGTCGTATTCCCTATTGCAAGTACATGTACGCCCTGCGGCCGGACGGCATCCAGATCAGCGCCAACCTGATGCAGAACGGTCGGGATAGCGGCGATGTCGGTCGCGATCGTTCGCAGCGTCCCTACATGCGCGAGGTGGTGCCCATCAGCGGTTTCCTGCTGTCGCAGGCCTATATCAGCATGCGGGTAAAGCGCCCGTCGCTGACGGCCATCCAGTTGGTCCGTGACGATACCGGCCATGTGCTGGGCTATATCGGCGCCGATTTTGACCTGCGTGACTTGCCCCTGACGCGCGAACTGGCCGATGAGCCGCGCAACTGGCGTCAGATCAAGGGCGATCCGGCCATTCGCGGTACGGTGTTTCACCAGTCGCGCAGCGACAGCCAGATGGATATCCATATTGATACCGTCCTGGGGGTGATGGAGGAGTTGATCCTTGACCATGGGGTATTCCACTGCAAGCTGCACCTCTCCAGTAGCCGGGTGACCTTGTGGTTGATGGACGATCCCTATCGTTACCGCTTGCTGGATATCGCCAGCCTGACCCAACCGGACATCTGCCTGACTTTTCCGCGCTGCCATTACCCCTCGGGGGAGGCCCCGCAGGGCGGCACGGGTGGTCGCCCTGACCCGGGCACTGCGTTGATCCCGGCCGATCGTATCCGCGAGATCTTGCAGGCCATCAAGCGCCTGCGTTTCATCGACGAGACCTTCTATCTGCGCTCGGCGACCCTCAATATCTTCAACGGCATGGTGGCCTTGACCTTCTCCTGCGATGGCTCGCATTACCTGCCTTGGGACGAGTTCCTCTCCAAGGGCGATGCCTTCTGGGTGAGCGGAGATTCGGGCGGTCAACCTTGAGGCGTGAGGCGTGATTTTCTGATGCAGGCGGAGGCACTGCCTGTCCAGGTGCGCCCGATGGGCCGGGTGCCTTATGAGGCGACCTGGCGCGCCATGCAGGCATTCACGGCAGGGCGCACCTCCGATACGGCGGACGAGATCTGGCTGGTGGAACACGCCCCGGTCTTTACCTTGGGACAGGCCGGACGGCGCGAACACCTGCTGACGGATGTGGGCATCCCGGTGGTGGCGATTGATCGTGGCGGTCAGGTGACCTATCACGGCCCGGGTCAGGTGGTGGCCTATGTCCTTCTGGATCTGCGCCGACGCGGCTATGGCGTCAAGGAACTGGTGCGGCGTCTGGAACAGGCGGTCATTGAGGTGTTGGCGGCTGAAGGTATTGTCGCCTCACGCCGTGCCGGGGCGCCAGGTGTCTATGTGGACGAGGCGATGGGTGAACACGGGGCCAAGATTGCGGCCTTGGGTCTGCGGATCCGCAACGGCTGCAGCTACCATGGCCTGAGTCTGAATGTGGCGATGGACCTCTCCCCCTTTGCAGCGATCAACCCCTGCGGCTATGCGGGATTGGCCGTGACGCAGATGCAGGATCGAGGTTGTTCGTTAACGCCGGAGGTCGTGGCTGATCGCCTGGCTGAGCGTCTTCTGGCCCTACTTTGAGCTGTTTTCCTTACCGGCATAGTCGGCCAGGATGGCGCGGACATCTTCTTCCCACTTGTTGAGCAGGGGGCGTGACCAGGTGTCGGAGAAGAACTGGCGCCAGTATTGGAAGTCATCGCTCATCAGGGTGATCTCATCCCGGCGCAGGATCATGACGATGCGCAGGGGCAGCATCTGCATCAGGAGCGGGGCCTTTTCCTCCGCGTCGCGCACGGCCTCAGGCTTGCCGATGAAGAAGATCCGGACATGGGGATTGTCGAGGCCACGCTTGACCAAGGCGCTGTCCACGGGTTGCAACTTGACGATGGTGTAACCGTGGTTAGCGGCGGCGATCGCCAGATCGTCGAAGGCGGCGCGGGCATCGGTTTGTTTGCTAGCGATGAGCGGTGCGGCCTGCGCATGGCTTAGACTAAGGGCCAAGAGGCAGAACAGCCCGCTCGCGACCTTGAGGGCCGTTTTCAGGATCGTGTTCACAGGGATGCCTCATCTAGGATGGAAAGATAATCCCGCTTGAGTTGCAGATAATCCGGGTGTAAGAGCGGGTTACCGAGCCCTTCCGAGACCCAGGCCGGGTTGATAGCAATGAGGGACACGCCGCCATCATCGGCTTCGACCAGGGTGAAGCGGAAGGGGAGCGTTTGAGCGGCGCGTACATCGATGTTGAGCAGGCGTTCCATCTTGGCGAAATTGCAGAAATAAACGATGCGGACCTTGCGCCCTTCCAAGGCCTCCGGCACGAGGCGTGCGTCCGCGGTCTGCTGACGGACAAAGGTGTAGTTGTGGTTCAGGATGGCGGCGATGAGGGCTTCATTCGCCTGATCCAGGCTGCGACTCGGCAGTTGCCGGATCAGGATGGGGGTCTCATCCGCGGCCCAACCCGTGCGCATGAAGACTAGCACGAGCAGGAGACTGACAAGGGATGCGATTGAGCGGATCAAGGCGGCGTAGGCATTATTTGGGACGATTCATCATATCCCAATCGCATGGCCCAAAAAGGGCGTATTCCCGTGAAGGGACGACTTGTTTTTGGATTATGTGCCGCGATAGATACAACCGGCCCGGTCGGTTTCCTGAATACGGACCTCGGTTAGTCCGGGTAGCGGGGCCTTGAGGCGGTTCCAGAGCCAGAGGGCGAGGTGCTCGCTGGTGGGGTTTTCGAGGCCCTCGATGTCGTTCAGGGTGCGGTGATCGAGTTGGTCACGCAGGGCGTTGCAGGCGCTTTCGATCAGGGCGAAGTCACAGACCCAGCCCAAGGCCGGGTCCAGCGGCCCGCCGACGCGCACTTCGACATGGAAGCTGTGTCCATGCAGCCTGGAACAGGGGTGCTCGGCCGGTAGATGGGGGAGTCTTCGGGCGGCCTCGAGGCTGAAGCGGTAAAAAAGTTCCATGCGCGAAGGCGTTCTCGTTCGGGATCAGCCGCGCCGCATCGAGTCGAAGAAATCGGCGTTGTTCTTGGTGATGCGCACCTTGTCGATGAGAAACTCCATTGCCGCCAGATCGTCCATCGGGTAGAGCAGTTTGCGCAGGACCCAGGTCTTTTGCAGGACATCGGGCTTGACCAGCAA
>SXGU01532056.1_pt1 | contig 11099 bp, 4 predicted proteins | sample 3174531 | NCBI WGS metagenome assembly SXGU01 (sample SAMN11356863, study PRJNA531348) | freshwater metagenome | isolation source: freshwater sample F1-140 | place: China: Fuxian Lake, Yuxi | collected 2017-12-25
CCCAGGGATAGGTGCCGAATTCGGCCGGCGGCGATTGGGTGACCCGCCGTTCGGGCGTGGGCCGCCGAGCGTCGGTCAGGTACAACTCCGGTGGGCTCCGGTCGTCGCTATGGATGACCGCCAGCATCAGACCGTCCGGCGAAAGCACCGGAAGATGGACCCCGGGCCGGGTGGTGATCCGCTGCGGAGCGCCGCCCGACCGTCCGATCCGGTAGACATGCCGCTCAGCGGGGCCGGCTTCGTTGGCCACGAAGTAGATGCTCCGGCCGGCGGAATCGACCAAAGGGGTCACGGCGCCGCGGCTGCCGGTCACGTCGTAGCCGGCCGGCGTCAAGGCGGTCGGGGTTTCGCTGCCGGGCGTGAGAGAGTAGAGCCGGTACCGGTCCTCGAGATCACCGACCATCAGGATCCGGGTGCCATCGGCGTCCCACGTCGCGGTCACCGCGTTGTAGATCCGGGTTTCCCGCCGGTCGTGCCAGGCCTCGGTGGTCGAGGCGTCGGCCGGATCGGCAATCAGGATCCAGCGGTCTTCGGCGGTATCCGATTCGCGATCGATCAGGAGCTTGCCCCGGCTTGACCACTGCAGGCCGATGTTCTGGACCGAGGTCGGATCGGGGAGGTCAACCGGCCGAAGGGTGCCGGTGGCCACGTCCAGAAAGCTGATGGTCCGGCTTTCGTTGACGTCCCCGGGCGATCCACGGCGGAGCAGATTCTGGCTGGTCTCCTCGCTCAGGTAGTACGGCAGCGGCGCCTGGCGGACGTGCCGGCGGTCGACGATCTGCACGGCAATCGTCTTTCCGTTCGGTGACCACGCGTAGGGCGGCATATCGCCACCCCAGACATAGCGGCCGATTTCGACATCCGGCTTGAAGTAGGTGCCGAGCCTAACGGTACTCGGCGGCGCTACCGCGATCCGGGTCATTTGGACGGGCCGCCCGCCCCCCGCCGGCACGGACCAAAGATCGCCCCGGTTGAGAAAGGCGAGGGTCTGGCCGTCAGGTGAAAGCGTCAGGTCGGATTGGTTGCCGTCGGTCGGGGCCACTTTGACCGCCTCGCCGCCGGTCGGGCCGATTCGCCAGATCCCGTCACTGGTCGAATAGAACAGAGCCTTGCCGTCCGGCGCCCAGAGGAAATCACCGGCGCCGTTTCGGCTGAGGCGGACCGGTTGCCCGCCGGCCCGGGCCACCACCCAGAGGTCCCGTCCCGGCCGGGCCTCGTTGTTCCAGAGAAACCCGACCCACCGGCTGTCGGGCGACCAGGCCGGTGCCACTGGTGAGGTACCGGCCAAGGATGGCGCCGACGACACCAACCGGTCGATGGTCAGCTTCGGCGGCTCCTGGCCCATCAGGGCTGCAGCTGCGAGAATGAGGGCGGCGATCGAGTAAAGGAGGGTTCGCATCCCTGAAGCTTGGCGCGGGAGAGGCCACTCCGTCAAATTGAGGTCACGATGATCACTACATACCTGATGACCGCCGCCGCCCTCGCCGGAATCGAGCCCCCCGCCGGGCTCCAGAAACTCGCGAGTGAATTCTGGGCCTGGAGGTCCAAGACCCAGCCAGTCAGCTCCGATGACATTCCCCGAATCGACCGCCCTACCGGCTGGGTACCGGACTGGTCCAAGGGTTCGGTGGCCGAGCGCCGGCTGGTGCTGGCCCGGTTCGAGACCCGGTGGACCGCGATCGACACCGCCGGGTGGGCGGTGCCGGATCAGGTCGACTATCGCCTGATCGGTTCGGCGCTGGCTCGGGTTCGCTGGGAACTCGACGTCAATCCGGTCTGGCGGCGCGATCCGAATTTCTACGTTCAGCAGACGCTCGGCAGCCTCTTCGAGCTTCTGGTCCTGCCACCGCCCTTCGACGAAGCCCGCCGCGAGGCGCTCCGGCTCCGGCTCCGCAACAGTCCCCGGGTGGCTGAGCAGGGCGCCTCGAACCTTGACCTCGCGATCCGGCCCTTCGCGGAGCTCGCGATCGCGTCGCTCGGCGACGCCCGGAATCAACTGACGGCGATGGCCGCCGCGGTCGGCGGCCTGGGCGGAGCCGCCGACTCGGCCATCACAGCGTTGGAGCGGTTTCGAGGCGGGCTGACCCGTCGGTTGCCGACGATGCCGACCCGGACGGCGGTGGGTCCGGACAAATACCGCTGGTTCCTCTCTCGAGTGGCCCTGGTGCCGTTTTCGCCGGCCGAGCTACTGGCGATGGGTCGCCAGGAGTGGGAGCGGTCGGTGGTGTTCGAGTCGCTCGAGCTGGCCCGGAATGCGGGCCAACCAGAGTTGCCGCTCTTCCCGACGATCGAGGCCAACATCGCCGCGCAGGCGGCCGACGAGGCGGGGGTCCGGCGGTTTCTCGAAGACAAACGGCTGCTCACCGTTCCCGGGTGGGTGAAGCGGTTCCTCAACGCGCCGGTGCCGGACTACCTCGAGCCCCTGGCCTGGCTCGGAGTGCCCGATGACCTGACCGGCCCGTCCCGGCTCGATCAGAACGGGCTCCACTACATCCCGCCGCCGTCACCCAACCTCGGGTACTTCGGGCGCTCAATGGCCAAAGACCCCCGCGGCATCATCGTCCATGAGGGCGTTCCCGGCCACTATTTTCAGATGGTGTTGTCGTGGGCGCACGAGAATCCGATTCGCCGCCACTATTACGACTCCGGGCCGAATGAGGGCATCGGATTCTACGCTGAAGAAATGATGCTCCAGGCCGGGTTGTTCGACGACCGGCCCCGGTCGAAGGAAATCATCTACAATTTCATGCGGCTCCGGGCCCTCCGGGTCGAGGTCGACGTCCGGCTCGCGACCGGCGAGTTCACCATCGCCGAGGCCGCCGATTACCTCCGGCGGACCGTGCCGATGGATCAAGAGACGGCTCTTGCCGAGGCGGCGAGCTTCGCGGCGGGGCCGGGCCAGGCCATCACCTATCAGATCGGGAAGCTCCAAATCACCAAGCTGCTGGCCGAGGCCAGACGGCAACAGGGTGACCGGTTCGATCTCCGGGCGTTCCACGATTTCGTCTGGAAGAACGGCAACGTGCCGCTGTCGTTGGTGCGATGGGAGCTGCTGGGGCTCGGGGACGAGTTGGAGCGGATCGACCGAAGTCGGCGGCCGTAGGTTGGACCCCGGCCGCCGATTCGGGCGGGCCTTACCGCGGCGGCGCCGGGCGCCGGGCTCGGATCGGCGGTGCCGGTTCCGGTTTGAGGACGACTGGCTTCTCGCGTAACAGCCGGAGCGCTTCCTGGACGCCCCGTTCGAGCTGCGGGTCTTGTCCCGCCAACACCGCCTTGGGCGTCATCTCGACTTCGATGTCGGGCGCCACGCCTTCGTTCTCGATGGCCCACTTCCCGCTCAGGTCGAAGAACCCGCCGCGGGGCGCCAGCATCGCACCGCCGTCGATCAGCGGCGGGGTGTCCCAAATGCCCACCAATCCGCCCCAGGTCTTGGTGCCGATCAGTGGCCCGATCTTCATCCGCCGGAACATGAACGGGAGCATGTCGCCGCCCGAACCGGCGCTCTCGTTGATCAACATGACTTTGGGTCCCCAGATGCCCGCGGCCGGCGTGGTGAACGGTCGCCGCTCGCCGATCGGGTTGTTGAAGTATCCGTGGAGGTCTCGGGCAACGATGTCCACGATGTAGTCGGCGACCGAGCCGCCACCGTTGAACCGCTCGTCGAGAATCACGCCCTGGCGGTCTTGCTGGGCGTAGTAGTACCGGTTGAAGAACGTGTAGCCGCCCTGGCCGGTGTTCGGCAAGTAGACATACGCCAACTTGCCGCCCGACAACTGGTCGACCTTCCGGCGGTTGCCCTCCACCCAATCGAAGAGCCGGAGGCCGGACTCGTTCGGCACCGGCACGACCGTGACCCGGCGGGCTCCGTCCGGCGCCGGCCGGCTGTTGACGGTGATGACCGTTTGCTTGCCGGCGGTGCCTTCGAGCAGGCGCTGAATGTTGTCGGTCCCGGCTACCTCGGTGCCGTTGATGGCCAGAAGGTAATCACCGACATTCACGTCGATGCCGGGTCCACCCAGCGGCGCCTTGAGATTGGGGTTCCAGCTTTCGCCGGCGTAGATCTTGGTAATCCGGTACCGGCCGCCTTCGATGGCGTAGTCGGCGCCGAGGAGACCGTTGTTGACCGATGGCACGGCGGGCAGTTCGCCGGGGAAGACGAACGAGTGGCCGACGGCGACTTCACCGCCCATCATGTCCTGCAAGTACACCAAGTCCGACCGGTGCCTAACGTCAGCGACCATCGCGCTGTAAAGGGCCTTGGTCTTGACGTAGTCGGCGCCGTGCAGGTTCGGGACGTAGAGGAAGTCGCGCTGGAACCGCCACCCTTCGTCGAACATCTGGCGGAACTCGGCCCGCGGATCGACCATGATCTGGACCGAGGCCAAGCCTACGGGGCCCGAACCAGCAGCCGGCGGCCCCTTGTCGGCATCGACGATCTGCCAGCCGCCGGTCGCGTTCTGAAACAGCAATTTCTTCCCGTCCGCCGAGAGGCGATAATCGCGCACGCCCGTCGAGAACGGGATGGTCTTCCGGTCGGACAGTTGGAACCGGTGCAGCGTGTTGGCCGGCGAGGGGCCCGCCGCAGCGCCGGTGGCCGGCATGTCCTCGAGGAAGAAGATGGTGCCCGCCGCGCCCGCCCGAAGCCCGGCATAGTTCCGCATCGCCGCGCCGATCGGAATCATCCGGTTCGAGAGGCCGTCGAAATCGATCGTCACGGCTTTCGAGGTGTCGGGCTTGGCCTTGGTGGTGTCGGCCGCTTTTTCGTCATCGCTTTCCGGCAAGAGCGGCGAGGGTTCGCCCTTCTTGAGGACCGCGAGGTACACCGCGCGGGTGACGGGCCGCTGGTACGACTGCATCTCGAGCCACTCGGTGTTGAGGCCGAAGTCGGTCGAGGCCAGGAAATAGAGATACTTGCCCGAAGCGTCCCAGGCCGGCCAGGTCGCGTCGGCCATCCCGTCGGTCACTTGAGAGACCTTGCCGGTCGTGACGTCGGCCACGTACACCGAGTGGAGTTGCGTCAGGTGCCGCTTGGTGTAGGCGATCCACTTCGAATCGGGGCTCCACGACGGATTCATCGACCGCTCGGGCACCATGTAGTTGTCGGTGTCGAGGTGGGTGGCTTTACCGGTGGCGATGTCCACGACCCACAACTTGAGCCCGGTGTCGGTGAACAACAGCTTCTTCGAGTCCGGCGACCACTGCGGGGTGTATTGGAAGGTCGGCGTCGGGAGTTCGATTTCCCGGGGCGGGCCGCTCCGGTCGGCCGGGGCAATGACCAACCGATACTCGCCGCTCTTGTCGCTGAACCATGAAATCCACTTCCCGTCCGCCGACCACGCCGGGTTCCGCTCGGCACTGCTCGAGGAGGCGGTCAAGTTTCGCCAGTCGCCCTTTTCCGCCGGGACCGTGATGATATCGCCGCGGGCCTCGATGACGGCGCGCTTGCCGGTGGGCGAGAGCGCGGCATTGAACACCAGCCCGGTGACGGGCTTCCACTGCGGGGTGAGCCACGGGAAATCGCCCCGGACCGTGATGTTGACCGCCTGGCTCTGACCAGTCCTCGGGTCGAGGGTGTGGATCCGTCCGCCCTTCTCGAAGGCCAGCATGCCTCCGCCCGCCGCCAAGGTTTTGATGTCGTAGTCGGTGAACTTGGTGACCTGGGTCAGCTGCTTGGTCCGGGTCTGGTAGGACCAGACGTTCATCAAGTAGTCGCGGTCGGACAGGAAGTAGATCGTTTCGCCGATCCAAACCGGCTCGACGTCGCGGCTTTCGGTCCACGGAGGCGTTTCGAGGTCATGGGTGTCGAGGTTCTGAATCCAGACCGGGCGGGTTTGGCCGCCCCGGTAGTTCCGCCACTCGGGGTCGATGATGTTCGGCATCACGTACGCCATCCGCTTCCCGTCCGGGCTTAGCGTACCCTGAGCGGCCCGCGGCACCGGCAAGGCCACCTCAGGTCCGCCGTCGATCGACACGGTCCACGGCTTGGTGTAGGATGCCGGTGCCGAAGCGCGGTTCGAGACGAACACGACCCGCCGGCTATCGGGCGTCCAACCGATGACGCTCGAGCCCGCCGGGTGCCATGTCAGCCGTTTCGGTTCGCCGCCTTCCACCGGCATGAGGTATACCGACTCGGTGCCGGCGTACTTGCCGGAAAACGCCACCCAGCGTCCGTCGGGTGACAATTTCGGATCGGCCGTCTCGCCCTGGAAACTGGTGAGCCGCCGGGCATCGCCGCCGGTGCGGTCGACGATCCAGATGTTGTTGGCGTAGGCGAACGCGATCTGCTTGTCGCTGATCGACGGCTGCCGGACCAGTAGGGTTTGGGCGGTGGCAGGAACCGACAGGCCGGCGGCCGCGGCGAGGAACAGGCAACGAAAGCGCATCGACGTTTCCAGAGGAGGTGAAGGACTCGGATCTGACCTGAAGCAATAGCTTGGCACGATCCGTAGGGCAATGAGCCCTCAGGGAGTCGCAATGCACACTCGTACGATCCTCGCTGCCGGTGATATCTACTTGGCCCAGTTGCCCCGCCTCTGCTCCTGACTAGTCCTGGCGCAGCACCACCACCGGGTTGACGAGCCCGGCGCGGCGGGCCGGAATCCAAATGGCCAAGACCGCCACGGCGCCGAGCACCGCGGGCACGAGCGCAAACACCACGGGGTCGAGCCCGGTGCCGTAGAGGACCCCGCTCATCAGCCGGCCGCCCCCTGCGGCGCCGGCCAAACCGATCCCGATCCCGATCCCGACCAACCGGAGCCCGTCCCGCATCAGCAATCGGACGATCGACCCCCCGCCCGCTCCGATGGCTATCCGAATCCCGATCTCGCGATGCCGCTGCGCGACCGAGTGCGACATGACGCCGTAGACCCCGAGCGAGGCGAGCACCAACCCGAGCACCCCGAAAACGCCGAGCACCGTCGCCGCCAGGCGGGCCGGCAAGAACGCCATCCCCATCCGGTTCGTCATGGTTTGGACGTTCGCCAGGGGCAGATTCGGATCGAGCGTGGCCACCTCCTGCCGGAGGGCCGGGGCCACCAACGTCGGATCGCCGGTGGTCCGGATCAGAATGTTCATCCCGGTCTGCCAGTGCTGGGCTTGGGCCAGATACATGTAGGCCGTCGGATCTTCGCCTAACGATCGATATTTGCCGGTGCGGGTCAGGCCGATGACCGTGTGGTCGCCGCCGCCGACGCGGACGGTACGCCCGATCGGGTCTTGACTGGGCCAGAACCGGTCCGCGAACCGTTGGTTGATCACGATGGAACGAGCCGCGAGGGAGTCGTCCTGCTCGGTAAACCCGCGGCCCCGGACCAAGGGGGTGCCCATGGCCTCAAAGAACCCCGGGGTGACGATCGCGACGTTGATCGACATGCTTTCGTTCGGACTCGGGGTGTAGCCGGGAATCGTGACCCCCCAATCGCTGCCGCTCAGCGAGAGCGGGAGCGCGTCAGCCATGCCGACCGCGGTCACCGTTGGCAGCGCCCCCAGCCGCTCCCGCAGCTGCCGGTAAAACTGTTCCGTTCGGGCCCGGGAATATCCCTGCATCCCGGGATCGACATCGGCCGCGACCAGATGGTCGCTGGTGAACCCCTTGTCGAGCGTCGTCGCGGCCTGGAGATTCCTCAGGAACAGCCCCGCCGAGATCAGGAGGACGATCGACAGCCCCATCTGGGCCACGACGAGACCCCGGCTCATCCGTGACCGCGAGCCGCCGGCTGGCGCCTCACCCTTGAGCGTCGGGATCAAGTCGGGCCGGGTGGCTTGCAGGGCGGGGGCCAGCCCGAACAAGATCCCGGTCACCAGGGACACGGCGAGGGTGAAGAAGAGCACGGTTGGACTGATCCGGAGATCCGGTGCCAGGTCCATCGGCGCGGAGATGCCGCCACTCACCCGGTTCGCGATCCCGATGGCCCACCAGGCCACCACCAGGCCGGCCGCCCCGGCAAGGGCGGCCAGCACCAAGCTTTCGGTCAGCAATTGGCGGATCAACACCGAACGTTGCGCGCCGATACTCAGCCGAACCGCCATCTCCCTCGACCGATCCCGGGCCCGGGCCAGCATCAGGTTGGCCACGTTCACACAAGCAATCAGGAGCAGCATGATCACGACGGCCATGATGACGGCACTGAGTCCGACCTGGGCCCGCTTGAACATCGGATGGATGCCGGCCTCGGACTGGAGCACCAACGTGATCCCGCTGTCTTTGTAGTCCTCCGGATAGACTTGGCGGAGTTCCCCGATGAGTCCCGCCATCCGCTGCCGGGCGCCTTCGATCGAGAGGTCGGGTTTGAGCCGGCCGATCAGCTGGAGGCTGTTGTTGCCCCGGTTTTCCCACCGGGGCGCCCCCGGCTCCAACTGGTCGAGCTGCGTCAACGGGGCCCAAAGGACCGGACTCGCGAGGGGGATCCCGCCGCGGAACCCCTCGGGCGTTACCCCGACCACCGAATAGCTCTCACCGTTGAGCACGATGTCGGTGCCGACGACATTGGGGTCGGCGCCGAAGTGTTTCTTCCAGCCGGCATGGCTCAGTACCACCACCGGATGGCCGCGCCGGCCACTGTCCTCAGCGGGCACGAAGGTCCGCCCCCGCAAAGCCCGGACGCCCAGCAGCGAAAAGAAGTTGGCCGAGGCCACCTGGCCCATGATCCGTTGGGCCTGGCCGCCGGCCGAAAGATTCATCGGCATGAAGCCCCACGCCGCCACGTCGGTGAACGTGTCCTTGCTCCGGTCTCTCACATCCTGGAAATGCGGGACTGAGTTCGAGCCCAGCGACATGCCCGGCCAACTCCGATAGAGCTGAACCAACTGGTCAGCCGATCGGACCCCCGGCAGCGGTCGGAGTAACAGGGCGTCGAGTGCCGAAAACACCGCGGTGTTCAAGCCGATCCCGAGCGCCAGCGTCGTGACGACGATGAAGGTAAAGGCGGGGTTTTTCGCGATCATCCGGAATGCCGAGCGAAGATCGTGTCGGAGCGTATGCATGCCCGGTCCTGGAAGCGAATGAACGCCACCTACGGCCCGGTGGGCACTCCGGTTTCGGCAACCGCCAGTCGGACTACCGGGGACCCTTGGCGATCACTCGGACCGGATCACCACCAATGGATCGACCTGGCTGGCGCGCCGCGCGGGAATCCAGGCCGCCGCGATGCCGACCACGCCGAGCAGGACGGCGGCCCCGCCGAAGATCCACGGGTCCCACGGGCTCATCTCATAGAGCAGGGACCGAATCAGCCGCACCAAGCCCGCCGAGGCCAACAGACCGACGACGAGGCCCGCGCCCACCCGCCGCATCCCGTCGCGAAGCACCAGGGCGGAGATCCGCTCCGGCACGGCCCCGACGGCCAGGCGGACCCCGAACTCGAAGTGCCGTTGCCGGACCGCGAACGCGATCAGTCCGTAGAGCCCGACGAGCGCCAGGCCGAGCGACAGGACCGAGAAGAAGGTGACGATGGTCATGGTGAACCGCTGGCTGGCCGTGGCTTCCTCGAGAGCCGTCTCCGTCGTCCTCGCTGAACGAATCCGAACCCCGGGTTCGGCGTCGCGAATGACCCGGCTCACGGCGCGAATCGGGTTGGCGCCCGTCGAGCGAACCAGCAGGGTCGCGCCAACGTCTCCCGGCTCGTTCCGATGGTAGATCGTCGGGACTCCCGCAAAGTCGGCGAGCTCGGTCCGAAGATTCGTCGCGACCCCGATCACGACCGACCCCGTTTCTTTGGCGTCCCGGCCGAATCGGACCACTTGGCCCACCGCCGCACCGGCGCCGCCAAAGACCCGACGGGCTGTACGCCTCACCTGGTACTGGGTCAAGGCGGGAGGGGGCGGGGACGCCGAGGCGCCGTGTCGATTCGAAACAATCCTGTTTCGAACTGACTCGACGATCGACTCGGTCGTGCTCTGGTAAGTCTTTTTATTGCAACAAGTTACCATAACGTCGTCAGGGGCTCGCGACTTGCGATGCGCGTTTCAAATACCCAAGAATTTCTTAGGTTGCTATTAGATAATTTTTGGGTGTTGGGACCCCCCTTTCCTTCTCTTCAGTCAAAGGAGTTTGTCTATGTTCAACCGGGTGGCCGGAAGCGGTGTGATCGCCTTGCTCATGGCGATCGCCCCGCTGGCCGCACAGCAGCGGCAGTTGACGGGTACGGTGGTCGGAGCCCAGAGTAAGCGACCCGTGGCCGAGGCGTCGGTCGTCGTGGTCGGCGGAGCCGGGGCTCGGACCAACGCGGATGGGAAGTTCACCTTGGCGGCCCCAGCCGGGCAGTTCCAAGTGACCGTCCGGGCGATCGGGTTCGTGCGGAAGACGATCGCGGTGTCGGCTACGGAAACCACCCTGAACATCGACCTCGCCGAGGACATTTTCCGGCTCGAGGAAATCGTGACGACGGGTCAGGCCACCTCGATTGCCAAGCGCAACGCCACCACGGCGAGCGTCACCGTCGAGGCCGAGGACCTGACCCGCGCCCCGGCCGTGTCGCTCGACCAGGCGCTCCAGGGCAAGGTGCCCGGCGCCCAAGTGTTTCTGAACGGCGGCGGTCCCGGCGGCGGTGCCCAGATCCAGATTCGCGGCGCCAGTTCGATCTTGGGCAACAGCCAGCCGCTCTTCATTCTGGACGGCGCGATCATCAGTAACGACGGGTTCTCGGGCGGGTTGAACGCCCTCTCGTTTGCCACCGGGCAGTCGGGCGTGACCACCAGCGGGCAGGACGCCGTGGTGAACCGGCTTTCGGACATCAATCCCAACGAGATCGAGTCGATCGAGATCATCAAGTCCGCGGCGGCGACGGCCATCTACGGGAGCCGGGCCACCAACGGCGTTGTGGTCATCAAGACCAAGCGGGGCACCGGCGGGGCCACCAAGGTCAATCTGACGCAACGGATCGGGACCCAGTCGCCGCTCAAGCTCTTGGGCAGCCGCCAGTTCTCGTCGGTCCAGCAGGTGCTCGACATTCCTTTCGGCAACGGCAACAGCGGCAAGAACTGGATGAACGCCAAGTTCCCGACCGGCGTGATTCCCGCCTCGGCCAACATCGACCTTGGCAAGCAGTTCTTCAAGGCCTACGATCCGTCGTACGAGTCCATTGCCAGCATGACGGGCGGCA
>SXGU01214746.1_pt1 | contig 11097 bp, 11 predicted proteins | sample 3174531 | NCBI WGS metagenome assembly SXGU01 (sample SAMN11356863, study PRJNA531348) | freshwater metagenome | isolation source: freshwater sample F1-140 | place: China: Fuxian Lake, Yuxi | collected 2017-12-25
CAACTTCTTGCGGAGAAATATTTTCCTTTTCTGCTGTAATTGTAATAGGAACTCCATGTTCATCAGAACCGCAAATAAATAAAACATCATTTCCAATTAAACGATTATATCTTGCATAAATATCTGCAGGAAGATATGCTCCTGCAAGATGTCCAAGATGAATTTTTCCATTTGCATATGGAAGTGCTGCTGTAATTAAAATTTTCTTACTCTTCTGCATTTTTTAAAATTTGTTTTAGTTCAAGTGAGAATGAAGACAACGATAAAAGAATATATGCATTTTTATTGCTCAAAGAAATATGTTTTTCAATTAAGTTAAAAATTTTTTCTATTGAAAGAGTTTTATATTTATTACAAAATTTTTTTATAGATTCAATCATATCAATATTAACAACATCAAAACCATTTTGATGCAAAAATATATCTCTAAACCATAATAAAATCAACGAAAAAAAATTAACTAAATTTTCTCTGGAAAATTCTTTTGCAATTTTTTCGCTTTCATAAATAACTTCAGAAACAGATTTTGATGCAATCAATCTTAAGAAATCTATCGCGTTTTTTCTCATCATATTTAAATCTGAATGAAGTAATTTCAACGCATTTCCATAACTTCCAAATGCAATATGAGAAATAATTTTTGCTTCATCATTATTTATATTTTGAAATTTTATTAAAGCATTTTCAATTTCATTAGAAGTTAAATCATCAAAATAAAATTTTTGACATCGTGATTGTATTGTTTCTTTTATATGACTTAAAGATGAAGTTGTAAGAATAATTGTGGTATTAAAAGGTGGCTCTTCAAGTGTTCTTAAAAAAGCATTCTGTGATTTTTCATTCATTAAATCAGCGTTTGAAATAAGTATAATCCTTTTACCATTTGAAAAAACAGAAAGAGAAAGTTCTTTTATGATTTGTCTAATTGAGTCAATTAAAATTTCATTTGCTTTTATAATAGAAATTTTGTGATAGTAGTTTTGAGATTTTATTTTTAGTTCATTTCTAATTTCTTCAACAAGTGTGTTACTCAATGTTTCATCTTCTAAATTTTCTTCAGAATTTTTTGTTGGCATTTGAAAAATAAGTTTTAGATTTGGATGTTGAAGTTTTCCAATATTTATACAATTGAAACATTTATCACACGCTTCAGTATTTCCTTCTGTGCAATTTAATAACTTTGCAAATTCAATTGCAATAGCGTCTTTCCCAACACCTTCTTTCCCAATAAATAAATATGCTTGATGAATATTTTTTTTTTCAAAAATATTTTTTATTTGTAGTTTGGTTTTTTCTTGTCCAACTATATTATTCCAACTCATAAAAATTAAAATGCGTGTCCAATCCCAAAATGAATAGCAAAATCATTTAAAGTTTCATTGAAAAATTTTTTCCGAAAAATATTTTCTTTTGTGTAAGGATTATATCCTTTAATTCCAAAATCAAATCTCAAACTTCCAATAAAAGTGTCATATCTAATACCGCTTCCAATTGCAACAGCAATATCATCAAATCTAAATCGCTGTAATTCACTCCACATATTTCCAACATCAAAAAATATAACAAATCCAAGTTTACTTATTTCAAATGATTTTATATTTTGAAAATTTTTAAATGGGTTAATTCTATTTTCAATATTAATCTCAAATAAAAAATTTCCTCCAAAGTTTTTACTATTGAAATCAGCACCCAAATCTCTTGGATTCCACGCTCTTATACTTCCACTTCCTCCAGCAAAATATCTTCTATTAAGCGGAATTTTTTTTTCATCATTTTTTTTATCATCTCCATACTTACTTTGAATTCCAATTTTTAGTTTTGAAGCAAAAATAGAACTAGTATTAATTTTAAAATAATATTTTCCAGTAAAAGAAAAATTTAGAAACTGAGTGAACGGCAAATTTGGTTGAATATTTTTCAATAAACTTGAAAATGAACCAGATTCATCAATAGTTATAGAATTTAAAAAACCGTTAGATGGAAAAAATAAATTATCAGTTTTATCTTTTTGCAATGTAAAACTAAATATTGAGTTAAATTGTGGTTTTGTCTCTTCTTTAAAATCTATTTCTTCAATTTTCCTTTTTGATTCAGGAAGAATTTCAACATCTGATCTTTCTAATGCCCAATCAAAAAATCCATAAGTAAATTCTGTAAACTGATTTACAATACTCAATTTTCCTCGTTCAATATTTTGTAAATAATCTTTTTGTTTATCTAATCGTAATAAAAATGTAGAAGACAAAGAAAGAGATTTTTGAAAAATATATTGTTGAGTTAATGAAAACGATAAATCAACTTTTCCAATAACAGTAGAGTCATTTAATAGATTTTTAAAAGATAAATTTTTAAAATTCCACAATTGAATTGATTGCATATCAACTGAAATTTGTGAACGAAAATTTTTTGCATTTCCAAAAAAATTTCTATCTATAAAAGTTGTTCCAATACCAATATTAAATGCATTATTAATATCAGAATAATTTATTTCCGGCATAATACTATACTTTGGCAAAAGCACTCCATAAATTTTCATTGGAATAAAAAAAACTATTGTATCATCGATTGAAATAGGATCAATACGAGCAAACTCAAATACACCAAGTTTATTTAAATTTTGTTCACTTGTTTTTTTTTTATTCTCACTATACAAATCATTTTGCTTTAATTTAATTTGTTTTTCAAGCACCTCATATTCAATTGTATCAATAGTTGGAGAAGTAATTTCATAATACAAATTTCCAAAAACATATTTTTTCCCAATATCAAAATATAAACTCACACTTACAATATTCGTTGAAGTATATCTATGTATTGAAGAATTATTGTTTAAAAATTCACAATTTGGATATCCAAAATTTTTAAGAGTATCTAAAATTCTATCTATTTCATTTGCAATATGTGATGCATTGTATATATCTCCATTATGAATAATTGATGTAGAAAAAATTTTCTTACTTAAAGATTCATCAATTTTCTCAAGTCCAAAATAATTGATACTATCTAAAAAAAATTCTTGATTTGAATTTATTTTTATTTTTATATCTACAAATGATTTATTCTCATCAAAAAATAAATTAGTATCAATTTCAACATCCAAATATCCATTGTCAATATAAAAATTTTTGATTTTTTCTATATCTGATGAGAAAATGTTATAATCAAAATAAGAAGGTGGATTTCCAATTTTTTCTCCAAATATTTGATAAAAATATTTGGAGAAAAAATTTGGGGTTTCCTTTGAAAAAAAAATTTTTTGTAAATCAGAATCTAAAAAAATATCGTTATGAATAACTTCAATAGAATTTATTTCAAATTCGCTTTCTATACTTTGTGAAAAAAGTATTTCTGAAAAAAAAACTGTGAACAAAAAAACCCAGCAATAAATTACTGGGTTTAATGATATTAAATTGTATAAAAATTTATTTTTCAATTTTATAAATTATCTTCGTCTTCATCATAAAAAAAATCTTCTCCACTTGGAATATCATGCCATATATCTTCTATGCTCTCGTAAACTTCATCATTATCTTCCAGATCTTTCAAATTATCTATTACTTCTTGTGGAGCGCATGTTCTTTCAGCATACTCTATCAATTCATATTTTGTTGCAGGCCACGGAGCATCATTCAAATAAGAAGCAAGTTCTAACGTCCAAATTATAGGTTTCATAACTTATTTAAATTCTAATTTTTAGTTTTTTGTATCAACAAAAAAATCTATCGGATTTTTTTTTACACCATTTAGAGAAACTTCATAATGTAAATGAGAACCTGTTGAAAAACCCGTTGAACCACATTTTGCAATGACATCACCACGATTTACTTTTTGTCTTTCACGAACAAGAATTGATGAACAATGTCCATACAAAGTTTTATATCCATATCCATGATTTATTTCCACCATAAAACCATATCCACTATGTTTTCCAGCAAATTCAACAATGCCTCCTCCAGCTGCATATATTTTAGTTCCAACATCATTTACAATGTCTAATCCATAATGAAACTTGCTGTTAGCAGTAATAGGATGCATTCTCATACCAAATCCAGAAGAAGAATAAATTCCATTCATTGGTTGAAGTGTTGGAAAGGAAGCAAACATTTTTTTATTTAATTGATATTTTTTTTCAATTTCTGTAAAACTTTGTTTTTGGATTTCAATTTTGTTTTTCATAAGTTCAATATCTTCAAACAAATTGCTTGGTTTTTTAAATAAAAAATTATCAATAGAGCTTCCTCCAACACCTCCATTTTGTGTTTCAGAATTCAATGTAGGAAGATTAACCATTTTTCTAAATGCATTGTTTTGAATTGAGACCTCATCTATCAATGTATTAAGGTTTTTTATTTCAGATTTAAGTTTTTGGATTTCTGTGTTTTCGGTTTTAAAAGTTTGTATGTTTGAATAGTTTTTATTCGTAACAAAAAAATAACTTACAACCAATAACACAAACAATGATATAAAGAAAACTATTTTAAAATAATTTTTCTTGATTTCAAAAAATGCTAATGTTTTATCAGAATAAATAAATACTCTGAAAGGAATTTGTTTAAAAATATTTTTCATAATTCACCTATCTGATTGAAAGTGATAAAAAATTTTCGCCAATTTAAAAAAATATATCTATTTAACAAAAACAAAATTAAAAAAACTATTCAAAATCATGCTCAAAATAATCAATTGCTCTTAATGAATCGTCTTTCTTAGTTTTAGATTTTTCACTAATTCTGTTTTCTAAACGAAGAGAAAATTCATGAGATACATCATATCCATAATGTTTCAACAAATAATTCAAAGCAATGACTTCACAAATAACTGTGACATTTTTTCCAGGAAAAATTGGAAGTTTGACTTTTGGAATTTCAACTTCTAAAATATTTTTAGTTAGAGAACCAAAGTCAATTCTTTCATATTCAGCAGTTGGATCTCTTTCTTCAAGTTCTACAACTATTTCAACTCTTTTTTGAAAACGAACTGCTCTAACACCAAACATATTTCTCACATCAACTAATCCAAGACCTCTTATTTCCATTATATGTTTCACCAAATCGTTTCCTGTACCCATTAAGATTCCCTCTCCTTTTCTAATAATAGTTACAACATCATCAGCAACAAGACGATGACCTCTTTCAATTAAATCAAGTGCAATTTCACTTTTTCCAATTCCAGATTTTCCAATCAAAAGAAGACCAATTCCATATACATCTACAAATGATCCATGATAAATAATTTGAGGAGCAAATTGATCATCCAAAAAATCACCAATGAAATAAGTAAGTTTTGTTGTTTCTATTGGTGCCTGAAAAACCGCAATTTTTTTTTCTGAAGCAATTGATATCAAATCATTATCAATTTCGTTATCATTTGTTATTATAATACAAGGAATAGGAAACTCAACAACTTTTTTAAAAATTTTTATCCTTTCTGGTTTTGAAAGTGAATTCAAATATTTTATTTCAGTATTGCCAACTATTTGAACTCTATCATATGTAAAAAGTTCAACATATCCCGCAAGTGCAAGTCCCGGACGATGAACATTCTTATCATAAATCAAATTTCCAAAACCAACTTCTCCATTTAACAATTTGAGTTTTATTCTATCTTTGTTTTTTGTATATAAGAACTCAACTGTTATATGTTTTTTATTCTCTTCCATTTAAATTTATTCCTCATCTGATTTTTTTAAAACTTTTTTCCCTATATTTTTTTTACGAGATTTCAATTTTGATTTATAAGTTGTCAATTGATGTTCAACTTTTTCCACTGCCATATCAATTGATTTATGCATATCATCGCTTTTTTCTTTTGCTGTTAAAAAATGACCATTTGCACGCAAAACAATTTCTGCAACTTGCGTATTTTTTATTTTCCCATCTTTGTAAAAAATAATATCACATCGTTGTATGTGATCAAAAATATTTTCAAGTTTTATGACTTCAGAAATTGCATGTTCTTTTATTTCTGATTTAACTTTTATTTTTCGTGATGTTACGTGGATTTCCATAATTAAATTAATTTATTTTGTATGAATAAAATTCTATGCACGAGGATGTACTTTTTCATAAACTTTTTTTATTCTTTCAGAAGAAAGATGTGAATAAATTTGTGTTGTTGAAATATCTTGATGACCAAGCATTTCTTTAACTAAACGAATATCTGCTCCACGGTTTACAAGATGTGTTGCAAATGTATGCCGAAGTGTATGAGGGCTTTTTTTAACAACATCTGAAACTTGTGAAATATATTTTTTAACCAATATATTTATTGCTCTTAAACTTAATCTACTTCCATTTTTTGAAAAAAATAAAATTACGTTTTCATTAATTTTTTTTTTAAAAATAAAATCTTTTCTTTCTTCAAAATATATTTTTAAAAAATCAACTGCAATTTTTCCAATTGGAACAATTCTTTCTTTGTTTCCTTTTCCAGTAACTTTCAAAAGCAAGTTTATACAATCAATATCAGATATATTTAATGAAGCAAGTTCACTTCTACGAATTCCACTACTATAAAATAATTCAAGAATTGCTCTATCTCTTTTTCCCAAAAATGTATTTTCAAATTTTATGTTAAACAAATTATCAATTTCATTTTCAGTTAAAAAATTAGGAACTAATTTTTCAGTTTTAGGATTTGAAATATGTTTTGCGGGATTAAAACCAAATATTTCTTTTTTAAAAAGATAGTTGTAAAATGAACGAATTGAAGAGAGTTTTCTTGCAATACTTTTTTTAGATAATTTGAGTTCTCTTAAATCAATCAAAAAAAGTTGAACTGTTTTTCTATCAATTTCTTTTAAAGGAAAATTCTCATTTAAAAAATATCGTTCTAAAAACTGATAAAACTGATTCAAATCGTTTTTATAAGCTGAAACAGTATGAAGTGAAAAAAATCTTTCATTTTTAAGATATAAATAAAAATTTTCCAATAAATTTTTAACCATTTTCAAGTTTTTGTTTATCCTCAATTAAAGTTTCTGATTTACATTTATCACAGTATAAATGATTTCCTTTTTTCTCAGTATATTTTTTTAAAAGATACTCATTTTGACAGTTGTCGCAAGTTTGATTTACAACCTCATTCCAAGAAACAAAATCACATTCAGGATATTTTGAACAACCAAAAAATGCTTTACCTCTTTTAGAACTTCGTTTAATAACATCACCGTTTTTAAATTTTGGACATCTGATTCCACTTGGAATTGGTTTTATATTTTTGCAAGTTGGATATTTTGAACATCCAAAAAATTCTCCATATCTACTTTTTTTAATCAACATTTCACTTCCACATTTTTCACATTTTTCTCCACTAAATTTTGGTTCTTCTCTTTCATCTTTTCCAATTGACTTTGTGTTTTTACAATTTGGATAAGATGAACATGCTAAAAACTTTCCTCCTCTTCCCCATTTTTCAATCATCTTGCTTCCACACTTTTCACATACTTGACCATTTGCATCAGTTTGAAGTTCATGTGGAAGTGCAAAAGTTTTACTTTCAGCTGATTCTAATGATTTGCTAAATGGTTTATAAAAATCATTCATAACTTTGATATAAGTTGACTTTCCAATTGCAATTGTATCAAGTTCATGTTCCATTTTTGCCGTAAATTTTACATTGAAAATATCAGGAAAATTGTAAACCAAAATTTTATTTATATCTATTCCTAAAAGTGTCGGAAAAAGTCGTCTCTCTTTTTGTATAACATATTCTCTTTCAATAACCGTACTTACAATTGAAGCATAAGTACTTGGTCTTCCAATTCCAAGAGATTCAAGTTCTTTGACAAGTGTGCTTTCAGAAAATCTTGCAGGAGGTTTTGAGAAATGTTGATGAGGAATAAGATTTTCTAAATCAACTATTTGATTTTCTTTTAAAGAAAGTGGAATTTTTCTTTTAATTTCATCATCTTCGTCCAAATTTTTCTCTTCCTCTTCTTCTTTATAAATTTTAAGGAAACCTAAAAAAACATAACTTGAATCAACAGATTTAAAAATATATTTTCCACCTTCTATTAAAATAGTTCGTGTTTCCAAAATTGCATTTGACATTTGACATGCAATAAATCTATTCCAAATTAGTTCATATAATACAAACTCATCTTTTGACAAAAAATTTTTTACAAACTGTGGATTATATTTCAACGATGTAGGACGAATTGCTTCGTGAGCATCTTGTGAGTTTTTTTTCTTTGTGTAAGTTGTTTTCTCTTGTGGAAGAAATTCTTTTCCATAAACTTCTAATATATAATTTCTTGCATTATCAACTATTTCATCATTCAATCTTGTAGAATCAGTTCTCATATAAGAAATTAATCCAATTGTTCCTTCGCTTCCAAGTTCAACTCCTTCATAAAGTTTTTGAGCAATCATCATAGTTTTTTTTGGAGAGAACCTCAATTTTGCAAACGCCGCTTGTTGTAAAGAACTTGTAATAAATGGTGGTTTTGGATTTACTTTACTTTCGCGTTTTTGAATTTTAGAAATTTGAAAAGATTGGTTTTTTATATCATCAATTATGTTTTCAGAAACATTTTGTGAATCAATAGAAATATATTTTTCTAATATTCCTTTTCTTTTCAATTCATCCAAAACTTCTTTTTCAGGAATAATAATTTCTTTGTCAGAAATTTTAAAAAGTTTTGAGAAAAAAATTTCTTTTTTTTCAGTTTGAAACTCTCCAACAATTGACCAATATTCAGTTGATTTAAATGAATTTATTTCCTCTTCTCTTTCGCAAATTAAACGAAGAGCAACAGATTGAACACGACCTGCAGAAAGTCCATATCGAACTTTTTTCCAGAGAAATGGCGAAACTTTAAATCCTAAAATTCTATCCATTGCACGACGAGCTTGTTGTGCATTTACAAGTTTATCATCTATGTGAGTTGGATTTTGAATTGCAACTGTTATTGCTTTTTGAGTGATTTCATTAAATAAAACTCTAAAAATATTTTTATTTTCTTTTTTTATTTCATTAGCAATATGAAACGCAATTGCTTCTCCTTCTCTATCTGGATCAGTTGCTATAAAAATTTTTTCAGATTCTTTTGCGTTTGATTTTAATTTCTTTACAACTTCACTTTTGCCTTTGATAACTGCATAATGTGGTAAAAAATCTTTTTCAATATCTATACCAAGTTTGCTTTTTGGTAAATCAATAATATGACCAACTGATGCTTCAACTATAAAATTTTTTCCAAGATATTTTCCAATTGTTTTTGCTTTTGAAGGTGATTCAACTATAATTAAAGATTTTTCCATTTAATTTATTGTTTCATTGTTTAGAAAAATATCTCTTGCTTTCCACAAATTTATATTGTTATTTTCAAAAAATATAGCAGATGCAATTGCTTTTATATCATTAACTGTAATTTTTGAAGCATCCATCATCATTATTTGCTCAATGATGTGTTCCATTTCTAAATCATTTATCAAACCAAGTTGGCGAAGTTGAAATAAGTAACCTCTTGCATTTGTGTCAATCACAAGCTTTTCAACTTCATGAAATGTTCTATGTGAAGTTGAAGTTTGTGTTTCAGCTTGTTTTTTTGGCAAATCTTTACTTTCATTTTTTGCAAGAAGAAAAGAAAATGCTGCATTTATTTCAGATTTTGTGTATCCATTCTTTTCAAGTTGTGAAAAATCAATTTCACTGACTTTTTCTTCTTGTGTTTTTTGAAGTAAAAAAATCAAAAGCTCAAATATTTTTTCTATTGTCATAAAAAAATTTTTCTAAATATAAGTTTTCTTTTTTTGTCATTTTATCTTTTTGTTTTTGAGTTGCATCATCATAACCAATAAGATGAAGTGTTCCATGAATTATCAATCTCAAAACCTCATTTTCGAATGTCTCATTATAAATTTTTGCTTGTCTCTTTGTTTGATTCAAAGAAATATAAATTTCACCTTCTACTTTTTCTCCTTCATTTAATCTAAAACTAATCACATCTGTTATTTTGTCAATTTGAAAAAATTTTTTTTTCATTTTCTTTATTTCTCTATCATCTATAAAAATAACATTGATTTCTCTACAAAAAAAAAATTCTTCTTTAAGTGTAAGTAAAATAATTTTTTTTGTTTTATTTTTGGAAAACTTTAAATTAGTTTTATGATGAAAAACATTTATCATTCAAATTTCAATTGTACTTCCTTCTATTGCTGCTGAAATTTGTATTGATGTATTACTAACTTTTTTTCTACAAACTTCCACAATTTCATCTAACTCATCATCACTTCTATCTACGTTGTGATGAAATAAAACGCAGTGTTTCACTTTTGCAATTTCAGCAATTTTTAAAGTAAATAAATAATCTGAATGTCCCCAACCGATATGATTTTTATATTCTTCTGAAGTATATGTTGAATCGTGAATAAAAACATCTGCATTTTTACAAAAATCATATATTCTTTGATTTGGATCAGTTCCACTATTTAAAAACTTTTTTAAAATGAATTTTTTAGTTTTCATTTTTGAAATATTTTCAATTGTAAGTGGTTCGTTATCAGTTATATAAATAAGTGTTTTACCATTATGAATAATTTTATATCCTAAAGCATAATGAGGATGATTTGCATATATAGTTTCAATTTTAGTTCCGTTGATATCAAACACTTCTTCTTTGGTATGGAAAAAATTTACTGTTGCTGCATATTCATTTAATCTAATTGGAAAATAAACGCTATCCATTTGATTGGATAAAACTTTTTTCAATGATTTACTAAATATTTGACCTCCAATTATTTTAAATTCATTTTCCTTAAATGCAAGTGGAGAAAAAAATGGAAATCCTTGAATATGATCCCAATGAGTGTGAGAAATCAAAATTGTTGCTTTTATACTTTTATTTTCTTGTAAAAGTTTTTTTCCTAATGCTCGTATTCCACTTCCTGCATCTAATATAAAAAGTTCATCATTATCCATTCGCAATTCAACACACGGAGTATTACCTCCGTATCGAATTGTTTTTATTCCTGGAGAAGGAATCGAACCTCTTGTTCCCCAAAATGTCAATTTCATAATCTATCTTTCAATATAATTTGAAACATATTTTATATAATTTTTTGCACTTTGCTCTATCATTTTTTTTTCTTCATC
>SXGU01311544.1_pt1 | contig 11094 bp, 6 predicted proteins | sample 3174531 | NCBI WGS metagenome assembly SXGU01 (sample SAMN11356863, study PRJNA531348) | freshwater metagenome | isolation source: freshwater sample F1-140 | place: China: Fuxian Lake, Yuxi | collected 2017-12-25
GCCAGGTCGCCCGACGCGCCGACCGAGCCCTTACCCGGCACGACCGGGAAGATGCCGCGATTGGCGAAGGCCAGAAGCTGGGCGATGGTCTCCGGCCTGACGCCCGAATGGCCGCGGCCGAGCGCGGCGGCCTTAAGCGCCAGCATCAGGCGGACGACCTCGTCGGGCAGCGGCGCGCCGACGCCGACCGCATGCGAGCGCAGCAGGTTGACCTGCAGGTGCCCGAGCTCATCGGACGGAATCCGCGTCTGCGCCAGCTTGCCGAAGCCGGTGGTGACGCCGTAGACGACCTTTCCCTCCGCCGCCAGCCGCTCGACCAGCGCATGCGCCGCCCTGACCGGGCCGTCAGCCGAGGGATCGAGCGCGAGCGCTCCAGGCCCGGACACGATCCGGCGGAGCTGGACGAGGGTCAGCTTGCCGGGCATCAGCACATCGGGATCGACCGCCATCGCACTCATCTCCCGCTAGCTCTTGGCGTCGACGCCGTCCCATGATCGACTAAGGCCATGGCCAAGACCATCCATCTCATCCGTCACGCCCAGTCGACCTTCAATGCGGCCTGGGCCGCCGACAACGTCGATCCGATGCATTTCGACGCCCGCCTCTCGCCGCTCGGCCTCGCCCAGGTGGAGGAGACGAGGGCGAGAGCCCGTGCGCTCCCCTGCGATGTCGTCATCACCTCGCCGCTGACGCGCGCGCTGCAGACCACCACGGGTCTGTTCGGCGGCCAAGCCCGGATCCACGTCGAACCGCTCCACAGGGAATGGCAGGAGCACAGCTGCGACGTCGGCCGCTCGCCCCGGCTCCTCGCCGACGAATTTCCAGACCTCGCCTTCGATCATCTGGACGACCCCTGGTGGCATCACCCGGACGCGGATGAGAACGGCGTCGTGATCGAACCCCTGGCGTCCTTTCACGCGCGGGTCGCCCAATTCCCCCGGTGGCTGGCGGCGCGACCGGAAGCGGCGATCGTCGTCGTCGGCCACGGGGCCTTCTTCAGCCACCTGATCGGCCGCGTGCCCGCCAACTGCGAAATCGTCGCCTGGCAGCCCTGATCTCCACTCAACGGAGATCGATCTTGAACCGCGCGAAGCCGTTCGCCGCCGTGTCGAGGTATTGCAGCTTCGGGTTCCCCTTGGCATAGGCCTGGGCCGCGGGCGAGGTCTCGAACACCACCTCGACCGGGGCCGAGATGGCCAGGAAGGACCAGTTCGGCAAGACCGCGGCCTGGATCGTCTTCTTCTCCATCAGCCATTCCATCAGCATTTCCTGGCTGGTCTCCGGGCTCTCGAAGACGACGTTCTTGCCGTCGAGGCCGGGGAAGTTGCCGCCGCCGCTGGCACGGTAGTTGTTGGTGGCGACGACGAACTCCTGGGCGTCGTCGATCGGCTTGCCCTCGAACCGGAGGTCGACGATGCGGCGCGCGTTCGGGTTCTGTACCTTGCCGGGCATGTCGTAACGCGGCGGCTGGGTCAGGTCGATCCTGTAGGTGACTCCGTCGATGACGTCGAAATTGTAGGTGGGGAACGCCGCGTTCACCAGCGTCTGCGGCGTCGTCACCGCCGGATCGATGCGGTTGAACTGGCCGGCCGACATCTCCAGCCACTCGCGCACGCCGGCGCCGGTCACCTTCACCGCGCGGACGGTGTTCGGATAAAGATAGAGGTCGGCCACGTTCTTGATGGCGATGTCGCCCGCGGGAACGTCGGTGAAGTAATTTGGCCCGCCGCGGCCGCCGGCCTTGAACGGTGCGCCGGCCGAGAGGATCGGCAGCTTGGCGTAGGGCGTGTCCTTGAGCGACTTCCGGACATAGTCGGTCTGCGCCCGGGTGACGATCTGGATCGAGGGATCGTCCTGCACCAGCGCGAAGTAGCTGGTGATCGGATCGGTGGTCTTGGCCACCGGCCGGCGCACATAGCCCAGCGTGCCCTCGTGCTCCGCCTTGACCAGCGCAAGGATCTCCGGGTCCGGCGCGGCGAGCGAGACCCATTGGCTGCCGTCGCGGCGGCGGATCGGCCAGGCCGAGGCGGTGCCCGCCGTCCGCTCCCAGCCCTTCCCGCCTTTCTTCAGGGTCAGCTCGACCACGCCGAGATGGCTGCCCCAGAACCCGGCCATCACCGTCGGCACGCCGTTGATGGTGCCCTTGTCGATGTCGGCGCCGGGAACGGAGGCGAAGGCGCGGTCGGGGAAGACCCGGTGCGCATGACCCGCGAGCACCGCATCGATGTCGGGGACAAAGGTGAGATGATTGGCGGCGTTCTCGTCCGTCTCCTGCGGCGGCGCCGAGGAGAGCCCGGAATGGACGACCGCGACGACGATGTCGGCACCCGCCGCCTTGATCTGTGGCACGTAGCGCTTCGCCGCCTCGACGATGCCGATGGTGAAGGCCTTGCCCTCGAGGTTGGCCTTGTCCCAGGTCATGATCTGCGGGGGCACGAAGCCGATGACGCCGACCCTGACCTTCTGCTTGGCGCCGCTGCCGTCGACGAACTCGCGATCGAGCACGGCGAAGGGCTGGATCAGCGGCTTGGCATTGACCTTGTCGGCCGACGCCAGGAACACGTTCGAGGTGACGTAGGGGATCTTGGTGCCCTTCAGCACCGCCTCCAGGAACGGCAGCCCATAGTTGAACTCGTGGTTGCCCAAGGTCGCCGCGTCGTAGTTCAGCGCCGCCATCGCCTTGTGGGTCGGATGGGTCTGCCCTTCCTTGAACCCGCTCTCGCGGGCGACGTAGTCGCCGAGCGGATTGCCTTGGATGAGGTCGCCGGAATCGAACAGCAGGACATTCGGCGCCTCGGCGCGCGCCTTCCTGATCAGCGTCGCGGTGCGGGCAAGGCCGAGGGAGTCGTCGGCGGCATCACGATAATAATCGTAGTCGTAGAGGTGGGTGTGGATGTCCGTGGTCGACAGCAGCCGGAGCTTGATTTCCTGGGCCGAAAGCCCGAGCGAGACTGCCAGCACCAGCGCCAGCGCCAGCCCGAATGAGCGAAGAACCCGCATCAGCATGTCGCGCCTCCCCGGCCGGTTCAGCTGCCGGCCATGGCCAAAGCCTAGCACATGGCCCGTGACCGTTCAGAGGCGCGTCCGGCGGTCGTTTCCGGTCGGAAACGACCGCTAGGGAAGCGGCTCGGCCGGCGCTAGACTTCGGGCGAATTCGATGAGCACGGGAGTCTCCACATGCTTACCCGTTTCGCCTTCGCTTCGATCGTGCTTGCCGCCGCAGCCGCCCTTCCCCCGGCTCATGCCCAGACCACGCTCAGGATGGTGCCGCAGGCGGATCTCCGCGTGCTCGACTCCGTCTATACGACGGTGACGATCACCAACAACTACTCGCGGATGGTCTACGACACGCTGTTCGGCATGGACTCGAAGTACATGGCGAAGCCGCAGATGGTCGAGTCCTACAAGACCAGCGACGACAAGCTGACCTGGACCTTCGTGCTGCGCCCGGGCCTCAAGTTCCATGACGGCACGGCCGTCACCTCGAAGGACGTGGTCGCCTCGTTCAAGCGCTGGCAGACCCGCGCCGTCGACGGCAAGGTGCTGATGGCGCGCGTCGCCGCCTTCGAGACGCCCGACGACCGCACCTTCGTCTTCAAGCTGAAGCAGCCCTACGGAATGATGCTGGAGACGCTGGGCGGCGCCGCCAACACGCTGTTCATCCTGCGCGAGAAGGACGCCGCCACCGACGCCTTCGCCGAGGTGAAGGAGAGCATCGGCTCCGGTCCCTTCAAGTTCATCCGCGAGGCCTGGGTCCCGGGCGCCATGGTCGCCTTCGCCAAGAACACGGACTACGTGCCGAGGAGCGATCCGCCCGACGGCCAGTCCGGCGGCAAGATCGCCAAGGTCGACCGCATCGAGTGGCCCTACATCCCCGACACCAACACCGCCGTCGCCGCGCTCCAGCGCGGCGAGGTCGACATGGTCGAGGTGATCAGCCACGACATGATCCCGGCGCTGTCCAAGGATCCGAACATCCAGCTGCTGACGCCGGACCCGATCGGCTTCCAGGCGACGATCCGGCCGAACCACATGGTGCCGCCCTTCAATCACCCGAAGGCCCGCCAGGCGCTGTTCCTGATCGGCGACCAGACCGACTACCTGACCGCCATGGTCGGGTCCGACAAGCAGTACCAGCGGGTCTGCCACGCTGCCTTCATCTGCGGCTCGCCCGGCGAGTCGACCGTCGGCATCGAGGCGATCAAGCAGAAGAACGTCGCCAAGGCCAGGCAGCTCTTCGCCGAGGCCGGCTACAAGGGCGAGCCGATCGTGGTGATGACCCCGACCGACCAGTTCCTGATCCACACCATGACGCTGGTGACGGCCCAGCTGCTGCGGGAGGCCGGCATCAACGTCGACCTGCAGGCGATGGACTGGGGCGCGGTCACCCAGCGCCGGCTCAACAAGAACGACCCGAAGACCGACCGCGGCGGCTGGCACATCGCCCAGACCACCTGGCCCGGCCGCATCCAGTCGAACCCCTTCTTCAACCTGTTCGCCTCGACCCCCTGCGACGGGCGCAACTCCTGGGGCCTGCCCTGCGACGAGCCGATGGAGAAGCTGCGCCTCTCCTATCTGGAGGCGGCCAACGCGGACGAGCGGAAGAAGATCATCGACGAGCTCCAGGCCAAGTTCCTGGAGGTCGTGCCCTATGTCCCGGTCGGCCAGTTCACCCGGCCGGTCGCCTACCGCAAGTCGCTCCGCGGCGTCGTGCCCAATTCCTGGGACATCACGCTGTGGAACATCGAGAAGGTCGGGAACTGACCGGCTCGACGATCGCCGCCCGGCGCGATGCGGGCGGCGGTTATGCGCCCTTGAGCCCGCTCGCCGCCTGATCGAGGCGGCGGGCGGCGGCCTGCATCCGGCCCCGATAGGCCGAAAGCCAGTCGCGGAAATAATCGAGGTCGCGCCGGTAATGACCGAAGGCCGCCGTCAGGGGGGCCGGCGCCGGGCCGCCGGGCATGGTGCGGACCGCGACGAAGTGCTCCGGCGTGGTGACCCTGCGGAATTCGGCCTCCGCCAGCTTCGGCGCCCGGCCGGCGACCGCGGCGAAGGCGTCGGTGAAGGCCCGGAACGGCACCGTGCCGAACCGCTCGCCGGTGTCGATCATCCGCCGCGCCAGCTTGGCCGCGATCTCGTGCGCCTGGCGGAAGGAGAGCCCCTCCGCCCGCACCAGCGAGTCCGCCAGCTCGGTCACGGTGATGCAGGCCTCGTCGATGTGCCGGCGCACCTTGGCCTCGTCGACGCGGACGGCGCCGAGGAAGCCGGCCAGGAGCGCGATCGCGCGAAGGCCGGTGTCGAAGGCCTCGTAGCCGGCCGCCTGAACCTCGCCTTCGGAGTCGTTCATGTCGGTGAAGGGCGTGTTGTGGACGGCCCCGATCACCGCCTCGGCACGGGAAGCGGCCAGGGACAGCATCAGGCGGAGATGCTCGACCGGCACCGGGTTCCGCTTCTGCGGCATGATCGAGCTGATCTGGACATAGGCGTTGGGCACGTAGAGATGCCCGACCTCGAAGCCGGTCCAGGCGTTCAGATCCTGGACGAAGCGGCCGAGATGGATGAAGACGAGCTTGAGCGCCGCATAGACGCCGGTCGCGTAGTCGACGGCGGCGATGCAGCCATAGGAGTTCTCCTGAACCTCGGCGAATCCCAGAAGATCAGCCATCCGCCCGCGGTCGAGGTCGAAGCCGGAGGTGGTGATCGCCGCCGCCCCCATGCTGGACTTGTCGGGGTAGCGCGCCGCCTCGGTCACCCGCTCGACGTCGCGGAGCAGCATCTCGATCAGAGCGCCGAGATAATGGCCGAAGGTCGAGGGCTGCGCCGGCTGGCCATGGGTATATGCCACGATCAGGGTGTCCCGGTTCTTCTCCGCGACCGTGAGCGCGGTGTCGACCAGGCCGAGCAGGGTGTCGACGAAGACGATCAGGTGCTCCTTGAGCGCCAGCTTGAAGACCGTGTGGTCGATGTCGTTGCGCGAACGGCCGGTATGCAGCTTGCCGGCGACCTCGACGCCGAGCCGGCGCTTCAGCTCCGCCTCGACATAAAAGAAGAAGTCCTCGTGCTCGCCGGTGTAGTCGAGCCCGGCGACGTCGACGGTGGCGACGATGTCGTCCAGCGCCCCCAGGATCGCCCCTGCCTCCTTCTTCGTCAGCAGGCTACGCTCAGCCAGCATCACCGCGCTCGCCCGGTTGATCCGCATCTGGTGCTGCCAGTGATGACGCTTCACGCCTTCGAATAGTGGCGCCAGCACCGTGTCCTTGTAGACTGGCGCCGGAAACACGCTGTCGTCCTTGAAGCCAGCCATCAGACCTTGGTCCCCTCGCGCTTGATCCCCCGGAAATGTTCGAAAACCGCGACCCAAGTCAACATATGACGACCGGCCGGCGCCGCACCGTCCAGCCGGCATCGACCGCGCTCGTCCAGCTGTGGCATGCGCTGCTGCCGCTGAAGTCGGTCGCCAGCTTCATGATGACCGGCGCCCATCCCGACGACGAGGTCAGCGGATTGCTGGCCCGCCTCGCCAAGGGCGACGGCGCCCGCGTCATCTATGTCTGCGCCACCCGCGGCCAAGGCGGCCAGAACGCGCTCGGCCCGGAATCCGGCGACGCGCTGGCCGCGATCCGCTCGCGCGAGATGGAGGAAGCCGCACGCATCCTCGAAATGGAAGTCCATTGGCTCGACCGCGGCTTCGGCGATCCGCTTGCCGATTTCGGCTTCGCCAAGACCGCCGAGGCGACGATGGCGGTCTGGGGCGAGGAGCGGTTGCTCGACCGCCTGGTCCGGGTGATCCGGACGGCGCGGCCGGACGTGATCTGCCCGACCTTCCTCGACGTCCCTGGCCAGCACGGCCATCACCGCGCCATCAAACGGGCGACGCTGCAGGCCTTCGAACTCGCTGCCGATCCCCGTGCCTTCCCCGAGCACATCGTCGCCGGCCTCACGCCCTGGCGCGCCGCCAAGCTCTACCTGCCCGCCTTCTCCGGCGCCGGCAGCGCCTATGACGATGCCGAACCGCCGCCCCCGGCGACGCTCGCGATCGACATCGGCGGCCGCGACGATCGGCTCGGCGCCACCTATGCCGAGATCGGCGAACGGTCGCGCGCCTGCCATGCGAGCCAGGAAATGGGACGCGGCACGATGGAGTCGCCGGCCCCGGTGGCGCTGCACCTGCTGACCAGCCGGGTGCCGACGCCGAATGCCGAGGCGTCGGTCTTCGACGGCCTGCCGCGGCGTCTCGGCGACCTGAACGGCGGCCTGCCGTCGCTGAAGCGCGCCGACGCGGCGATCGACGAGGCGTTTGCCGCCTTCCCCGACCTCGAAGGCGTCGCCGCCGGCGTCCATGCCGCGCTGGCTGCCATCGGCGAGGCGGAGCGGAGCCTGAACGGCATGCTGTCGGGGCATGCCGGCGACATCGACCACCGGCTGCAGTTGAAGCGCCGCCAGCTCAGCCGCGCCAGCCGGATCGCGCTGTCGCTGGTGCCTCGCCTCGAGATACCGGAGCTGGTCGTGCTGGGCGAGCCGATGGAGGTCAGCATGTCGGTTCTTCGCGGCGGCCCGCCCATCGCGGTCGCCGCGGAGAACGACCTCCTCAGCTTCACGCCCGAGGCGCGCCGGCCGTTCCGCGACCACTTCGATCCACTGACGCCGGCCTCGTCCATTTCCGCCCTGCTCCGCTACAGGGCCGGCGGAGTCACGGTCGAGCAGACCGTCGTTCCGGCCGAGCCGCCGATGATGGTGCCGCCGCTGGCGCTCGACCCGCAGCCGGAAAAGCAGGTGGTCCGCGCCGGAACCAACGAGACGCCGACGCTCTCGGTCGTCGCCCACAACCACGGCAAACGGGCGGTCGACACCGTCCTCCGCCTGAGCGGCGTCGAGGCGGCGAGCCAGCCGTTCCGCCTCGAGCCGGGCGAGATCGCCGAGGTCACGCTCTCCCTTCCGGCACTGCCCGTCGGCCTGCACCGGATGTCGGTCAACGCCGACGGCATCGCCCATGGCCGCGTGTGCATGCATGCCTACGACCATATCGGTCACACCAGCTGGATCGAGCCGGCGGCGATCCGGATCCTCGTCGCCGACGTGGCCCTGCCCGACCATGTGCGCGTCGGCTACGTCGACGGCGGCGGCGACCGCGTCGCCGACTGGCTCGGCCAGCTCGGCCTCGACGTCGCCCTGATCGACGCCGAGACTCTCGGCAGCAGCGACTTGCAGCGCTTCGACACGATCATCATCGGCGTCCGCGCCTTCGGCCAGCGCCCGGAGCTGGTCGCCGCCCGCGCGCACCTGCATGCCTTCGTGCGGCGGGGCGGCCATCTCGTCACCCAGTATCATCGTCCCTGGGACGCCTGGGACCCGACTGGAACGCCGCCGGCACGCCTCGAGATCGGCCAGCCGTCGATCCGCTGGCGGGTCTGCGATCCCGACGCTCCCGTCGGGATCCTGGCGCCGGACCATCCGCTGCTCACATATCCCAACCGCATCGGCCCCGACGACTGGCAGGGCTGGCGGAAGGAGCGCGGCCTCTATTTCGCCTCCTCGTGGGACGACGTCTACGAGCCGTTGCTGGCGCTGGCCGATCCGGGAGAGGCGCCGCTCACCGGCGCGCTGCTCTCGGCCCGGATCGGCGCCGGCCGGCACACCCATGTCAGCCTGGCGCTGGCGCATCAGCTCGGCGAGCTCGTCCCCGGCGCCTTCCGTCTCTTCGCCAATCTTGCGCAAGGAGCCGGTCCGCGTTGACAAGCGCGTCCTCGGGTGGTGCACAATCCTTCGCATCTTCCCGACAAGGAGCCGTCGATGGCGCGCGTCACCCGTCGTACCGTCATCCAGGGCGCGCTCGGCGCCGCCGGATCGAGCCTGCTGCCCCGGCACGCCTTCGCCCAGGGCAAGCGCGGCGGCGTGCTGATGGTCGCCGCCGACAGCGAGGCGCCCAACTGGAACGCGGCGATGGTTGCCAGCAACGGCGTCTTCTTCGTCGCCAACAAGGTGCTGGAGCCGCTGGCCGACCAGGCCTTCGGCGGCAACGGCTTCAGGCCGGTGCTGGCGACCTCGTGGACGCCGGCCGCCGACGGCAGGAGCCTGACCTTCCAGCTCCGCCAGGGCGTGAAGTGGCATGACGGCCGCGACTTCACCTCGGCCGACGTCGCCTTCTCGGCGATGGAGGTGTGGAAGAAGCTGCAGAACTTCGGCCGCGTCGTCTTCAAGGACCTGGAGGCGGTCGAGACCCCGAACGCGTCGACCGCGGTCTTCCGCTTCTCGAAGCCGATCCCGAGCCAGCTGATCGTCAACGCGCTGCCGGCGCTCTCGACCGTGATCCCGAAGCACCTCTACGAGGGCACCGACATCGCCGCCAACCCGGCGAACCAGAAGCCGGTCGGCACCGGCCCCTACACCTTCTCCGAGCAGAAGCGGGGCGAGTTCGTGCGCCTCGAGCGCAATCCCAACTACTGGGCGCCGAACCAGCCGCTGGTCGACCGTATCCTCTATCGCGTGATGGCCGACAAGGGCGCGATCGCCGCCGCGCACGAATCCGGCGACCTGCACCTCTCCTGCTTCAGCGCCGTGTCGACCGCCGACGCGCTCCGGCTCGGCACGGTCAGGGGCCTGCAGGTCTCGACCAAGGGCTACGAGGGTATCCTCTACACCTGCACGGTCGAGATCAATCACCGCACCAAGCAGCTCGCCGACGCACGCGTGCGCAAGGCGATCCGCCATGCGATCGACGCCCGGCTGGTGCTGGAGACGGTGTTCCAGGGCTTCGGCGCGATCGCCACCGGCCCGGTCCCGGCGACCGGGTCGCCGTTCTATACCAAGGACGTTCCGGAATACGTCTTCGATCCGCTCAGGGCCGAGGCGCTGCTGGACGAGGCGGGATACCGGCGCGGCGCCGACGGCAACCGCTTCCAGCTCCGCATCCTGCCGGCGCCGTTCTTCGAGCAGACGCGGCTGACCGGTGACTATCTGAGGCAGGCGCTCCGGCGCATCGGCATCGACGCGCAGATCCAGACCAACGATGCGCCCGGCCACATCGCCAAGGTCTACAGGACCCATGAGTTCGATCTGGCCCTGGCCGCGCTGGTCTACCGCAACGACCCGGCGATCTCGACCACCGTGCTCTACCGCTCGGGTACGCCGGCCGGCGTTCCCTTCGCCAACCAGTACGGCTATGCCGACCCGGAGATGGACAAGCTGATCGACCAGGCGGCGAGCGAGATCAATCCCCAGGAGCGGATCAAGCTCTACGCCGCCTTCCAGAAGAAGGTGATGACCGACCTGCCGATCCTGCCGCTGATCGACTTCCCGTTCCTCTCGGTGGTCTCCGAGAAGGTCGTCAATCACCACAACACGCCACGCTGGCCCGTCTCGTCCTGGCCGGATGTCAGCCTCGCCTGAAACCGGCACGCGCGCCGCTGACGTCTTCGGCGGCCGCGCGCTGGTTCTCCTCCGCCGCCGGCTGACCCAGGCGCTGCCGGTCATCGTCCTGATCCTGGTCGGCAACTTCCTGCTGCTGAAGCTGGCGCCGGGCGACGCGGTCGATGCCTATATCGCCACCGTCGGCGGCAGCGATGCCGGCGTCATCGCCCGGCTTCGCGCCGAATACGGGCTCGACCAGCCGGTCCTGGTCCAGCTTGGGCTCTATCTGTGGAAGACCGCCCGCCTCGATCTCGGCCAGGCCGTGCTCTACAGCCAGCCGGTGCTGACGTTGATCCTGGAGCGCCTGCCGAACACGCTGCTGCTGATGATCAGCGCGGTCAGCCTCGCCTTCAGCCTCGGCATCCTCCTCGGCATCGCCGCCGCCAGGCGCGCCGGCGAGGCCGCCGACACCGTCATCGTCACCCTCGGCCTGATCATCTATGCGACGCCAGGATTCTGGCTCGGGCTGATGCTGATCGTCGCCTTCGCGGTCAAGCTCGCCTGGCTGCCGCTCTCCGGCATCGAGACCATCGCGTCCACGCTGACCGGCTTCGAGCGCGTGGCCGACATCGCCCGCCATCTGGTGCTGCCGACGGTCTCGCTCGCCCTCGTCTATGTCGCGATCTACATGCGCCTGATGCGGGCCGGCATGCTCGAGGTCTACGGCCTCGACTTCGTCCGCACCGC
>SXGU01317543.1_pt1 | contig 11089 bp, 9 predicted proteins | sample 3174531 | NCBI WGS metagenome assembly SXGU01 (sample SAMN11356863, study PRJNA531348) | freshwater metagenome | isolation source: freshwater sample F1-140 | place: China: Fuxian Lake, Yuxi | collected 2017-12-25
CTGAGCTACGCCCGCAAAGGATGGCGGAATAATGGTTCCGCCATCCGGGCCATGCAAGTGCCCTACTTGCTGCGATACCGCCAGCCGGCAATATCGGCGCCCTTGGCGTCGACGCTGATCTTGTGGACCGTCCCGGCCGGGAGGATCGGCAAAACGACTTCCTTGGTATCGACCACGGTACCGGCGCTGGTGACGAACTCGACCACCAGCGACACAGCAGCCGGTTTGATCGCCTTACCCTGGGCATCGGTCGGCGCCCGCCCAGTGGCGGTACCCTCGAGCTTGACGTTCGAGCGGCCGAGTTGGAAGCCGGTCATCTCGATCGTGACTTGGAGGCCGACCAACTTCTCGGCGGCCTTCAGGACATCGGCATCCTTCTTCAAGCCTTTGTAGCCCTGCCCCTGGAGGCGGTAAACGTCCTCGTTCATCGGCTCGAGCTCGACCAGCTTCGTGGCTGTCTTGACCAGGTTTTCGTTGTCCTTGAGGGCAAGATAGGCATTGGCCAAGTTGTAAACGGCATCCCGGCTGTACGGGTTGCGGGACACCGCCTTGTCGAACGCCGCCGCGGCATCGGCGTACCGCTGGGCGTTGAACGCCGCGACGCCGATGGCGAGAATATCCTGGGTGTCGAGTGAGTCGAGATTCTGTTTCGACATCTCGCCAACCATGGCGTTCTCGAGCGAATCGGCGCTCGACGCCATGCCCGCGGCCCGAAGCGATTGCGACAGGGCCTTCCGGGCGTCCATGTTCTTCGGTTCCCAACCCAGGTACTGCTGCAAAGTTGTCACTGCTTCTTTGTGACGCTCCAGCCGCTGATACATCAGCGCCAGGTTGAGAGCATTGGAATTCCGATCGCCGATCATAGAGGTATCGCCGGCCGCGGCGATCTTCATGGCCTTGGCGAAGTAGACCGCCGCGCTGTCATCCTTCCCGGCGTTGGCAAACAGCACGCCGAGGTTCGACGCGACGTGCGGCATCCCCGCAAAGAGCCGGTCGGCGTCGCGGAACAGGACGATCGCACCGTCGATGTTGCCGGCCTTCTGGATCTCGAGGCCGGCGTTGGCCAACTGCGCCCAGTTGTTCTGGCGCGTCTGATCGATGTCGATCTCGCACTGCGGCTGCAGTTCCTGGGCCTTCCGAAGCGTGGAATCGACCCCGCCGACGTCGCCCTGCATCAGGTAGACCCGAGCGAGGTAGTACCAGGCCGCCGCCGAGGTGGTCTGGCCTTCCTTCGCCATGCCCAGAAGAATCAGATCCTTGGCCTGCGTGAGCAGGGCGGCTCGGTCACCTTTCGGTTCGTAGGCCTTCCGAAGGACGTCGACGCCTTTTTTCACGCTTCCCTCGGCCTTGAGCGGGCAGAGGGGGACCGAGAACTTGGCAGGCTGCAGTTCGGCGAGCTTGGGCTGCAACACCGGCCCCTGGGCGTACGCCGTGCCCGCGATGGCGGTCGCGAGTACCCCAGACCAAATGCGCTTCATGGTTGTGACTCCTTCGTGGTGGCGAATGCAGACTCCTCCGCCCGGAGGGCCTGTGATTGAATTCTACGGAACAGCTGGTACGCTGGTTGTCCGGACCGCTCTGCCGCGGCAACAACGTCGTCGAACTCCGGCTTGAGTTGGGCTCCGGCGGGCCCGTGAATCGTCTTGATCCGAAACTGCTCGCCGTCACCGGTTTGAAGCACCCAATGATCCCGCCGGAGGGTGGACCGAGCCACCGTCCATCGGCGAACCCCGGCCGTCGGGCTGTGGGTAAAGAACGCATCCGTGACCGGGCCGACCAGGTCAGCCGGGGTGAGCGCCTCGACCCGAAAGCCGGTCCGTCCCTTCTTCATCTGGATCGGCCAGGTCTGGACATCAATTGCCCCCGCCGCGACGAGGGCACCCCGAAGCGGCTCCAAGTATTCGGGACTCAGATCATCGAGGTCCGTCGCGATGACCGTCACGTCGTCGGCCCGGCTCGCGGGTTCGCCGATCACGACCCGCAGCGTGTTGGCGTATTCGGCGGGGTTCCGGGTGCCGGCCCCCCACCCGGTCTTGACCGTCGTCCATTGGCCGATCGCCGCCGGGGTGGCGAGCACCCGGAGGAGCGCCGCTCCAGTCGGGGTCGTTGCCTCGCCCTGAATCGGACCGTCCGGCGCCAGCGCCAGCCCCTCGACCAGCAGCGCCGTGGCCGGCGCCGGCACCGGCATCAAGCCGTGCGCAGCCCGAATCCAGCCGCTGCCGAGGGCCACCGGGCGGGTCCGGATATCGGTGATCCCCAGTTGCTCGAACCCCTCGACCACCCCAACGATATCGACCAGGGCGTCGAACGCCCCAACCTCATGCAAGGCCACCGACTCGGCGGCAACACCATGAATCCGGCCCTCGGCCTCCGCGAGCAGCCGGAAGACCTCGGTGGCCCTCTGCTTGGTAGTCGGTGACAGATCGGCGCTGGCGATCATCTCGAGCAGTTCGCCCACATGCCGGTGAGCGTGGTGGCCGGCCTCATGATGATGCCCGGCGTCGTGGTCATGATGCGGGTGGTGATGGTGGTGGTCATCCCCATGGTGGTGATGGGCCCGGTGCCCGGGCCCACTCGCTGACTGCCCATGAAAGACGTCCCCGGGCCCTTCGGTTGCACCCTTGACGGTCACCGTCACCTTGGTGCACCGCATCCCGCAACGCATGACGGCAGTGATGTCGACCTCGACGTCCGGAACCCCGAGGCGGGCCGGAAGGCCACGGAGCGAAGCCGCCGAAGCGCCGAGTTCGATCAAGGCACCAAGCAGCATATCCCCGCTGATGCCAGCGGCCGGGTCGATCAGGGCGAAACGTTGAGACGACATAGACTTACAAATATCGCCCCCGATCGGGCTCTCGGCAACCGCCCCTACCGATACAGCCAGCCGGCCCCGGTATTGAAGAGCACGACCTGTTCGTCCGGCTGGATCAACCCCTGAGCCTTGAGGTCGACGGCGGCGGCGAGCGCGGCGCCGCCCTCGGGAGAGAAGTCGATTCCCTCCCGGCTCGAGCCCCGGGCAGCCTCTCTGCCGAGATCCTCATCGGTGACCGCAACCGCCCCGCCGCCGCTTTGGCGGAGCGCATCCAGCATCAATCGATCGCCCAAGGGCCCGGGCACCCGGAGCCCACTGGCCACCGTCCAGGGGTTTTCCCAGGGGGTACACTCATCGGCGCCGGCGGCGAAGGCCCGCACCACTGGAGCGCATCCGTCGGACTGAACGGTGAACATCCTCGGCAACTTCCCAGTCACCCAGCCCAGGGCGGCCATCTCTTGGAAAACTTTCCACATTCCAATCAGGCCGGTTCCACCGCCGGTCGGGTAGATGATGACATCCGGCAGTTTCCAGCCCAGCTGCTCGGCCAACTCTAGACCCAGCGTCTTCTTCCCCTCGATCCGGTACGGCTCCCGGAGCGTCGAAAGATCGAGCGCCCCGGACTCGGCGGCAAACGCCCGGCTGGCCTTGCCACAGTCGCCGATATGCCCGTCGAGCAGTTGGAGATCAGCGCCGAAGGCCCGGATCTGGGCCAGGATAGGCGCCGGGGTTGTGCGGGGCGCATAGACCCGAACCGTTGCCCGGGCCCGGGCCCCGTAGGCCGCCGCGGCAACCCCGGCGTTCCCCGCGGTCGGCAACGTGAACGTCGAGGCGCCCGCCACGGTGGCCCGGTGGAGCGCGGCGCAGAGGCCCCGGGCTTTGAACGAGCCGGTCGGATTGGTGCCCTCGTCCTTGACCCAGAGGCTTCCAAAGCCGAGGTCCCGCTCGAGCCGGTCGACTCGAAGCAAGGGGGTTTCTCCCTCACCCAGCGTCAGCGGGTTTTCGCCGCCGGCCACCGGCAGGAGGGCCCGAAACCGCCACATGCCGCGTCCGCCGGCCGGACGATCGCGATCGGCCATGGTCGGAGTCCGGGCCGGATACCGGACCAGCCAGGGCTTCCCGCAGCCGTCGCACACAGTGGGGAGCCCTTCCGGGCCGCGAGTGGCCCCGCACTTGGAGCACTCGAGATGCCAATCAAGCATAGAGCCGTCTCATGTCGATGGGGTTTTCAAATGTTCGAGAATCCGTTCAGCGAGCTTCGTGGAGAAGCCCGGCAAGCTACCGATCTCGGCGAGATTGGCCGATTTGACCCCGGCGAGGCTTCCAAACCGTTCGATCAGTACCCGACGCCGGTTGGGCCCGACGCCAGGAATCGTCAGAAGGGCGGAGGTAATGGTCCGGTCGGTCCGCCGCTTGCGATTGTAGGTAACCCCAAAGCGGTGGGCTTCATCGCGGGCTCGTTGGAGCAGCTTGAGCGCCGAACTCCTCCGGGACAGTCGGAGGGACTCGGTGGCGCCGGGGACGAAGATCTCCTCTTCCTTCTTGGCGAGCCCGATCAGCGGAATCGAGCCCAGCCCCAGCACCGTCATCGCGTCGAGAGCCGAACTCAGTTGCCCCTTACCGCCATCGATGACGACCAGATCAGGGAGGGGTCGCTGCTCCTCCACTCGCCGGCGGAAGTACCGGGTGACGACCTCGTGGATAGCGGCGAAGTCGTCCTGCTGATCCGGTCCCTTGATCTTGAACTTCCGATACTCGCCCTTCTTCGGCCGCCCCGCCTCGAACCAGACCAACGACCCCACGGTATCCCGGCCTTGGTTGGTGGAGATGTCGACGCAGATCAACGTCCGCGGGACGCTCGCCATCCCCAGGGCCCGGCCAAGGGCGTAGACCGGGTCGTCCGAGCGCTCGTCGGTTTCGAACGATTCGAGTTTGAGACTCTCGAGCAGATGTTGGGCGTTCTGGTCGGCCAGGTCGAGCCACCGTTTGCCGGTGCCGCGGATCGGAGTCGCGAATTCCGCCCCGGAAAACACCGCTTGCACCGCGTCGAAATCGGCGGGCGGAAACGGGATCTGGACTCGCCGGCTCCGGTCGTCCGCATGCAAATAGTAGCGGATGAGGAAGTGTTCGAGGACCGTGCCATCGTCCACATCCTCGAGATTGTCGAGAATTCGATGATCGCGGGCGATCATCCGGCCATCCCGGACCCGGAGCAGCACGCAAACGACGTCGTCGCCATCGCGGGCATAGCCCACGACGTCGGCATCCCCGCCGGCGAGGAGATCCACGGCGGCCGGGGCATCGACCTGCTCCAGCCACTTCAACGCATCGCGGAGATCACGGGCTCGCTCGAAATCCTCGCCGCTGCTCGCGGCCAGCATCATGTCCCGAAGCCGGGATCGGACGTCCCCGGTCTTTCCCTCGAGAAACCGGATCACCTCGTCAATCATCGACCGGTAGTCCGCTTGATCCTGGCGGCCGACGCACGGCGCCTTGCAGCGCCCGATGTGATAGTCGAGGCAAGGCCGCTCACGCCGGGTCGCCGGCAAGTCGTCGGCGCACGTCCGGACCGTAAAAATCCGCCGGATCAGCGCGAGGCTTCGGCGCATGTCGGCGACGTCGGTGTACGGGCCAAAGTACCGGGCGCCCGCCAGATCCCGGCGCCGGGTCACCAGGACCCTCGGGAACGGCTCCTTCATCGTGACGGCAATGGATGGATAGCTCTTGTCGTCCTTGAGCCGAACGTTGAACCGAGGCTGGTGCTCCTTGATCAGGTTGTTCTCGAGCAGCAAGGACTGGGGTTCGCTCGCGACGACGATCGTCTCGACGTCGGCGATCTGGCGGACCAGGAGTTGGTTCTTGAGACTACCCGAGTGATCGGACGTGAAGTAGCTCCGCACCCGGCTCCGGAGGTTCTTCGCCTTCCCGACATAGAGCACCTGCCCGGCCCGGTCCTTCCAGAGGTATACCCCGGGCCCGTCCGGCAGGGTCTCCAGCTTTCGTTCCAGGAGGCTGTCCGGCCCGGTCATCGCCGGACGCGGGCGAGGATCTCCCGGACCCGCCCCACCCCAAGAGCCGCCGTCACGCCAAGATAGCTCGCGCCGAAGACGCCGAGCACCAGAGCCGCCGTCCAAAACGGACCGCCGGGCGGCAGGGTCACGGCCACGAGCCAACCGGCCGCTGTCGCCAACAGACCCGAAGCCCAGAGTTTGACATGCGCTACCCGATCAACCGCCAGCGATCCGATCGTGCCTTCGAGCGACCGGCGGAGCAACAGGAACTCGATCGTACCGCCGATGGCCGCCGCGAGTCCGAGGCCCGCCGTCCCCCACCGGGCATCGATGCCGACGAGTCCCGGACCAAACTGCGAGGCGGCATACCCGATCAGGATCCCGACGGCGAGGCGAATCGTGGCGAACCGAAGTGGCCGACGAGTGTCGCCTAACGCGAAATGGGCCGAGCTGAGGATCCGGCCGGAGGCTTGCGGCAACAGCCCGAGCGAGGTGGCGGCGAGGGTTCCCCAGACCCATTGGGCATCCGCCGCCCCGAATTGCCCGGTTTGGAACACCAACCCCGCCACGAAGTGTCCGAAGAACAGGAAGGCGAACACCGTTGGGACCACAAAGAACGCCACCCGGTCGGTGCCCGCCAGGATCCGAACCCGGAGGGCCTCCGAGGGCATCGGCGTCCCCCTGACCGCCGACATGGCCGGCAATTCGGACGCGGCCACCGACATCCCGAACAAACTGATCGGGAGGGTATAGAGCACTTGGGCGTTGGCGAGGGCCGTCAGTCCTCCCGCCGGCAACAGGCTCCCGATGATGGTATCGAAATACGCACCAATCTGGCCGACCCCGCGGCTGAGGAACGCCGGGCCAAAATTCCGGAGAACCACGCCTACCGCTGGCGATGTCCGGTCGAGACTCGGACGAACCCTTCCTGCTAAACGTAGCGCTGCCGGCAGCTGCACCAGGAATTGGAGGGCGCTTCCCGCCACCGCTCCCCACGCCGCCCAGACCACTAGCCGCTCGGGGGCGCCCCCGGCTCCCGCCAGGGCCGCCGCGATGATGGCAACGCTCCAGACCACCGGCGCCGAATACGACAGGAAGAACCGGTGATGGCTGTTGAGAATCCCGAGGCACCACGCCGAAAGAACCAAGAGGCCAATGCCGGGAAAGAGGATCCGAACCAGGGTCACGGTCAGTTCCCGGGTCGGACCCGAAAATCCTAGAGCGAGGACATCGACCAACCAGGGAGCGGCTACGACGCCGACCGCGACCAGGCCCAACACGACCGTGCCTAACAACCCCGCCACCGCGCCCGCGAGCCGCCGGGCGGCCGCCTCATCACCGGAGGTCCGGAGGCGGACGTACTCAGGTATGAACGAGGCGGAAAGGGCCCCTTCCCCGAAGAGGTTCTGGAGGACGTTGGGGATCCGGAACGCGGCGTTGAATGCATCGGCCACGGCCGTCTGTCCGAGGTAATGACTGAGGACTCGTTGGCGGACCAAGCCGACAACCCGGCTGGCCAGAATCCCGGCCGCGACCACCGCCGCGGCACCGCGGCGCTGGGTGGTCAGGAGTCGGTTCGGGGTGGCAGGACGGGCCGGGTCGGCGCGGCCTCGATCAACTTCTGGAGAAACTGATTCTCGTCTCGAAGCGCCGCGACGGACCGGCCGAGGTCATCGACCTCGGTTTCGAGCAATTCGACTCTCTTGGCCAAGGCCGCCAAGTCCGGTGGCGTGTAGTTCGGTCCTTCGAGGCGGCGAGCGAGGGCCTTGCCGATCGGCGAGTCGACCAACACAACCGCCACCGGAATCAGGAGGGCCGCCAGGATAATCAGACCGAGAAACGCCATGGGTCCGAGTCTAGGCGGGCGACGCCCCACCTTCAAGGGCGCGCCGATACCACGTGACGATCCAGTCCGCGAGGGCGGGCAGAAACTCGAAACCATACCGTCCGGCAAAGGCCGGTAGGCCAACCACTCGCTCCTGGGGCGCTCCGGATGGCCGAATGGCCGTTCGAGCCCGTTCCCACTGCGCCATCACCTCGCCTTGCCGCCGTTTCTGAGCCTGGAGGAGCCGTTTCTCGAGGTCGGCCAAGCCGCTCTCCGCCCCGCCCCGACTGGCCGTCGCCGGTCGTTCGAGGGTCGGGTCAATGGCCCTAGCCACGTCGACGATTCGGTCGTAGGCCGTAGCGACCGCTTCCTTGGCTTCCGCAAACGCCGGGGCGAAGTCGGCGGGAGCAAGCCCGTGAACCACCCGCTGCTCCACCTCGGCTCCGGCTTCGAAGACCTCGCCGACCGTCGTTCCGAACTTCTCGAGGCTCCGGGCCACTCGCGGCTCGACCAGCACACCGGACCATCGCGGGATCGCCGCTTGCCTCGGCACATCCAGCGCTGGATAGAGCACGTCTGCCAGGGCCAAGTACTTGAGTTCTCCCGGCCCGGCGATGTAGCCGACCGTGGGCAATAACGCACTCTCGACCACCGGCCGGAGCAGCACGTTTGGCGAAAGCCGAGCCGGTTCTTCCCGGGCAATTCGATCGAGTTCCTGCGGAGACACGCCCGCCCCGCCCCGGCGAGTCCGAAACCCGGCCGGCTCGGTCATCAGCCGGTCGCGGCCGTTGGGCCCGTCCAGGAAGGCCAGCGTCGCGCCGTCGCCGACTTTGACGCTGACTGCCCGGCCATGGGCTTCGAGGTCGGCGGCCTTGGCAACGAGAAGGCTGTCAAGTTCCTTCGCCCGGTGGATCGCCGCGAGCACCGTTGGAGCCGCCGCCCTCTTCGCCGGCGCGCCCGTTGGGTCGAAACAGATGATGCCCAAGGGGCCGAGGATCTCGGCCAAGGCGCCACCAAACGCCGCGGCGAGCGTTCCGTCGGGCCGGTAGTGGCGGGCCAGCCACGCCAACGTCTGGTCTCTCGCTGGGCCCGGGGGAAACGCCGCCGCCATCTCCGTCATGAGCCCGGCGGTTTCTGGCGGAACCGGTTCCCGGAACATCGGCCGCTGGGGGGCTTCGGGAGGCCGCGGGGTGAGCGCCGCAGCCACCAACGTCCCGTCGAGCCCGAACCAGCGGGTCTCGGCCCCTTCCGCATGGTCGTGATCATCGCCCGCCAGCCAAAATACCGGCACGACCGGCCGCTGCCATCGTTCCTCCAGCAGGGCCGCCATCGCCCGGGCGGACAGGGCCTTATAGATCGTGTAGAGCGGGCCGGTAAACAGGCCGGGCTGCTGCCCGGTCGTCACCACCAGCACCTCGGGGTCGCGGAGTTTGTTCCGAAGCCCCTCAGTGCCGCCGACGAACCCGGACAGAAGCGACGGGTCGAGCCCACCCGGCCGAGGCTCCGGCCATGCCGGCGTGGTGCCTAACGGGGTATCGAAGAAATTCAGCATGCCGCCTGCGCGAAGATGATGACCCGGGGCTGGTCGGGGCCAGGCAGCGCCCCGTCGTAATCCCCGAACTGATGGCGGACCCGGCCGCCCGCCTGCTCGATCATGGCGATCAACTCGGCCGGCGGATACAGGCGAACCCGCTCGAGAAACTGCCGGCCGTCCGGTGTGGTAATCGTCTTGATCACGAAGCGAACGCCGCCCTCCAGCCATCGCTCGATGACCACCGGCGTATCACCCAAGGTGGTTTCCTCCCTGGCAGTCAGCGTTCCGATGACTTGGTCGGCACTCAGGTAGTCGATGACGAACCAGCCCCCGGAGCGCAGCGGCGCGATCATCTCCCGCAGGGCGGCCAGATGTTCGTGATCATGTTCGAAGTATCCAAAGCTGGTAAACAAATTGACAACGAGCCCGACCGAACCCGGTCGAAACGGCAACGCCCGGAGATCGGCGCGGACCAGCGGAACGTGGGCGGTTTCCCGGGCCCGCTCGAGCAAATGCGCCGAAAGGTCCGCGCCGATCGGCCGGAAGCCTCGGTCGCGAAAGGCCAAGGCGTGGCGGCCTGCCCCGCAACAGATGTCCAGCACCAAGTCCGGGTCCTGGTCCGGCAGGGTTCGTTGGATCAAGGCCACCATCAGCCCCGCATCGAGTTCATCCCGATGGGGGTAGAGCTGAAGGTACTCCTCGCCAAACCACTCTTGAAACCAATCGCCCATCGGGTCCGATCTACTTGTGATACGGTTCGCCACGGAGAATCGTCCAGGCCCGGTACCACTGTTCGAGCACTACCAGCCGGGCCAGTTGGTGCGGCAGCGTGAGCGGCCCGAGGCTCCATCGGTGATCCGCCCGAGCGAGGGCGGTGTCATCGAGCCCGGTCGACCCGCCGATCACCAAGGCCAGCGGCCGCCCACCCTCCCGCCACCGACCGAGATGGCTTGCCAGACCTTCACTGGTCCACCCCGTGCCGGTGCGGTCAAGCGCGATGACGAGGGCCCGCTCGGGAACTTTCTCCAGCAGGCGCTTCGCTTCGTTCCGTCGCTGCTCGGGAGGGGACGCACTGGCCGGTGCCTCGCGGACCTCGCAGCATACCACCTCGCCATAGCGGCGAAGGCGCGCGAGGTAGTCATCGCACGCCTCCTGCAACGCCGGCCGCAGCTTTCCAACCGCGATCAAGCTGGTGATCACGGCGGCCGGCGGTTAGGCATACATGCCGCGGAGCCGGTGGACCTTCGCGACGCGGTCGATGGCCACCATGTAGGCGGCAATCCGCATGCTGACGCCGTGGGTGGCCGACATCCCGGCGACTTCGTTGAACGACTCGACCATGATCCGCTCCAATCGGGTGTTCACGGTCTCCTCGTCCCAGAAGTAGCCACCACGGTCCTGGACCCATTCGAAATAGCTGACGGTGACCCCGCCGGCATTCGCGAGGATGTCGGGAATGACCAAGATGCCCTGGTCCTGCAAGATCTGATCGGCGGTCGCGGAGGTCGGGCCGTTGGCGCCTTCGCAGATGATCTTCGCTTTGATCCTTCCCGCGTTGTCGTCGGTGATCACGTTCTCGAGCGCCGCCGGCACCAAGACCTCGCAGTCGAGCATCAGCAGTTCTTCGTTGGTGATCCGGTCGGCGCCGGCGAACGTCTTGAGGGACTTGTGCTCCCTCACGTGAGCGATCAGGTCGTTCACGTCGAAGCCGTCCTTGTTGTACAGCCCGCCGTCCTTGTCGCTCACCGCCACGATCCGAAGCCCAAGATCCTGCATCAACTTGGCACTGATCGACCCCACGTTCCCGAAGCCTTGGACGGCAACCCGGGTCCGCCGGTCAATCGGCCTGTTGAGGCGCTTGAGCGCTTCGCGGGTCACGAGCATGCACCCCCGCCCGGTTGCCTCGC
>SXGU01314641.1_pt1 | contig 11088 bp, 9 predicted proteins | sample 3174531 | NCBI WGS metagenome assembly SXGU01 (sample SAMN11356863, study PRJNA531348) | freshwater metagenome | isolation source: freshwater sample F1-140 | place: China: Fuxian Lake, Yuxi | collected 2017-12-25
CACCACTTGTCGGTGAGGGGCGGGTCGGTCCAGTAGCCGCCCGAGGGGTCCGGATTCAGGTTGCAGCCGATGAAGCCGAACTCCTGCACGCAGCGCTCCAGCTCGGCGATGCAGTTGTCCGGGCGCACGCCTGGCGATTGCGGAAGCTGGCAGACGCCGGTGAAGTTGTCCGGATAGAGCGTGCAGACGCGGTGGATCAGTTCGTTGCAGTGCTCGGACCAGTAGCGGCTGGTGGCCGGGTTGCCGAGGTGGTGCCCCATGCCCATGGCGCGCGGCGAGAAAATGGTGCGGTCGGTGCCGCGCTCGCGCTGGATGCGCAGTTGCGCGGGTTCCAGGCTGGCGCGGATCTCGTCGTCGCCGATGCCGAGGCTTCCCTTCGACGCCCGTTCGGGGTGCTCCAGCTGGTGCTTGCGGTAGTCCTCCAGCTGCTTGGGCGAAGTGGTGTAGTGGCCGTGGCAATCGATGATCATGCGAACAGCTCCTCCACTGCGTAGCGCCGCGGGATCAGCTCCTGGCGGTGGCAGAAGTCGATCGCCACTTCGAGGTTGCGGCGGTTCGCCTCGATGCCGAACGGGCTCATCTCCGGGTCGCCGGCGGCGCGGCAGGATTCGCGCAGCATGCGCATGACCTCGGCTGCGTCCTCCGCCGAAACGGAGTCCTTCACCGCCACCATGTGGTTGATCTGGATGGCGCCGTACTTCTGCCGCCACGCCGCCGCGGCCCCTTCCGGGTCCGGGATGATCGGCACGAGGCGCGGGTCCGGCGCCATGCCGTCGCCGACGATCGCCGCATCGATCTCGCCCGCGAGCAGCATGTCGACGATCTTCTTGCCGGCCTCGGCGCGTTCCACGTTCGGCGGGTCGCGGAACTCGGCGACGTGCGCCTCCTCGAAGGTCACCCAGCGGATGCGGCTGCGGTCCACGCCGTGATCCTCGGCGAGGATGCCGCGCAGCCACGCCCCGGTGGTCACCGAGTACGAGCGCACGCCGACACGGCGGCCGGGAAGATCCTTCGGGCGCAGTACCCCGCGCACCGCGTTGCAGACGATCAGCGGATGCTGGAGGCGCGCCACCAGCACCGAAGGCAGCAGCCGCAGCGGCTTGCCATGGGCCTTCGCGATCAGGAAGGTGACGATGGCGAGTTCGGCGACGTCGAAATCGAGCCCGCGCACCACCCGCTTGAACGCGGCGCTGGGCGGCTTGACGTCCTCGATGTCGAGTGTGACCTGCGGCGAGGACACGCTGCCGTCGCGGATCGCGCGCGTGACCGGGTAGTCGCCCAGCAGCGTGTGCAGGTTTCCCGGCATTCAGCGCTTCGCCGGCGGCGCGATGATCTGCCCCGGCGGCGGGTTGGCGACCGCCTCCTCGATGCTGTGCGCCCAGCGCCATTGCTCCCGCGGGCGCACCGCGCCGTCCTCGCCGACCTGGTCCAGGCCCCAGTAGATCTCCAGGGTATGGCCGTCGGGATCGAGGAATTCGACGGCGATCTGCACGCCGGCGCGGCGCCGTCCCTCGAACACGATCTTCACGCCGTGCGCGCGCAGGTGCTCGCGGGCGCGGAACACCTCGTCCAGCGTCCCCACCTCGAAGGCCATGTGGTGCAGCTCGCGCTGCTCGTTCGGGCCGGCCATGCCCCCGACCAGCGCAACGCCGTGGTGATCGGCGTTGCAGCGCATGAACACCATGCCGCCCGGCACCATGTCCTCGCCGTAGACGTCGGATACCCTGAAGCCGAGCACGCCGGTGTAGAAGGCGACCGAGCGCTGCAGGTCCGCCGCGCGCAGCACGACGTGGCCGATCTTGCGGAGGGTGAACGGCGGCATTTCGCGATTGTATTGAATTGGATGCCGTCCGCCGCGTAAAGTGCGCGCATGAACGTTGCCGAAGTGATGGTGCAGTACCTCAAGGCGGCCGGCATCGGCCACGTGTTCGGTTATCCGGGCGACCCGAACGTCGAATTCATGGAAGCGGCGCGGCGCGCCGGCCTCGAGTTCGTGCTCGGCCGGCGCGAAGGCACCGCGGGCCTGATGGCCGAAGCCTGCGGTTTCCTCACCGGGCGTCCGGGCGTGTGCATGTCTACCCTCGGTCCGGGATCGTCGAACCTGGTCAATGCCGTCGCCAACGCCTGGCTCGACCGCGTGCCGATGATCGCCATCTCCGGGCAGATCGAGCGCAAGCGCGAGCCGGTATTTACCCACCAGGTGCTCGACCACAACCGCATGTTCTCCACGGTCAGCAAGTGGACCACGCACGTCGCGCCGGACACCGTCGGCGGCATCATGCGCCGGGCGCTGCGCACGGCGATGGCCGAGCGACCGGGGCCGGTACACATCACCACGCATGCGGACGTGATCGGCGCGACGGCGCTCGACGAAGCGGTGACGCTGCCGCCGCTGACGGCGCTGCCCGCGCCGCATCAGGCGTTTGCGCTGGATCGCGCGTCGGCCGACATTCCGGCGCGCATCCGTGCCGCGCGCAGGCCCGCGGTGCTCGCGGGCATCTCCGCGCAGCGTGCGGGGGCGCATGCTGCGCTGGCGAAACTGGCCGGGACGCTGGGCTTGCCGGTGGTCGTCGCGCCGATGGCCAAGGGCGTGCTCGCCGAGGACCACGCGTACTACGCCGGCACCCTCGACATGGCGTGCAACGCGCAGGTCTGGGGCTTTCTCAAGGGCTGCGACCTGCTGCTCGCCGTGGGCTTCGACGCGGTCGAGCTGATCAAGCCCTGGCAGCTCTCGGTGCCCACGGTGCATATCGACTCGACGCCGAACACCGACCAGATCTATCCCGCCGATGCCGAGCTCGTCGGCGACATCCCCGCGATCCTCGATGCCGTCGCCGCCGCTTGGCAGGGCGGGGAGAAATGGACGCACGCCGAGGTGCGCGCCCAGCGCGAGGCGCTGCGCGCCGCGTATTACGCCGGACGCGTCGCCGGCAGGCTCAATCCCTCGGACGTCGTGGACGCGGTGCGCGAGGCGCTGCCGCGCGACACCATCGCCACCACCGACGTCGGCTCGCACAAGCTGCTGGTCGGGCAGGGCTGGACCTCGTACCAGCCGAGATCGCTCCTGATGACCAACGGCCTGTCGTCGATGGGCTATTCGCTGCCGGCGGCAATCACCGCCAAGCTTGTGCATCCCGGGCGGCCGGTGGCCTGCTTCACCGGCGATGGCGGGCTGGCGATGGTGCAGGGCGAATTGCGCCTCGCCTCGAGCCTCAAGCTCGATCCGCTGGTGATCGTGTTCTGCGACGACAGCCTGAACCGCATCGAGATCAAGCAGGCGAACCGCAACTACCCGAGCTGGGGGACGCTGATCGAGCCCACCGACATCGAGCTACTCGCGCGCTCCATGGGCTGCGACGGCGTGACGGTGGACAGCGCCGCGGCGCTATCGCGCGCGCTCGCCGCGCCGCGCCCGACGGACCGACCGACGGTGATCGGCGCCCGTATCGATCCGGCGCAATACACCGCGCAATTCTGAATCGGAGTTCCGGGAGATGGACATCAAGTCGCTGAACATCGGCCTCGTCGGCTATGGCGAGGTCGGCAAGATTTTCGCCCGGGCGCTCCTCGAGCGCGGCGCGGGCTGGGTCGGCTACTGGGACCGGCTGCGCATCCCGCCCGCCGCTGGCGTCCAGGCGTGCGCGTCGATGGCGGACATGCTCGCCAGCGCCGACCTGGTGTTTTCCGCAGTCACCGCTTCGCAGGCGCACGCGGTGGCCGACGAGGCGGCGCGCTCGATCCGCAAGGGCACCTGGTTCGTCGACCTCAACTCCTGCTCGCCCGGCACCAAGGCCGAAAGCAGCTGCATCATCGACGCCGCCGGCGGGCGCTTCGTCGAATCGGCGGTGATGACCTCGGTGCCCCCCTACGGCATCAAGGTGCCGATGCTGCTCGGCGGAGCGCACGCGAAGGAACTGAAGGCGCTGCTCGACCCGCTGGGTTTCGGCACGCAGGTCGCGGCGGAAAAGATCGGTGTCGCCTCCGCCATCAAGATGTGCCGCAGCGTGGTGATCAAGGGGCTGGAAGCGATCGTGGTGGAAAGCTTCACCACCGCGCGCAGGTACGGCGTCGAGGCCGAGGTGCTCGCCTCGCTGAAGGAAACCTTCCCCACGCTCGACTGGGAGGAGCAGGGCTCCTATTTCTTCAGCCGCGTGGCGCAGCACGGCAAGCGCCGTGCCGAGGAGATGCGCGAAGTCGCGGTGACGGTGCGCGAGGCCGGGCTGGAGCCGTTCATGGCCGCCGCCAGCGCCGAGCGCCAGGACTGGATGGCGAGCGTGAAGGACGCCGCGGCGCTGGGCGAAGTCGGCAGGAACGCCAACTGGCGCGAGTACGCGGACCGCCTGCTGCTGACGCTTGCTGACAAAGTGCCGAATTGAGCGTGGATGCCTGCCGGGCCTGCGCCGATTGACAGACCGCGGGCATCGGCATATGGTCGAAACGGCCAGCAATGAATCAGGAGACGGCGATGAAAAAGCTCAGAACGGCAATGGTGGCGGCGGTTGGCCTGGCATTGATCGGCGCGGGTTCGGCGTGGGCCGATTCGCACAACCGGCGCAGCGACCTGCAGCCGGCGGACGAGGCGAAGCCCGCCGCCAAGAACACTTCGGCGCAGACCACGGCGAAGAAGCAGAACATCGTGGTGGCCGATTCCCACAACCGGCGCAAGCCGAAGAAGAAGGACGACTAACGCACGAGTGCGTTCCACTAACCGGCAGACGCCGGGCGGCCGGTTCTACGCGCCCCGGTATGCCGTGCACAGGCCGACGCCGGCTGGCGTCGGCTTTTTTTCGCCGCCATGAAATTGCGATGAGAGTCCTGCTCGCGGCCATATTCGCGTTGCTTGCGACGAACGTGGCCCAGGCAGCCGAACCGGATCCCGAGTTGAAGGCGTGCGCGCCGGCGCGCCCGGCCGACCGGGGCGCCGCAGACGCCGGCAGGCTCGAGCAGGAGGTCGCGGCGCTCGCCGCAGCAGCCGACGGAGCGCAGCGCCTGCCTGCGTTGCTCGACCGCCTTGCGACGGCGTACGAGCGCATGGATCGCTTCGATCTCGCCGAACAAGCGCTGGCGCGCGGTGTCGCGCTGCGCGCGCAACGCGGTGCCGATGGCGCCGAGCTTGCCGCGGTGCTCGTGCGCGTGGGGCTGATGCAGCGCGCCCAGGGCAGGCTCGCCGATGCAGAAACCACGCTCCTTCGCTGCATCGCGCTGGCGGAAGCCGGCGCCGGCGAGGCAAGCGAACCGGTGGCAGCGTGCCGCAACATGCTCGGGCTGGCCTGGCGCGATGGAGGCCGCTACGCGGAGGCCGAAGGCATGCTCACCCGCGCGCTGACGATCCGGGAAAAGGTCCTGCCGGCGGATCACGCGGATCTCGAGCACACCCTCAACCTGCTCGGCACGCTTTACTTGCTGCTTGGCGACCTGCCGCGCGCGGCGGCGCTCTACGAGCGCAGCGTCGCCATCGCCGCGAAAGTCTATGGCGCGTGCCATCCGGTCTACGCGACGACGCTGCATTTCCTTGCCGACGCCTACGACACCCTGGGTCGGCCCGCGGACGCGCTGCCGTTGCGGCGGCGCAGCCAGGCCATTCGCGAGCAGGTGCTGCCGCCGGAGGATCATTCGGTGGCACACGGGCTGATGGGATTGGCCGAAACCCTGCTCGCGCTGCATGACCTCGAGGGCGCGGCGAGCGCGGCCCGCCGGGCGGTGGCGCTGCACGACGCGATTTTCGGCCGGCACCACTACCGCAGCCTGCGCAGCCTCTGGACTCTCTCGCGCGCGCTCGATGCCGCAGGCCGCGGCGGTGAGGCCGAGGCGCTCGTGCTTCAGGGGGTGTTCGATTCCTCGGCCGAGCAGACGCCGGAGTTCCTGTGGCGCTTCCAGTCCGCGTACCGTGCGCACCTGCTGCGCCGCGGCAACGAGACGGGCGCGATTGCCTTCGGCAAGCTGGCGGTCAATACGCTGCAGTCGATCCGCTCCAACATCGCCACGCTGGAGCGCGCATTGCAGCGCTCCTTCATCTCGAGCGAAAAGGTGGGCGTGTATCGCGGCCTCGCCGACCTGCTCATCGGGCAGGGCCGCCTCGCCGAAGCACAACAGGTGATGTCGATGCTGAAGGAGGAGGAATACTTCGACTTCATCCGGCGCGACGCGCAAGCCGACGCCCGCACGGCGACCGCGCGCTTTACCGGCGCGGAGCAACCGTGGGTGAAGCGATACGCCGAGATCAGCGCCCGCGTGGCCGAGGTCGGCACGCAGCGCCAGGCGCTGGAGCAGAAACGGCGCGCCGGCCTGTCCGCCGCCGAGCAGGCGCAACTGAAGCAGCTCGAGGCCGACGGCGACGTGGCGCGGCGCGCACTGGTGTCGTACATGGACGAACTCTCTGCCGAGACCGCGCGCCTGGGGGCGCAGCGCAGGGCCGAGATCGCACGACGCGACGTCGAAGGCCTGGAGAACTACCAGGATGAGTTGAAGGCCATGGGCGGCGGCGTCGTGATGCTGCACTACGTCGTGCTGCCCGACAAGGTTCGCATCGTCGTCACCGCCCCGGAGATCCAGGTCGGACGCATCGCGCCGGTTGCCGAGGCGGAGCTCAACCGCAAGATCGAGGCGTTTCGCGATGCCTTGCAGAATCCGGTGCTCGACCCGCGTCCGCTGGCGCAGGAACTGTACCGCTGGCTGCTCGGGCCGGTGGCCGCCGACCTGGCGCAGGCCGGCGCGGCAACCATCATGGTGTCGCTGGACGGCGCGCTGCGCTACCTGCCGTTTGCCGCGCTGTTCGACGGCGAGCGATACGTGATCGAGCGCTTTCGCGTGTCGGTGCTGACCGAGGCGGCAAGGAACCGCCTTGCCGCGCGCCCGGAGGCGGAGACCCGCTTCGCCGGGCTCGGCCTCACGCGCAAGGTGGCAGGATTCGATGCGTTGCCGGCGGTGCGGGAGGAACTGGAGGGCATCCTCAAGGACGCCAAGTTCTCGGGCGAGGTCCATTTCGACGAGGCCTTCACCGCCGAGCGGATGAGGGCGGCGCTCAGCGCGCGCATTCCGCTGATCCATGTCGCCAGCCATTTCAAGTTCAATCCCGGCACCGAGGTCGACTCCTTCCTGGTGCTCGGCGACGGCAGCCGGCTGAGCCTGCGCGAGTTGCGCGAGTCGGGCTACAACTTCCGCGGCGTCGACCTGCTCACCCTGTCGGCCTGCGAAACCGCGGTGGGCGGCGGCGCCGACGCGAACGGCCGCGAGGTGGAGGGTTTCGGCGCGCTCGCGCAGCAGCGCGGCGCGCGCGCGGTGATGGCGACGCTGTGGCCGGTCGCCGACATCAGCACCGGGGTCATCATGCAGCGCTTCTACCGCCTGCGAGCCGATGGCGCGGGGATGAGCAAGGCCGAAGCGCTGCGCCAGGCGCAGCTCGGGCTGCTGCGCGGAGAGCACGCCGCGGCGGTCGCATTGCAGCAGCAGCGCGGCGCCCCGCGCCTGGACGGGGGCGCGCGCAAGCTCTTCGTCCCGGATTCACGGGCGCCGTTCGCCCACCCCTACTTCTGGGCGCCGTTCATTCTCATGGGGAACTGGTTGTAGAGGCGCCCGCAACGCGGCCGTTCCAGCCCGCAAGCGCCTCGACCGCCGCCGCGAGATCGAGCAGCGCGGCGTCCTCGCGAAAGCGCCCGACCAACTGCACCGAGAGCGGCAGCCCTTCGCCGTCCAGGCCGACGGGCAGCGCGATCGCCGGGTGCCCCGTGATGTTGAACGGCATGGTGTACGGGAACCACGCGGTGCGCACTTCTGGCAACAGCTCCCCGTCGATGTCCACCGGGTCGAACAGGTCGCTGCCGATCGGCAGTGCGGCGCGCGACAGCGTTGGCATCAGCAGCGCGTCATAGTGCGTAAACCATCCCTGCACGCGGCGGAACAGCGCGCCGCGCCGGAACGCCGCCGTCTGCAGGTCGGTGCCGCTGAAGGCCTCGGCCATTTCGACCTGCCGCACCAGCGTCGGGGTCATGATGGCGCGGTGCTTTTCCAGCAGCGGCAGGAAGCGCGCGCGCCAGGTGCTGTGGTTGATGATGCGCCACAACGGCTCGATGGGCTCGATTTCCTCGTTGAACGGTTCGACAGCCGCGCCCAAGCCCTGCAGCGCCTTCGCCGTCGCGTCGAGCGCCGCGAGCACCTGTTTCGCGACGCGCGTGCTGCCCAGCCGCGGCATGAGCGCGATGCGCAGGCCGTCCAGCCGCTTCGGCGGTCGCCCGCTGGCGGCGTAATCGGGGACCGCGGCGTACGACCACGGGTCGCTCGGGTCCGGGCCTGCCAGCGCCTGCATCATCAGCGCGGTGTCGCGCACGGTGCGCGTGGTGGGCGTGACGAAGGTGTAGCAGCCGAACGGGTCGGGCGACTGGCTGTGCGGGATCGCGCCCACCGTCTGCTTCAGGCCGACCACGCCGTTGGCGGCAGCCGGAATGCGAGTGGAGCCGCCGCCGTCGGTGGCGATGGCGAGCGGTGCGAGGCCTGATGCCACCGCGACCGCGGCGCCGCCGCTGGAGCCGCCCGCGCCGCGCGCCGCGCTCCAGGCGTTGCGCGTGACGCCAAAGAGCGGCGCCTGCGTGAACGCCTTGTGGCCGAACTCGGGCGTGGTCGTCGTGCCGACCAGGATGGCGCCGGCTGCGCGCATGCGCGCGACGATCACCGCGTCCTTCTGCGGCACGTTGTCGGCGTGGATGCGCGAACCGTAGGTGGTCCTCACGCCGGCGGTGTCGACGAGGTCCTTGGCGCTGTAGGGAATGCCGTCCAGCGGCCCGCGCGCGGCGCCGCGTGCGTAGCGCGCTGCCGACTCGCGCGCCTCTGCAAGGGCCTCGTCGGCGCAGACCGTGATGAAGCAGTTGAGCACGGGCTGCAGGCGCGCGATGCGCGCGAGCACCGCCTCCGTGATCTCGACCGGCGAGGTTGCGCCGCGCGCGAGGAGCCCGGAAAGTTCCTCCGCCGTGCGCAGGCAGAGGTCGCTCACTTGCCTTTCTTGACGTTCCAGTAGAAGTTGCCGGGCCCGGTGACGATGCCGGAAATGTTCTTCAGCATGGCCGCCGGCTGGCGGTACTCGCCGATCGGCGCGTGGGTGCCGATCTCGAACGCGCGCACCTGCACCGCCTCGGCCAGCTTCTTCTTCTTCGCCTCGTCGGTCTCGCGCATGTAAAGCGCGCGCAGGTCCATCAGCTTGGCGTCGCCCGGCCAGCCGAACCAGCCCTTGCCGTCGGGGCGCGCATCGAGCGCCGGGTTGAACGGGTTCCAGATGTCCGGCGCCTCGAATGCGGTGAGGAACAGGTTCCAGCCGCCCTTGTCCGGCAGGTCCTTCTTCGCGCGCCGCCCGACCAGCGTCTGCCAGTCCATGGCCTGCAGGTCGACCTTGAAGCCGGCCTGGCGCAGGAGCTGCGCGGCGACGTCGGGCAGCTTGTTGATCGAGAACAGGTCGGTCGGCTTCATCACCACCACCACGGTGCCGTCGTAACCCGAGGCCTTGAGCAGGTCCTGCGCCTTCTTCATGTTCGACTTCGACTGGATCTCGGTGCCCGCGGCGCTGGAGTAGGGCGTGCCGCAGTTGTACATCGAGGGGCAGGTGCGGTAGAGCTCCTTCACGCCGATCTGCGCCTTGAGGAAGGGCTCCTGGTTGAAGGCCGCCATCGCCGCGCGCCGGACCTCGGGCTTGTCGAAGGGCTTGTGCAGGTGGTTGAAGCGCGCCATGAAGTGGCGCCCGAGCGGCGTCCAGAAGAACAGTTGCAAGTCCTTGTTCGCTTTCACCGCCTCGTAATGGTCGAAGGAGAGCTGCTCGATGATGTCCACCTCGCCCTTTTGCAGCGCATTCACCTGCGCCTGCGGGTCGCGCAGCGCGAGATTCCACTCGACGCGCTCGACGAACACCACCTTGCCGCCGGCGGTGCCCGAGGCCGGCTCGCTGCGCGGCAGGTACTTTGCGTTCTTCAGGTAAACCGCCCTGTCGCCCGGCTTGAATTCGTCGCGCTTGAACGCGAACGGTCCGGAGCCGATGTGCTCGGTGATCTGCTTGAACGGGTCGGTCTCCGCCATCCGTTTCGGCATGATGAATGCAGACCCGGAAGGCTTGCCCAGCGCTTCCAGCAGGAAACCGCAGGCTTCGCGCAGGAAGATGCGGAAGGTGTCCGGCGCGGGCGAGTCGAGGCGATCGACGAAGGTGAACAGCGCCACGCCCATGGTGTCGCGCTTGCCCCAGCGCTCGAGGGAGGCGACCACGTCCTCGCCGGTGACCGGCGCGCCGTCGTGGAACTCCAGGCCCTTCCTCAGCTTGAAGGTCCAGAGGCGCTTGTCGGGCGAAGCCGTCCAGGTGTCCACCATCTGCGGCTGTATCTGGCTCTTGGCGTCGGTGCCGAACAGGGTGTCGTAGATCATGTAGCGTGGTTGCGGCTCATGTAGGCGGTGGTCCAGATCGGGTCGAGGATCGCGAGGTTGGAGTGCGGCACCACGCGCAGCACGCCAGGGCTGCCTTGGGCGTGGACCAGCAGTGCGAAACCAAGGCCCGTGGCGAGAACGAGGAGCTTGCGCAGCATGGGAGAATCCTTCGCTGAAGACGTCAATGGAAGGTAACAGGGCATGGCACGCATCGCAATCGGTGGTTTTCAGCATGAGACCAATACCTTCGCGCCGTCGAAGGCGGGCTACGCCGCCTTCGAGGCCGGCGGTGGATGGCCGGGCGCGGTGTACGGCGACGCGCTGTTCGACGCCGTGGCCGGCGCGAACATTCCGGCGGAGGGCGCGATCCGCGCATTGCGCGCGACGGGCCACACGCTGGTGGGCACCGCGTGGGCGGCGGCGAGCCCTTCGGCGCACGTCACGCGCGAGGCTTTCGAGCGCATCGTCGGCGAGATCGTCGCGCGGCTGAAGGCCGCCGGGCCGCTGGATGGCGTCTACCTCGACCTGCACGGCGCCCTGGTCGCCGAGCACCACGACGATGGCGAGGGCGAGGCGCTGCGCCGCGTGCGCGAGGCGGTCGGCCCGCGCGTGCCGGTGGTGGCGTGCCTCGGCCTGCAGGCCACCGTCACGCGCGCGGTGCTCGAGCGCGCCGACGGCATGGTCGCGTACCGCACC
>SXGU01371187.1_pt1 | contig 11087 bp, 9 predicted proteins | sample 3174531 | NCBI WGS metagenome assembly SXGU01 (sample SAMN11356863, study PRJNA531348) | freshwater metagenome | isolation source: freshwater sample F1-140 | place: China: Fuxian Lake, Yuxi | collected 2017-12-25
GCATCGCGTTAGGCTGGCCGGACGAGACCTTCCCCGCCAATGCGGTGGTATCCGAGCGCAAATCTGTCGCGGAGGCGGCGGTGTTCGTCGGTTTCGATTCCGAAGCGCCGGGCTAACGGATACGCCCGGCAGATTGGCCGGAAAGAGCGGCCAGCACTTCAGCGGTGGCCGCCGTGTCGTGCTCGGCCAGCCCCATGGCCATGGCGGCCGTGTACACCGCCGCGCTGGCGTTGAACAACGGGGTCGAGCAATCCACCTCCCGCGCCATGTCACCGATAACCTGCATGTCCTTTTGCCAGACGCCGATCTTCATCGTGGCCGGCTGATAGCGGCGCTCAAGCATCATCGGCATGCGGATGCGCATCAGGCCGGTGCCGATATAGGGGCTGTGCCCCATGTGCTTCAAGGCAACCTGCGGATCCAGCCCCATTTTGCGACAAAGCGCCACCATTTCGGCGCAGGCCACGTTGAGAATGGCGACGTGGTGATTGGCCGCTAGCTTGAGTTTGGTGCCGCTGCCGAAGGCGCCCACGCGCGGGGCATCCAGGGTGAAGGGCGACAACCAGGGCTGAGCCTGGCGGCAGGCAGAAAGCGGGCCACTCAAGTACATGATCCAGGTCTCGGCCGGATTGCCGCTGGCGGTACCACTGATGGGCGCATCGAGCATCACACGCCCCTGTCTGCGCAAGGCCAATTCCGCCTGCTGCTTGTCGCCCAAGGGAAAGGTGCTGGTCTCCAGCACAATCTGGCCGCGCTCGCGCGGCTTGGCCGCTTGCAGCGCCGCCACCACATCGTGCAGCGCCTGCGCAGAGGGCAATGACGTGATGAGGGCACCGGCTGCGCCTGCCACCTCGCCAACGCCCGCCATCGGTGTTCCACCCGCACGGCTTAGCGCACGCATCCTGGTCGCACTGATGTCGTAGCCGGCCACCTGATGCCCGGCGGCCAGAAGCGCTCGCGCCATGGTGCTGCCCATGATGCCCAGGCCAATGATGCCAATGCGTGCCGGTCTGGTCTGATTGTTGGCAGGTTGTTGCTTCATGCTCGACTCTCTCCTTTCGCGGATTGCCAGACAGTCCCGTCAATCGGGGCTCCTCTTGCCAACAACCCAGTGATTCCAGTCACGCAAACCGGTTACCGCACGCGCGCTGATACTAACTCCCCAATGGCAGGGCGACGCACAATGCGCGGGTTGCGGCCAATGTACTGGGTGATGGCCTTGCCTGCGTGTCGATATCCTGCATCGACGATCGGGTGAAATTGGTGCCAGTCGAGCAAATCAAATTCCTGAATCGGAATGTTCAGATAAAGATGTGCCATGCGCTTGGCAAATTCCACTTCACGGCGACTGGCAAGCGTGGTGGTTTTCATGATGACCTTGGTCATCGTGTGTACCTCAATCGCATCGCGCCATGGGAGCAGCCTGCTTTTCAGGTATTCCATGCCGGTCGGTATGTCTGATTCGGTATATTGCGCTTCATTCTGAGCGGACAGATCGACGGCAACGATGTGACCGCGAAGCCTGTCAGCCATCACGTCAACCGGCAGGTTGTTGAGTACGCCACCGTCGATCAACAGGTCTCCGCTAAAAACCACCGGGGGCAGGATCGCCGGCAGGGAAACGCTTGCCCCGACCGCGCGCCACAGGCTGCCGCGATCGTGCACCTGAACGCGGTTCTTGGTCAGGTTGGAAGAAACGGCGAAATACGGCAGCCACAGGTCTTCGATGTCGAAACTGAGGTACTTCTGCAGCAGCTCGTTTAAGCGCTCCCCGTGCGGGAGAGAGATCATCGGCAAGGTGTAGTCATCCAGCGGTCGCTCATGGGTAAACACGTGCCGGAACTCATCAATCATGCTTTCGTCGTCGAATCCGCGCGCGGGCCCGGTTGCGGCAATTGCACCGACGCTGGTCCCAGCCACCGAGTCGATCGGAATCCCGGACTCGATCAGGGCACGAACGACTCCGAGATGGGCGAACCCGCGCGCACCTCCACCCGCGAAAACCACCCCGGTAGATACCTGGGCGACGTTGCGGGCTATGCGCCGTATGCCGGATTCACCATGTAGTGACACGTGGTAATGCTGACGAACCTTGCGCGATTCCAGCCAGCGTCGAGTCTGATTCGGAGATTCGCCTCTTTCATGGCGAAGCAGCAACTCCGTTGGGGCAATTTCAGACACCGCTTGCGTGCCGAGAATTCGCAGTTCGAAAGGTTGTGGTCGCGGGTCTGCGTCCGCCGGTGCGACCAGGAAAATCCGGTCAGCAAATCCGGTCGCAGTCCGAGTCCAGCCTTCGTCAGCCAGCGTGCCCTCAAGTATCAAAAAGTCATATTGATGGGATGCAAGTTCGAGAAACTCGTTGCGTGCAAGCGCATCGTCCGTCGAAACCAGGCGTCGAATATCGGCGACGGTCAAGTGCAGGGTGCTGCCATGGTGCAGCATCTCGCGAGCGAGACGCCGGCAAAACTCTCCAACCCGCGGCACGGGCCCACTGGAAATCAAGGCAATCGTCTTTGCCGAGATTCGGTCGCCAGCCCGTGCGTCGGTTCGGGTCAATCGGTGAATGATCATGCGCGAAATATCGCGCAGCGCCTGCGGATGCGCGCGCATCACTTCATCGAAAGCCTCGGCCGGTATTTCCGCCAGTATGCTGTCGCGTGCCGCCTGTAGCGAGGCGGCACGCGGAGACTGCGTCAGCAGGGACATTTCGCCCACCGCCTCACCAGCCCTGGCGGAGGCAACGAGTCGCCGCGAAGCGTCGCCATCGGCCACAAATACGTCAAGCTTTCCGGTGAGAACAATGTGCATGCTCGCGCCGCTCTCTCCTTGTGCATAGAGAAGCTCGCCGCGAGAAAGAGAAACCACACGGATTGCCTTCAGAACCTCCTGCCGCAGAGCGTCAGGGAGCACACCGAACAATCGATCAAGAGCCGCTACAACGACGCCAAGCAGCGACGGAGGAAACTGGGTCTGGCTCACGGCAGCTTATCGGGACCCAGCGGCGTTCGATGAACTTGCGGCGCTTCTGGCCATGGCGATGGCATCGAAAAGTGCAGGACCGGATACGGCAAACAGGAATTGTCTTAGCTGAACTGCTCCCAACACCAGTTCACCGATTCCAACGGCGCTTCCGTAGGCCACCGGCTTCTCCCCAAGGCTGTCACGACGCTGGTTGTAGTTGCTGAACCATTGCGCGATTTCCGCCGTAGCACGATTGGCGTTGTCGAGATTGGAGGTGCTACCGTCGAGGCCGCCCACGGCGATGTAGAGGTCGAACGTGGAATTAACAGGTTCGAGCTGAAAGCGAGCGCAAATGGCATCGTTCGATCCCAATATCTCGGCAGCCGAATCAATTAGCAAGCCGGGCGCTGATCCGGACAACGTTTTCGCCAAATCGGGAATGGCTACGACACAGATCGCACAAGTACGGAGCTGGGGACTTATCTGCCCTGACTGGTGCAGTTCCGCAATCGCCATCGGCGGCAGAATCGATCCCAGTAGCCCGTCCGACTGCTTCTTCTCGATTTCGGTGCGAAGTTGTTGTTCGCGCAGGTCCTTGCGTGATCCCTGGAGTGCACGCGTACGAGCATAGACCGCATTGGCGAACAAGGCGAAGAACGCCAGCAGGTAGCCGCCTGCAATATAGTCCAGCAAGGGGTAGTCCTGAACCGGTGGCGGGCCGCCGAGGATTGCGACCGGTAGCAAGCTTCCACTGGCCAAAGCCAGAGATGTCCAAGGCAGAAGCGAAAAGCCGGTGAAGGCGATCGGCGTAACCAGTGATATCAACGTTATCGTCAGGCAGGCCTGGAAGGAAAAACTCAGCAGATAAATCACCGCGCCTGCGTAAGCCGCATCGAACATAACAGTGAGGTGTGCAAGCCGGCGCTTGCTTTCAAAACGCTGCTGCAAGTAGTACATCGCATGCGGATAAGTCATCCCGATAAAAGCGATGGTGTAGGCGTACGGGCCGACCTCTCCAAACTTGATGGTGTAGAGAAATCCGACCAGCAGACCACCGAGGACGGTAACGACGCGGATCGGATAAAACACGTGAATGCCCAGCTGAGCCAGATCGATTGACGTCGGCTTCTCGCCGGTGTTGTTCATCCTTGTGGCCTCAGGCGATGGAATCTGCTATCAACGACTGCCTGACCGAATCAGGCAGTTCGGCAATCACCAGGCGCGCATGCTCATAACCGGCCTCTACGGCTTTGTCAAATGCAGTCCACTCCAGCATGCCAATACGGCCCAGATCCGGAGTGAAGCAGACATCGGCATGTGCACGCGAAGCAGCCAGCTTGGATTGGCTGTGAAGAATGCTGACGTTGAGAATCATCGATGACAAGGCCGGCAGACGGTAGCGGCGCTTGGACCGCGGTCGCAGACGATCAATTGCCAAAGCAGCACTGGACGGGGTTTCCTCAAGGTCAATGCGGCGCAGGTTTTCCCGCATCAGATCGCATCCCAAAATCGTACCGGCGCCCTTGCGCGCCATCACATCGGTAGGAAAGTTATTGAAGGTGCCGCCGTCAATCATCAGGTCCCCGTCAATGATCACGGGAGGGAGTGCTGCCGGAATCGACACACTCGCACGAACCGCCCTTGCCAAGTTGCCCCGCTCGGGTATGGTCTCCTCCGCGCGTGAGTAGTTGGAGGCGATGCAGTATAGCGGCTTCCATGTGTCTTCAATATTTGCGTCAAACCCGGTAAGCGCCTGCACTGCCGAATCGATCACGGTGCGCAGTTGCTTGCCCTGGATCAAAGACAACAGCGGAACTGGATTGATGTCACCGGTCGGGCTTTTGGCGAAAGCCTTGCGGGCCAGGGCGATAACCTCGTCTGCCGGCAAATCGAATGCAGCGTAACCCGCCTTCACGGAACCGATGCTGCAACCACCGAGTCGATCGACGGTTATGCCAGCTTCTTCCAGTGCCTTGAGCACGCCAAGATGCGCAAATCCACGCGCCCCCCCACCGCCGAACACCAGGCCAATCGACCTGCCCATAAGTGTTCGCGCGATCCGCCCCAGGTCGCCTTTATGCCCGCGGCGGAGATGCAAGTGGTTGTCAACCGGAAACCTCTGCAGCCAGGAACTCGTCCCTTTGGGTTGCTTCCGGTCGGGCGCATGCGAAAGCAGCAGTGTCTGGCGCGTCAGCATGTTTACATGCTCTTTCGGCAGGCCAAACCCGGCAAACGAATCCTTCAACAACTCATCGCCGGTATCTGTATCCGCAACCCAGATGATTTCGTCGGCATGGCGCAAGCAATGCAAAGTCCAGGTCGAGTCAGGATCATCGCTGGTCAAAAGGCACAGATCACTCGTCGCCTCCACGCCATCAATCCAGCGCGAAACGACTCCCCAATTGTCCCCCGCCTGGCCCTTGTTGGTTTCCATCGAGTTCGCGCCAAACTCCAATGCCAGTCTTCTCGCATCGATGCAATCTACGGTGCCGTGCCGCCGCAGGGAGGGCAAGAGTTCTGCGATCAGGGCCGGACAATTTGCGCCACGCGTTACCGGCAGTACCGCGATGGTGGCCGGCCTGGACCAGGAGAGGCGCGGATCATTTGCCCGCTTTACACGTTCTACGATGACGCGCGCAACGTGGACCGATACCAGGGGATAAACACGGATGACCTTGAGATAACTCTCACGGGACAGTCGTACCAGCAGGCTGTCGCGGACCGCAACGACGCGCGCGCTACGTGGCTCCCCGGTGAGCAAACCCATTTCGCCAAGGGTCTCACCGCGACGGATGTCGCCCAAGGTCCGGATGCCCCCCGATTTTTCGACAACCGAGGCGCGCAGGCGACCCGCCACCAGAAAGTACAGTGCGTCCTCCTGCTCCCCTTGTTGAAACAGCACATCGCCAGACGACAGCCGAACCCAGTCCAGCTCGGGTTTCATCGCTTCAAGGAAGCTGCGATCGACCTCACCAAACGTTTTGTGCAGAGCCTCCTCGAGCCAACCTGATTCAATGGAACTAACACTGGAAAGCGATATCTGCATGTCTTAGTTGCCCCTTTTTTGCAGGGCGGTCACGGGTTCTGGAAACGCCAAAATCATTTAATCGAGCAAGTCGGAAAATGAGCGGGCGGCGGAGTATCTCCGAACCGAAACGGGAAGTCAATTCGACACTTCTGGAATGGCCTGCAGATCAGCGAACCCACGCAGGGTTTGGCGTAAAGATACTCCCTCGATCACTAGGTTGCGGTGTCCGCGCCGAGCGCAAACCAACTGCAGCCTCTTAACTTCTTTGCTTGTGGCGCAGTCATTCCTTTGGTAGCCCAGGGGTCTGGCACGATTCGCAGAAACGTTCTCTGGACCAAGTGATCCGGTCCAAAGGGGGGACCACGCAGCGATTCGCCAGGGATCCTGGTCCGAGCCTGACGAAGCCGGCGATGCTTCGCCGCTTCAGCGCTTGATGCCCTGCGCGCGCCGTGGCTGGCCCGGACCGATCTTGCCATCTGCACGCGCCGAAAGATGGGCACACAGGTCCAGCACGGGCGGGTCCACCCTGGCGTCGCCCTCCCACTCGGGCATGATCAAGCGACCGCCCTTGCCGCGCTCGCGCCGCATGATCTGCTCCAGCATGGTGTCGGGCGTCGATGTGCCATTGTCCGTCGGAGGCTCCTCATCCGGCGCAACAATGCGGTAGCTGGCCAGCACCTTGGCAGCGAATGCGCGCGGGGTCATGCTGCCGATGCGTGCGACAAGGTTGGGCGCGGCCGCAGTGCCCACGCCACCGACGCCGTGGCAGGCATAGCAGGTCGCGTGAAAGGCCCGCCAACCGGCGTAAGTGCCGGCATCGACGCGGCCACCCATAACCCGGTAATCGCCTGGCATCGGCATGGGATCGGGTTGCGCCGTCGGCAGCGGCGCGCTCAATGCACACGCGAGCAAAACAGTCCAGCGGAAATGTCCCGCCACCCGCCTAGACTTACGAAGGCTGATTGATTGCTTCATCAACTTTCCCCAACTGATCCGATGCTTGGATCATGGCGCATTGCGGCGCCCCGGCGTTGAGGTAGATCAATCTACCGCAGCCGCCCGGGGTAGAGCATGCGGTGATCTCACCCAGCCTGCACGAGCCGCTCGCCGCCAAGGGCCAGGCGATCGACCAGCGAGTGCATCAGCGCTTGCGAGAGCTGGTAGCGGCATTCGAGGCTGACCTGGTCGAGTGATTCTTTTTCAAACTCGACCAGCAACACGTCTTCCAGTGTTTCCACCGTGGCCTGCCGGGCGATACTGCCCTCCTTGATGTAGGACATGTCGCCCACACACTCGCCGACGTGCAACACGTTGAGCAAGCGCCCCTGTTTGGTGACCTTGGCCTGCCCGCTGCCAAGAAAAAACAGGCTCTTGCCCTCGGCGCCTTCATGCATGATCACGGTGCGCCCGGGCACGCGCGACCATCGTCCGACATGCACCAGTTCCCACAGTTCGGCATCATCGAGGTGGCTAAGCAGGCGCACCGCTTTCAGGGCAACGAATTTTTCGGTGTCGAGCACAGCGCTCTGCAGGTGGCTCAGGCGCCCTACCTTGGCAATCTCCAGCGCCAGATCCGCCCACGAGGCATATCGGTCGACCGGCTTTTTAGCCAGCATCTTGAGCACGATGTCATCCATCTCGCCGCTGATACCTGGCCGCAGCAGGCTCGGCATGAGAGGCGTATCACGCAGCGTTCTGGCCGCTATCTCCGCCAGCGAAGGTTCGCTGAAGGGTCGCTGCCCGGTGAACAGGTGGTACAGCACCACGCCAAGCGAAAACATGTCACTGCTGTAGCCGAGCGGATCGCCCCGCACCTGCTCGGGTGACATGTAGATCGGCGTGCCGATTCGGGCGATCTGGGTGTGGTCGGCCTGAAACAGGTAAGCCGCGCCGAAATCGCCAATCTTGATGTTGGTGCCCTCGACCAAGAGACTGTTGGCCGGCTTGATGTCGCGAGGCACGATCCCTTGCCGGTAGGCGTAGTCGAGCGCGCCGCAGCATTTGAACGCAATCTCGGTCACATCTTCCGGCGAGAGAATGTTCTCCGGCACAGTGAACCGCCTCAGGTCCCCCCCCGGAACGTACTCGAGCGCGATGTAGGCTTCCTCACCGTCGATCGAAGCTTCGAGTATCGAGGCGATGTGCGGGTGTGAAAGCTTGCCCGCAAGGGAAGCCTCGCTCATGAACTGCGCATTGATCCTGCGCATCGAATCCGGATTCTTGAGTACCTCCGGATTGAGCACCTTGAGTGCAACGTTGTCGCCAGAAAAACTGTCGCGGGCAAGGTAAACCGTGCCTGAGGCGCCCTGCCCCAACACCTTCTCAAGCTCGTATTTCCCGACATGCTGCATGGTTGCGCACTCCTGCGGCGAATCGCCTGATGCGAATCGTCTCATGATAAGGGCATGCGCGTCCATGCGCCCTGCGCTGGCGCTGCCCGTCAGGCAGGAAAGAGCCTGTTTGCGGTCTGGGCAATCAGCTTGCCGTGGGGACCATGCGCATTAGAAATCAGGGCGGAATCAGGGCGCGAGATCAAACACCAGCACCTCGGCATCGTCGCCGTTGGCCAGCGCAACGTTGGTTTCGTTTTCCAGCTTCAGCGCGTCACCGGCGTTGAGGCGCTGGCCGTTGACCTCCAGGGCACCGCGTACCAGGTGCACGTAGGCCTTGCGGCCCGGGGCGAGCATGCACTGCGCAGTTTCCACACCGTCAAGCAAGCCGGCATAAACCGATGCATCGGCATGAATCGTCACCGAACCCTGCGCACCATCGGGCGAGGCCACCAGGCGCAGCGCGCCGCGCTTTTCCGCTTCGGGAAAGGTCTTTTGCTCATAGCTTGGCGGAATGCCGGCGACGTTCGGCTCGATCCAGATTTGCAGAAAATGCGTGGTTTGGTCCTGCGCATGGTTGAATTCGCTGTGGGTGAGGCCGCGGCCGGCGCTCATGCGCTGCACATCGCCGGGCGGAATGCCTTTGACGTTGCCCATGCTGTCCTTGTGTGCCAGTTCGCCTGCGAGCACGTAGCTGATTCTCTCCATGTCGCGATGGCCATGCTGGCCAAAGCCGGTGCCTTTCTCGATCCGGTCTTCGTTGATCACGCGCAGATTGCCCCAGCCCATGTGCGCCGGGTCATGGTAGCCGGCGAACGAGAACGAGTGATAGCTCTTGAGCCAGCCGTGATCGGCGTAGCCGCGCTCCTGGGATTTGCGAATGGTTTGCATGAATGAGCCTTTTGAGTGGATAGACTCCATTGTGCTGGCAACGGGCTGCTTGAAGGGAACTGCCAATTGATGTCATCATTCAAATTATTTGAATAAAAATACACTAAATGCCTGCTGCGCGCGATCTATTGACCCCAAGCAGCCTGGCCATGCTGCAGACCATTGCCGAGACCGGAAGCTTCGCGGCTGCCGCGCGCAAAAGCCACATGGTGCCAAGCGCCCTCACCTACCGGGTGCGGCAGATGGAAGAAGCACTCGACGTACTGCTTTTTGACCGCAGCTCGCGCCAGGCGCGCCTGACCGCGGCCGGCACCGAGCTGTTGCGCGAGGGCGCCATGCTCCTGGCCAATATGGATGCTGTCGCCAATCGGGTCAAGCGTATTGCGACGGGCTGGGAACCGCATTGACGATTGCGGTGGATAGCGTCATCGACCCTTCGACGGTGATGGAGCTGTGTACGGCGTTTTTCGCGCTCCATCCCCCCACAAGGCTGAGGCTGCGCACCGAAACCCTCTCCGGCACGGTCGATAGCCTGACATCAGGTCGCGCCGACCTGGCGCTGGGCGTGGTGCTCCACACCGCTATCCAGGCCAACCTGAGGCGCGAGCCCTTGGGCAAGGTGTTGTTCGTCTTCGCGGTGGCGCCGCATCACCCGCTGGCGCATGCACCTGAGCCGTTGTCGGACGAGGTGGTGCGCCAGCATCGCGCTGTGACGGTCGCCGATTCGGTGCCGCATGGATCCGGCCTCTCACTGGGGATTCTAACCGGGCAGGACGTGTTCACCGTGGCGACCATGCCGGCCAAGCTGGATGCGCAGATACGCGGCCTCGGCGTCGGCTTTCTGCCCACCTGCCTCGCCCAACCCTGCATCGAGACGGGTCGGCTCGTCGTCAAGCGGATCGACCGGCCGGAGTACCAGGTACAGGTGAGCTATGCGTGGCGCAAAGGTGCCCGGCAGGAACAGGGACGCGCCCTGCACTGGTGGCTGGACCAACTAAGAAAGCCGGTGACGCGCGCCGCCCTGCTTGGCGAGCGCCGGGGAGTCAGGCGTTGAGCACCTCGGCCGCCATGCCGATCGAGCGCAGGCGCAGCGCCGGATCAAACACATCCGATACGAGGATGAACTCATCGGCCTGCGTGGCCTGCCGCAGCTGAGTAAAGCCGTCGCGCACTGTGTCGGGTGAACCGATCACCGCGGCTGCCAGAAAATCGGCAATCGCCGCCCGCTCCTGCGGATGGCGCTGCGCCATGAAGTCCTTGACCGGCGGCTGCAAGCGACCGCGCCGCCCGGTGAGAATGCCCAGGATGCGCTGATAGGTGCTGCTGGCAAGGTAGTCGGCTTCTTCGTCGGTGGGCGCTGCAATCAGCGGCACGCCGATCGCCACATAGGGTTCCTTGAGCACGTCGGAAGCCTCAAACTCATGGCGGTACAGCTCCAACGCCTGGAGCAGCAACCCCGGTGCAAAGTGCGAGGCAAACGCATAGGGGAGGCCCTTGCGCGCCGCCAGACGCGCCGAAAACAGACTGGAGCCCAACAGCCAGATCGGCACATTGGTGCCGGCGCCCGGCATCGCCACCAGCCGCTGCCCTGGGTGGGTTGGACCGAGCAGGTGCTGCAGGTCCTCCACTTCGCGCGGAAAATCGTCTTCGGTCTCGACACGATCACGGCGCAAGGCACGCATGGTCAGCTGGTCGGTGCCGGGCGCGCGCCCCAGGCCAAGATCAATGCGATTGGGATACAGCTCTGCAAGCGTGCCAAAGGCCTCGGCCACCACCAGGGGCGCATGATTGGGCAACATGATGCCGCCGGAGCCAACCCGAATCGTGCGCGTTCCGGAAGCGATGTGGCCCACCATGACGGCCGTGGCCGAGCTGGC
>SXGU01376009.1_pt1 | contig 11087 bp, 9 predicted proteins | sample 3174531 | NCBI WGS metagenome assembly SXGU01 (sample SAMN11356863, study PRJNA531348) | freshwater metagenome | isolation source: freshwater sample F1-140 | place: China: Fuxian Lake, Yuxi | collected 2017-12-25
CGAACACGACCGCGTAATTATCGTCAGCGGCATTAATTTTCATTATTTCGCCGGTTTTACGGGCGGACGAAAATTGATTTGTCCGGGTTTAGCGGCAACCAGAACAATCAGCGAAACGCACCGGCTCGCTTTTGACTGCGCGCGTAAAATGCGGCGCACCGGAGTCGGCACCGGAATTTTGAATGGAAACGCGGTTCACGAAGCGTGTACGGAAGCCGCCGCAAAACTAAATCCGTCGTTTTCGGTCAATAGCATCGTCAATGAAGACGGCGCGGCGAGCGAAATTTTCTGCGGCGATTGGATTGTTGCTCATCAGGCGGCATGCGAGTTTTACGCGCAGCAGCACACGATTAAAATCACCGAGAAACGCGATTTGGTCATCGCTTCGTGCGGCGGATTTCCGCACGACATCAATTTAATTCAGGCGCACAAAACGCTCGATGCGGCGCGTCGAATCTGCACCGACGGCGGCACGATTGCGCTCATCGCCGAATGCGCCGACGGACTCGGCAAAAATGATTTTTTAAGCTGGTTTGAAGCGAAAAATTCCGCCGAACTAGCCGAAAAACTCTGCGAAAAATACCAGGTTAACGGACAAACGGCGTGGAATTTGCTGCGCATCGCCGAAAATTACAACGTCGTAATCATCACGGCTTTGCCGGAAAACGAAACGCGCCCGATGCGTTTGCAAGGAGCGCGTTCGATTGATGATTTGGCGTTTGAAACAGGCGCGCGCGGTTATATTCTGCCGTTCGGTGCCAAGTTTGCGGTTGATAATTAGAAAGCTGAAATATTTTTTTTGCTTCAGTTTTTCGCTTTTTATTTCACTTTTTTATTTCGCTTTTTTCATCTGAAAAGTGCGGGCGATTGAATCGGTTTGATTGCGAATCGCGCGCAGTTTATCGCGTTCGCCGGTGAAACGGAGCACATAAACGTTTGCGTCGTCGCCTTTTAAGAAATAAAATCTGCCGCTCATATTGCGCGCCGAACTGACGTATTCGTAATTAAAAATCGTGCCGCGCAGTTTTCCCGCAAACGGTTCTTCTTTGCCGGCGACAAATCCCTTCAAAAATTGCAGTTTTTGTTCTTCGTCGCGAATCAATTCGGAAAGCATCTCGCCCGCATCGAGCGTCAGTTTGCGCACTTCAAAATGCCCGTCGCGGCGGTCGCCGTAAACGTATTCGACGTTCGGGCTGATCGTCGAAGGCTTGACCGTCATTTTCCACGTCGCTTCCGGCAAATCGAAAACGTATTCGCTGTTGACATCAGTAAACGAATTGCTTTGCGCGAACGCCGAACCAGCGGCAACAAAACAGAAAACGGCGAAAAGCAGACACGAAAACTTGTTTGATTTCATTGAATTTTACCTTTTTAATTCGGGATAAACTTTGATTATTTTAGCTTAAGTTTTTCAAAATTGCGATTTTTATGATGATTCGCGCCGTCTTTTTCGTTGTCTTGCCCGGCGGCAAAACTTGGCGGCGACAAACTTTAAAAAGCGACGAATCAATATTTCGGCGGCGCTCGGAAACAAATTTTCTCGACCTTTTCCGCCGTTTGCGCGTCTAATTTGACGGAATCAATCTGAAACTGACAAACCCAAGAAGAAAAAGTTCGGAGTATTAATCGTTATGCAACAAAAAAATTCGCCGTTTCGCCGTTTCGCCGCTTTGCTTATGATGTTCGCTCTTTCATCACCGATTTTCGCCGTTTCCGCCGATGCGAACGGGAAATCAAAAACGCTCGATGAAAACCAGAAAATTTCGCATGCGCTCAACCGTCTCGGCTTCGGCGCGCGTCCGGGCGATGTCGAAAAAGTTAAAAAAATCGGTTTGCCGAAATACATCGAACAGCAATTAAACGCGCCGGTTGCGGACGCGCCGGAAGTTGCCGCGCGGCTGAAAAACTTTGAAGTTTTGGGAATGGAAACCGACGAGATTTTCGCGAAATATCCGAATCCGGGCGCGCTTTTGCGCAATTTGGAAGGTCGCGGCGCGAACGGGCAAAATATGCAAAATGCGGCGATGCGCAATAATCAAAACGCGCCCGCGATGCCGAACGAAGCGGAAACAAGTGAAAACGACCGCCGCGAACGGCAGCAAAAACTGCGCGCTTATTACGAAGAATACAATCTGCGTCCGGCAAATCAGATCGTTCAGCAAATGCAGCAATCGCGCATCGTTCGCGCCGTTTATTCGGAAAATCAGCTGCAGGAAGTGATGACCGATTTCTGGCTCAATCATTTCAACGTTTACGCCGGAAAAGCGGCGGTCAAATGGTTTATTCCGTCGTATGAACGCGACGTGATTCGCAAAAACGCGCTCGGCAATTTTAAGGATTTAGTCAAAGGAACGGCGCAGCATCCGGCGATGCTTTTTTATCTCGACAATTTTCAGAGCGTCGCGCCGAACGCGCAGGCGAATAATAATAATCGGGCGAACGGCGTGATGCAGCGCGCGGTGAAAAACGGTCAGCTCAACGAACGTCAACGCGAGCGTCTTCGTGATCGAGGATTGACCGACGAGCAAATTGATAAACGTTTCGAGCGCGCGAAAAATGCCGTTAACAATCAAAAGAAAAATCAGCGCGGCATCAACGAAAATTACGCGCGCGAATTGATGGAACTGCACACTTTGGGCGTTGAAGGCGGCTACACGCAGAAAGATATTGTCGAAGTCGCGCGCAGCTTTACCGGCTGGACGATTGCCGATCCGCGCGGCTACCGCAAAGCGGCGGCGAACGATATTAAGGGCGTTGACAATCAACTGCTGAACCGCCTGCAAAAACAAATCGGCGTGCCCGAAGACATCGAATCGGGCGAATTTTATTTTAACGACAACTGGCACGACAAAAACGAAAAAATCGTGCTCGGACAAAAAGTGAACGAAGGCGGAATGAAAGACGGCTTGAAAGTGATTGACATTCTCGCCGCGCATCCTTCGACCGCAAAATTTATCGCGAAAAAACTCGCCGTCAAATTCGTTTCCGATAATCCGTCCGACGCGTTTGTCGCGCGCATTGCGCAGGCTTTTCAGAAATCAAACGGCGATATTAAAACAACGCTGCGCGCGATTTTTACGGACAAAGAATTTTTCGCCGCCGAAAATTACCGCGCGAAAATCAAAACGCCGTTTGAACTGCTGGCGAGCAGTTTGCGCGCGCTCGACGCCGACGTGAAAGCGAGTCCGGCGCTCGTCAATCTTTTAGGGAAAATGGGCGAACCGCTTTACGGCTACATCGCGCCGACCGGTTATCCGGATACGGCGGAAGATTGGGTCAACACCGGCGCTTTGCTGGAGAGAATGAATTTTGCCGTCGCGCTCGCATCAAACCGCATTCCGCAGGCGAAAGTTAATCTGACGCGATTTGAAGCGAAATCGAAGCCGGAAATTATGACCAAAACCGTCAGCGAAATTCTTGCCGGTGAAATCGCGCCGAACACGCGCACAATGCTCTTAAAACAAATCGAACAGCCTTTGATCGAGCCGAAACTCGCGGCTGAACCGAAAGACGAAACGGCGATGAACGCGCCCGCAATGGCGATGATGAACGCCGGAAATAATAATAACAACGGCGGCGGACGACGCGGCAACGGCGGACAAGCGCGTCTGCTCGCGCCGAGCGGCAACGCGGAAGTTTTTAAAGTCGTCGGTCTGATCTTAGGCTCGCCTGATTTTCAGCGGCAGTAATCGTAAAAGAGAAATAGAACGCGGAAAAACGCGGATTCGGCGGATTAATGCGGATAAAAATTGAAATTAAAGATTCGGCAGACGACTGAATTTTATTTCAAAATCCTGCGAAAACCCGCTTGATCCGCGTTTTTCCGCGTTCTATTTTTTTATCACTGATTCGTAAAGTTTTTTCAAATTGGCGAGATGCGCTTCGATGCTAAAATTTTCTTTGGCAAAAATTGCCGCGCGCTGCGCCAAATCTTCGCGCCGATTTTCGTTTTTCAGCAGTTCGATAATTTTACCGCTTAATATTTCCGCGTTTCGGACGGGGAAAACTTCGGCAAATTCACCGTTTTTTGATGCTTCGAGCAGCGGTTCGATGTCGGAAACAATCGCCGGAACGCTTGCCAGCATCGCTTCGTTAACGGCAATCGGCAAACCTTCTTTGAGCGACGAACAAACGAAAACATCGAGCGCGGCTAAAATGTCCGGCACGTCGGCGCGTCCGCCGAGAAAATGCACTCGATCAGCAATATTATTTTCGGCGCAAAACCGAACGCATTCCGCCAGCTTTTCTTCCGCTCCGGCAACGGTTTTTCCTGCAAAGATGCAGTGCGCGTTTGGGATTGCGGCGAAAACGCGCGGCAGCGCGCGGCACAAAGTCAGCTGATCTTTGCGCGCTTCGGCGTAAAAATTGCCGATCATTCCGATGAGCAAAACATCTTTTGAAATGTTCAATTCGCCGCGCAAATCAGCGCCTGATGGTTTCAATCTATTTTCGTCAACGCCATTGTAAATAACGGAATTTCCCGGCGGAAATTTAATATTAAACTCTTCTTCGTAAGATTTTTTTGACGCCGCGCCGACTGTAATATTGTGCGCGACGCGCGGCACGACAAATTTCAGCGCGAGCAGATTTTTGCGGTCGGAAACGATGCCGTGATGCGTCAGCACGATCTTCGTTTTCATTCCGAAACCGGCGGCGAGCGCGTGAATCGCTTCGACCGGCTGATGCGCGTGAACGATGTCGAATTTATTATCTTTAATAAGACGGCGCAGCTGTGCAACGAGCGAGAAATCAAACGGCAAACGCCGCTGAAAACGGAAAAACGCGACGCCCGAATTTTGAAAATCCGTTTCCATCGCGCCGCCGCCCGCTGCCGCAAAACCGATGTCGAGTTTGTTTTTTTCGGCGTTGCGGCACACGTCTAAAACGAGCGTTTCCGCGCCGCCGCGATTGAGCGTGTCGAGAAAATGAAGAATTTTCATTCTCGAACAATTAAACGATAAATGACATTTTCGGGCAAATATGTTTTCATTTTCTTTTGCCTTTTCGCCGATGAATAAAGCCGCCGATGACAATCAAAACCGCGAAGTTTTCGTTTTTGTGCCGTCGTATAATCACGCCGCGTTCATCGAAAAATGTCTGCGTTCGATTATCAATCAAACTTTGCCGCCGAAAAAACTGCTGGTCATTGACGACGGCTCGAAAGACGATTCGCCGCGAATTATCGAACGAGTTTTGCGCGATTGTCCGTTTGAATGCGAACTCGTCGCGCGCGAGAATCGCGGACTTTGCGCGACTTTAAACGAAGGTTTCGGGCGAAGTTCCGGCGAATATTTCGCGTATCTCGGCTCGGACGACATCTGGTTTTCGGAGTTCTTAGCCGAACGCGTAAAGTTATTAAATGCGCGTCCCGATGCGGTTCTGGCTTACGGAAACGCGCTCTTTTTGAACGAAAACGACGAGATTTTTGACAGCAGCGCCGAATGGTGGACGTTTCCGACCGACGCGCGCGAAATGCTTCGATTGGGAATCGCGCCGATCAGCTCGACGGTTTTTTATCGCCGCGCCCGCATCGAAAAATACGAGTGGAACGAAAATTCGCGGCTCGAAGATTATGAGTTTTACGTCAAAATCTGCGACGAAGGCGATTTTCTGTTCGACCCGAACGTGCTTTCCGTCTGGCGACATCACGGCGCGAACGTGAGTGGCGATATGAATTTAATGCTCGCCGAAGTGCTCGCCGCGCAAAACAGAAACCGCGAAAAACTCGGCTTGAGCGCAACGAATTTCGACGAAATTCAGCGGCAAGTGCGCTTTCGCTACGCCGGAGATTTTCTGCACAAAGGTCATAAAAAAGACGCGCTCAAACTCGCCGTCAAAAACTGGCGCGGAGCAGAATCGGGCAAACAAATTCTAAAATTTTCGGCGCGAATGCTCGTCCCGATAAGCGTCATCAATCTGCGCCGCAAAATCTGGCGCGAAAAAATGCGAAGTAAATATTCGGTCGGTTGAACAAATAAAGGAGAAAAATGAGTTCGGAAAAACAATCAAGCCTCAAAGCAGAATTTGAAAAGAGAAATCCTTGGATAACTAGATTTCACATCGAAAATGAAGAATACGGCGGTTTCTTCGACGCGATGAACGACGTTCGGATCGAACAATTTTTCGAGTGTTTTCCATCGGTTGAAAATATTTTGGAACTCGGCTCGCTCGAAGGCGGTCACAGCTTCGCTCTTGCGCAAAATTCGGCAGTAAAAAAAGTTACAGCTATTGAAGGACGAGCCGATAATATTCAGAGAGCCGAGTTTGTCAAAGAAGTTTTGGACGACAAAAAAGTAGAATTTCTCGAAGCCAATATTGAAAAAACGGATTTTGACGCGCTCGGAAAGTTCGACGCAGTTTTTTGTTCGGGATTGCTGTATCACCTGCCCGAACCGTGGAAATTAATCGAACAATTAGGAAAAATAAGCCCGAACATTTTTATTTGGACGCAAGTTTCCGAAGAAGTGAAAGCGAAAAAAATAAGAAACGGCTGGCGCGGAAAATATTATCGCGAAGGTGGCTTCTTTGATCCTCTCAGCGGTTTGAGCAAAAAGTCTTTTTGGTTCTCACTCGGTTCGCTCGTAAACTTATTAACGATAAACGGTTACAGTAAAATAAGAATCATCGAGAATAATCTAAATCATCCAAAAGGTCCGGCAGTAACAATTGCCGCGACAAAAGACGTTTTTGAAAAAAGTATTGCGAAAGATAAATAATTGGCACAGGAATTGGAAAAATCTACGGAGATAACGCGCATCGAGCCGAGCGGTTCGTGGGCGCGTTTTGATTTGAAAGATGTTTGGAAATATCGCGAGCTGCTTTATTTTCTCGCCGTGCGCGACGTTAAAATTCGTTACAAACAAACGGCAATCGGCATCGCGTGGGCGGTTTTGCAGCCGGTTTTGACGACAGCGATTTTTACGGTTTTGTTCAGCAATTTCGCGCGTTTTGAAACTAAAGACGTGCCGTATCCGCTGTTCGCTTTGAGCGGTTTAATGATCTGGCTGTTCGTTCATACGGCGATCACGACGGCGAGCAACAGTTTTGTCAACAACGCCAATCTGGTAACGAAAGTTTATTTTCCGCGCCTGATCGTGCCGCTTGCCGCGACGCTCGCCGGTCTCGCCGATTTGCTTGTCAGCTTGATGATTCTGGTGATTTTGATGATTTATTACGGCATCAATCTCACCGCGCACATCTGGCTCGCGCCGGTTTTTTTATTTCTCGGCATCGCGCAAACCGTCGCTTTCGGCACGCTTTTTTCCGCGCTCAACGTGCGTTTTCGCGACGTTAAATTCGCGCTGCCGTTCGGTTTGCAAATCTGGATGCTCGCGTCGCCGATTTTTTATTCGTCGGCGATTTTGTCGGAAAAATGGCGCTTGATTTTCGCGATCAATCCGCTCGTCGGAATTTTGGAAGGCTTTCGTGCCGCCGTTTTCGGAACGCCTTTTGATTGGACGATCATCGGCATTTCGTGCGTTTCAATTGTGATTTTGCTGCTCGTCGCGCTCATCGTTTTCAAGCAAATGGAAGACAGTTTTGCCGATTTAATCTAACCGGATGCAGGCGATCAAAGTCGAAAATTTATCGAAACTTTATTATCTCGGCGGCGGGCGAAGCGATTCGCTGCGCGACGCGCTGGCAAGTTTCGTGCGCCAGCCGAAAACAAAGGCGAAACAGGAACTCTGGGCGCTGCGCGACGTTAATTTTACGGTCGAGCGCGGCGAAACGCTCGGCATTATCGGGCATAACGGCGCGGGGAAATCAACGCTTTTGAAAATTCTTTCGCGCATTACGAAACCGTCGAGCGGCGCGGCGGAAATTTACGGGCGCGTCGGCTCTCTGCTCGAAGTCGGCACCGGATTTCACAATGAACTTTCGGGCAGGGAAAATATTTATTTAAACGGCGCGATTCTCGGAATGAAGCGCCGCGAAATCGAACATAAATTTGACGAAATCGTCGCGTTTTCCGAAGTCGAAAAATTTCTTGACACGCCGGTCAAACAATATTCGTCCGGAATGTATATGCGGCTCGCGTTCGCCGTCGCCGCGCATCTCGAACCGGAAGTTTTAATCGTTGACGAAGTGCTCGCGGTCGGCGACGTTTCGTTTCAGAAAAAATGCCTGAACAAAATGAAAGACGTGAGCCGCGAAGGACGCACCGTGCTGTTCGTCTCGCACGATATGTCGGCGATCACGCGCATTTGCAGCCGCGCGATTGCGCTCGATAAAGGCGGCGTTATTCTCGACGGCGAAGCGACGCGCGTCGTGCGCGATTATCTCAGTTCCAGTCTCGGCATTTCCGCCGAACGCGATTTTACCGGCGACGTTTCAAACGCTCCGGCGAGCGAATTCGTCCGCTTGAAACGCGTGCGAATCGTTAACGAGCACGGCGAAACGTCCGGTTCGCACGACATTCGGCGCAAAATCGGCATCGAAGCGACTTACGAAGCGACGCAAGGCGGACAAATTCTGCTGCCGAATTTTCAGATTTATAATCAGGATCGCGTGCAGCTTTTCACCGTTCAGGACATCAGCCGCGAATGGCATCGGCGCGTCAAAGAAAAAGGCGAATACACAAGCACTGTATGGATTCCGGCGAATTTTATGGCGGAAGGTTCGTTTTCCGTTAATTTCGCCGTCGTTACATATCTGCCGTCAATGCGCGTTCATTTCAACGCTGTCGAAGTCGCCGGTTTCGACGTGGTTGATTCGATTGAAGGCGACACGGCGCGCGGCGATTTCGCCGGGAAAATGGATGGCGTGATTCGCCCGATTCTCGATTGGGAAACTTCTTTTAATGGATAATTGATAATTGATAATTGATAATGAAGAGACTTTCTTTTATTTTCAATTATCAATTTTCCATTGCCTATTATGCTAAATCCTTTGGAACATCCGGTTTGTTTGGAATTTCCGCTGCGGCTCGAAGAAACGGCGTGGGCGCAGCACGTTCCGTTTGCGATGTTTATTATCAGCGCGATGCGTCCGCGAGTTTTCGTCGAACTCGGCTCTTTTCGCGGCGTTTCGTACTGCGCGTTTTGTCAGGCGGTTAAATCCTTAAACGCGCCGACCGAATGCTTTGCGGTTGACACCTGGGCGGGCGACGCGCACGCCGGAGCGCTTGAAGAAAACGTGCTCGACGATCTGCGCGCGCATCACGATCCGCTCTACGCCGATTTTTCGCGGCTCGTTCAGGCAACTTTTGACGAAGCGCTCGCCGAATTTGCCGACGCGTCAATTGATTTGCTGCACATTGACGGCTTTCATACCTACGAAGCCGTGCGGCACGATTACGAAACGTGGCTGCCGAAAATGAGCGCGCGCGGCGTCGTGCTTTTTCACGATACCGAAGTGCGCGAGCGCGATTTCGGCGTGTGGAAATTCTGGGCGGAAGTAAAAAGCGAACGTCCGCATTTCGAGTTCCTGAACGGTTACGGTTTGGGAGTTCTGGCGGTCGGCGCGGAAATTCCTGACGGCTTGGAATTTCTGTTTCGCGCGGACGAAAACGAAACGCGGCTGATTCGCGATTTTTTTCATCAGCTCGGTTTGCGCGTCGAAAGCGCCGAAAAAGTAAAAGCGCAGCAAAATCAAATCGAAACTCTGCACGATTACATCGAAGTTCTCAAAACTTACGAAAAAGTCATTCGCAGTTCAAAAACGCTGCGCGCTTACCGCGTTTTGAAAAACGAAGGGTTTGGCGGGTTGATGAAAAAAGGCTTCGGAAAAAGCGGCAAAAATGAGTAAAATTTCCATCGCGCTCGGCACATATAACGGCGCGGAATTTCTCGGCGCGCAGCTCGAAAGTTTTCGCGCGCAAACTCGCCCGCCCGACGAATTAATCGTCACGGACGATTGCTCGACCGACGAAACGGCGAAAATTGTCGAAAATTTCGCCCGCTCAGTCGCTTTTCCGGTTAAATTTCAACGCAATCCGCGTAATCTCGGCTCGACGCGAAATTTTGCCGAAGCGATTGCGCTCTGCACCGGCGATTTGATTTTTTTGTCGGATCAGGACGACGTTTGGCAGCCGCACAAAATCGAAAAAATCGCCGCCGAATTTGAAAATAACGTCAGTCTCGGTTTTATTTTTTCCGATGCCGATTTGGTTGACGAAAATCTCGCGCCGCTCGGCGTTAAACTGTGCGATCTGACTTTTAACGAGAAATTTCGGCACTTAAAAACCAGCCGCGAATTGCTCGAACTGCTTTTGCCGCGCAACTACATTACCGGCGCGACGCTCGCTTTTCGCCGCGAATACCGCGAATTTTTTCTGCCGTTTCCGCTCGATATTCCCGAAATGATTCACGACGGCTGGATTTGTCTGGTCATCGCCGCGCAAGCCGAATTTTTATTTCTCGAAGAAACGCTCGTCAAATATCGGCAGCACGGACGCCAGCAGCTCGGCGTGATTTTTTCCGACGAATTCGGCGGCAATAAATTCGAGCAGATGACAACGGCGCTGCATGTTCTGCGCACGGAACGCGAAAGAATCGAGAAAATCAAACGCGAATTTTACCGCAATGAAAAACTGGCGAGCCAAGCCGCCGCAGTCGGCGAACTTTGCGACAAATATCTCGCGCGCATCGCCGGAAGAATCGCGCATTACGAAGCGCGAACCAATCTGCCCGCGCCAAAAATAAAGCGCGCCGCCGCCGTTCTGCGCGAATTGAAAAGCGGACGGTACGGCAAATATTCCAAAGGCTTTTTGAGCGCAATCAAAGATTTTGCCGCCGATTATTAAATTTATGAAGCTGTTTGGAAAACTAAAGAAAGTCGCGGTTTTGGCAAAACAGAAAAACCATCAACTGATTTTCAAAAAAATCGCCAAAAAATTCGGCTGGCGAATTGATCGAAATTACGACGCGTGGCTGAAAAATCACGGTTTTATCAGCGATGCGAAACGCGAAAAACTGCGCGCCGAAATAAATCAGTTTGCTGATAAACCGCTGATTTCCATTGTTTTGCCGGTTTATAACGTCGAGGAAAAATGGCTCCGCAAATGCGTCGAATCGGTCGCGAGTCAAATCTACGAAAATTGGGAATTGTGCATCGCCGATGACTGCTCGCCGTCGCCGCACGTTCGC
>SXGU01407304.1_pt1 | contig 11087 bp, 17 predicted proteins | sample 3174531 | NCBI WGS metagenome assembly SXGU01 (sample SAMN11356863, study PRJNA531348) | freshwater metagenome | isolation source: freshwater sample F1-140 | place: China: Fuxian Lake, Yuxi | collected 2017-12-25
CTACGGCGACCTGCGCGGATGCTGCAAGGTTCGGCACGGATCGCCGGCATCCATTCGGCAGCGACGTGCCGCTTGACCTGCAGGAACGTGGACAGACTCGAAGAACGGGAGTAGTTGCATCTGTTGCTACTCCCGTTAGTTAACGGCCGATAACTTACCTTATGTCAACACGGCTGCGTGGCAGGCGCGTCAACCGTAAAGAATCCCGAGACCTTGTTACGGTTGGCCCAATCCGTAAAGAGACGTAAGGCGGCGCTGCGATGTTGAGCAACCCCTACACCCCCGGTGGCCGGCCCCGGGTGTTCGTCGGCCGCGAGGACGAGCGCCGATGGCTCCGGGATCGTCTCGCCCGCGTCGTCGCCTACGGCGAGATGATGGGCCCGCTCGCGGTGGCCACCGGCCCGCGCGGTGTCGGCAAGACCTCCCTGATGCGCGACCTGCAAGCCCAGGCCCAGGAATCCGGGTTCGTCGTGGCCTGGGTCGCCGGCGTGAAGCAGCAGCCGTTCCTGGCCGACGTGGTCGACCGGGTGACGCGCGCCCTGGACCGCGCCGGCCGGCTCGAGAAGTCGGGCCGGTCCCGCGTCCAGGAGGTCGGCGTCGAGGTTGGCGTCGGCCTGGCCAAGGTCTCGGCGACGATCGCCCGGGACGGTGGCAGCTCGGAGACGGCCTCCTCCGCCGCACTCGTGGGACCCGTCGAAGACTTCTTCCACACCGCAGCGCATCTCGTCCGAGACGGCGGCGGCGCCGGCCTGCTCGTCATCATCGACGAGCTGCACGCTCCCCTGCTCCCCGCCAATGGACGCGAGGACGCCGCGGACTCGCGTGCGGCTCTCGACGCCGCGGTGCTGCTCAACGCGGTGCAGAACATGGAGGGCGAGCGCGAGAACTACCCCCTCGGCGTGATCGGCGCCGGCCTGCCCGAGACCAAGGCGTATCTCACCCGAGCGGCCACCTTCGGTGAGCGCACTCACGAGATGGTGCTCCACGAGCTCGACGAGGACACGGCCCGCCAGGTGCTCACCGAGCCGGCCCGCAGCCTCGGCGTCGCCTGGTCCCCCGACGCCCTGGCGGCCGCCACCCGGGCCGGCGGCGGTTACCCCCAATCACTGCAGACCATCGGCGCCGCCACATGGGACGCAGCGCAACCCGACGAGGGCGCCACCATCACCCTCGACGACCTCGAGGCCGGCCGAACGGTCAGCGACGCCGGCCTCGAGTCGCTCTTCCGAGCTCGCTGGGAGGTTGCCACCGCGATCGAACGCGCCTTCCTCCAAGCCATGGCCCGACACACCGACACCGAGATCGACCGCGCCACAGTCGCGACCGAGCTGGGCGTCGACACCGACGCTCTCGGCATGCACCGACGCAGCCTCATCAGCAAGGGCATCATCGAAGCCCCGCGCCACGGCAGCCTGCGCTTCACCATCCCCGGCTTCGCCGCCTACGTCCGATCCCTCGACGACAGCCCCAGCGCCCCCTCGGGCTCCTGAGCGACACGGCACCTGGGTCCGCGACGCCCGCCCGGACGTCGGCCGGCAGCCGCCGTGTCACCCCACTCCCCACATTGGAGCTGCCGCTCCTGCTATTGACACGTACGTGTCAACCCGTCAGGATGAAGGCATGAGCACGAACGTCGGAACGCACGAGCTGGTCGGGGAGATCACGGCGACCTGGAAGCAGATCCAGCGCCGCCACCCCGAGCTGCCGGCGGTCATGTTCACGCTGGGCGAGGGTGGTGGCCCCGGTGGCCGTCAGCGCCTGGGCCACTTTCTCGCCGGCGGCTGGGTGCGCCGCGGCTCCGAGGACCGGGTCCACGAGGTGTTTGTCGGTGCCGAGGGACTCGCCGCTGGGGCCGAGGAGCTCCTCGACACCCTGCTGCACGAGGCCGCCCACGCGCTCGCCCACGTGCGAGGCGTCCAGGACACCAGCCGGCAGGGGCGCTACCACAACGCCCGGTTCCGCGACGTCGCCCGCGAGCTCGGCTTGGTGTGCACGCAGAGCGCAGGCGACGGGTGGGCGCAGACCCAGCTCGACGACACCACCCGCACCCGCTACACCCAGCAGGTGACCCGCTTGGACAAGGCGATCGGTGGCCACCGGGTCACCAGGATGCGTCGACGCCGGCGGGCCTCGAGCAACAACGGCACCGCGCTCGTGTGCGACTGCGGCCGCAAGATCCGTGTCGCTCCGTCGACCGCGGCCCTCGGGCCGATCCTCTGCGGAATGTGCGATGCGGCTTTCGTCGAGGTCGCCGCACCGGATGAGACGGCCGGCAGCGGCACGTGAGACCCAGACCTGTGGAGAACCCGATCGGTGTCGGTGACATCGGCGAGACTGATCACAACGCACGAGGAGGATGGCAACGATGAACGGCACTCCTGAGGACCGTCCCAGCGACGGGGCAGCCACGGACACCGCGGCGGCTCCGGGCTTCTACGAGGCCTATCAGGCCAAGCTCGGCGAGGCCGTCCGGGCGCTGACCGACGCCGCCCGACTCCCCCGACCACGGCTGCGACGTACCGACGAGGGCACGTGGGTCGAGGACCCCGGGGCTGCGCCCGAGCAGATGGACTGGGCGGAGTTCGTGACCTTGGCGATCGCGGGCGCGGCCGCCAACATGGGCGGCGTCGATGCCGCCCTGGCGGGCCGATCTGGCTCGTGGGAGGCCGAGGGCGTGCGGCAGCTGCTCTACTCCACCGTCGGCGCCGACGAGGCCCAGCTGTGGGCACACCGCACCGACCCGCTGGAGGTCACGCTCTACGTCGACGAGCTCCTTGTCGACCGAACCGGCGCCTGGGCCGCCTACGACCAGGCCCAGACCGAGATCAACCGCAGCTACGAGGTCGCGAGCAGCGACTGGAGCGAGGACCTCGACTCCCGCTACATGTGGGTCTACGAGCGAACCGACTCCGGCGACATGGTGGCGCGAGACCCGGACGCCCCGGAGTGGTCGTGGGAGGCGTGGCGGGAGGGCCTCGACCCCGAGACGCCAGCGGACTTCCGCGCGGCCGTCGAGGACAGCCTGCGGACCGGCGAGGGGCTGTTCACCGGCCGTCCCGGCGACGCGACGACCGCACACATCCCGAAAAGCCCCGAGGACCGCGCCGAGCACCAGCGCCTGCTCGACGCCCACGAGGCCCGCCTCACCGCGATCGGCGAGCTCGAGGAGCAGCTGGAGGAGCAGCGGCTCCGGGAGTGGGCCGCCTACGGACAGGCGCTCAAGACCCGGCTGGAGGCCCTTGCAGCCGCCACACCAGGGCTGGACGTCCCGGTCAACGTCCAGGTCGACGTCGACACCTTCCGCCGCGACAGCGGCCTGCGCGAGCCGTTCTGGAACACCATCGAGGCACGACTCGTCGACGCGGCGGTCATGGACACCCCGACTCCTGAGGACCTGCCCGGGAGCCCGCTGGACCGACTGACAGCTGCCCTCGAGGCCGAAGGTGCGCCGGATACCGACGACGGACGAGCGGATGGAGAGAACCGATGATGTACCCGTTCGTGATGACGCTCAGCCTTGGTCTTGCCGGCGTGTTGTTCGAGGCTCAGCGATCCCCACTGTGGATCGCAGCCGGGTGCTCGCTGCTGGCTCAGGTCGTCGACGCACTGCACCGCCGATCGCAGGCCGCCAGCAGCGCAAAGATCAACGCCTGATGTCGGCTTCGAGCTCGGCGGAACAAGCGGCCGCCCACGCACGAGCCACTGAGGTCGCTGTCCAGGATCTCTGCCGGGTGACCCTGAGCCGGCCCGCGCTGACGCCGGCAGAGACGGCCGACGTTCTCGGTCACCTGGCGTCCGCCGTCGCCGCTCTCCCCCAGGCCAGCGCACAGCTCGCCGAGATTCTCGACCAGGCCAAGAGCGACCAGGTCCTCGAAGCCGACAGCACAAGCGACACCAGCGACCCGACCCTGGCCGTCGACACGGCACGCCTGCATCTGGAAGAGGCCCGCGAGGCCGCCGTCGTGCTCTACCGCCTGCTCGACGCTGCGCATCAGCAGGCGGCGCACCTGATCAGCCACACCACCCTCACCCCCGGCTGACCCCCGCCACCCGACCGACAGCAACGGTCAGCGCGAACGCCGGCGACGCTTCGTGGTCCGCACCTTCCGAGCTCCCTCGATGTAGGGCTGGAGCGCGGCCCGCAGGTCGTCGCTGTGCTCCGTGTTGAGGTCGATCTCGTAGCTCACCTGGTCGAGCGCGAACATGACCGTGCCTCCGTCGCCGTCGACAATCTCGCTTCCATCGAGATCGTCGACCAGCTGCACCACCACTCTGCGAGCCATGCGCGTGAACCTACGACAGCGAAGCCCGCTCACGCCGCCGGCCGCGCGGACAGGCCAGGACCCGTCTCGGCGACCTCGATGGCACCTGGTGATCGCCCGACGCCCGCTTTCGCCCCTAGGTGACCAAGGACCCCGGCACGACAACGAACCGAGGTGGACACCTGATGAGCACTTCCCCAGCAAGCGACCCCACACCTGACCCCGGGCCCGGCGTGGTCACCTTCACCGCCCAGGGCGAACAGGCCCTCGACGACCTGGCCAGCCGCCTGGCGGCCGAGTGCGACGGCAGCACCGAGAGCATCACCTCGCTCCTCGAGCAGGTCCTCACGACCGACGTCGCCGACCTGGCGGCCGCCCTGGACGTCGTCGACACCGGCACTCGGAGCCGAGAGCGACGCGAGTTGCTCGATGGGGTCGACGTCGACGAGACCACCCCGGGGCAGAGCCCCGACGAAGCCGCCAGACGCCGGCTCGGGGCTCACGAAGCCGAGGACCTGCCGATCACGCCCACGATGGGCCGCGACACGGCAGGCCCCGACCGCTGAGTCCGGATCTGGGCCCCGTCTAGGGGCGCGGCTCTGCCCGCTCGTCCTGCTGCCCAGCTGTGCCGGCAGCCGTCGAGTCGCTGCCGGCGCCAGCACCCTGCTCATCCGGCGGATGCGGAGGCAGGCTGGTCCGAGCTCGTCGACGAAGCGCCGTCTCCAGGTCAGCCAAACCCTCGCCCAACGGGGCCGGCGGCCGCGCGTCGGCCAGCTGGTCCAGCAACTCCTCGTCGTCGGCACGAGGGGCGGCAGGCTCAATCGTCGGAGCGCAGTAGGCGTTCCACTCCCCCACCGCGGCAGCCAGGCGTCGGTAGGCCTCGACGTCGGCCGGAGCGTTGAACCACGCCGCGGCCGCCATCGCCACCCGCCGGGCGATCAACGCGGCCTGCTCGTCCATGGACGTCGAGTCTCGCGTCTCCGATGGGCCAGCGGAAGCCCACGCCCGGCCGCTGGGCTCGCACAGTCCGTACAGAAGTTTGCGGCGCAGTGATCGCTCCCGGACCGATCCGACCCCTTGGTGACCAGAACACAGGCCCAGACCCGTGACCGGTCGACCGAAGGAGCAACAGCCGTGGACGACTCCCAGGCACAGGAGCAGCCGGAGGCCCAGCCCGGCGCAGCGGCCGCAGAGAGTGCAGCGCCGTCGTCGGAGGCGACGTCGCTCGGTGACCGTGTGCGCGAGGTCCGAGAGCACCTCGAGCGAGCGAGTGCCGCACTGGCCGCCTTGGACCAGCTGCTGCCCGCCAGCACCCAGCCCGTCGACGAGGCCGACGACCCGGCCGACGACCAGACCAGCGACCGGCGCCAGCGGTGACCACGTCGGTGCCACGCGAGCTGGAGGCGGTCGATGCGGTGTTCGCGGCCGAGCAGGCGGTCCAGCGGGCCCGCCGCGTGGTCGAGGAGTTCCAGGAGGTCGTCACCTCGGCGCTCCGGGTCCTCGACGACGCCGAGCTCGACTCGGCCAAGTCGCGCCTCAGCGATCGCGGAGGCTTCTACCTGGAGGCGGCCGCCGAGCACCTCGGCAGGCTGCAGACCCGCTGCAACGAGCTCCCGAACCTGGCCACCGAGCTCGACACCCATCTCGGCCGGGCTGCGGTCGCGGTCGACGAGGCCCGCGACCGGCTGGCCGAGGTCGACACCAGCGATCCGGCCCTGGCCGCCGACGTCGAGCAGCTGCAGCCGCGGGTCGCGATCCTGGGCGAGGTCCTCAACCTGGCCCGACCGATCGCCCAGCTCGCCAGCGACCACGTCGAGAGCGCACGCCAGGCGAGCCGCGAGGTCACCGCACCCGGCCTGCTCGAGCCGCAGACCCTTGAGCGCAGCCTCCGGGCCGCCGGCAGCCAGCTGGACCGAGCCGACGAGGACGTACGCCTGCTGGAGACCGTCGTCGAGCGCGCGGCCAGCCAGGCCCACGAGTCTGTCGGGATCGCCACGGAGATCTCCGACAACGCCCGGGCACGCATGGACGCACACCGCGACCACCCCGGCGGCCACCCGGGGAGCCACAGCCCCGCCGCCGGCGGACTGTCCCACTGACACCGCCGACGAGACCGAGAGCACGGAGAGGAGACCATGGCCATGCAGCACCAGCACGAGCTCGGCGCCGGCACGGGGCTGGCCGGCTCCCTCGACGAGGGCGGCCGGCTCCTGGCGGCCACGGTGCTGGCGGCCGCGGGCCGCGGTGACCGTTCCGCGATCGCGGAGCTGACCGCCCCACTCGACGTCGACCAGCTCCGCACCCTGGTGGCCACGCTGGCCGTGCAGGTCGACCAGGTGATGCCCGCCGAGGCCGCAAGCGGACCAGCCGCGGTGTGCGACCTGGCCATCAACGCCTCGGCCCCGCTGTTCGGGGTCACCCCGGATGACATCCGCAGTCCCCAGCGCAGCCGCCCGATCTCCGACGCGCGAGCAGTCGCCATGACCGCCGCCCGCGAGAACGGCCTCTCGCTCCCCGCGATCGCCGAGGAGTTCGGCAAGGACCACGGAGCGGTCATCCACGCCGTACGCCGCACCCAGCAGCGGCCGCGCCTGGCAGACGCGGCCGCCCGGGTCACTCAGCACGTCAGCGACCGCTACACCGAACGCCTGCCCCGCACCCAAGAGACGGCCGCGCCCATGCCGGAGTCGACGTTCGAGCCGCACGACCTGGTCGACCACGCCGTGGTCGCAGCAGCGCGGGCCTTCGACACGACACCCGAGACGCTGATCGGCGCCGACCGGACTCGCGCGACCGCCGATGCCCGCGGGGTCGCGATGACCGCGGCCCGGATGCGTGGGCAGAGCCTTCCCCAGATCGCCCGCCACTTCGACCGCGATCACACCACCGTCCTGCACGCGACTCGGCGGATCGAGAAGACACCTCCGCTGCGCGACCTCGCCGCGAAGATCGCCGGCGAAGTGGCCGACGAGCCCGCAAAGGCCGGGCAGGAGACGGTAGGCGCCGTCCCCAACGAGCCGCCCGGGCCACGCTCACCTGGGGCGGAGCACGAGCGCCGGCAGACGCCCGCAAGCACGACCGAGCGCCACCTGCAGGTGGCGCGGTGAGACCCCGCCACCCGATCGCGCTCGCAGCGACGCTCGCCGTGGCGGCCGCCGCCAGCGCGGGGCTGGCCGGCACCTCACTCACCGCGCTCCTCGGCGACCCCAGCTCCAGCGACGACCACCCCGCAGCCGCGGGCACGCCAGCCGCTGTCTCTGTGGTCACTGCGCGAGTCACCGACGTCGTCGACGGCGACACCGTGCGCGTCCAGACACGCGACGGGCGTGACCTCGGCCGAGTCCGCCTGCTCGGGATCGATGCCCCCGAGACCGCCCACGGCAGCGAGCCGGCCGACTGCTACGGCGACGCCGCGACCGAGCTCCTGGCCCGTCTCACACCGCCAGGCGCCACGGTGACCCTCACCGCCGACCCCCGGCAGTCCGACCGCGACGTCTACGGGCGGCTCCTGCGTTACGTCGACCACCGGGGCGAGGACCTCTCCACGACGATGCTCGCCGCCGGCGCCGCCCGGCTCTACGACTCCGATCCACCCCTCGTGCGGGCTTCGGAGCACCAGTTGGCGGCCCAGGACGCCCAGGACGACGCACGGGGGCTGTGGGACGCCTGCTGAGGGCAAACCGGTCCGAGACAACTGGTCGCAGGTGATCGCTCCCACCGCCCTGCAGGACCTAGGAGACCAACACCGGCCGGTCCGTCAGGTGCCGGCCACAACTCCAGACACGAAGGGCGGAACATCATGAGCGACGACGCAGCTCGTCACGAGGCCGAGCTCGAAGAAGAGGCCCGCAAGCGCTCAGCGGAGATCAGCGCCGGCGAGGCAGCCACGGAGCGGGCCGCCGGCATGGACGAGGACCGCTCCCCCGACGCCGAGATCGCCGAGGTGCAGCGCTCGGGTCGACAGCACGACTACACCGACACCGCCGCCTACCACCAGCAGCAGCCCGCCAGCTTCGACCGGCGCCGCAGCGGCGGCCCACGCCGCTAGGAGACCGCCATGCTGACCACCGCTCCCCTGGCGCCGCCGCAGACCGCGGCGACGCGCCCCTGCCTTCCCGCACGGCCCAGCCGGTCCAGTCGGTCCCGCCCGAGGTGGGTGGAGTGCTCCCACACCCTCTCCGGGCTGCCGTGCATGAACCACCAGCCCCACGCCGGCGACGGCCGCGGCTGCGTCCACTACTCGACCTCGGGCGTGCCCGACCGCCACGACTACGGCGACGACGAATAGCCAGCTCGGGTAGCCGGCCTGGTGCTGCGAGCTCGTCAGTGGGCCGATCAGTTCAGCGAGAACGACGTCAGGGGCATCAGCTGCGTCGCCAGCGGCGCAGACGGGCCCGGCACGGGCGGCGGTGGCTGCTGCTCGAGGTGACGGAGCCGCTCCACGGTGGTCGGGTGCCCGTAGCGGGTCAGGAACCGGGCGAGCACGCCGCCCAGGCGCTGGTCGACCACGAACTGATCCCCGATCGCCTCGGCGCGCGCCTCCAGCGCTCGGCCGGCCGCCGGCACCAGGTAGGTCAGGGCGATCACGACGCCACCCAGCAACCCGACAGCTGCTCGTCCCTCGACGACCGACTGCAGCACGCAGATCACCGCGACCACACCGCGCAGCGCCCAGGCCATCCCCATGAACGGCAGCCAGGCGAACGCCGTACCCACCCCTCGGAAGACCATGACAACGGCGCGCCACGGGCTCGTGGCCACCAGGCCCGCGAGCTCGGCGCGAGGACGCCGCGCACGCCGCGCCGCGACCGCTTGCGCCACCAACGCCACGACCTCGTCGGCGGACACCCAGCCGCGGTACACGGCCTCGACCAGCCCAGGAGTCAGCACCAGCGAGCGTCGGCCAAGAACCATCACCGCCGGCGTCGAGGCACGCTGGCGACGACGCACCAGCAACTCGAGGTCGGTCACCCCGACCCGGGCCAGGCCGTCGACGACGGTCCCCATTACCTGTCGCTCCCCCGCCGTCGCTCCCCCGCCGTCGCGGCCCGGGCGCCGGTCAGCAACTCGACCGTCGGCTCCTCGAGTCGACCACTGGCTAGCACCACCAGCACGGCCGACACCGCCAGCACCAGCGGCAGCGACAAGAACGGCGGCACGAGCGCCACGACCACCATGAACAGCACGAAGCTGACCAGCGCAGCCGGCCAGAACGTCGTCGCCTTCAAGACCGTCATCGGGATCTTCATCGTCATCAGCCTCCTGTCGCCTGTGGCCTGCCGCCACTAGTGCTAGTTGGCCGACTTGTCGTGTCGGTGATCGTCCGACGACCTCGGCGCGACCTAGGCGACCGTGACCAGTTTGTGCCCAGCCACCGACATCACCCCGGTTATCCACAGGCCCGACTTGCCGGTCGGCGCCGGGGCCCCTCGACGTGGGTTGATGAGGACGGCGGCTCGCCCGGGCCGCCGACCCAGACGAGATCCGGAGGCACGGCCATGAACCCCAGCACCGACCCCACAAGCCAGGTCTTGGGCCAGGTCCTCGAGCACGGCTCCAACGAGACGCCTCAGGAGGAGGTCTGGCGTCGCCTGGACTCGATGTCGCAGCTGCTCCACCAGGCCGCCAGGACCGTCTGGGCCCGCGCGGACGAGGACGGGCCAACCTCGCCCCTGCACTCCCTCGGCCTGGGCATCTACCTCGCCCACGGCCAGACGCAGCTGCTCCTCCCCGAGGACCTCAGCGACCGCGGCGATGGTGAGTCAGACCTCGAGCTCGACGTCGACGAGCTCGACGTGCGCACCGCGGTGCAGCTACTCACCGAGGTGGAGGAGCTGAGCCGGCCGCTGCCGGTGTGGCGCGCCGACCTGATCCACGGCTCGCAGCTGGTGGTCGACGTGTGCGACCTGCTCCGGGAGGCACAGCACCTTGACTGCTGACCCGCGACCACCCACCCCAGCCCCACCCAAGGCCACAGCCGGCGGCGCCACGTTCGCCGCGGTCGAGGCGGAGCTGTTCGACGCCGACGCCGTCCCCTTCACGACCGGCGACATCCGCACCGTGGGCGAGATGCTCGCCGACGTCGACCACCAGGCGCGACTCCTGCTGCTCGACGTCGACGGCGACCACGCCGGCGGACTGGTACGGGGCTGGCCGGCCCTCGTGACGGCCGCCAGCGAACTCTGGGCAGCCCTGCCCCGCACCGGCTACGCCGACGAGTCGCACGACCGGCCCATGGAGCGCCTGGTCGCCCACGCCGCCACCATCGACAACAGCCTGAGTGCCGGGTGGCCCGGCCGCGGAGACCCTGACCACCGCGTGGGGCACATGACCGAGACGCTGCAGGCCGCGGGCGGCCTGGTCCGCCGCTACGGCCCGGAGATCTCCGGCCACGGCGCCGCGCTGCGCCAGGACCTGCAGGCAGTCCGGTCCCGGGCCATGCACTCGCTCTACGTGGCCGCGCACGCCGGCAGCGTTGCTCTGCACGCTCATGGCCGCGACCGGTATCGCGAGGCCCGTCAGGCCGGCCGCAAGGTCTCGCTGTCCACGGTCCACTCCCCGTACGTCGTCGCACCGACCGCGACCTGGGTGGGCCGCTTCGCCACCGCGGAGGCGATCGCCGGTCGGTACCTCGCCGGCGGGCTCGTCGCCGGCGTCGCCGGAGAGGCTCGCCGACCTACAGACGATCACAGCCGCGTCCCGCGCGCCCTGGCCGGCTGGGACATCCAGGCCCACCGGACGCTGGCCACCCGATCCTCAGCCGCCGACAACGTCATCGTGTGCCGCACCCAAGCCCTCATCGCCGGCGTCAGCCTGCTCCTGGTC
>SXGU01171099.1_pt1 | contig 11084 bp, 11 predicted proteins | sample 3174531 | NCBI WGS metagenome assembly SXGU01 (sample SAMN11356863, study PRJNA531348) | freshwater metagenome | isolation source: freshwater sample F1-140 | place: China: Fuxian Lake, Yuxi | collected 2017-12-25
GCCTTGGCTGATGCTCGAGATCGCGCTCGTGAAACCGAAGGTCATCGCAACGCTTGGGAGACATTCTCTCGGGCATTTCTTTCCGGAGATGACCATTGGCAATGCCCACGGCAAGCCGTTCAAGTTAACCGACGAGATAACCTTGTTTCCGATCTACCATCCGGCTGCAGCTCTTCACAATGGAAATCTGAGGAGCAGTCTGCAGTCTGATTTTAGGGCGCTTGAGGATTTTTTGAAGACCGTGAAGTAAGTTTCATCGGAAACGCGGCAAGCATGCCGCTCCCGGTTGATGGATAAATATGCAACAATGGGGGCGGGTTGCTACCCGCGTGTTCGGATCATTCTACATTCTCAATTTTACATTCTACATTTCGCTTGACCCCTCTCCTCCTTCGCATCGCCGCCGCCGCGTTCTTTTCCCTCGCTTCGCTCATCGTCGTGCTTTTCCGTGTCAGTCCTCTGGTTTCTCCCGGTCTTGCGATCCCATTCTTCTGTCTGACGACTTTTCTTGCCGTTGCGAGTGTGTCGACCCTGCTCTGTTACGGGATGTGGAGCTTGCTTCCGATCGAAGGAATGGATAGCGGTCATAAAATGAGTGTGTCACTTCGTGAAGGCTTCTTCCTCGCGGCAGCGACAATCTTTCTCATCGTATTTCAGATTCTTGGGATCCTCACGTGGTGGATCGGCGGGCTCATCTACCTCGTGTTCGTGCTCATAGAGGTGGCACTGCATTCGTAATCTCCCTACACTGTTCCTGCATGTCTGCTCCCTCCCTCGACGCTACCTCGGCCAAAATTGCACTGGCAAAGACTGCTGAGGATGTCGAAGCCATTCGTCATGAACTCTTCGGACGCAAGGCAGGCCTGATGACTCTTGCGATGAAAGACCTCGGTACGCAGACACCGGAGGAGCGCAGGAAGAAGGGTCAGGAATTGAATGCGGTGAAGCTGCGGTTCGAAGAGATGCTCGATGCCAGACTCTCCTCAATCGCAGAAGAGTCCTCTTCAGAACTTGCGGCGCGAGATGCTCTGGATGTCACCCTCGATCTTCCCGCAGGCGATACCGGACATAGGCATCCGATTCATGAGTACATCCGCAAAGCCGAAGAAGTCTTTGGCCGGATGGGCTTCGATACCGAGAGTGGACCCGAGCTTGAGACGGAGGAATTCAATTTCAACAAACTCAATATTCCGGAGACGCATCCTGCGAGAGATTTGCAGGATACGTTCTGGGTGTCCTCGCTCGATCGTACGGTGCTTCGCACACATACTTCTCCGGTACAAATTCGCTACATGCTCAAGCACAAGCCGCCTTTCCGGATGATCTGCACAGGCAAGGTCTATCGCAAAGACAGCGATGCCACTCATTCTCCGATGTTTCATCAGATCGAAGGTCTGATGATCGGGAAAACCGTTTCACTTGCAAACATGAAAGCAGTGATGGAGAAGGCGGTGCGGGAGCTTGTGGATCCGACTGTGGATTTCAGGTGGAGGACAGGATACTTTCCGTTCGTGGAACCGGGTCTTGAAATGGATCTTCGGTGGAGAGGGGATGAATCCCAGAGTCGCGAGGGCAGGTGGTTGGAGGTCGTCGGTTGCGGCATGGTCCATCCGCAGGTTTTGAAGAATGTCGGCATCGATCCGGAGGAGTATCAGGGTTTCGCTTTCGGATTCGGCGTGGAGCGCATGCTCATGATCCGGCACCAAATCCCCGATCTGCGTCTATTTTTTGAGGGCGATCTGAGATTCCTGAGGCAATTCTAAGACTACATTCCCATTTTCTTCGCCCATTCTTCCGGTTCCTTCGAGAACTCGAGGATGTTCTCGATATCCTGTTTCTCGATACGATCCTGCACAAGAGCGACATCGAGGAGGGTCGACAATGTCGTGAGCGGATGGAGCCGGACTTTCGCTTCGCTCGCTTTCTCCTGCGCAATCGGCAGTTCGTAGCTGAAAATCGAGATGATGTCGGTGACAATGCATCCTCCTTCGCTCCTGAGTGCTTCGACGGTCGAGGCGGAGCTTTTGGCGGTTGAGATGAGGTCTTCGATGACAACAACGTGTAGGCCTGACTTCAAATCACCTTCGATGCGCTTCTTTGCACCATGCTCTTTCGCCTGCGAACGCACGTAGACGAAGGGCAGCTTCAGTCTATCGGCAACGAGTGCGGCCCACCCGATCGCGGCGGTTGCCGTTCCCGCGACGACGTCTGCAGGAATGTGCAGATTCTTCACGCGATTTGCGAGAGCCGCAACGACGAAATCCCGCGCCTCCGGATGACTGTAGATCATCCGATTGTCGCAGTAGATCGGCGATTTGATGCCGCTCGTCCAAACGAACGGTTTCTTCGGAGACAGTTTTACTGCACCGATCTCCAGAAGGTGTTCGGCGATGCGTAGACCATGGTGCATAGCTGTAGGGTAGCAGGCGAAGGTAAGAGAGGGGAAGGGTTAGGGTTTGGGATGGGGACGTCTGGTAAAGTGAGTCTATGATCATTGACGAACCAAAACTTCATGAGCTTGTTCGGGTTTTTCTTGAAGAAAACAAGAAACTGAATCTCTCAGCCTTTCGGACGGAAGAGCACTGTTTTACCGGGAATGTGCTCGATTCGTTGTCATTCCTGAAGGCTCTTGAAACAATCGAAGGACTGAAAACACCCGAGACGCTTCTTGATATCGGTACAGGCGGAGGATTTCCTCTTCTTCCGCTTGCAGTTTCTCTTCCGAAGACACACTGCTCGGGCATCGACGCAACGAAAAAGAAGATCGACGCGGTACAGAGAATCGTCGACGTCCTCGGGCTGAAGAACGTCGGGCTTTTTTCCGAACGCCTTGAAGACAAGGCACGTGACAAAAATTTCCGTGAACGATTCGACATCGTCACTGCTCGCGCCGTCGCACCTCTCTCCGTGCTTCTCGAGTATGCCGTGCCCTTTCTGAAGGTCGGCGGCTTCTGCGCTTTCTGGAAGAGCAGCAAGGTGGCAGAGGAGCTTGCAGATTCTCTCAGGGCTCAGAAAGCATTATTCGTCAGTTATGTAGGGACGTACGAGTATGAACTCGGCAGTGATTTCGGGAAACGTTTGATCGTGTTTTTTCGCAAAATGAAAGCGACTTCATCCGAGTATCCAAGGAAAGTCGGGATACCGAAGGCGAAACCTTTATGAAGAGTGGCTAGTAGCTAGAAATTAGTGGTTAGTGAATATCGCAAAAACTAACCACTAACCACTGATCACTAACTACTTTTTATAGATGCTGCGACAACGTCGTGATCACCACGACGAGACACGAGAGAAACACGACGACAAACGGAGAAACTCCCAATGTGCGAGAACGCATAGGAACAAGGTTGGAAGCGAACAGATACAGTGTATTCAAATGGCATTCGCGCGCAATTGTTAAGTTCTGGAATTGTTCTATAGTTTCAGGGAATTTTCCCATGCCAAAACCCTACGTCCCCAACGACAAGTGGAGTCAGCGCGCCGCGAAAGAGGGCTACCTTGCGAGGTCGGTCTACAAGTTGATGGAAATCGATGCACGGTACGAACTGATCCGTCCGGGGCTTCGCGTCCTCGACATCGGTGCCGCACCGGGAAGCTGGCTCCAGTACACCAGTGACAAGCTTGGTCCTGAGGGCCGCGTGCTCGGTCTCGATCTGAAACCGATCACGTTCAGCGCTCCGAATGTGGTGACGAAAGTGGTGGATGTCCTCGATGACGCAGCGGTTGCGGCAGCGATTGCGGGGATGAGCTGGCAGAAACTGGATCTCGTGCTCTCGGACATTGCACCGAATACAAGTGGAATCAAAGATGTCGATCAATGGAGATCGATCGAGCTTAACCGAAGAATTGCAGCGATTGCTCACAAGTACCTGAGAGGCAAGGGCAGCGTTGTCATGAAGGTATTTCGCGGGAAGGACTTCGATGCGTTCACGCATGAGCTGAAGACGATGTTCAACCGCCTCAAAGTCATGAGTGCCGTTGCGAGCAGGGACAGGAGCAGAGAAGTATACGTTGTGTGTAGTGAAGCGGTTAGCGCGTAGCGACTAGCGAGTAGTTAAATTTCTATCCGCTAGTCGCTACTCGCTATGCACTCGTTTTTTGGACCTTTTACATCAGCCCGTTTCGAGTTACGCTATTCCCCATGATCGCTTTCTCTTCGGTGAAGAAAGAGTTTCACGGGAATGCCGTGCTCAATGGCATCAGCTTTCAAATACAGCCCGGAGAGTTCGTCTGTCTGACGGGTCCGAGCGGAGCCGGAAAGTCGACGATCGTGCATCTTCTGATCTGCGCCGAGGTACCGACGTCCGGCACGATCGAAGTGGACGGTGCGGATCTGGCCGCTCTCCCAAGGCCGGTGCTCCAAATGTACCGGCGGAAGATGGGCGTGCTTTTTCAGGATTACAAATTGCTTGCCGATCGTACCGTTTCGGAAAATATCGCCTTCGCACTCGAAGTGTCGGGTGTCCCCGACGACATCATTGGACCGCGAGTCGATGAGCTTCTTAAGCGTCTGCGTTTGGTTGCCCGTCGCGATGCGTTTCCAAATGAGTTGTCTGGCGGGGAGAAGACTAGAACAGCTCTTGCCAGAGCTCTTGCAGGAAGGCCGAGCATTCTCATCGCCGACGAGCCGACGGGCAATATCGACCCCGATCAGTCGATGGAAATCCTGGAACTTCTGAAGGAGGTGAATAGGGAAGGAGCAACAGTCATTCTGGCGTCGCATGACCAACGCGTGATCGACTCCCTGAACGCACGGGTCTTGCGTCTGGAGAACGGAAAAATCGTGCGCGATTCCGTCGGAGGTTACAGCGGTGCGTCGTCTGCTGTTGCTACGGTTGATGTTGTAAAAAAGCCCGTTACTCACGCTCACCATCCTCACGTGCCCGCACACCATTCGCATGCATCGAGTCATGCGCACGGAACGGAGCATTCTGCGACGAAGAAGGAACATGTTGCACCGCATGAGCATCACAAACCTCATTCCGGAGGAAAAATAAAACCGATCGGGATATAGAGTTGTTCTTTTTGTCGCGACAAAAAGAACCAAAAAACGCTGCGCGCCAATGCCCGCCAGCAGACCCCCACCGGTGGCGCGCGCCTACCCTTTGGATGTCGCCACCCTCATTTTTAGATTCTACCAATTAAGATTTCCTCTCATTTGCACGCTTTGCGATCCGCCCTTCACGATTCTCCCTATTTCATAGCAATCGAGAGCATGTTTCTTGAGATGAACAATAAAGTTGTTCACTTCTTTCGGCTCCACGACAATCGTCATCCCCACTCCAAGATTGAATGTCTGCATCATGTCCGCATCGTCATTCCCGGACTCATCTTTGATGAATGAGAAAATCGGCAACACGTTGATTTTTGACGCATCGATCACTGCGTCCAGTCCTTCGGGCAGGATGCGATTCAGGTTTCCCTGTATGCCTCCTCCCGTGATGTGCGCCATGCCGTGCAGACCTGAGTTCTTGAACAGATCTTTCAGAGCGGAGAAATAGCAGCGGTGCGGTTCCATGATCAGATCCAGGAATTTCTTGCCACCGATGTTCTTCTCAAGAATGGTCGGATCCCGATCGATCAGCGCCCGGATCAACGTGTATCCGTTCGTATGCGGTCCGCTGCTTTCGATCGCAAGTACGATGTCATTTTCCCGGATCATATTTCCATCGATGATCTTGGCTTTCTCGGCGACGCCGATGCAGCTTGCGCCGAGCACGTATGTTCCGGCTGCAAGGACGTTCGGTTGTTCGCTGGTTTCGCCTCCGGTGAGAGCGCAGCCTTGTGCTTTGCATGCCTCTGCCATGTGTTTCACCAGTTCACTGACAACATCCTTCTCGAGTTTCCCGCAGACGATGAGATCCTGGATGAAGAGAGGGGTTGCTCCCATCACGATCACGTCATTCACGAGGTGATTGATCAAGTCATAGCAAATGCCACGCACCCGCTTGTATTTGAATGCGAGTAGCTGCTTGCTGCCGGGCTCTTCTGTTTTGCAAACGAGTACCGGATGGTCATAGTCTGGGAATGCACCGTCGCAGAGCGAACTGAAGGCCCCGATTTTGTTGAGAACGAGAGGGTTTTTGGTTTCCAGATCCTTGGCGATCCCTTTCTTCATCTTGTCGGCGGTATCGATATTCACGCCGGATAGCGCGTAGGTGATTTTCTTGAGCATGGGCAGAGGATAGCAGGAGGCTAATTCTCAATTCATGCGTAACACTTGACATTTTTAAATTAAAATATATAATGTTCTTATGAGTGAAGTACTTCCTCCAGAAGTTGTAGAAGCAATGGCTCAAAGATTAGCAGTGGTTTGCCCGAAAGGAGAACAGGCTTCAATAAACATAGCAGGACCTCTGATGCATGGCACAGTTGTTACTAATTTGGGTGTCGAAACAATTCATAGAAAAATTGGAGCAGAGTTTCAGCTGGAAAATGAAATTCCTATTCATCACATTGCAGAGGCTTTGGTTGCAAGATATATGCAAATTATTGGGCTTAAATAAAAGGATAAATTCACTCGTTGATTGTAGGTCGATCCATCATGGATTGCTTTTCTGCTACACTGGTTCAGTCATGGACGATTCACTCTGTCTCTGCAGCAGCCTGAAAGCCGCAGCCGCATGCTGCGAGCGCGAGCTGAATGATGCTCTTTCGGGATTCGATATCAGTCACTGTCAGGCGATGATTCTGGCGAGGATCGGAGAAGGAAAAATCTCCATGTCGGCAATAAGCAGGGAGATGTGCTGTCATAAGAGCAATGTCACGCAGGTGGTGGCCGGGCTTGAAAAAAAAGAACTTCTTACGAGATCACTGCAGGCGAAGGATCGTCGCATGACCGAACTTCTCCTCACTTCGAAAGGCAGAGGTGCAGCCACTCGTCTCCATGAACTTCTTTGCAAGAGGGCAAGTGACTGCATGAGTGTCTTCACGAAAGAAGAGAGACGAACGTTTTCGGAATTGCTTGCGAAATACGTCGGGAAACATCGGATATGACCGCTTAGCTGATCTCTTTGCCTCCGACGATCTGGATGGTGTTGTAGGCGAGCTCCACTTCGCGGTCCGCATTGAACTGTTCGAGGATTTCGTGAGAGAGATTGGTTACGACGTCTCTGCGCTTCCCGATCGGAACGATGAATTTCAGCGTGAATTGCACGCCGCTGCTCGCCAGATCCACGTGCACTTCGGGTTCTCCGACTTCCCACATCGTGAAGAACAGGGCGGTGCGCCTTCGTTGCTGCGTGCGTGCGAGCTCCGAAAATTTCTTGGTTTCCTTCAACAGAATGTCATTCAAAATCTTCTCGGCTTTGCGCCAATTGCTGGCGTAGGTGATCGTCACTTGGACTTCGACGCTCATGAAGTCCGACGTCGTGTTGTAGTTGAGGACCGATTCCTTGAGGACGAGTGAGTTTGGGAGGTAGAGGATTTTCCCGGTGCGTTCGTGCGCGTTAAAGATGCCGCCGACGCTGATTTCAAGCATCGTTGTCCGAAGCGGTCCGATGTCGATGACATCGCCGGTGTACTGTCCGATCGCAACGCGATTCCCAAGTCGGTACAGACGGCGCTGCAGGATGATGATCCATCCCATGAAATCTTTGACGACGTCCTGGAGCGCCACGGCGATACCCGCACCCACGATGGCGAGGGAGGCCAGCGCATTCGGATGATCGGAGAGGAGCTTGCTGAGGACCCAGAGCGCTGCGATCGTATAGATGCCTGCCGTGACGAATTTGGCGATCAGGTAGCGTTTGCCCTTCTCTTCGACTCTCTTGGCAACACGCTTTCTGATGATGCGGTCGAGGATGACCGCAGCAAGGATGATCGCGAGGTATCCGAGGAAACTGAAGAGCGTTTTGAATTGTTCCAGCCACTGCGTTCGGTTCAACTTGCCGAGACGATCATCCTGAAGGACAAGACCGGATTCCAGCGCGCCGATCCGCTCTTCGAGGATTACTTTCTTCGCAAGGAGCTCGGGATAGGTCTTGGTGAGCCTCAGGGATTCTGAAGATTCGTCGACCGGAGGAGCATCTTTGTAGTACTGCTGCTCTTCTTCTTTCAGCAGTTCGAGATCGGCTTTTCGGTCACGAAGTTGATCTTCAAGAAGTTGCACGATCGTCCGTTGGCGGTCGACGGCTTTCGTCGGCGTGGCGGTGTCGACGGTCTGTATATCTTTTTCATTCGGCTCGACCAGATCCTTCACTTCTTTGTCGGCAAGTGCACGCATCTTCGACCGTTCATCCTCGACTCTCTTCTGGATGTAGGTATCCGCTCCGTTCTTCTTGATGAGTGCCTGATAGAGCATCACGAGAGTTCGTTCGTCGTATGCAGGCGAATTGTTTTGCTGGGCGAGAGCGACTGGGAGGACGCTGAAAAAAGTGACTGCAACGAGACCTGCGCTGATGAGCGAAAGCTTTTTCATACGCTCAGTATACAGCATCGGCCCTCACTCCGCCCCGCCGAGCGGGGCACCTCTCTCCATCTGCTGGAGAGAGGAGGATTTGTATTGAGAAAAGCTGAGGCTCCCCCTTCTCCAAATTTTGGAGAAGGGGTCAGGGGATGAGGGCTGTAAGCCCAGAAGAAGGAGCTACCCGATCAATCCCGTTCCATAGAGTCCGGCCGTCAACACCGAAACGATCGACATCAGCTTCACGAGAATATTGAGGGAAGGGCCCGAGGTGTCCTTGAACGGATCACCGACGGGGTCGCCGACGACGGCTGCTTTGTGCGTGTCGCCGCCTTTGCCGCCGAATTGCCCGGACTCGATGTACTTCTTTGCGTTGTCCCAAGCTCCTCCGCTATTGGCCATCGAGGTACCGAGCATGATCGAACTGACGAGTGCGCCTGCAAGCATTCCTCCGAGTGCTTCTTTTCCGAGGAGGAGCCCGATGAGAACAGGGGAGACGATCGCGAGCACTCCCGGTGCGATCATCTCTCGAATTGCAGCGGACGTTGCGATGGCAACGCAGGTGGCCGGGTCTCCTTCGGCGGTTCCCTGCATCAGACCTTTGATTTCACGGAATTGGCGACGGACTTCCACGATGATGACGACCGCGGCCCGACCCACCGCTCGCATGGTGAGCGAACTGAATAGGAAGGGGAGCATGCCTCCGATGAGAAGTCCGATGAGCGTGAAAGGATTGCTCACATCGATGCCGGAAAGTCCGGACTCTTCCTTGAATGCACCGAAGAGCGCGAGACACATGAATCCGGCAACCCCGATGGCGAAGCCTTTGCCGATGGCGGCCGTCGTGTTTCCCGCCGAGTCGAGCGCATCGGTTGTCACTCGCACTTCCTTTGGCAGTCCGCTCATTTCCGCAATGCCTCCTGCATTGTCCGCAACCGGTCCGAATGCGTCGATCGCAAGCGTCATCGCGAGTGTGGAGAGCATGCCGACCGATCCGATGCCGATGCCGTACAAACCGGCCTCGAGGTATGCGACGCCGATGGCGACACCGATCACGAGGACGGGGAGAGCGGTTGACATGTATCCGAGTGCGAGACCTTCAATGAGAGCGGTTCCGGCTCCGGTCTTTGCCGATGCGGCGAGTGCCTGCACCGGTCGATAGAGTTGTGAGGTGTAGTACTCCGTGAGCCCTCCGACGATCACGCCCGCGATCAGTCCTGCGGTCGATGCGACGAAGACGCCGAATGCGATGTCCATGGGAAGAATGACATTCGAGAGCCAGTAGGTTCCTGCGACCGCGAGGAGCGAGGAAACGAGCATGCCGTTCTTCAGCGCTCGCTGCACACCGGCGGCGTTCTTTGTTCGGACGACGATCATGCCGATCAGTGCGGCGCCGATCCCCATGGCCGATACAAGAAGCGGGAAGATGAGGGCAGCGTTGCTATCGGTCGTCGACCATTCGACATGCAGACCGACGAGCATCGTTGCGAGGATCGCTCCGATGTAACTCTCGAAGAGGTCGGCACCCATGCCGGCGACGTCGCCGACGTTGTCTCCCACGTTGTCCGCGATGACGGCCGGATTCCTCGGATCATCTTCCGGAATGCCCGCCTCCACTTTTCCAACGAGATCGGCTCCCACATCGGCGGCTTTCGTGTAGATCCCTCCTCCGACGCGCGCGAAGAGTGCGACGCAGGATGCTCCGAAGCTGAAGCCCGTGAGCGATGTCAGTGCTGCTGCTGCATCGACCGATTGAAGCAGGATGATGAAGACGCCGACGAATCCGATCAGTCCGAGTCCAACGACCGAGAGTCCCATGGTGGCTCCGCTTAAGAAGGAGACACGGAGCGCTTTCACGATGCTCGTGCGTGCCGCTTCCGCGGTTCGTACGTTCGCGATCGTCGCGGTGCGCATGCCGATGAATCCCGACAGTGCCGATGCCATCGCACCGACGATGAAGCTGAGTGCGGTGAGAGGCTTCCCCCAAGCGGTACCGATATTCGTCCACCCGGTGTCGAGGAAGACGTAGATGAACGCAGCAGTGACGAGCATGAACGGAACGATCACCATGTACTCACGCGTGAGGAATGCCATCGACCCGATGCGAATTTTCTTCGCAAGATTTTGCATGACGTCGTTGCCTGCACTCTGTCTCCCGATGATGATGCGAAACAGGAGAGCGAAGAGAAGTGCGATGACTCCGGATGCCATGGTAAGCACCAGCAATTGCGTGAAGGACATGAGAAGGGGAGAAGGAAAAGAGAATGCGCCCCATCATGGGGCGAGGCTTCCTCCTCGCGCAAGACACAGAACGGGGCTGTTATTGCATTTAGTTTTATTTATGTTATTGAAGTTTTTGAAAAAAATCCCAAATCACCATTTCACATGCAAAAAAATTCTGAAAAAAAATAAAAATTAAAAATTATTTGCGATGACCGGATTTTATTTCTGAAAAATAAAAATTTTGTCTGTTTGCATTTCCACATCATCGCGCATGAGTGCAATCAATTATTTTCTCACGCTCTTCACAAGCGAATCTTCTCGAGTACAATATTAGGTAAGCTTTATTTTTTCCCAAATATTCTTATGGCTGCAAAGAAAAAGAAGAAGGCTGCTCCGAAGAAAAAGAAAGCTGCCAAAAAAGGCGGCAAAAAGAAGCGCAAATAGTTTGTCTTTACTGAAA
>SXGU01175129.1_pt1 | contig 11083 bp, 10 predicted proteins | sample 3174531 | NCBI WGS metagenome assembly SXGU01 (sample SAMN11356863, study PRJNA531348) | freshwater metagenome | isolation source: freshwater sample F1-140 | place: China: Fuxian Lake, Yuxi | collected 2017-12-25
ATGCTGTCGTTGGCCGTTGCGATCCCTTCGTACTTGATCACGTCCTCCAGGTTGTCGCGCTTTTTGCGGATGGCTTTGTACTCGCGCGAACGGGCATTGAGCTGCGTCAGTGTAGAATCATAATATTGTCCGGCCGCCACATAGCGTGCCTCGTTGAAATTGATGTCAGCGAGGTTGCGGTAATTGGAGGCAACCAGGTAGGTATTCTCGTTCTTGTATTTGAGCGAAGCCTGGTAATACTTGGTCGCGCGCTCGTAATCTTTGTTCTTGTCGTAGAAAAGCGCCATCTGATGGTTCAGCGTTCCCAGGTAAGGGCGGTTCTCGCGGTCCTTGAGCAATTTGTTGAATTTCTTGACAAAAGCGGCCGTGTCTCCCGTCTTATAATCAAACTGCAATGCCTGCCTCGCGTGGGCTTGGACCACATACTGGCGTGGCGACTTTCGCTTCATCTCGATTACTTCCTGGAAAACGGCATATGCGCTGTCCTTGTGCCCCTGCTCCTCATAGATCTGCCCCAGGATGAACCGGTAGCGCGCCTTCTCCTCGTTTTTCTTGGTGAATTCGGTGGCGAGCTTGAGTTTGGCCACGGCGCTGTCGGGTTGTTCAAGGTTGAGGAAGGCTTCGGCGAGCATCGCGTTCGCATCTGCAAAAATCTGGTCCTTGAACTTGATTTCCTTGAGCAATTTCCGCAAATTGTTTACCGCCAGTTGGTCGTTCTCCATGCGGATGTTGGTCTTCTCGCGCCACACCTTGGCTTCGTAAATCTTGTCGGAAGTAGGATATTTATATAAAATGTAATTGAAGGCCTCCAGCGCGGGAACGAAGCGGTTGTCATAATAGCGTGCTTTTCCAAGCATCAGGTGGGCCTCGTCCATCTGCGGGTTTTTCTCGCTTCCGCCGATGTTCATCGAGTGCTTCTGAATTGCCTTGATGGCCTTGGTCTCGGCGCGCTCAAAGTTCGCATTGCGCACATCGCCCGGATTCATCGCGTCCTGGTTGGGCTGCATCCGCTCCACCGGAAGGCGCTCCCAGAAATTGTCGGGTGCCAGTTGAAGCTCCGCCAGTCCGGCATCGAGCGCAAGGCCCCCGTTGTAGAGAATGTTGTATTCGGTGCTAAGCGCGTGCGAATTCCTGGAAATGAAAGAGTTGCGCTTGGTGGAACACGCAATGAGGAAAACGGCAAGGGCAAAGGCGAAAAAGTATTTGAATATGCTGGTTTTCAATGTGGAAGCGATTTATTGCAAAAACTTTTTATTGCAAATTTTAGTATAATGACTGGTAAAAATACCATTCTTTTTGACACTGCAAACATAACCCGAATTTTTTTGAAGCCCCTCGCCACACGGCCTCAACTAATAAATCGGTGTTAATATGCACGCCGCGAAGCACCGAATCAAAATCCCAAAGGCGGCATTTTTACTATTTTTGCCAAAAATCCAAGCATGTCCACTTTTTACAAGCTATCTATAAAGGAGGTCCGTCGGGAAACCCCAAATGCCGTTTCGGTAGAATTCAACGTGCCACTTGAGTTCCGCGATTACTATAAATTCATTGCCGGGCAGTATGTTACCCTGAAACTGACGCTTGACGGCGAGGAAATCCGCCGCGCCTATTCAATTTGCTCGTCGCCTCAAAGCGGTGAGCTCAGGATTGCGATCAAATCGGTTGGGCAGGGCGCTTTTTCGACATTCGCCAATACCCAGCTAAAGGCGGGCGATGTCGTGGAAGTTGGTACGCCGGAAGGCAAATTCACCTTTGAGCCCAATCCCGGGCGCATGAAAAATTATGCGGCATTTGCGGCCGGCAGCGGCATCACGCCCGTCATGTCGATCCTGCAATCGGTGCTGGAGGGTGAGCCGGAAAGCACTTTTGTATTGGTTTACGGAAACAAGTCGCCCGAGGAAACCATTTTCCACGACCTCCTGCACGAACTCCAATTGCAGTACACGGGCAGGCTGTTTGTACATTATGTTTTCAGCCAGGTCCATGCAGGTCAGGAACTCTTTGGACGCATAGAAAAGTCGACGGTCAATTTTGTACTGAACAACCGCCACAAGGAAAAGGAATTCGACAAATTCTACCTGTGCGGTCCGGAGGCGATGATCAATTGCGTCAGCGGCGTCCTGCGAGAGCACAACATACGCGAAAAGGACATCCGGTTTGAACTTTTCTTTGCCCCCAAGGCCGAAAACGAGATCGACACCCACTTGCAGGGCCACACCAAGATCAAGGTGATCGTGGACGGCGACGAGGCGGTTTTTGAAATGTCGCAAAAGCAGACCTTGCTCGAAGCTGCGCTGAAGCAGGGGCTCGACGCGCCGTATTCCTGCCAGGGCGGAATTTGCAGCAGTTGCATTGCCCGGATCACTTCGGGGAGTGCCGAGATGAAAAAGAACACGATCCTGACCGACGGCGAAATTGCCGACGGACTGATCCTGACCTGCCAGGCGCATCCCACATCGGCCGAGATCACGGTGGATTACGACGACGTCTAACTTAGGATTTCCCTGATTTTTTCAATTACCGACTGCGGCAGAATGGTCCGCATCGCGTCCTCGTACCCCTTGACCTTTTTGTTCCCGTAGATTGAAGTAGGTAGCATCGGGAATTTTTCGCGGTCGGATGTAAGCGCATTTGAAAGCGGTTGGTTGAACGGCGCAAATCCCGCAAAAGGATGCGTCGCGCCCCATAAAGTGACCGTCGGCACACCGTACATTGCCGCAATGTGCGCATTGCCCGAATCCATCGACAGCATCGCGTCGAGATTGGAAATCAGCTCCAACTCCTTCGCAAATGACAGTTTGCCCGCCACGATCGTAATGTTTTTTCTGCCCGATGCAAATTGCTCCAGCTGGCGTCCCTCGTCGGCACCCGCCCCGAATAGGAAAATTTTCAAGTCGTCGGTCGCCAGTCCGTCGATCACCTGTTGCATCAGGTCATGTGGATAAACTTTCGCCGCGTGTTTGGCAAAAGGCGCGATGCCCAGCCATTTCGAATTCTTTACTCCCGAGACCGCCTGCATTTCAATACCAGGCTCCAACTTTGGGACGGCAGAAAGCGCCGAAAGGTCGAGCGCATAACCCAGATCGGCAAATACTTTCGCATACCGATGGGTCACCGGCGTCAGCGGCGAGAATTTTTTGTTGTGCGGCCTCGTCAGCGCGCTTCTCTGGCTTCGTGCCTTGTCCAACGTAGCGACCGTAATGCCCGAGAGCCGAAGCAACAAGGAAATTACATGTGAGCGCAACACATTGTGCAGGTCTGCAAATCCATCGACACCGCGGTCCTTGAGATCGTGCGAAAGCTGCAACAGGCCAGGTAACTTCTTGTGTTTACCCGCAAGGTCGGCGGCGAGGAAAGTGGTGTTTTCCAGCCCGTCGAACAGCGGCTTGAAAAAGGGCCGCGAAACCATCGTGACCCTGAGTTCGGGATATTGTTGCGAGAGTGCGTGGAGTATGGGTACGGTCATGGCCACGTCGCCCAGGGCCGAGAGCCGGATCGCGGCGATATGGCGCAGGGTAACGGCCAACCTATTTCTTGTTTTGATAAAGCACCGGGTTGAGTGCCTCATCATTGTACATTTTCATCTGGCGGTAAACCTTCATGTATTTGTCCCCCGATGCGATATCGGCCAACAAGTCGTCGATTGCGGTCGCGAGATCCTTGCGCTGTTCGAGCAGGATGTCAAGCTTCGCCTGACAGGCCGCGCGGTGTTCCGGCGATGCCTCGGTACGGACGGCTTCCTCCCGCATGTGATGGATCTTGAGGGCGAGGATGGAGAAACGATCGATGGCCCATGCCGGGCTTTCCGAATTGATCTTCGCCGTTTCCTTTGGCGCCACGTCCTTATATTTCTGAAGGAAATAACTGTCAATGTATTCCACCATGTCCGTCCTTTCCTGGTTGAAGGCGTCAATCCGGCGCTTGAGCGCGAGTGCGGCAACTGGATCGATCTGCGGATCGCGGATCAGGTCCTCAAAATGCCACTGCACCGTATCGATCCAATTCTTGAGGTAGAGCAGGTGCTCGATCTTCTCCTTTGGATAGGGATTGTTGACCGGCTGGTCCACATTGTCATGGACGTGATAGTCCTTGATTGACTGTTCAAAAACCTGGAAGGCGAGTTGTGAAAACATATGGCGCGTTAAAAGGCAAAGATACTTTTTATACTTTTATCCCCGAAAACTTTTTCCCCATGCAAATCCACCACCTGTCACAACAGGACAGCGTGCTGCATCATTTTCTGGGTCAGATCCGCGAGGTCGGCGTACAGAATGACAGCATGCGCTTTAGGCGAAACATTGAGCGCATAGGCGAAATCATGTCCTATGAAATCAGCCGCACGCTCCGGTATAATGTCAGGCAGGTGCCGACGCCGCTGGGAACAAAGGAAGTTTCTCAAATTAGTTCGCGCATCGTGCTTTGTTCGGTGCTTCGGGCAGGGCTACCGCTCCACCTGGGTTTCCTGAATTATTTTGACGATGCCGAAAACGGTTTCATATCGGCCTTTCGGCACCATCCCAACCACGACGAACACTTCAACATTGTCGTGGAATACCAGGCAATCTCAGATATCAATGACAAGACGCTGATGCTGGTGGACCCGATGCTGGCCACGGGGCAATCGCTGGTTGCCGTTTTCAACAGGCTGATGGAGCGCGGTACGCCGGCAGAGATCCATGTCGCGGTCGTGATCGCGGCGCCCGAAGGAATTGAATATCTTCAACAAAACCTTCCCGACCACTGCCACCTCTGGGTCGCATCGATCGACGAGCGGCTCAACGAACGGCAATACATCGTTCCCGGATTGGGCGATGCGGGCGACCTGGCCTACGGCATCAAGCTATGACCTGTACAAAATAGAGTACCATCGCCAGCATGATGCAGATTCCGAGTGCGATCTCGCGCCCAATTCCCTTGTAAAATTCAATGTGTGCCGTGGCCATGATGGCCAGCGGAGCAAAAGTAAATACCAGGGTTTCGTTGCTCTTTCCCGGTGAGGCCAGGAAGATAAAGACGGCCAGGAAAAACCATGCGACCACTTTCTTATACGACGCCTGCACCACGAGCGGCCTCGCGCTGACGCTGAAGATCATGGACGATGTAAAGAACAGGGCAACTGCCGCATAAACCGACAAGGCGCCCTGCTCCACCTGCGACGCAAAATACCCGATGCTGAAATCGGCATAGGCGCTGTCCCGCAACTCGCCGATGATTGCAGGATCGAAAGCCGCCGCATAAAGCAGAAAAGCGGCCGTTACCGCAAAAAACGCCAGGAAGGGCAGTACCCAGTTTCGATAATCGCGCGACACGTGAAAGAGGATGGAAAGGAAGACAAGCAATAGGAAGACGATGGACCAAAAGTGGAAAAGCGTCGCGACAAATACCCAAATTGACGCGTCGAATATCTTTTCGCGTATTGCCTTGAAGGAATGCATCGAGATCAGCCGGCGCAAGGCCAACAGGACGAAGAACCCTGCCAGCATGAGCCGTGGCTTGTCCAGGATGCCAGGGAAAAACATCACGAAAAGCACATAGAACAGGACCGTGAACGTACTGTCGCGGCTGAGATTGTTTTTCTTGGCAATGAAGTTGACGATAAAAAGGGAAGCAAAGAGAAAAACAACGATCGAGGCGGCGCCAAGCCAGGATAATGTCGCCGTATCCCGCCCGGCCAGGAAGAGCAGGAAGACCACGAGCGCCGTGGTCACCACAATCGTATAGTTAAGCGGAGTAGATTTTTTGAAAAGGCTTGTAATCATCGGGGGATTTCATACTTTTGTCCTGTAAATATAAACACTTCGCATCCAATGAAAGCGTTTTTCGAGGCAATCCAGACATTATTCGTAGACTTTTTGTTCCTCCCGATGGACGGCCTCCGCAGGCTCGAACTCTCGTCATGGGGACTGGCCAATATCATCAATTGGATCCTAATGGCCATTTGCGTGGTCGCTACCTGGTACTGGATCAAGCAATTGCGCATCCACGAGGAAAACGGCGAAGAAAACCAGGATACTACCGCACACTCATTTCTGGACTAGGTCAAAGCCGATATCCTTCCTGTAATACATCGTATCGAAATGTAGCTTGTCTATGTTTTGATACGATTTTTTTACGGCCTGCTGGAAATTCTCCCCAAACGAAGTCACGGCCAGCACGCGCCCGCCATTGCTGACGGTAAACCCGTTATCCAACTTTGTCCCGGCATGGAAGACGATGGAATCCGTGACGTCGCCGACCCCTGATATGACCTTCCCCTTTTGGTAATCGCCGGGATAACCGCCCGATACGATCATCACCGTTGCGGCGCTGCGCTCGTCGACCAGAAGCGAGGTTTCCCATAGGCTTTGGTTGGCCACGGCCAGGAAAAGTTCCACCAGGTCCGACTTGAGCCGCGGGATCACGACCTCGGTTTCGGGATCGCCCATGCGGACATTGTACTCGATGACCATTGGTTCGCCCGCAACTACGATCAGCCCTATAAATATGAACCCGCGGTAGGCAATTCCGTCTTTTTCAAGCCCCTCCACGGTAGGTTTCACAATCCGGCGCTCAATTTTTTCCATCAGCTCCTCATCGGCAAAGGGAACGGGTGAAATCGCGCCCATGCCGCCCGTATTGAGTCCGGTGTCACCCTCACCGATGCGCTTGTAATCCTTGGCCGTAGGCAGGATCTTGTAGCTGTGGCCATCGGTCAGGACAAAACAGCTCATTTCGATGCCCTTGAGGAATTCCTCGATCACGACTTTGTGGCTCGCCGCGCCAAACTTGCCTTCCAGCATGTCGCGCAGTTCGCGTTCGGCGTCGCGGATATCATCCAGGATGACAACGCCCTTCCCGGCGGCGAGTCCGTCGGCCTTGAGCACATACGGCGGATTGAGCGTTTTGAGGAAGCCGATGCCTACCTCCAGGTTTTCCCTGGTAAACCCCTGGTAAGCGGCCGTGGGGATGTGGTGGCGCACCATGAATTGCTTGGCAAATTCCTTGCTGCCTTCCAGCCTTGCCCCAACCGCCGATGGGCCAATGACGGGGATTTCCTCAAGATGCTGATCGGCGGCAAAAAAGTCAAATATTCCCGCGACCAAAGGATCCTCCGGGCCCACTACAACCATCCGTACTTCGTTTTTCAGCACGAACGATTTCACGGCCGGAAAATCCAGCGGCGAAAGATCCACGTTCTGGGCAATCGCGGCGGTTCCCGCATTTCCGGGGGCGACAAAAAGCGTATCGCAAAATTTACTTTGGAGCATCTTCCAGGCCAGCGCGTGTTCACGGCCGCCCGAACCAAGCAGGAGAATATTCATGTCGTAGTTGTTTCGTAGCCCAAAAATAGCCCCTTTCGAGCACTTGCCGAAACTAATTTTCATCCAAAATCCAAAAGCCTCTGACGCGTAAATGTTACATTTGGAAAAAATTTTTACGTGCCGGGCATATTTGACCTTTCGCTTGAACTCAACGGCTTCCCCATCAAAAAGGCGCGGAAGGCACTTGCGCAGATCACAGCCGTGCCGGAAGCAGAATTCGGGCGTTTTGACCGCGAACGCCGTGAAGAACTGGTCAAGTTCCACATGGCGCGCAATCAATTTTACCAAAGCCTTGCCGGTCCCGAATACAACGATTGGGAATCGCTTCCCATCATGACCAAGCGCGACCTACAACGCCCGCTTGCCGAAAGGCTTTCAGACGGTTACCGCACCGGCGATGTATTTGTCAACAAGACCTCAGGCTCTGGCGGCGACCCGATGGTTTTTGCGAAGGACAAATTTTGCCACGCGATCATCTGGGCCAACATCATGAGAAGGTTTGCGTGGTACGGCGTGGATTTCAACCGGTCCTACCAGGCGCGTTTTTACGGAATGCCCCTGGATTTCGCAGCCAACGCCAAGCTTCGGGTCAAGGATTTCTTCGCGCTCAGGTACAGGTTCAGCATTTTTGACCTCTCGGATGCGGGCCTGGCAAAGATTGTGAACGGGTTCCGATCGAGGAAATTCGACTACATCAACGGCTACACCAATACCATCGTGCTCCTGGCGAAATACCTGCGGGGCCAAAACCTCGTCCTGAAGGATATCTGCCCAACGCTCAAGCTGTGCATCACGACTTCCGAAATGCTCTTTGACGACGACCGGGCGGTGCTTCGGGAATGGCTGGGCGTTCCGATTGTCAATGAATACGGCGCGTCGGAACTGGATGTCATCGCCTTCGAGCATCCTGACGGACGATGGCTGGTCAATGCTGAAACGACCTTTGTGGAAATTGTGGACGATGCCGGACGGACGTTACCCAATGGAACCGAGGGGCGCATCATCGTGACCTCGCTGCACAACCGCGCGCACCCCATGATCCGGTATGAGGTGGGCGACCGCGGCGTGCTGGACGAATCTTCAACCTCCAAATTCCCCGTACTGAAGTCCCTGACCGGCCGCACGAACGACCTTGCCGTTCTCCCGAGCGGAAAGAAACCCGCGGGCATGACGTTCTATTCGATCACGAAAAAACTCTTTGGCGATCAGGGAAATGTCAAGGAATTCGTGATCCGCCAAGTTAAATTGGATACTTTTGAAATTGTCTATACGAGTGAAATGCCGCTTGATGAACGCGAGATCCGGCACATCGAAAAGGTGCTGGAACAATACCTCGAACCGGGATTGCACTTTATTTTTATCCGCAAGGAAAGCCTCGAACGCACCCAAAGCGGAAAGCTCAAACAATTCGTATCGCTGATTAAAACATGAAAATAACCATCGTCGCGGGCGCAAGGCCCAATTTCATCAAGATCGCGCCCATCATCCGCGCCATCGAGGCCCGGGCATCCTCCGGTGCAAAAATTGGTTACCGCCTGGTCCACACCGGCCAGCACTATGACAAAAACCTCAGCGATACATTTTTCACCGAACTCAACATTCCGCAGCCGCATGCCAACCTCGAGGTAAAAAGCGGTTCCCAGGCCGCGCAGACAGCCGCCATCATGGTCGCTTTTGAAAATGACCTTGAAGCCCATCCCGCCGACCTTGTGCTGGTGGTGGGCGATGTGAACTCCACGATGGCCTGTGCGATCGTGGCCAAGAAGATGAATGTTGCCGTTGCGCATGTCGAGGCGGGCATCCGGTCAGGCGACATGACCATGCCCGAGGAAATCAACCGCATTGTCACCGACAGCATCACCGATCATTTTTTTACCACCTCTGTCACGGCTTCCCAAAATTTACTGGCCCACGGTGCCGATAAGGACCACGTGCATTTTGTGGGCAATGTCATGATCGACACGTTGTTGTACAATCAATCGCGGTTTTGCAAACCCGCCTTCTTTGACGAACAGTCCCTGGAAATAAGGAATTACATCGTGCTGACGCTGCACCGGCCTTCAAACGTTGACGATCCCCTGAACCTAAAAAAGTTGATTGCGGGAATCGATTCGCTCGCAAACGGCCGAAAGGTGATCTTTCCCGTCCATCCCCGGACGAGGTCGATGCTTTCCGGGCTGGACATCGTGACCGAAAACATATACTACTGTGAGCCGATGGGCTATCTCGAATTCATGTACCTGATAGGCGGAAGCTTTGCCGTCATCACCGATTCGGGTGGACTGAGCGAGGAGACGACCGTGCTGGGCATTCCCTGTTTTACGATGCGGGACACGACCGAACGGCCCGAAACGCAGGAAATCGGGACCAATACGCTCGTGGGGACCAGTATTGAAAACCTGGAACGCCTCTTTACGGAATTCCTGCAAAAACCGCGTCGCACTGCCGGCATTCCCAATCTTTGGGACGGCAAGGCGTCCGAAAGGATTGTGGATATTTTGCTTCGGAAATGAAGGAGATCCTGATTGTTTCCAATTATTATCCGCCCGAGAGGGGCGCCGCCGCCAACCGCATAGGCAGGCTTGCAGCGGGACTGGCCGCCCGGGGCCACAAAGTCAGCGTGGTTTGCCCGCTCCCAAATTATCCCGAAGGGCGTGTCTTTGAAGGTTTTCGCGGTAAATTTTCGGCATTGGAAGTAATCGACGGGATTCACGTCAGGCGTCTTTGGATCTACCCAAGCAAAAGCGCCAATCCGGTGGTGAGGATCTTTTCAATTGCCTCATTTGCACTCTGCCTGAAATTTTACCTCCTCTTTGCCCGATTGCCCAAAACCGTGATTGTCCAGTCGCCGCCGCTGCTGCTGTCCTTCCTGTCCGTTGCCGTGCTGCGGCTCAAGCGAAGGAAAATCATCCTGAACATTTCGGACCTGTGGCCACTTGCCGCCATTGAACTGGGCGCGCTCAGGGAAAACAGCTTCGGGCACCGGATCGCGCTGAGGCTGGAAAGGTTCATCTACCAAAGCGCCGATACGGTCATTGGGCAATCGCGTGAAATATTGCAGCACGTCCGGGAGATCAGCCCCGGAAAAGCCGTGCACCTCTATCGGAACTTTCCCGCGAAATTCATAATGGAGCGCGGTGAACCATCGCCGAAGATCAGGATATTCTATGCCGGGCTGCTTGGCATAGCGCAAGGCGTGCTCGAGGCGTGCGAGCACCTGTCACCCAAATCCAATGTCGAGTTCCACATTTTTGGCGACGGCGCCGAGAAAGAGGGCATTCTGAAATTCATTTCAACCAGCGGCGCTTCGCACATCTTCTATCACGGCATGGTGCCGCAAAAGGAACTGGCGGCCAGGATCCGGTCTTTTGACATTGCCTTCGTACCGTTGCGGACACGCATCTATGGAAGCGTGCCGTCCAAAATCTTTGAATACGCGGCACAGGGCTTCCCGATCCTTTATTTTGGGGGCGGCGAAGGGGGTGAAATCGTGCGCGAACTGGATCTTGGATGGGTGGGCGAACCGGCCGATTACAAATCCCTAAACCAAATGCTGGAGGAAATTGCCAAAATGCCACGCGAAACCCTCGAACAAAAGAAACTTAAGGTTTTTGAGACGGCGCAAAGGGAATTCGACATTGAGGCGCAACTGGATCAATTGATGGCCGAAGCCGCCTTTTAGTAGGCCTTTGCCTCTCCCTTGAAAATGTTGATAACTGTCTGCAGGATGATTTTCAGGTCAAGGATAAGCGACCAGTTCTCGATGTAGAACACGTCAA
>SXGU01390011.1_pt1 | contig 11083 bp, 9 predicted proteins | sample 3174531 | NCBI WGS metagenome assembly SXGU01 (sample SAMN11356863, study PRJNA531348) | freshwater metagenome | isolation source: freshwater sample F1-140 | place: China: Fuxian Lake, Yuxi | collected 2017-12-25
AAAACCACCATGCTGCGCCTGATTGCCGGTTTCGAATCGCCCTCGTCCGGAAGCATCCGTCTAAATGGAAAAACCATCGCGGATGTCAACGTCCAGGTCGCTGCCGAGGCACGACGAATCGGCATGGTATTCCAGGATTACGCCCTGTTCCCGCACTTGACGATTGCACAAAATATCGGCTTCGGACTGCGCGAAGAGTCGGCGCTGGCGAGACGGCGGCGCGTGGATGAAATGCTCAACCTGATCGGACTGGCCAATCGGGGTGATCGATTCCCCCACGAACTTTCCGGCGGTCAGCAGCAACGCGTCGCTCTCGCCCGTGCGCTGGCGCCACAACCCCATTTGCTGCTGCTTGACGAGCCGTTCTCGAATCTTGATGTCGAGTTGCGCGAGCGCCTCTCCCTGGAAGTGCGCGACATCCTCAAGCAGGCCGGCATGGCCGCGATCCTTGTCACCCACGACCAGAATGAAGCTTTCGCCGTTGCCGATGTAGTTGGCATCATGCGGGAAGGTCGCATCGAACAGTGGGATACGCCTTACAACCTTTATCACCGCCCGGCAACCCGCCATGTCGCCGACTTCATCGGCCAGGGCATCTTCCTCCCGGGCGAGGTTCTCTCACGCAAGGTGGTTGAAGTCGAACTGGGACGACTGGACTCAGAACTGCCCATGGACTGCGCTTCGAGCTGCGCGGAATGCGGTCGTGGCTGCCGGCTCGATGTCCTGCTGCGACCCGATGACGTCATCCATGACGATGCCAGCGAGGTCAAGGCCGAGGTAGTAGCCAAGGCGTTTCGTGGAGCACAATTCCTTTACACCCTTCGGCTCGCTTCCGGCGCCGAAGTCCTGTCCCTCGTGCCATCGCACCATAACCACTCGATAGGCGAAAAGATCGGCATACGCCTCGATGTCGACCACGTCGTGACCTTCAACCAGGGAAAATGATTCCCTGGCTCACCGACGAGCTTGTTTTTCCGCCACTGGTAACGGCACTTGCAGACCCCAACGGCCTGATCGCCGCCGGTGGCGATCTGTCCCCGGAGCGCATAGTCGCGGCCTACCGGCGCGGCATCTTTCCATGGTATTCGGCGGGCGATCCAATACTTTGGTGGAGTCCCGATCCGCGAATGGTATTGTTCCCGGACCAGCTGAAAATCACCCGGTCGCTGGCGAAAACGCTGCGCAACGCCGACTACGAAGTCCGCCTCGACACCGCCTTTCCATCGGTGATTGCGGCCTGCGCGGAAGTTACCCGCGAAGGACAGCCCGGGACCTGGATATCCCCCGAGATGCAGCAGGCATACATTGAACTCCACCGAATCGGCTACGGACACAGCGTTGAAACCTGGATCAACGGTGAGCTGGCTGGAGGGCTCTACGGCATCGCCATCGGACATGCCTTCTTCGGCGAATCAATGTTCGCTATGCGCCGCGACGCCTCCAAGATTGCCCTGGCCCATCTGTGTGCGCACCTCAAGCGCCGCGGATTCGGCATAATCGACTGCCAAATGGAAACCCGACACCTCGCATCGCTCGGCGCGCAACCGATTCCCCGTCGCGAATTTGCGGCGCGCCTTGACGCGCTTTGCGCCGCAGGCGCCCCCCCAGGAGCATGGCCTGCAGGCGCCATCGATGGGTACTACAGAGTCCAGCCGTGACCCATCTGCGCGACCTTCCGCCGTTTCCGCTGTTGCAGTTCTATGCGACGGCACCCTACGGATGCTCGTATCTGCCGGGCCGTATCGCCCGATCGCAGGTCGCCACGCCGACCCACCTGATTGACTCCGCCACTTACGGAGAATTAGTCCGCGCCGGATTTCGCCGCAGCGGCGTCTTCACCTACCGCCCCTATTGCGATGCCTGCCGCGAATGCCAGCCGGTGCGGATCAAGGTCGCTGACTTCGTCCCCAATCGCAGCCAATCCCGTGCACTGATGCGGCATGCGGATCTGACCGCGAGGGAGTGCAGCCTCAGCTTCCGCGAAGAGCACTACCAGCTGTACCAGCATTACCAGGCGGCGCGCCACTCCGGCGGCGGCATGGATCAGGACAGCCGCGACCAGTATGCCCATTTCCTATTGCAGACCCACGTCGATAGCCGCCTGATCGAGTTTCGCGAAGGCGAGCAGCTGCGGGTTGTTTGCATCATCGACGTGCTCACGGACGGTCTGTCGTCGGTGTATACCTTCTACAACCCCGATGTGGCTGGCGCCAGCTACGGCACCTACGCCATCCTCTGGCAGATTGCACAATGCCAGCACCTCGAGCTGCCCTGGCTATACCTTGGCTACTGGATTCGCGACAGCCGCAAGATGGCCTACAAATCCAATTTCCGCCCGCTGGAAGCCCTGAATCAGGGCGAATGGCGGCCTGTGGAACCCTGAGAGCTTCGAGTATGGCCATCTGGCACACGAACTTTCCACTGGATGAAGCCAATCGCAGGGGACGGGGCTGTGCCAATGGCAACCTCGGAATCGAACTGACCGAGGCCGGCGACGACTATCTCAAGGCACGCATGCCTGTCGATCAGCGTACACGCCAGCCTGCGGGAGTGCTCCACGGCGGCGTCTCGGTCGTACTAGCGGAGACGCTGGCCTCTTGGGCGGCAGCCTTTGTGGTCGACCCGATGAAGTTTCATTGCGTTGGGCAGGAAATCAACGCCAATCATGTCCGCGCTGTTGAGAGTGGCTGGGTCTATGGAACTGCCAGACCGATCCATCTTGGCCGCAGCAGCAATGTCTGGGAGGTACGCATACACGACGAGAAGGAGAGGCTGGTTTGCGTGTCGCGAGTAACCATGGCCGTGCTATCGACTCCCATGCGCTACTGACCGATAGCGAATTGACTGAGATCAGTCAGGGCTGCGCTGCGCTTCGCGCAACCAGTTGAGCACACACGCATACAGGGCCTCCGGTAACACCGGTTTTCCCAGATAATCGTTCATGCCGGCGGCAAGACTGCCCTTGCGATCGACGTCGAACACATTGGCAGTCAGCGCCACAATCGGAATCCGAGACATACCGGGCAGTTGCCGAATGGCCCGTGCGGCATCAAGTCCGTTCATCACCGGCATCTGCAGATCCATCAGGATCATCGAGTAGGGACCATTGCGCACGCGATCCAACCCTTCCCGCCCGTCTGCGGCCAGGTCGGGAACCAACCCGGCATCCAACAGCAGAAACTCGGCAACTTCGCGATTCGAGGGCTCGTCTTCGACCACAAGTATTCGGGCTCCACCGAAATCCCGGAGCAGGATGTCGCGCGCATCCCCGGAACCAGGCATCACCGCAGCGTCCTTGCTGACAGTTCCGCGCTTCAACCTGACGGTAGTCCAGAAGCAGCTCCCTTTGCCTTGCTCGCTTTCAACGCCAACCTCGCCTCCCATAAGACGGGCGATGCGGCGTGATATGACCAGTCCCAGGCCGCTGCCGCCGTACTTTCTGGTCAACGACCCGTCGATCTGTGTAAAGGGCGTAAACAGGCGTGTCATTTGTTCCGGACTTAGCCCGATCCCTTGGTCGCAAACATCCAATCGCAAAAGAATACTGTGCCGATCCTCCTCGACAAGACGCGTGCGGATCTGGATCCGGCCATGGTCGGAGAACTTGATTGCATTTCCGACGAAGTTGAGCAAAATCTGGCGCAGGCGCAAGGAGTCCCCACAAACAGACTGAGGAAGATTGGTGTCGCTTTCCTGAGATAGCTCCAGTCCTTTTTGCCTGGCAGCCTCCTCCTGCATGCGCATTACGTCGCCCACCAATTCCGGTAAAGAAAAGTCGCTCTCTTCAATGGTCATGCGATCGGCTTCGATGCGGGAAATATCGAGGATGTCGCTGATCAGTGCGAGCAGGTGCTGCGAAGCCTTGATCGCCTTGTTTAGATAGTCGATCTGCTTCGGATCCGTCGCGCGACGCAAAACCAGATTGGTCATGCCCATGATTGCATTCATCGGTGTTCGCAGTTCATGGCTCATGTTTGCGAGAAATACGCTCTTGGCGCGATTCGCCGCCTCGGCAGCATCACGGGCGGCAGCCAATTCGGCTGTGCGCGAATACACCAACTCCTCAAGATGGTGGCGATGCTGATCCAGCTCGCGATCGATTTGCCGCTTCTCCGTGACGTCGTGGCCGATGCACAGTACGCCGGAAGCAGCGCCCGATGCATCCAGAATGACCCGGTTGGCCCACTGTATGGTGACCCGTCGTCCGTCCCGGGTCATATTTTCATTCTCGTTCGCCGAATAGCCTTCCGGATTTTCCAGGATCGCGGAAATCATGGCGGCAAGGTCACGGACGGTACCCGATTCCGTAGGCGGCACAATGGTACCAACCACGTGCTGACCAAGAATTTCTGTCGCTCCAAAACCGAAAAAGCTCTCGGCAAACTCATTGAAGTAGGTGATAGTCCCGTCGGGCGCTAGGCGCAGGATGATTACATTCGCATGGGATAGCAGTTCGCGATACTTCTGCTCGCTGGCCTTTAGCGCCTCGTAGGCCTGGGCCAAGCTGGATTTCGACACCGTGGTATCTTGCAAGGACTGCATCAGGGCGTTGAACGCCGTGGCCAGCTCGCCGAGTTCATCACTGGAACTCAGGTCTATGCGCCGGCCTAGATTGCCGGTATCGGCGCGGATTGACTCTACCGATCGCGTCAAACGCAGCAGCGGCCTAACGACAAAGTAAGACAAGGCCAGCACAAACACAGCGAATCCGCCGAGCAGTGCCGCCAGGCCAACACCGAGCCGGCCATGCTGCATCGCGAGCAGCTTGCCGTCGACAACGTCGGCCGACACTCCCACGATGACTGCCGCCATCACCGACGCCTCAGGATTCATGACAGGAACGATCGCGGCATATCCCGGCTGCTGCTCACCGCGGAACGCCACTGAGGAAACAACGCCTGCCGCAAGTCCCCGACGCAGGTCGCCATCAGTGATACGTTCCCCATGCCGTGCGGGATCGCTGTGAAACACGATAGTTCCATCACCATCCACCACGGCAACGAATGTAACGCCGTCATAGCCCTCCCGGGCTTCCCGGCACTGCTTCTCGAAGCCGGAAAGGTCTTCCAGCCGGATACCCAGGGCCAGCACCCGCTCCAGCTGTATCCGGAGTCCTTGGGCGATTGCCTGCGAACGGGACTGCAAGGCATCGACGTAGGCTTCGGCGAATAGTTGACTGCTAGACCAGAAAACAGCCGCCAGACCAACCAGCGTGACAGAAACCGAAATGATCAATACCTTGGCCAGCAGGCCAAGTCTCATGGCTGATCCCATTCAAAACGCTGAATCACTTCGGCACTCAGCAAGACATCCGAATCAAGCCGTATCCCGAGCTTGCGCGCCCGCGCCAGACTGACGACGGGAAGGCCTTTTTTGGTCGGCTCCATGGGCAGACTCGATGGCATTCTTTTATCCACCAGAATGGCCCGGGCAAGGCGTCCGGCAGCCCTGCCCTGTTCGCGTTCCGACACGGTGACCGCGCACAGTGTTCCGTAGTGAACACGATCAATCCAGAAGGCAAAGTCCGGAAGACGACTGTTTTCGACGGTCCATCTCTGGACCTCCTGATAAGGCACATTCTTCCCCTGGTCGTCCTTGAGGTTGAAAATGCCCAGAGTACCTACCATGTCCGCACTCTGCTGATACTGATTGAGCTTGCGTTTATAGTCCGCAAAGGTCGGGACGATATCAACGGCAACAATTGTCATGTCGGGCAGTTTCGCCATCGCAAGTTCGATACGCGCCTTGACCGGCTCCCACATCTTGGCATCGTCGAAGATCAACGCAATGCGCCTTGCCTTCGGCACCAGTCTCCTGACCAGACCGACCGATTGCACGAAATGCTCGTGTTCCAGGACACCCGTGACATTGGGACTGCCGGCGAAGCCATAGACCGCCGGGTCGTTGCCGACGCCGCTGAACACAAAGGGTAAAGACGTGCCGACGAAATTCTTGACTACATATTCCTGTGCATCGTCATCGGAGGTGTAAACCAGAGTCGGCTTCCACGTTGCAATAAGCTCACGCGCCTCGCGCCCCTTGCGTTCCTTCTGCTCCGGTGAACTGTTGCGCTTGGTGTCCATCTGGAACACCTGATAGCGGACATTGATTCCCTTGAATGCTTCCTGAAAACCTTCCAGTTGCCGATCCGTCCACCGCCATGGCGAGTGGTAGCTCATCACGTGCAGTATCTTGAGTTCATTAGCCTGGTTCGCTAACGCATCCCGGCCGGGTGCACCAGAAAGGAAAACCAGCAATGCCACAACCCAAGCTCGGCCTGCCGCGCATCGTCTGGCAATTCCGCTGTCAGTTTGCATTGGGATGGGCTCTCGACAAAGGCCGGACTGCCTTCGGAAAGATTCTCCGCCTCCGCGCACAGCGAACCGTTGACCCATATCAACGTAGCCAAGGAGACGGCGGAATTTTCCGGCTGCGGCTTGCCGACCAGACCTTGAATCAGGCCCGACGCCAGCTGGTTCCTTGAGGTCCATCTTCCAATACGATGCCCGCCGCCTTGAGCTCATCGCGAATGCGATCGGACTCGGCAAAGTTCTTCATTTTTTTTGCCGCGGTACGGGCGCTGACTTTCGCCTCGATATCCTCATTGCCTAATCCTCCGGACGGCGCCGCTTGCAAAAACTCCACCGGATCGCGCTGCAACAGACCGAGCACGCCGGCCAATGCCCTGAGCTGCGGTGCCAGCGAGGTCTCGCCACGATTCACGGCACCGGCCAGATCGAACAGCACCGCCATGGCCTCGGGGGTGCCGAAATCATCGTCCAGGGCTGCCTTGAAGCGCAGCGCGTGAGCTTCGTCCCAATTCACGGAAGCAATCACCGCCTCGCCTTTGATGGCCGTGTATAACCGGGTAAGTGCCTGGCGCGCGTCGTCGAGATGCACATCGGAATAATTGAGCGGGCTGCGGTAGTGGGCGCGCAGGATGAAAAAACGTACCACTTCGGGATCGTACTTTTTCAGGACTTCGCGAATGGTAAAGAAGTTACCCAGGGACTTTGACATTTTTTCGTCATCGACCCGCACAAAGCCGTTGTGCATCCAGTAATTGACGAACTGGCAGTGATGGGCGCCCTCCGACTGGGCGATTTCATTTTCGTGATGGGGAAACTGCAGATCCTGCCCGCCGCCGTGAATATCGAAATGGCGGCCGAGCAACTGCGAACCCATGGCCGAACATTCAATATGCCAGCCGGGGCGCCCCGGTCCCCAGGGGGACTCCCATTTCACCTCGGCCGGCTCGTCATCCCGCGCATGTTTCCACAGGACGAAATCGAGCGGATCCTGCTTTCCGGCCGCGACATCGACGCGCTCCCCGGCGCGCAGATCCTCCAGAGACTTTCCGGACAACTTGCCGTAGCCGTCGAACTTGCGCACCGAGTAGCAGATGTCGCGGTTGTCCGCCACATAGGCATAGCCATGTCTTTCCAGGGTGCCGATCATGTCCAGCATCTGCGCCACATAGTCGGTGGCGCGCGGTTCGGCATCCGGACGAAGCACACCGAGAGCGGCCGCATCCTCATTCATTGCAGCAATGAACCGATCGGTCAATTGGCGGATCGACTCGCCGTTTTCCTGTGCACGCCTGATGATTTTGTCATCGATGTCCGTGATGTTGCGCACGTAGGTAAGGGCATAGCCGCTGGTCCGCAACCAGCGGGCAACCAGATCGAATACCACCATGACGCGAGCGTGGCCGAGATGACACAAGTCATAGACCGTCATGCCACAGACATACATGTTTGCGCGGCCGGGCTCGATCGGAACAAAGGCCTGCTTCTCGCGGGCTAGGGTGTTGTAAATCTTCAGCATTGGAAGGACCACTCGCCGGAGGCGGGAAAAGCAGCAAAATGGGCTGGAAAGGCTGGCATTATCAGCCTTTCTATCGAGTGCTTCCGGTTGTGGGGAAGGCGGGCTTCTTGTTAGAATCTGCCGCTGAATACCGCATGTTTTTCCATGGAACAGGCAGCTTCAGGACAGGCTGAGGCCGTTTTTCACGGCATCGGCAACGCGGCCGCAACACTTTCAATCACAGGCAAACGCCAGCGAGAAGTATATACCATGAGCCAAATCCGCCTCAACGTCATGCGCCTGTTGGCAGCCTTCGCCTCAATGGCAATGCTGCTTGCCGCCAATCCCGCGAGCGCTGACGCCCTGCAGGACATTAGCAAGATGATCAAGCAGGGCCAGCATACCCAGGCGCTGGAGCAGGTCGACAAGTACCTCGCCGGCAAGCCCAAGGACGCGCAGGGGCGGTTCCTCAAGGGCATCATCCTGACCGAGATGAATCGAGCCAACGACGCGATTGCCGTGTTTACCAAGCTCACAGAAGAATATCCCGAACTGCCCGAGCCCTACAACAACCTGGCGGTTATCTACGCCCAGCAGAAGCAGTTCGACAAGGCCAAGCAGGCGCTGGAAATGGCCATACGCACCCATCCCTCCTACGCCACGGCGCACGAAAACCTGGGAGACATTTACGCCCGGCTGGCCAGCCAGGCCTACGACAAGGCATTGCAGATCGACTCATCGAACTCCAGCGCTCAAGCCAAGCTCGCCTTGATTCGTGACCTGATGGGAAACAGCCGTTCCGGAAAGGCGACCCGACCAATAGGCGATGCCCGTCCGACCGAACCGGTCAAACTCGCTGAAGCATCCAAGCCGGTGACCGCGCCGGTCACGGCAGCCGTCGCGCCGCCGGTTGCTCCCCCGGCGCAGACCAAACCTGTCGAGGCAAGCAAACCCATCGAAACACCAAAGCCCGTCGCCACCAAGCCGGCTGGTGACGCCGTCACCGAAGTGACGCGCGCCATCGACCTTTGGGCTGCGGCCTGGTCACGCAAGGACATCAAGGCTTACCTGGGCGCCTACGCCAGGGATTTCAAGACTCCTGCTGGTGAGTCGCGCGGGGCATGGGATGGCGAACGCACGAAGCGCATCAACAAGCCCGGGGCAATCCAGGTCAGCTACGAAAACCTGAAAGTTTCCGTGGAAGGCGATACAGCGACTGCCAAGTTCCGCCAGCATTACAAGTCTGCCAACCTCAAGACATCGAGCAACAAAGTGCTTCATCTTGGCAAGCGTGACGGCAAATGGCAGATCCTGCAGGAGCGGGTCGGCAGCTGATGGCAGTCTCGATGCGCCGACTGGTCCTTTTCTTCTCGGCGGCAGTCCTTCTTGCAGCGGGACTCGCCGAAGCTGCCGGCAAGGCACCCAAGCACCTGAAGAAGAACAGCAATTCGATCGAGGCGCACTTTACCGATTCCGGCCCCGAGCCCCTGCTGGCAAAGGTTTTCGACGCCATCGAGGCCAATAGCCTCGATCTGGCCATGCAGCAGACCGACACGCTGATCAAGGCCTACCCGAATTTTCGTCTGGCGCATCTCGTCCGCGGTGACTTGCTGCTCGCCCGCTCACGCCCGCTCACCAGTTTCGGCCAGGGTGGGGGATCAGCCGCTGGAGAGAAGGTTGCCGACTTGCGCGACGAGGCCATCGTGCGGCTCAAAGGCTACCGCACCAAGCCGTCGGCGGATTTCGTTCCGCGCTACCTGCTACAGATGCATCCGGAGCAAAAGCACGCGGTAGTGGTCGACACCCAGAAGTCGCGCCTCTACCTCTACCAGAACGACAAGGGCACGCCGCGCTTTATCGCCGACTACTATATTTCCCAAGGCAAGCTCGGCGCCGAAAAAGCTCGCGAAGGCGACAAAAAAACGCCGGTTGGCGTTTATCACGTCACATCGAGCCTGCCGCGACAAAAGCTCACCGATTTCTACGGAAGTGGTGCGTTCCCCATCAACTACCCGAACGAATGGGACAAACGCCAGGGCCGCAATGGTCACGGGATCTGGCTCCATGGCACGCCGTCGGATACATTTTCGCGTCCACCCAAGGCGTCGGACGGCTGCGTTGTCCTGGCAAACCAGGACCTCGACTCCCTGGCGAAAAGTCTTCAGGTCGGCCTCACGCCGGTGATCATCAGCAACAGCGTCGAATGGCTATCGCTCGACGACTGGCAGTCGGAACGCAGTTCGCTGCTGAAAATGATCGAAGAGTGGCGCGGTGACTGGGAAAGTCGCAACGTCGACGCCTATGCTCGGCACTATTCGAGGAAGTTCAGTGCCGACGGGCAGGGATACCGCGAATGGGTGGAGCACAAGCGCAAGGTAAATTCCGGCAAGAGCTGGATCAAGGTCGGCACCGGGAACATCAGCATGTTCCGCAATCCCGGCAAGGAAGAATACGTCGTCGTAACCTTTGAGCAGGACTATCGATCCAACAACCTTTCCAACCAGATGAAGAAGCGCCAGTACTGGATCAAGGAAAGCGGTCGCTGGAAGATCCTCCACGAAGGCGCGGTCTGACCTGAGGCTGCCCACTTTTTTCTGTTCCGGAGGTTCCATGCGTCGTCTTTTTCTGTTCGCTTTTGCGTATTTGATCGTCCTCGGTGCCTGCGCCGCCAATCCGCAACTGGAAGTCAAAACCTCCCAGGGCACGCTGACCATCGAGCTTTTTGCCGACAAGGCGCCCGCAACCGTCGAAAACTTTCTTAAGTACGCCAAAGATGGCTTTTTCGACGGCACCGTGTTCCATCGGGTGATTCCGGGATTCATGATTCAGGGCGGCGGCATGACGCCCGATCTCAAGGAAAAGCCCACTCGCGCACCGATCCAGAACGAAGCCAAAAACGGCCTGAAAAATGCACCCGGGACGCTGGCCATGGCACGCACCAACGACCCGCATTCTGCCAGTGCCCAGTTCTTCATCAACCTCAAGGACAACAGCTTCCTCGACTATCCCAGCCGCGACGGCTGGGGTTACGCGGTATTCGGCAAGGTTGTCCAGGGCTTTGAGGTCGTGGAGAGCATTGCCAAGCTACCCACCGGCAATGCAGGACCGCATCGCGATGTACCCACAGCGCCGGTAATTATCCAATCCGTGAAGCTGCTGCCGGCGAAGAAATAACCCCCAACAGGACCACAATCATGATCAAGCTGACAACCAATCACGGCGTCATCAGTATCGAACTCGACGCCGAAAAGGCCCCAAAGAGTGCCGCGAACTTCCT
>SXGU01548386.1_pt1 | contig 11083 bp, 15 predicted proteins | sample 3174531 | NCBI WGS metagenome assembly SXGU01 (sample SAMN11356863, study PRJNA531348) | freshwater metagenome | isolation source: freshwater sample F1-140 | place: China: Fuxian Lake, Yuxi | collected 2017-12-25
CACCGGGCGCACGCTCCGGGAGAACGGACTCGTCGAGCGGGAGGAGATCTTCACCTCGACCGCACGGCTCATCGCCAACCGCGTGAGCCACAAGCTGCGCGCGGTGGAGATGGACGCCCTGGTGCGGCGATTCGAGGAGGCGACCTCCTGAGCGGGGCCGTTGCCCGGGTCGCCCTCGGGGCCGGTGAGGCCGGGGCGCTGGCCGCGACCTTTCGGGTCGCCGCCGGGGATGGCCCGTCGGCCGCGGTGGCCGCAACCCTCGCGGCGGTGCGCGCGCGGGGCGATGCCGCCGTGCTGGAGGCGATCCGGACGTTCGACGCCCCGGACTTCCCGGGGGACTCGCCCGTCGTGGCGTCCGGGGCGATCACGGCGGCCGTGGGTGCACTCGACCCCGTTCTCGCCGAGGCCATTGCCTTTTCCGCATCGCAGGTGCGCGCCGTGGCCGAGGCCGGGCTCCCGGTGGAGTCCCGTGCCGACCTGCCCGCGGGTCAGTCCGTGACGGTGCGGGTGGTTCCGGTGGGTGCGGCGGGGGTGTACGTGCCCGGGGGGCGTGCCGCATACCCCTCCAGCCTGATCATGGGCGTTGTGCCGGCTCAGGTGGCCCGCGTGGAGCGCATCGTTGTCGCGTCGCCCCCCGGGCCCGACGGGCTGCCCCACCCGGTGGTGCTGGCGGCCGCGGGGATCCTCGGCGTCGATCAGGTGATCGCGGCGGGGGGCGCGGCCGCCATCGGGGCCATGGCTTTCGGCACGCGCAGCATCACCCCGGTCGATGTGATCACCGGGCCCGGCAACCCCTGGGTGCAGGAGGCGAAGCGCCAGGTGTTCGGGCACGTGGGGATCGACTCGGTGGCCGGCCCCAGCGAACTCCTCGTACTCGCGGACGCCGCTGCGGACCCGACCGCAATCGCCGCCGACCTGCTGGCGCAGGCGGAGCACGGGGAGGACTCGCCGTCGGTCTGCGCCGCGTGGGATCCGGCGGTGAACGATGCCATTGACGCCGCCCTGGCGGCTGCGGACCCGCCGGTTGGTACCATTACCCTTGTCGACTGCCCGTCGCAGGAGGACGCCATCGCCCTTGCCGAGGCCTTCGCGCCGGAGCACCTGCAGCTCTCACTCGCCGACCCCGGGGCCATTGCGCCACGGATCCGTCGCGCGGGATGCGTGTTCCTCGGGCCGCTCGGCGCAACGGCGTTCGGCGACTACGTCGCCGGCTCCAACCACATCCTCCCGACGGGGGGCGCTGCGCGCCATGCGTCCGCCGTCGGGCCTGCCACATACATGCGCCGGATGGCGCTCGTGGACATCCCGCAGGGCGCGGTGGACGTTCTCACACCGCACCTCGCGGCCCTCGCGGACGCGGAGGGGTTCCCCGAGCACCGGCGGTCCGCCGAGATCAGGTCGTCACAATGAGCAGAGAAGCCACAATCCGCCGTACCACGGGTGAGACCGATGTCGAGGTGCGCATCGCGCTCGATGGGTCGGGTATCTCCGAGGCCGCCACGGGCATCGGGTTCTTCGATCACATGCTCGTGCTCCTCGCGCGCCACTCGCTGATCGACATCGCGGTCACCGCGACCGGCGACCTGGCGACGGGAAGCCACCACACGGTGGAGGACACCGGCATCACCATGGGGCAGGCCCTGGACCGGGCCCTGGGCGACCGCAGCGGCATCGCGCGCTACGGGAGCGCGCTGGTGCCCATGGACGAGGTGCTGGTACAGGTCGCCCTGGATCTCTCCGGGCGCCCGTATCTGGCGTTCGACGCACCGATCGCGCCCATGGTGCTGGGCGGATTCGAGACCGACCTTGTCGCCGAGTTCCTTCGCGGACTGTCCAACGCCGCGCGGATGACCCTGCACGTCAACGTGCTCCAGGGCGGCGGGGCCCACCACGTCATCGAGGGGTGCTTCAAGGGTGTCGCCCGCGCGCTGCGCACGGCGGTGTCGCTGGACCCGAGGGTTAGCGGCGTGCCGTCGAGCAAGGGCAGCCTGTGACCCACGCGGGTGGGGCCCCGGTGGTGGCCCTTCTGGACTACGAGATGAGCAATCTCCGCAGTGCGGCGAAGGCGCTCGAACGCCTCGGCGCGCGCGTCCACGTGGCGGTGCGACCCGCGGACGCCCTGGGGTGCGACGCCGTCGTTCTGCCCGGTGTCGGCCGCTTCGGGGCCGCCATGGAGCGCCTCGAGACGCTCGGGTTCGTGGGCATGCTGCGCGAGGCGGCGGGCGGGGGCACGCCGATCCTCGGGATCTGCCTGGGTCTGCAACTGCTGATGGACGGGAGCGAGGAGAGTCCGGACGTCCCCGGGCTGGGTCTCGTCCCGGGCCGGGTCGTGCGCCTGCGCACCGAGCGGAAGGTGCCGCACATCGGATGGAGCGAGGTCCACTGGCGCGACGGCGTGCCGCTGGCGCCCGACGGAGGCGGCCCGGCGGACCGCACGTACTACTTCGTGCACTCCTACGCCTGCGTGCCGGATGACCCGGACGACATCCTGGGGACCGCGGATCACGGCGGGTCGTTCGTCGCCGCGGCGGCGCGCGGTTCGGTCGCCGGCGTGCAGTTCCACCCCGAGAAGTCGAGCGCGTCAGGGCTGGCGCTGCTGGGGCGCTGGCTCGATGGGGTGCGCACCCGTCTGGCGGTGCCCGCATGATCGAGCTGTACCCGGCGATTGACCTGCGTGACGGGGTGGCCGTGCGCCTCGTGCAGGGCGACTTCGCCCGGTCGACGGTCTTCAACGAGGACCCGGTCGCCCAGGCGCGGTCGTTCGCCCGTGAGGGGGCCACCCACCTGCATGTCGTGGACCTCGATGGGGCCTTGCAGGGAAACCCCATGCACGCGCCCATCATCGCCCAACTCGCCGCGACCTTCCCCGGGACCGTGCAGTTGGGCGGCGGCCTGCGCCATCGGGCCGCGGTGGAGACCGCGATGGCCACGGGAGTGGATCGCATCGTCGTGGGCACCGCGGTGATCGAGGACGAGGAGTTCCTGCAATGGGCAACCGCTCGCCTCGGCGACCGCTTGGTGGTGGCCCTCGACGCCCGGGACGGGCGTGTTGCCACGCACGGGTGGACCCAGGTGTCGGACCGCACGGCCGTCGAGGTGGCCGCCGAGCTGGCCCGGACCGGTGTCCGTCACCTGCTCTACACCGACATCGCTCGTGACGGCACGCTCGCCGGGCCCAACCTCGAAGCCCTCCGGCGCGTGTCCAACGCGGCCCCGCCCCTGACGATCCTCGCGTCGGGTGGCATCTCGTCGCTCGACGACCTCACGGCCCTCGCTGCCCTGCGGCTCCCGAACGTCCGTGGCGTCATCGTGGGCCGTGCCCTGTATGAGGGGCGGTTCACGGTCGGCGCCGCCCTCGCGACGCTGGCGGCCTCACCGCGATGATCCGGGTGATCCCGTGCCTCGACGTGGACCGCGGGCGGGTGGTGAAGGGTGTCAACTTCGTGGACATCCGGGACGCGGGCGACCCCGTGGAGCTCGCCGCGCGCTACGACGCCGAGGGCGCCGATGAGCTGGTCGTCCTCGACATCACCGCCACGCACGAGGAGCGCGACACCATCGTCCATCTCGTGGAGCGGACGGCCGAGGAGGTGTTCATCCCCTTCACGATCGGGGGCGGGCTCCGCACCGAGGAGGACATCCGGGCGGTACTCGCCGCGGGGGCCGACAAGGTGTCGCTGAACTCGGCCGCGGTGCGCGACCCCGACCTCGTCGAGCGCGCCGCGATGCGGTTCGGCGACCAGTGCATCGTGGTGGCCATTGACGCGAAGCGCCGCACCGATGGCACGGGCTGGGAGGTCTACCTCGCCGGGGGGCGCCGGGAGACCGGGATCGAGGCCGTTGCGTGGGCCGCCGAAGCCACCCGGCGGGGCGCCGGGGAGTTGCTGGTGACCAGCATGGATCGCGACGGCACGCAGGTGGGGTTCGACACCGACCTGCTCGCCGCCATCGCCGATGCCGTCCCGGTGCCGGTGATCGCATCGGGAGGGGCGGGCACGCTCGCGCACTTCGCCGAGGCAGTGACCAAGGGCCGGGCCGACGCGGTGCTGGCGGCGTCGGTGTTCCATGATGGTGTGTACACCATCGGTGAGGTGAAGGCGGCAATGGCCCGCGACGGCGTGCCGGTCAGGAGGTAGGGATGGCGCGCAGGGCGATACGCACGGGCGCGGCCCCCGCACCGGTCGCCGGGGCCCCGTACAGCCAGGCGATCGCGGTATCGGGAGGGGAGACCGTGTGGGTGGCAGGGCAGGTTCCCCTCCTGCCGTCGGGTGAGCCGGCGGCCGCGGACGTTGCGGGGCAGACGCGGCAGTGCCTGGCGAACATCTCGGCGATCCTGGCGGCGGCGGGCGGGTCCATGGCGGACGTGGTGAAGACCACCGTGTACATGGGCGACCTCGGGGCGTTCCCGGAGATGAACGCGGCGTACGCGGAGGCGTTCGGCGAGATGCCCCCCGCCCGCGCGACCATCGGGGTCGTGGCGCTCCCGGCCGGCGCCCTCGTCGAGATCGAGGCGGTCGCCGTCATCGGGGCCGCCGGGTGACGCCCTACTCGATGAAGTACCGCCGCTCGATGATCACCTCAACCGCCATGCGGTCCAGGTAGAACGGGGCGTCGGAGATGGGCCGCTCGGCATTCCCGGGGTCCCCGGCCCAGCGGCGCACCTCGTCCCGGTGCCGTGCGGAGGCCGCGCGCAGGTCCGCGAGCGTGCGGTTCTCCCAGCGTGCGATCGCCTCGCTGAGGCCCGGGATGGCGATGGGCGCCGAGGCCGCGAGATCGGCGGCGATGTGATCTCCCATGATGCCGATGCTAGCGCCGTGGCGGGGTGGGTCGCACGCAATCCCGTCTTGCACCGGATCGTCTGGCCGCCCGACGCACCGCGCGTGTCCCTCGTGGGCGGAGCCGTCCGCGATGCCATCCTCGGGGTGCGGCACGGCCCCGACCTCGACCTGGTGGTCGAGGGCGACGCGCTGCCCCTCGCAGGCCGGATCGGGCAGGCGCTCGGCGGACGCGTGATCACGCATGCGCGATTCGGGACGGCGCGCATCGAACTCGCCCACGGGCAGCACCTGGACATCGTGAGCGCCCGGCGCGAGTCGTACCGGCACCCGGGTGCGCTGCCCGATGTCACCCCGGGCAGCCTCGCCGACGACCTTGCCCGCCGGGACTTCACCGTCAACGCGATGGCGTTCGTGCTGCACGGCGCCGGTGAGGGTGGCCTCGTTGATCCGCACGACGGGCGCACGGATCTCGGGGCGGGGCGGATCCGCGCGCTGCGGGGGGGTGCATTCGCCGAGGACCCGAGCCGGGTCGTGCGTGCGGTGCGCTATGCGGCCAGACTCGGCTTCCGGTTGGAGGTGGGCACCGAGGCCGAGGCGCGGATTTCGGCGGCGGCGGCGACGCTCGATCGCAGCCGTGTCGCCGAGGAGGCCACCCGGCTGCTGGGTGAGGATGCGTGCGCGGTCGCATTGGGCATGGGCGAGGCGCTGGGCCTCGCGTGGCCGGATCCGGCCCCCGCCCGCGCGGATCGGCTCGGCGCGCTCGATGCCGCGCTGCGCCGACCGGCCGCGCCTCCGGTCGGCGTCTGGGCGCTGCGCCTGGGGATCGGCGTCACGGAGGACGCGGTACGCGACGCGGCGGTACCCGGGTGGGCCCGTGCCGTCGCACGGGAGGTGCGCTCCGGCCTTGATCTGTCGGCAGGCCTGAGGGACGTCGGCACGCCGTCGCGGATCGATGCGGCGCTCGGCGCGCTGCCGGCTGCCACGCAGGTCGGTGCACTCGTGGGTGGGGCGGACGTTGTGGAGCGGTGGTGGGACGAGTGGCGCGATCTTACGCCGGCCGTGACCGGTGCGGATCTGGTGGCGGCAGGCGTGCGCCCCGGCCCCCGGATCGGCGCGAGTCTGCGGGCCGTGCGGGCCGCCGTTCTCGATGGCGAGGTCACCGGACAGGGTGAGCAGATGGCGCTCGCCCTGGCCGAGGCCGGCCGCCTGCGGTGAGCCTCCCCGTCATCGAGGTGGACACCGGCACGCCGCAGGTGCGGGCGCTGTTCACCACACGGCGGGGGGGGATGGGTTGCGGCCCATTCGGCGGCATGAACCTCGCTGCGACCACGGGCGATGACCCCGGTGTCGTCCGCACGAACCGGCGGATGCTGGCCGGGGCCCTGGGATTCGACGAGCGCACCGCGGTGGTGCTCCGCCAGATGCACGGTGCGGGCGTTGTCCGCGTGGGGCCCGCCGGCGGCGCCGGAGCGTTCACGGGATCGCTGGACGGCCTCGCGGAGGCCGATGCCGCGGTCACCGGGAACGCGGACGTCGCCCTCCTCGCCCTGGGGGCGGATTGTCCCAGTGTCGTCATGTGGGATGCCGGGGGCGGATCGGTCGCGGCCATCCACGCCGGCTGGCGGGGGATCCTGGGCGGTGTGATCGGGGCCGCCGTTGCGGCGATGCCGTGCGAACCGGGTGCCGTGCGGGCTGCCGTCGGCCCCCGGGTGGGCGCCTGCTGCTACCCGGTGGATGCCCGGATGCGCGACGCCATGTCCGGGGAGTTCGGGCGCGATGTCATCCGGGGGGACGCCGTGGACCTGGGCGCCGCGTGCGTGCAGGCATTGGCCGGGGCGGGTGTGGGCCGTGACCGGGTCACGGTCGTGGAGGCCTGCACGGCCTGTGATGCCGGGCGCTTCTTCTCGTACCGCCGCGACGGGGCCGCGACCGGCCGCCAGGCGGGCATCGTCTGGATCGAGGCGCGGTCATGATCGACGAGGTCGCCCTGCGCGAGGCGCTCGCAGGGGTCCAGGCGCGGATTGACGGCGCCTGCCGGGTGTCGGGGCGGCCGCCCGGAGCGGTGGAGGTGGTGGTGGCCGGCAAGTACGTCGCCGCGCAGGAGGCCCCGGCGCTGGTCGCGGCGGGGGTACGGGTGGTGGGGGAGAACCGGCTTGCGGACCTTGTCGCGAAGGAGGCGGTGATCGGCGGCACGGTGGTGTTCGACTTCATCGGCCACCTCCAGTCGCGGAAGGTGAAGGACGTCGTGCCGCGCGTGCGGCTCATCCACTCGGTGGACGGGGAGCCGCTCCTCGCGGAGATCGGGCGCCGGGCGGGCGCCGGGACCCGGGTGCTGCTCCAGGTGAACCTGGCGGCCGAGGCAACCAAGGGCGGATTCGCGCCCGACCGCCTCGATGCGGCCCTGGCGGCCGCGGGTCGCGCGGGTGTGACGGTGGGCGGCCTGATGGCGCTGCCCCCGTTCACGACCGACCCGGAGGCCTCGCGTCCCTGGTTCGAGCGCCTTCGGGAGTTGCGGGATGGACTCGCTGCACGGTGGGCTCCGGACCATGACCTCCGCGAGCTCTCGATGGGCACCTCGCAGGATTTCGTCGTTGCCGTCGAGGCGGGCGCTACCATGGTGCGCATCGGACGGGGAATAATCGACCGGACCCGGATGGAGCAACCGTAGATGGCGATCACTGACTACTGGCACAAGACCCTCGCGTACTTCGGCATGGCCGACGACGGATACGACGGGTACGACGAGTACGACGAGTACGAGGAGGGTCCCGACCGCGACACGAACGCCCGCGTCCGTGACGGCGGCCATCGCGAGGAACGGCCCTCACGTGACCGCGGCGCGCGCCGTGCGTCGTCGCGCAGTGACGACTTCGACGACATCTATTCCGACCCGGGCATCCCATCGCCATCGCACCCCGTCCGCCCGGTTGCGGGGTCGGCGGCGCGCTCGGCACGCGGGGTCGAGGTCAATCTGGTGGTGCCACGCAGTTTCAACGACGCCCAGCAGGTCGCCGACAAGTTCAAGGCCTCGGTTCCGGTGATCCTCAACTTGCAGACGGCCGACACCGCCCTGTCGAAGCGCCTCATCGACTTCGCCAGCGGCCTCACCTACGCCCTTGACGGGGGCATGTCCCGCATCGCCGACAAGGTGTTCCTGCTCACCCCCAGGAACGTCGAGGTATCGGCGGAGGAGAGGGCGCGCCTGCTCGAAAAGGGCTTCTTCAACCAGTACTGACCGCATGAGCGAGCCTGCCCCCGCCAGTGGCGTCGTGGGCGTGGGCGCGATGGGTGGCGCAATGGCCGCCGGTCTCGCGCAGCACGCGCGTGTGGTCGTAGAGGACCAGGTCCCCGGCCGGGCCGATGAGGTCGCCGGGCGGGTCGGGGCGACCGCAGGGGACGCTGCCGCCTGTGACCCGGTGATCCTCGCCGTCAAGCCCCAGGACCTCGCCGCCGTCCTGTCCGGCCTTCTGCCGCGTCTGCGACGCGATGCGGTGCTCATCTCGGTCGCGGCCGGATGGCCCACCGAGCGCCTCGCCGCGGTCGCGCCCGGCCATCCCATCGTCAGGCTGATGCCGAACCTTGCCGTGGCCGGGGGGAGGGGGGTCATGGCCATGGCGACCTCCGGGCTGGATCCCGAACGCGAGCGCGCGGTTCGCGCACTGCTCGATCCGCTGGGAGCCGTTGTGCCACTGGAGGAGGAGCTATTCGGTCTGGCGACGGCCATCGGGGGCTCGGGGCCGGGATTCGTGGCCTATCTGGCGGCCGCCATGGAACGTGCCGGGGTCGCGGGCGGGCTGCCTGCCGACGCGGCGCGCGCGCTGGTACGCGGCGCGTTCTCGGGCACCGCACACCTGCTCGACGGGGGCGAGGATCCCGCTGCGCTGCAGGCGCGCGTCACATCGCCGGGCGGTACCACCGCCGCCGGGGTGGCCGTGCTCGAGCAGATGGGCGCGGGCGACGCGATGGCTGGCGCCGTTGCCGCTGCGGCCGCGCGCGCCGCAGAGCTCTAGGGCCGCCCGTGGTCCTCGCGATCGAGTACGTGAACGCGCTGTTCACGGTGTTCCTCGTCGTGATGCTGATCCGCATCCTCCTGTCATGGCTGCCGGCCGCCCCGGCGGGACGGGTGGGGTCGGCGCTGTACCGGTTCTTCCACGAGAGCACCGAGTGGTACCTGCGCCCCTTCCGCCGGGTGATCCCGGGGATCGGCATGTTCGACCTGTCCCCGGTCGTTGCCCTGCTGGCGCTGTACGTGGTGAATGCGGTTGTGGTCCGGGCGATGGAGGCCTTCTGAGCGCCCTGACGCCGGAGTGGGTCACGCCGCGGGCGGGTGGCGTCGTGGTGGCCGTGAAGGCGGTCCCGCGGTCCCGGCGCACGGTTGCGGTGGGGGTGCAGGATGGCGCGGTGCGCATCCAGATCGCCGCGGCCCCGCACCGCGGGCAGTCAAACGCCGCCCTGTGCGCCTACCTCGCGGATGTGGCCGGGGTGAGGGCGTCCGCCGTGCGTGTGCGCCGCGGGTCATCGGGTGCCCGCAAGGTCATCGAGATCGATGGGGACGTGGCGTCCCTCGAAGCGGCCCTCGCGCGGCTCGGGGAGTCCCTGGGGTGAGCCGCCCGCCCGCCTCCGCCGAGGGGACCGCGTGACCCGGGACGGGCGCACCCTGCACGAGGCGCTGTCCGACGTGGTCGCACGCCGTCTGCGTCGGGAGGCGGGGCGGCGGTACGTCGTCATGGCGCTCATCGCGCTCGCCGTGATCGTCGCGGACCAGATCGTGAAGATGATCATCCGTGCGACGATCGGGCCCGGGGAGATCGTGGATGTGATCCCGGGGCTGGATCTCGTGCACGCCACCAACACCGGGATTGCCTTCAGCCTGTTCTCGGGGAGCACCGGGGTCGTCGCGGTGCTCACGTCCGTGGCCATCGCCGTGATTGCCCTCGTGCTCGTGACCTATGCGGGGCAGCATCGCCTCGTTGCGATCGGGGGCGGGCTGCTTCTCGGTGGCAGCATCGGCAACCTGATCGACCGGGTCACCCGCCACGGCGTGACCGACTTCATCGCCATCGGCCCGTGGCCGCCGTTCAACGTCGCCGATATCGCGGTGACCGCCGGGGCCATCGTGCTGGTTGTCGCCATCGTGCTCCCGGCGGGCGATGACTGAGGCCCCCGTGCTGCGGGTCACCGCCTCGTCGGATGACGCCGGGTCGCGGCTCGACGCCGTGCTCGCACGTGCCCCGGGTATCGGTAGCCGGGTGGAGGCCCAGCGCCTCATCGGGGATGGTGCGGTTCGGGTGAACGGGGAGGTACGGGCCAAGCGGCATGCGCTGGCGCGCGGCGACGTGATTGAGGTTACGCTGCCCGTTCGTGCAACGCCCGGCGAGTTGCGGCCCGAGGACCTCGCCGTGCCCGTGGTCTTCGCGGACGAGTACCTGCTCGTCGTGGACAAGCCGGCCGGGATGGTGACCCATCCGTCACGTGGACACGCCACGGGGACGCTCGTGCACGGGCTCCTGGGCGGGGGCATCGCCGGTGGCGACGATCCGGAGCGACCGGGAATCGTCCACCGCCTGGATCGCGATACCTCCGGGCTCGTGCTGGTGGCGAGGGATGACCGCACGCACCGACGGCTCGGTCGCATGATGCGGGACCGCGAGATCGACCGCCGTTATCTCGCGCTGGTCTACGGAGGATTCCCCCCGGCCCTCACCGTGGACAGGCCGGTCGGACGCGATCCACGACGCCGGACGCGGCAGGCCGTCCTGGCGGTGGGTGGTCGCGAGGCCGTCACCCACTTCCGCCGCCTCGAGGAGATCGGGCCCCTCGCGCTCGTCGAGGCCCGGCTGGACACCGGGCGCACCCATCAGGTCCGGGTGCATCTCGAGAACGCGGGGTTTCCGGTGCTGGGGGATCCGGTGTACGGGCGCGGCCGACCCGACCACGGCCTCGGCCGGCAGTTCCTGCACGCGTACCGCCTGGCCTTCCCGCACCCGGTGACCGGGGAGGCGGTGGCTCTCGAGAGCCCCCTGCCCGCCGATCTCGCGGCGGCGCTCGCCGGTGCCCGTGCCCGGTCGGCGGAGGCAGGCTAGTATTGGCGGTCGGCCCCATCAGGGGGCCGATCCATGTACCCGAGCCCGGGGGCAGGGATCCGGGGGGTGGTGACCGGCACGGCCGGTTCCCCTCGGACGCACCCGGGACTGTTGATCCAACCGACCGAGGAGACGAGACGCGTGTCCGTCGTCACCATGAAGCAACTGCTGGAGTCCGGAGTCCACTTCGGCCACCAGACCCGCCGCTGGAACCCGCAGATG